>Ga0224555_1004411_pt1 | contig 12933 bp, 14 predicted proteins | sample 714S23034metaG_FD_180687 | JGI IMG/M metagenome (GOLD analysis project Ga0224555, IMG submission 180687) | Peat soil microbial communities from Stordalen Mire, Sweden - 717 S2 30-34 | ecosystem: Environmental > Terrestrial > Soil > Wetlands > Peat | place: Sweden: Norrbotten County, Stordalen...
ATCTACCCGACTCGTTCTTGTGGTTCACGCCGTTTGGGCGCGACAGGTGGCGGATCATCGAGTCGTCGAAGCCAGACAGAATTGCAGTGGCGGCCGATCGTGGGCTCTGGTCGTGCACGCACGAACAGCATCGACTGGGCCCGAGCAGCGGCTAGGGACGGTTCGGAGCACGTCGATGCGATGTTCAAACTGGACCGCATTCACAACCTTCTAATCCGTAGGTAGCTCAACGCTGTCGCAGCTCGTGTCAGACCGTCCCACAACGTCGCGCCTTGGCCAGTCCGGGCGGCCTTCCACGGGGACTTCCGCAACAACGTACGACTGAGTGCGACGCTCTGGGACGGGTTTGTTGGCTCGAATGTTGGTTCCTTCTCGGCGGTGGGACAGGAGCGGAGGAAGCGCGGATGATGCTCGCAGTGTGAGGACTAGGGCAGTGCCGTCACGACCGGCAACCTCAAAGTCGTCGAGTCTGGGAGCACCGAACTCGTGAAGTCGCAACGGAACCCGTACCGGAGCACCGGGGTTGTCGTGAGAAGTTGCCGCTGATCTACTAGAAAGAGACGGTACCCGAGCCTGTGATCGACGAGTACTCGCTGATCGGCTGGGCGCTCAGGTTGCACTGGCCCTTATTCTCCCCGCTCGTGGAGAGAGGAGCGATAAAGGCGTAGGTTTCGGTGATGTTCAGCGTCCCGGTGATTCCCTTGTAGAGACCGGTACCGTTGAATGGCGTCACCGGACCGGTTACAGAGAGCTGCGCCGAGCAAGTCGCCTTGTATAAGGTCGGCCGTGAGCTGTTCGCCTTCGCGTTGAGTGTCGACGAGTTGAGTTCGATCGTGCCTTTCTGCAGGGTCATCTTGACGTAGTTCCCGTTCGAATCGGTCTTGCCGTTCTTGTCGATCGTGAGTGTCTTGCCGTAATCACCGATCGCCCCGGTGATGAGGATCGTTGCGGCTGCGCCATTGCCGGGTGTCACGAACATCTTCACAGAGCCTCCGGCTGGGGTCCTTGACGTCATAGCCGCGAAGCCAGCAGTGCTGCTCGGTCTACTCGTCGCCACAGCAACGCCTGTCGGCGCACCGATCACAGCTGTAGCCACGACAAGCGCGGCAACAACCCTGAAGCACATGACTCTTCCCCCCTTGCAGACTTCGCGTCGCAGAAGCTTACTGCCGCGTTTCCACGCGTTCCGCAGGCCTACACGTGGATAACTACCGTCAGCCACTGTAGTGCGATCGGCAGTTGAGCCACCCGCCTGCGGCGTCGAGGCACCAGAAGGGGCCGTGCACCTCTTCGTCCTGGTAGAGAAACCCCGGGGAAACGCTTGCTGATGGGATCCACACTCCACCTAGTCGATGAGTTCCCTTCGCGACGGGACAAGAAGTACTTCGCGCACATCGACTCTGAGTCAGGCCCTCGAGAATCCACCCGTCTGGGCCGCGACCGACGGTTCCCATCTGGGGTTGGCACGACCGTGAATGCGAAGCTGCCGGGCATCGCGTCGGCACCACCCAACCTGCACCTGACCCCCCACCTTCCCCGGCACCACCGGCGAAGGCGCCGCCCAGCGGTTCACTCACTCGAAAAAGGGCGAGACGTCCCGAAGGTCTATCGGCATCGAGGACCCAGGTATACGATGACCGTTCGGAGAACCCCGTGATCTCCTCCAGATGAGCCGGCACAGCGCGGTTTCTATTTGACCGAGGTTGATGAGGCAACATCACCGAGCGCGCGGCGCGCCCGTCGGGAGCACGGGCAGCGCGTGTAAAACTCGCTCAGATCGACCTTGGGGGGCGCAAGTGGCGACATTTGAGGTGTTTCTTCGACTCAGCCTGGCGGTCGTGTACGGCGCGGCAGCGATCGGAAAACTCCTAAACGCACGCAGCACGGATCTGTTGATCGAGACTTTCGAGCTGAGTCCTCGGCTCAGGCCGGCAGTCAGCGCGCTTGCTGCATTCGAGTTGACCATCGCCGGCGCATTGCTCTTCCCGGCCACTTCGCGAGCGGCCGCGGCCGTTTCGTTTCTGCTTCTCCTGTTGTTCTCTGCGCTGGTTGTCCGGAGTATCAGTCGAGGACGTGCGGGCGCCTGCAACTGCTTTGGACGGCTCCACTCCTCGAAGATCGGCTGGAACATGATCGTCCGGAACGTTGTCCTCATCTCGGTCTCGACGCTCATCGTCGTGCCGTCCGACCAGTCCAGTATCTCCTTGCTCGTGGACGGTCTCGCCGAGGTCAGCCAGAATGCCTGGCTTGATGCCGCCGTCGCAGTCGCCGTCTCCTCCTTGGTCGCGGCGCTCCTGCATAACCGGTTCCTTCAGGGGCGAGGTACTGAACCCATCGACGACGGAGCATCCAAAGAAGATAGGGTCGGGTTTGCCGCGAGCGGCGGACCACGGCCCGATCCGGTATCCGTACCAGTCGTGCTGCTCGACGGCCGCGTGACAACCCTCCAGGAGACGCTCGCAGGTGACACGCGCAACGTACTCGTGTTCATCGACCCGGCATGCGGTCCATGCCGCTCCCTGCTGCCTGGTTTGCAAGGTCTGTGGTCTCTCATGGCCGACAGGCTCTTCGTCGTCACCCGCGGACCCGCGGATTTCAGTCGTGATCTGCTCGCCGGATTCCCCGCAGATCGCTCGCTGGTCGACGTTGACGACGCGCTGATGATTCGCTACGGCGTTCTCGCCACTCCATCGGCTGTGGTGCTGAGCGCGGCCGGTGCCCTGGTCGAGGCGCTCGTCGTCGGGCCAACAGCCATCCAGAACCTCGCTAGTCATTCCGCCTACGACCGAGGTGCCCCGTGGTCGGCCAGCAGATCCCGATCGGCGCTGAATGAACGAGGCGATCGCGTGTCGGACCATGTCCTGTCACCGTTTACGTCCCCCTTCCAAGCGGCGTTCAGCCGTCGAGAGACGCTGACAGTCGGCTTGAGCGCGGCCGTTTTCGCCTCGGTAGCGTCACGCCTGGGACGAGCTGTTGATCTCTCGGTGAAGCGGCTGTCCGCCGGTCAAAAGGGAACCCAGTGCCCGACGTGTGGCACATGCATGATCTGCGACGCGCCAGGAGCGGGGTCACGGCCAAAGAAGCTGAACTGTCGTCCTTGCAAACAGAAGTGCACGGCAAACGACCTCTGCGTCAACTACGCGAACAAGCTTCCGGCTTACGTGAGCATCCACTCCTACCTGCTCACGAAGGGGTTCTCGCAGAGCGGTGAACCGACAGCTCTTGGGCTCGAGCAGAACGGGACGTTGTCGTTCATAGGCACCAACACAATCTTCACCAGCAAGTCGTCGGCGCACCCCGACGCACTTCTCATGTATACCCTGACGAACGCTGCGGGCAGCGCATCAGCAGCGATCCTCAACTCCGAGGGCAACATCGCGTCCATAGTCGCGGTGAACTCGACCGGCCAGGTCGTCACGATAGACGTCCCAGTCCGTCCCGTGCTGCCGAGTAGTGTAGCGGCGAAGATCGAGTCCAGCTCCTCCCCAGAGCCGGAGAGGGACGCGCTACATGCCGAGGTGGCGAGTTGCGAGGAGGTGTGTAGTGCTGCATTGTCGCTCATGATCGGAGTTCTTACGCCCCTCGCGGCCGCGGGAGAGGCAGCCTCAATCACGACGATCAAGCTAGCTCTCCCACTGCTGAAAGGCATGCTCTCGGCAGCTATCGGCGGTGGGTCCGAGAATGACCTCGCATTGACGACAATGGGAGCTGCCTATACTGCTGCATCGCTGTTGAATCTCGGTGAGGAAAGCGCATTCAGCGCCGACATCGCGAAGGACAAGATAAGCTCACTGGCCGAGCAGATCATCTGTTCCACGCTCGTTTGCACCCTGAAGCTAGAGGGTTGTTGCAATTACACTGGGGCGTGCTATGACCTTGACTCAGTATGTGAGAGGAATTGTCCTGGCGGCTTGGCACATCCTCTCGCTCACTGTGACGTGTACCTGACGCGGCTCGGGAAGAAGATAAAGATCTCGTCGATTGTACCGGGACTCTGACGAGTTGTGGGCGTGCGCGGAGGCCCGATCCGGTAAGAGGAATCGTCACAACACGCCGAGCGGGGGGTGCACGATCGCGAGACATGCTGAGCAGGAGCTTGCTGAACAGGAGTCGGCGCGAGGGGGGCGTTGAACAAGTCACGCTAGACACAAAGAGCACGCTGAACAGGGACAACTTTCCCACCGACGCATGACGATTTTCCGACTTTGAAATAGGTGACGGTTCGCTGTAGAGGTTCGGCGTCGAGGATCTTCGACTGGCACCGGGACGTGCTGTAGGGCACCAATTCACCGATCGGACTGCTGAGCTGGAACTCTTCGGCACCGTCGAGCATCATCTGCCATGCCCCTCGGCCTCTGCTATCTCGTCATGTGCCGGATCTTCGGTCTGCTGAGATCCTGCCGGCGGACACCTTTGGAAAAGGACATCGAGCTGATGGTGCTCCGCCACGAGGTCCGGGTGCTGAAGCGTCAGCTCCATGGTCGCGTTCGCTACCGGACCACGGACCGAGCGATCCTCGCGGCGCTCAGCAGGTCGCTCCCGCGATGGCGGTGGCGTTGCTTTCTCGTCACGCCCGATACCCTGCTCCGCTGGCATCGGGAGCTCTCGAGACGCAAGTGGAAACGTTGGCGAACCCAGCGAGGTCCTGGACGTCCCCCGCTCGGCGATGAGATCGTCGAGCTGATCGTCAGACTCGGCCGGGAGAACCGCCGCTGGGGATGTGTTCGCATTCAGGGCGAGCTTCGCGGTCTCGGGATCCGTCTCTCGGCAAGCTCGATCCGCCGGGTACTTCGACACCACGGTCTCGGACCAGCACCTCGGAGCGGGCCTACGTGGAAGGACTTCCTCGCCGCCCAGGCGAGCGGCATCTTGGCCACCGACTTCTTCGTCGTGGACACCATCAAGTTCACCCAGCTCTATGTTCTGTTCGTCATCGAGATCCAGAGCCGCATAGTCCACATCCTCGGGGTCACCGATCATCCGACCGGCTCCTTTGTCACCCAGGTTGCCCGCAACCTCGCAGGGGATCTCGCCGAGCGCCGTCGGTCTTTCCGGTTCTTGATCCGAGATCGCGACGCGAAGTTCACCGCCAGCTTCGACGAGGTGTTCTCCTCTGAAGGCATCAAGGTGATCAAGACACCGGTGAGATCGCCTCGAGCGAACGCGATCGCGGAGAGGTGGGTACGGACCGTCCGGGAAGAGTGCCTCGACTGGACGCTCGTTCTTGGCCGTCGTCATCTCGATGCAGTCCTTCGCGACTACGTCCAGCACTATAACGAGCACCGGCCTCACCGCGGCCTCCGGCTCGAGGCGCCATCACCGGTCGCCACGATAAGCCCTACTCCCCTTTCGCTCAGCGACATTGCTCGCCACGACGTGCTCGGTGGGCTCATTCACGAGTACCGCGCCGCGGCGTAGTCCAGCTTCATGCCGGCCGAATTGTCTACGCCCCAGGTCGCTCCCTTTGCGGTGACCCGGCATTGGTCGTCCCAATTGGACGACCAGGCCACGACAGCGCAATCGTTGCTGGGTCCACCCGCCACCTTCAAGGACAATCCGGGGCCGGCCTATATCTGGCGCTCCGATGACCGCGATCGGAATATTGGTGCCCTACACCTCGCCAAAGAGGCCTCTTACATAGAGCTCGCGGTCGCGGAGAACGTTGCAGGCGTGATCCTCACGCCATCAGGCCCGCGCACCGATCTGTCACCCTTGGTGACTCGCTAGCGCTTTGGCCCGACGAGCGGATCTGGGAGGAGTTGGAGACGCGCCTCGCGACCGATGACGACTTGGAGCTTTCCGTCGGGCCGGTGATGGAAAAGTCGATCACTCCCATGCGCAGCCTCGTCGTCCAACCCATGCAGTTCGGTTCCCTCTTCTTAGCTGGTGACGCGGCTCACATCGTCCCTCCCACTGCCGCGAAAGGGATAAACCTGGCCATTCGATCCGACGTCCGTGATCTGGCGAAGGGGTCGTGGAGCACTATCACCACCACGACGACAGCCGGCTGCCCCATGACTCCGAGGGCTGCGCCGAGCGCGTCTGGCGGACACAGGACTTCTCCATGTTCATGACCATGATGCTGCATCCTTCGGGTGACGACGAATCCGACGACCAGCTCCAGCTGTCCCGCCTTCGCTCGGTCTCCAGTTCTCCAACCGCAGCGCGCCGCCTCGCGGGGTGCTACGTAGACCTTTGCTCGCTGTGAGACAGAACTTGCGGCTGCATGCCAGCGACCTCGATCGTCAGCACCAGCTGGGCGAGAGGGGACCTGCCTTGGAAGATCGGAGCGCGCGCCAACGCGAACCTACGCCAGGGCCCGCTAGTCAAGGCGGGGCCTGGCGTAGGTGTTTTGGACGCGATCGCTTCGGTGCTACAAGCGCGGATTGACGAGGATTTTCGGACCGGCACCCGCCGGTACGGAAATCCGCCCTTCGAGAGCCGCACCAACGCCTTCTAGAGGGATCCTCGCCCCGATCAAAGGGATCGGGTCGACGGCGCCCGACGCATAGGCGTCGATCGTGGCGCCAAAACCGAGTGACCCGCCGAGGATGCCAACCGTGGTGACGTCCTTCAGGGCGACCACGCGGGAATCGATATGGCTCGGATCCTCCGAGATTCCGACGAACACAACTCGCCGCCCGGGCTCGACCAAGTCAACCGCCTGCTGAGGCACTGGCGGTTCGTCGGTCGCGTCGATGACAGCATCCCAGGCGAGCGGAGGGAGCTCACCCTGTGTCCAGGCATCTTGCACGCCGAACTGCCGGGCTCGTTCCAGCGACCTCGCGGAGTGCCCGAGCACGTGGACCTCGCAGCCTGCAGCGAGTGCGAACCGGGCACACAACAAGCCGATCGTTCCAGGCCCGATCACAAGGACCCGCCAGCCCGGCTGGACTCCGCTCGCGGCGACTGCGCGATAGGCATTGGCGCCGGGCTCCACCAGGGCGCCCATCTCCTCGGTTACCGTCTCGGGCAGCGGGTAAAGAGCCGACTGAGGTACGAGCAACTTTTCGGCGAGCGCCCCTGGCCAGTTGCGGCGCACCCCGATCTCGTGACGTTCCTCACACACAAAGTGGCGACCGTCGAGACATCTCGGGCAGTGACCGCAACCTAGCATCGTGTCGCCCGTTACCCGTCGGCCAAGCCACGACGGGTCCGTCCCGTCACCGAGAGCGCTGACCGTGCCGCTCCACTCATGGCCGAGGCGAAGCGGAAAGCTGCTGCGTACCGCCTCGAGATGCACCGGGCTGCCGTGGAACAGCGCTGTGTCGGTACCGCAGATGCCTGAAAAGGCGACATCCACAACTACCTCCCCGACGCCTGGCGCCGGCGGCGCGACATCTTGCACGCTGCCGACGCCAGGAGCTGTGACCAGAAAGGCCCTCATGGTTGAATGTCCCTATTGATCACGACGAGAGGATGACTTAGGAGCTGACATTGAATCCTTCGAGGTTCCCGTACGTGATGATCAGCTTCTGCCAAGCTTTCAGACCCGCCGCGAGACTCACCTTGCCCTCGAAGGCCTGCCCCGCCGAGTCGCTGAAGACGCTGTTCGCATAGACGTTGTAGGGAAGGTACTGCCACCCGCCGAGCGTGTCGTTCTCCGAAGCCGCGAATATCTGGTCGACCTTCTCGCCGCCGAAGTAGGAAAGCGGGTTGTTGAGCCAGGCGCTCGAGCTTATGACACTGCGCTGGCTCGGGAATCCCCCGTAGGTCTGCCAGGTGGAGATTGCCTTGGCGTTGGTGCTGAACCACTCGGCAAAGCCAATCGCTGCCAGCTTGTTCGTGCTCGCGTTCATGACCGACGTGGACGATCCGCCCTGTTGAGCACTGGCGTGCGCACCTGCGGTGTACTGCGGAACCTGGGCGACGCGCCAATCCCCTGAGCTCGTGGGCGCGAAGTACTGCAGCGTGCCAACTCCCCAACCGCCCGTGATCCACGACGCGAACGTGCCGTTCTTGATGCCGGTGACCCAGGCGGGCGTGTACAAAGGAGCGTTGGTGTAGAGCAGGCCCTGCTTGAGAAGCTGACCATAGGCCGATGCCCACTTCAGGGTTCCGGGATCGGATAGGTTGACCGTTCCCGACGTCCCCGAGAACTGGAACGGCTTGCCGCCAGCCTGCCAGATCATCGAGTCGGCGACCGTAGGGTCGCCCGAGTCGGCGGCCATGTACTCCGAGGAGTTCTCTTGGTGGAGTTTCTTCGCATCGGCTACGTATTGCGCCCAGGTCGTTGGCACCGTGAGGCCGTACTTGTCGAACACGGTCTTGTTGTAGAAGAGAGCCAACGGACCCGAGTCCTGTGGCACACCGTAGATGCCGCCGTCAAGGTTGACCTGTGACCAAGCAACCTTCGTATAAGTATTGGCCAGGGAAGAGACGCCGTAGTTGCTCAGGTTGAGGACAGCCTGACTCAGCACGAATTGGGGAAGCGCGCTGTAGTCGAACTGAACGACATCAGGGATCCCCGAGCCGGCCTTGATCGCAGTGTCGAGCTTGGCGTACTCGCTGGAGTCAACCTCCATGTCGACGTAGTCGACCTTGACCTTCGGGTATTGCTTTTCGAAGGCGGCGACCATGGGCGCGGTCTGTGGCGCCCATCCCCAGAAGACGAGCTTTGTCGGCTTCTGGAGGGCGGCTGCGATCTTCTGCTGTATCGGCGTTCCGCCCGCCGCCGCCTTCGGTGACGCGCCGGCGCTGTAGGACCCCGCCACCGCAAACGCACCAGCCAGTCCGACAACGATTATCGTTGTCCAGACCCGACGGCTTCTTGTGTTGTATTTCAACATAGCTTCTCCTTTGTGCTTTGCCTGTCCTGCTTTGACGACGATCAACAGACCGCCGGGTACTGCATATAGAGGACACTCGTTAACTCATTCCTTGATGCTGCCTGCCGTGATGCCCGCCTTCCAGTAGCGCTGCATGAGCAGGAACACGATGACGGTCGGAGTGATGGCCAACAGCGATCCGGTGATCACCAGGTTGTCGATCAGCTGACCTCCGGCTGACGGCGCCTGATTGCTCCAGTTGCTCAGGCCGACGGTCAGAGGGAACCAGTTCGGGGTGCTGAGCATGATGAGGGGAAGGAAGTAGTTGTTCCAGGTCGCCACGAAGGTCAGGAGGAGAACCGTCACGAACCCTGGGACAATCAGTCTGAAGCCGATGCTGAGGAAGATCCGCAGCTCACTCGCGCCGTCGAGGCGGGCTGCCTCGAGCAGGCCGGACGGTATGGCCTCGGTGGCGTAGACCCAGATGAGATACAGGCCGATCGGACTGATCAGTGAGGGGATCACGACCGACCAAGGTGTGTTCGTCAGGCCGAACTTGCTGAACATCAAATAAGCGGGTACGGCGAGAGCGGTTCCGGGAATAGCGATCGCCCCAATGATGATCGCCATGACGGCGCGCTTGCCGGGGAAGGTGAAGTGAGCAAGACCGTAGCCGCCAAGGGTTGCAAGAATCGTGGCCCCGCCTCCGCCGAGTACCACATAGAGAACGGTGTTGAGAGCCCAACGGAGGAATTCGCCGTTCCCGTAGGAGAACGTCGCGGCGATGTTGTGGAAGAACGAGAAGGGGCCCGAGAACCACAGGCCGAACGAAGAGGAGAGCGAGTTCTGCGTCTTTGTCGAGTTGATGAGCAACCAGGCGACGGGAGTCAGGGTGTAGAAGAGCATCAGGCCCATCACCAAGGTGAGCAGGACGGACTTGCGAGGCGTCGTGACCGATATCGGCCTTGATTTGCGACGGGCGCTCCTGCCGGCTGCACTGACGGCTCGGACATCTGCGTTCATCAGTCGTCTCCGCGCATTCCGCCGACCTGGAGCGCGTAGGCGCCGACCATCGTGATTATCCCCATTGCGATCGCGATAGCGGCCGCGTAGTTGAACTCCTGTCCGTTGAAAGAAAGGTTGTAGGCGTACATGTTCGGTGTGAAAGCCGAGCCGATCGTGTTCGGCGCGAGCGACTTGAGCACGTTCGGCTCGGCAAAGAGCTGGAAGCTGCCGATCAATGCGAAGACGAGTGCAACCACAAGTGCCCGGCGCATTGCCGGCACCTTGATCGCCCGGATGACCTGAAACTTGGTTGCACCGTCGATCGCCGCCGCTTCGTAGCGGTCCTGCGGGACGCTCTGCAGGGCGGAGTACAAGATGATCATGTTGAAGCCGACGAACTCCCAGGTGGTGATGTTGCCCAGGGCGGCGAGGACGTAGTTGCTCGCGAGGGGGTTGGGAAGGTGAATGTGGATCGCCGAATTGAGATTGGCTACGAGGCCGAAGGTCGAACCGTACATGAAGCCCCACATCAAGGCGGCGACCACTGACGGCACTGCGTAGGGTACGAACAGCGACATGCGGAAGAGCGAGGCGACGTAAAGACGCGAGCTGTCAAGGGCAAGTGCCGCCATGGTCGAGAGAGCCATCATTATGGGCACCTGTACGAAGAGAAGAAGCAGGACGTGAAAAAGGGCCGTGTGGAACACCGGGTCGTGTATGGCAGTGATGTAATTGGAGAGGCCGACGAAGGAGTTCCCCCCGATCAGCTTGTCCCGATAGAGACTCAGGTAGATGGCGTAGATCACCGGGGCGACGAGCGTGAAAAGGAAGATGACGACGAACGGTCCGAGAAAGCCCCAACCGGTCCAACTGCGCCGAGCTTTGCGCGGGCGCGTGTGAGGCGGCGTGGTGAGCCCGAGACCGGGAGAGACAGCCATCAGCCTGCCTTACCCCGCCAAACGGGTCAGGCTCGACCCGCGTACTACGAGATCAGGATTCATCCGAACCGCCAGGTCCAGCTAGCCAGGTCATTTCCGCTAAACCCCCGACCCACTCTTGGCTGTCCCCACTCGCCGGAACGAAAGCGCCCGGCCCGAGGGAAGCCTTTCGGCCCTTTCCCTGTCTATCCCGCAACCCGATGGCCGGCCGGCGCGACGGCCAGACGTCCGTGAGTCACCTTCCCTTCGGTCGCGTATGAGACGACATCGGCGACAGTCCATTCACCGAGCCGTCTCAGAGCGGAGTCCGAGTACCACGCCGTATGAGGTGACATCAGCAGGTTGGGCGCGGATCGCAGCCCCGAAGTCTCCGGAAGGGGCTCACGCTCGAACACATCGAGCCCGGCACCAGCGAGGTGCCCGTCGCCGAGGGCGAGTGCGAGCTCCTCCTCGTCGATCAAGCCGCCGCGGGAGACGTTGACCAGTATCGAGCCGGGCCTCATCCGACGGATCTCGGAGCGCCCGATCATGTGACGAGTCTCCTCGTTGAGCGGCAGGTGGAGCGTCAATGCCCCGATATCGGCGAGCAGCTCGTCGAGGCTGGCCACCATGCATGCGCCGGGAGGGCCGTCGGTGACCAGCGGATCAAAGACGCGAACCTGTTTCGCGAAAGGCAGCAGTCGTTCGACGACCTCGCCGCCGATGCTTCCGCAGCCGAGGACGCCGACCGGCGCCTCGTCGAGTGCCCAGATCGGGCCGATGTCCGCGATGCTCCCCCAGCCCGAGCGAATGGCGGCGTCGGCTTGGGGAAGTCTGCGTTGCAGGGCCAACAGCATGGCGACCGCGTGCGTGGCGACTTCGGCGGCGGCATAGCTCGGCTGGTTCACGACTGCGACGTTGCGACGCCTGGCCGCCTCGAGATCGATCGAGTCCAACCCCACGCCTGAGCGTCCGATGACCTTCACAGAGAGGTCGAGCGCAGCGATGCGCGGCTCGTCGAGCGGGTGGAACCCGACCACCAAGCCCTCAGCACCAGCGGTGAGCCCGGCGATCTGCACCGGTGTGTCGACCGGCCCCGCGACGAATTTCACCTCCTCGACAAGGCTGGCCTCAAGCTCTTTGAAGTTCGGCAACGAACCCTGCGCCATTGCGATCTTGACTGGCACTGTGTTCACCTCTCAGTCAGGGCTTTACATGAGTGTTATGGGCGAGCGGACTCTGCTATTACGGGATTGGTCAACGTACCGATCCCCTCGACCTCGACCGAGATGGTGTCACCGGGTCGCAGGAAGATCGGCACCTCCCGGAAGGCCCCTACTCCCGCCGGGGTGCCGGTCGCGATCAGATCGCCGGGCTCAAGGGTGATTCTCGAGCTGATGAACGCGATGAGCGATGCGACCGAGTGGATCATCTGCGAGGTGTTGCTGGACTGCATGACCTCCCCGTTCAGGCGCGCGGAGATCGCCAGCCGCTGCGGGTCACCGATCTCGGCTGCCGGAACGACGCGGGGGCCAAGCGGACCGAAGGTGTCGTAGGACTTCGCTCGGGACCACTGCCCCTCGATGAATTGCGCCTCACGATCACTCACGTCGTTCATGCACGTGTAGCCGCCCACGTAGTCGAGGGCGTCCTCGACGGAGACGCGACGAGCTGTGCGTCCGATCACGACCGTCAGCTCGGCTTCCCAGTCGGCCTTGACCACACCTTCTGGAAGGACAATTGGTTCACCGTCACTGATCAGGCAGTTCGGCCACTTGGTGAACAGCACAGGCGTCTGAGGAGCTTCGACCTTTCCCTCGTCAGCGTGCTCTCGGTAATTGAGCCCGACGGCGATGATCTTGCCGACATGCTCAAGGGGGAGTTGTGGGCTGGACACGAGTGACCCCTTGCTAGGAGATGCCGACACGTGGCTGACAACTTCGACAGACCCGAGGCGTCCCGAGCGATGGCCATAACTCGGAGACCCCAAGAGCGCAGCGCGGACCGGCTATTGGATTATTGTTTACAGTTAGCCATCTGCCAGTATGTAGCGCGACCAAGAGGTTGTCAAGTGGTTGAGCGGTCAGCTCCCGCCTGGTTTCCCTTCCCGACCTAGGTCAGGACGCCGACCAGGACTCGGCCCTCTAGCTACTTCGACCTGAAAAACGATGCCTTGGCGTGACACCCCACGGCAAGCAACCCGCCGCAGCGGGCCGTGAGGCCCCGATCCTCGTGCCTGTGGC
>Ga0224555_1004412_pt1 | contig 12932 bp, 24 predicted proteins | sample 714S23034metaG_FD_180687 | JGI IMG/M metagenome (GOLD analysis project Ga0224555, IMG submission 180687) | Peat soil microbial communities from Stordalen Mire, Sweden - 717 S2 30-34 | ecosystem: Environmental > Terrestrial > Soil > Wetlands > Peat | place: Sweden: Norrbotten County, Stordalen...
GCCGCTCTTCGACTCGGGCTACAAGCGGATTGCCCCCGACTACCCTGCTGCCCGGCACCTAAGGCCGCGTCGCAACGCTGCCTGACGTCTCGAACTGGCACGTTGATGCCAAGTTCCTGGGGCGCCGATTTTCCGGTCTACTGAGGAGCAAGCGCCACCGTGCCCAAGCCAAGCCGAGAAAGGGCGATCCGACCGTCGTGCTCTGCATGGACGAGTTCGGGCCGCTCAACTTGTTCCCCCGCCCAGGTAACATGCGCGACCCGATTGTCGAACCGAATGGCGACCTGCCTCGACAGTGTGACTCTTCAGTAAGCGAACTCCCCATCTAAAGGAGCTGAGAGACCTCGTGCACCTCTCCGCAAGGAACTCCTAGAGCCGCGTGGCGGTTCCGGACGGCGTCGGCATCGGGTGCCTCAAGCAAGCAGTACACCTTGCCTTCGGCGTTGTGGAACAGCTCCAACTGCCGCACACCGAACTCGTCGGCTTTGGCATCCTTAGGTTTCCCGCGTGATCTGCAGGATCACTTCGCTGGGCAGCTTGAGGTCGTCATGAAAGTCCATGAATTTCGGCATCGGTAGTCTCCCCTCACTTTGCAGGCCGACTGTAGCGCCAGCCTCGAGCCTCCAGCGGAATGCCGGTGGGTCCCGTCGGGCTGTCCACCCTGAGCGACGGGTCGGTCTTAGGCCTCGCTGGCGCCGCCTGGGCGGCGCCAGCGACATCCAACTCGGAGCTGACCATCCATAGCGGCGCTCGGGGCGTACGTGGCGGCGTGCTACACGTCGACCGATTGGAGGAGCATATCCTCGAACGATCCTGGAATGAAGTAGTCCCCAGCAATGGCTTCACCTACTTTGGCCAAGTAGTCAGGATCGGCTAGCAACAGTGCCATCTTCTTCTGAAAGTCATCCAGGCTCTCGATGTCTCTGACTACCCAATAGATTCGGTTACCTGCACCGAAGTGTTGGACGTTCAGGACGACGTCTAGCCCCGACGTCTTCTTGACGATCTTCGAGATCTCGACCGCGAATACATTCGCCTCTAGTTTTTGACCGTCGCCGCTGCGAACAAATGTGTACATGACTGCCCCCTCCGTTCAATGTTGCGACCTCCTTGGTCGCCGGTCCAGCACGGTACTCAAAACTCGTGGTTACTCGCTCGGGCGATTTCAGGGGCGCGGCACCTCCTCGGTCTGGGCGGTGTGGCAACCACCTCGTCCTCTTCACCCGATGTGGTGAGCGTGCAGCCGCTTTCGCTGGGCCAGTCTCGGCGGCCGGCAACGCCCCGGACCCGGCGACCAGGGAAACACCCCGCAACCGACAACGGCGGTTCTCACACCGCGAGCACGGTGTTCGCTACCGGCCGCTATGGAAGCCCGTGGACCTCAAGCTCAAAGTACTCGTTTGTACTGAACGGACCGACGAGGCTCTCTACGAGTTCCCGGACCGCGTCCACAGAGTCGCCCTGCCAGATGCAGATGCCTGTTGTGTGGTCGGGCGTCGCGGCATGGATCGGCAACTGGACGGTCGCAGGTAACCCCTGCTCCATCGCCTTGTCCTCGGCGGCTTGAAATCCTGCAGGATCGGAAATGTGGTGGATAACTCCTACGTACATCGACGGAACCTCCTGATCGGGCTTGTATTGGGTGTAGAGCTGGCAGAGCAGTGCTCATGTGGCCGGGGGGCGGACCCTAGCCGAAGGCGCCCCGACATCTTGGTTTGGGTCGCGCTGCGCGTGGACATGATGGCGCGCGATCGTGTGCTTGTCCCCTGCAATTACCTCTAGGAGAGTGATCTTTCGGTCCCGCCCGAACGCGAACACTCCTCCCCGAAAGAAGCGAGGATGGCTTCTCATCCTTCCTTCGCGCCCGAGAGGCCGCCGCTTCCCGGTACGTCCCAGACGGCGTCTTCGGTGAACAGTTCGGTAATCGTCGCCATGTCCCCGGCGCTGAATGCAGCATACCGACGCTGAACTAGCTCCGCGTCTTCCTCAGACGCCACGTCTCCCCCCTTGGTTTGACTGCTCGTGGCAGCAGTTGCAGGGAGCTGACACTACTTCGGTGGCGACCCTTTGTCGATGGACACTCTTCGGATGCTCGAGATAACTCAGGTCGAGATAGTCAGTCGTGCGTCCAGCCAGCTCGCGGAGCTGGAGCCAGCTCGTCGATGAGACGCCGCAGCAGATAGGTCACCCCTCTGACGAGGGCTGCCAGCATGCTTACGCTGGGCTTTTGTCCACTGCTGTAGCCACGCGTAGCCAGTTGTCCACCGCCGACACTGTCACGTGACAGTTGTTTCGGGACTCCGAGGGCCGTGCCCTTCGGCCAATACGCAAACCTTAGGGTCGATCTTGAGGATCGCTGGGCGGCGAAGCAGTTGCTCCAGGCCGTTGTGGCTCACAGGTGATCTTGCCACCCTTCCCGCCGGTGCGGACGATCGTCCCGATCGGGGTCCAAGGGGAGTGGATCGCGTCAAACACTTCGAGATTGCCGCTCATGACTGTGGGACCCCGTTGACGTACTTCTGCCCGTCGATCGTGCCCGAAAAGGGAACCCCTCCCTGGTGGCGAACGCCATGCTTCCACACCAAGTTCCCCTCCCTATCCCAGATGGTGAGATCGGACAGATGCCCCAGGAGCGCCTAGAACGGTGCCCGGTTCCTTGACCTACCCTTCGGGGCGCGTTCGGAGTACGGCGATGGAACGGGACGGCACCGGGGCGTAACCTCTACCAATGGCAGACGACGACGAGGACCAGAAGAAGGAAACACGGGAACTCACCATCCGGGAGCGTCGAGACAGCATTGTGGAGTTGCTTCACCTTGCCGTCGAGAAGTTGGGCGCCGACGATGATGAAGTGAAGGCGCTTCCGCAAGGGCACGTGTTCATCAGACCCGAGGACTACGACGTCATCCCAGCCGTGCACAGGGTTGTCAACCGGGCAGGCTTTGAGCAGAGACTCCTCTACCTGCTTGCGCTACCGGGCGAGCCGCTACCCGGCGGGTGACCCGCGCCCGGCTTCGATACGAACCGCTCCGAATTCGGGTCGGATGGTTGAATGGTGGCTGCTTCACGGCGAAGGTCAGTTACAACGCGCCTCAGTTCGTCCGCCAAGGCCCCGGGCTTTCGGCGGGAGTAGACCTTCGCAAGCTCGCCGTAGTACCAGAGCGTTTCCTCACGGCTGAGCTTGAACCGCTCAAAGACACCCGGACCCTCGGTACGGAAATCGAGCAGCAGTGTGCGAGCGTTGTGAAGCTTGTCCGCCAAAGAGACCAGCAAAGTGTCGGCGTCTGCCTGCTCCAGGTGCTCAAGATAGAGCTGCTTGCGCTCAAGAGCGGGCGGCTTCGGCTCATCCCACGACAACGGCAGCAGCGCGAGGTGGAATGTTCCGCGGACTCCCATCGCGATTGACGAGGATGTCCTTTCGGTTGAGCCGCGACAGCGAAACCCGCGAACCGACTGGAACATCAAATCGGGCGGGGTTCACAGTCCCGAGGGACTCCTGCCGTCAACCGGTTTCACTGTGCTCGTCTTCAGCACCGACAAGAGCTGGTTCGAGATGGCGGTGCCGACCATGGACCGTGCCCTCGTCACTGCCATCTTCCTCCATCGGCAGAAACAAGGTCAGTAGCCCATCATCAGCTCGAAACCGGAGAACCTCCTAATTGGTCTTTATATAAGGTTTTCTGGTTACGACGACTCACCCACCAGTCAACCTCTTAGCACGCAGGCCCGTGCCAACTACCTTGTTCGTGGCCATTGTGGTCCTCGCCAATGGGCTGAGCACGACCCCGCGGCCGGAACCAGCCCTTCTGGCGGGAACGGGCCAGGGAGCTACCCGATGGGCTGGAACGAGTCCAGGAAGCCCTGGACCGCGATCGCTGGCCGGCTAGAGAACGCCAGCAGATACCAGAGCACGCGACCGTTGGAGACGACCTCTGCGGCGCTGCACAGACCACTCTCGCACCGTGGCCCGAAGGTCACGACCGAGAAGCCGTCCGCATGTTGTTGGTCCTCAAGAACACCAGGAAAAGCCTTCCTGACGCTGCCCACAACCATTCGCACTGCGATGCCTGGTTCTACTGAGACGCGCAGGTCACTCTGGGCCACGACACCGGGCAGCGGGGCATAGCCGACCCAACCCGAGTAATCGTTCGAGTATGTGAAGTCCGTGAATCTGAGCGTCATAGTGCTTCTGAACGGGGACGAATCGCTTGAACCACTGCCGAAAGTCACGGTCAGATGGCCTGGATACTGGTTGACACGTCCGGGGAACGCTACCGAGAACCGGCCCCAGGACGGCCCGTAGACCTTCTGGCTCGTGGTGGCAGCCACGACACCGACACCGATCCCAATCACGACCAGGATGGCCGTGACGAACATGGTTATGGGGTGTCGGATCGTGCGCACCGTCGTCACGCTATCCCCAGCGAACGCCGTTTCTAACTCGCTGACCCCAGGAGCGGAAGCGAGGGCAGGTTGGCCGCTCGGCCGAAGGTACAGAACACTTCCTGGCCGTACTGCACTGACGCAAAGCCCGCATACCAGTTGAGGACTTCAGGCTTGGGCACAGGCTCCGCTGACGGGGCAATGTGCTTCCCTGGCGGGTCCATGAAGATCGCCCAGGCAACCGAGCGAGGCGAACCGGCGTTCACGACCCCGGTGACGAGACCCGCCGCAATCACCTGGGTCCCCCGCCCCTCGTTGCAGACAGTGATCGCCTTACGTGCCGCTGCGGCTTCGGACAGTGGAACGGGCCGCGACGGAACTAGCCGGAAGTCAACGTAGGGAGGCGACGACCCGTAGCTCTTGTACAAGACGTTCACATCGGCCACGAGAACCTTCAGAGAGTATGTCGGGCCGCTCGGAGGCATTGTGGCAGCGAGCACCCCAACACCGATGCCGATCACGACCAGGATGGCCATGATGAACATGGCGATTGGGTGTCGCAGGTTGCCCATCACGCCGCCCGAAATGAGTCCAGGATGGTCCTGGCGACCATGCCGTTCCCTGCCAGCCCGATGGAGACGAAGACCGCCTTGTCGCGCACCGGCACCCTGACCTTGAGGACGAGGATGGAGTACGCGGGTAAGGTCGCCGGACATGCGGTCAGGCCGTGGAGGTCAAGGCAGTGAGCCGAGAAGGACAGGGTGACGTGGAACTGGAGATGACTTCCCGAATCGACCTGTACGCCGTCCATCGGAAGCTGCGGCGCGTTCGAGTACGCCCCGACGGCACATGCGTTGGGCGGCAGAAGGTGCTGGTCGGTGCTGAGCGCCACGCCCGAGGCGAAAACTGCCACGCCGGGCATCTCGCACGGGTTCCCAAGACCAAAGGCAGCCCCCGAGGTCCGACTGATGGGCCAGCCCGCTGGAACTGAGAAGTGCATCAGGTCAACGTGCATACTGTGCGCGTGGGGTCGAAGGGAATTCGCCGCAGGAAGCCCCGCAACCGACCCTACCTGGGATCATGGGTTTGAGATCGAACACGGCAGGCATGACAGGAAGGGACTGACGTGGGTCGCGTGAACAACCGTTCATCTTCTAGTTGCAGGCTCCGCCTGACCAGGTGCCTCCAGGCGGTAGTTCTTGTTGTCGCCGCCGCGACTCTCGCAGCAACCGCTGCCTCGGCAGCGGGCACGAGGGGCCGCGCTGACACGGGGGCGCGACCACCTTTGTCGAAGAAGGCTGCCACCGTGGAGACGGTCACCTGCGGCGACGCCATCGCGACGGCAGGCTCGGGTCGTCAAAGTGGCTACCGCGTTGTCGCGGGTGTTGTGTCCGTGCCGCCCGCGTACCTTACACAGGTAAGCAAGACTGGCAGCCAGCCGTGGCCGTTCTGGAGGAAGGCGGCGATGCTCGTCCGGGCGGATGCTCCCGTTCTCGTGGTGAGACTGCCGACGGCGTGGCGGAATCGCGCCGCGATCACCTGGGGTGCCGTCGGTGCTGTGAGCATCCTCCAGTTCGCCCGCTGCCCCTCGCCAGCCAATCGCTGGAACGTCTATGCAGGCGGTTTCTACCTCAGGTCGGCCTCGGCCTGTGTGCCACTGGTGTTCGAAATCGGAGCACGCACGGTGTCTGTACTCTTTGGCGTCGGCCGCCGCTGCCGGAGTTCCGCCTGAGGCGCGCCAGCGTCACGACCATGGGTTCGAACAGTCTCACCTTCACTCGGCTGTCGGCTCTCCACCATCGCCGCCGTCATCCTCGCCAGCCTCGTGGACCGGGACCGGCCGGTTCTTGATGACCCTGATGACGGCCAGGTACACGTTCGGGAGCTGCGCCGCCGCCATGAGCATTTCCTGCTTCGTGTCGTCCAACGCGTGCCCTCCGGCCCACATCTGCCAAATCCCGAATCGGAGACACGGCTTATAGGGGAAGTTGGCCAGGAAGTTACAAACGGACTCCAGGCTCACCTCGCCCTCTCGGTAAGCAGCGACATGATCGGTGATCTGACCCATGTCGAGCGGGCTACGCGCTCTGAAGTGCCCGCGCCACGGTCTGCGGGTGCCACCTCGCTCCGCGCTTGGTCCTGTGACCCTCGTCGGCGAGCACCGTGGCGATTCCGCGGAGGTTCGCTCCGTCATGCCGTAACTCGCCCATGCGCGCCAGAGCCACGGCCTCGGTCTCGTCAACAACAAGCTGGCCGCGTTCAGCGCGCCAGCCGAGCGGTGGGGACCCGTACGCAAAGCCGCCCTTCTCAGCTTTACGACGACGACCGGCGCGTAGCTGCAGGGCAATGATGGCTCTCTCGTACTCCGACACCGCCCCGAGTACTTGGCGAATGAGGCGACGACTGGGATCGTCAGGGTCGTCACTCAGGTAGCCCGCTTCCGCAGCCGAGGTCGTGAACAGGCCGCCGCCCTGGCGGCGAATCTCGGCCAGGAGTTGTTCCTGAAGGACGAGATCGTGGGCCAGCCGGTCGAGCCGAGCCACGCAGACGCCGCCCACGGACCCGTTGCCCACCATTGCAAGGGCTTCCGCAAGGCCGGGGCGGTCGTCAAGCTCCGTTGTGCCCGAGATGCCGCTATCCGCGATCACGGCAACCAGCTTGTGGTGATGAGCCTTGGCCCATAAACGGATTGCCCGTTCCTGCTCAGGGAGCTGGAGCTAGCTCGTCGATAAGCCGCCACAGCAGATAGGTCACCCCTCTGACCGGGGCTGCCAGCATGCTTACGCTGGGCTTTTGTCCACGGCTGTAGCCACCCGTAGCCAGTTATCCACCGCCGACACTGTCACGTGACAGTAGTTTTGGAACTCCGGTGACGTGCCCGTCGGTCGCTCTCGACGCTGACATCGGGACCGGGAACGAGCACGGTCTCGTGCGCGTCATCCCAGCGGACCCTGAACCTCGGGTGCGCTTCGTCGCCGAGGATCTCGACGATTTTCCCTCGGCGTTCTGGCTGGCCGACCTTCTCAGAGGGTGCCCTAATCGTGTCGCCAGGCTTCGCTCCCATCTTGTCTACCTCCTGTGAAGAACTTGCGCCCTTCTTGGCAGATCGCCCGCAGGTGTCCGCGGGTAGTAGAGCCAAGACTATCGACAGGGCGTCAGGGCGCTCCGGGCGGTGACGGCGGCAATCCGAAGCGGGTTCACGACGGTTGTCGTCCGACAACCGACCGCCTACCCGATCGAACGAGGACGTCCGCACTGGCACCGGCTCATCGCAGGCTCTACAAAGGTACGGCACTCGCGGAGACACCATCTACGAGGACCCTGCTTCTGATTGGCTTGCTGAGCCTGACGGACAAGTGGTCCAGGTATCCCGGTACTGCACAAAAGACATCTGGAGGTATGACTCGCGTCTCGGCGACGAACACGACGACGATGGCCGACTCCTGAACGACACGCGAGCCGAGCGAGCTTCTGGGAGCACGCTCCCGGCAATCGCCGACCGGCTGAACGCTCATTCGACGACTACCCCAACCGGGCGAACCTGGTCGCCCGGTTGGGTGAGGAAGGTGACGCTGCAGGATGCTGCCCACGAGGAGATGGTGGCGTGAGCCCGTCTCACTCGGTCATGCAGTAACCCGGAGTGGCACTGGCGGTGTCAGGTAGACCGGAAACGGATGCCGTCCTTCGGGAAATACTTGGACGATGACCTGGTAGGTCCCTGGTGACAGCACCGACCCAAGCCCACCATCGCAGCGAGCTGTACCGCCGACTACAGGGATAGTCGAGGTCTCCCCGGCAGTGAGGTCCGTGAGATAGCCAGTACCGGCGATCCCTTCGCCGTAGAGGGCAACTACCTGCAGGGTCCCAGGACGCACTACAAAGGCTGCGAGGGGCTGCCCAGTGTCCATCGAGAAGCTGCCTGGGCCGTGCTCGCTCACGACGACGGCTCCAGAGAAGGTCCCACCTGAGCGGACTGACTTGCGCTGCACCTGAAGTGCGAGGTGGAGCCCGAGGGGCAGAGCCGCAGACGGCGTCAATCTGCCGCAGCGCGGGCTGCGACCCGGAGACCCGTTGTAGATCGTCATACCCACAAAGACGGCCATGTTCCTGCCGTAATCGGCCAATAGCCGATGGGCAAGCGGCTCGTTGCCGGGGCTAAGCCCGATGAGCACAGGGCCGCCGGAGCAAGCGGCGGTCATCAGGAGTTGATCACCGGCGATCACATTTACTCGATCGATGATCCTCGTTGCCTGGGCGGTGGTGAGACCAGTGGGCTTGCGTCCTATGCAGCTGTCAAACCCAAGCAATGAAGGAGGCGCCGTGTGACCCGGAGGCACGGTGACAGCAAGTACCCCGACTCCCGCACCGATGACTGCGAGCACGATGAGGACGAAGACGGTGATCGGGTGGCGGAGTTTCCGCATCACGCCGCCCGCAGCGAGTACAGGATGGTCCTGGCGACCATGCCGTTCCCGGCCAACCCGATGGAGACGAAGACCGGCTTGTCGCGCCCAGGCACGTTTATCCTCAGGACAAGGATAGAGTACGCGGGCGAAGCTGCCGGGCACGCCGTCAAACCGTGCAGGACGAGGCAGTGAGCCGAAAGGGAGAGTGTCACCGTCGGCTCGGTACGCAACCCCGAATCGACCTGGACCCCGTTCTCCGGCTGCTGGGGAGTCGGTGACATGCGAGGGCAAAAGACGGCTAGCAAGCGGTGGCGGTCGGTGCTCAACGTCACTGTCGTACCCGCAAACGCCACGCCCTGTTGCCTACAGATGGCTCCTAGGCCGGGAGTCACCTGAGTCTGAGTGATCGGCCAGTTTGCTGGAACCGAGAAGCGCAGCCCGGCGAAGGTCACCGACTGCCACGACGATGGGATTGCCGGTGCAGACCCCTGTGTGAGTACGACCGAGCGCGGTGACCAGGTGAGCGTGTGCAGGACTCGTTGGCCGAGCGGCCCGTCGACAGTGATTTCAACGTCAAGCGATGGAACCAGGTAACTGCTCTGCGGTCCCGTAGGGTAGGGGTACACGAAGATGCCGTTGATGACCTCCGGGTGACCAAGGACGGTGCTGTGTGGAGACCTTTGGGGGTCCGAACGAGACCGTCGTGCTCGGACCGGGAGCGATCTCCAAAGGACAGGCGAAGACTCCAGGGGGTGGATTGACGAATACCTCTCCTGTCGGCGACCCAGTAGGGCACGGTGGCGAGTCGTAGAACACCCACCAAGCAGCCGGTACCGATAACTGCGCGTTGCCGAAAGCAACCGGTACCCATCCGGCCGGTGTGGCCGAAAGGTCAACCGCGGGGAGCGCCTTGGCCGTGGTCGGCACCGTTGTCGTAGCAAAGGTCTGCGAGCTAGTGAACACGCTCAGGGCTACGGCTATGACCACCATCGCGAGCGCACGCAACTTCATTGTCGTCATGCTCCCATGAAGCCCTGACAGGACGGGTTCGCGTACGACACCTACACCCCCGTAGACGGCGCGGTCATTACTTAAGCGGACAGACCACTTGGACGCCTCGTGTAGTCTTCCCAGCCCTGACACGCACAGGTTGGTCCGCCGCGCATGTCCCCTTTACTCCGTTGACCGAGAACATCGGACTGCGTCCGGTTAGTCGGTACAACCCTGCTGGCAGCCAGAGCACGAACTTGCCGCTCTTGCCGACCGCCACCGTGAACTTGTGCCCGGCTGAGTTCTCGGCCGTCACCTGACCCGGCAGCGGTCTAGGTGAAGGGGACGGGCCTCCAAGTGCGACAAAGCTGCCGGTGACCGTTTCCTCGCCACCCGTCGCAGTGGTGACAGTCGGGGCCTTCACTGACTGCCAGGAGTGCCCGCCATTGGTGCTGCGCCACATCAGGTTCGGTTCATCCCTCGGCTCTGGGATTCCCAGCACCAACCACGTTGTCGCGCTGGCGAGAGCCACTTCGCAGTTGTATTCCGAACTGTGAGGGATTCGCAACAGAGAACTAAAGCGCTTGCCGCCGTCTCGGGTGAGCCACAAGTCCCCGAAGTCTGGGTAGAAGATGGCTTCGCTATCTGACGTGGGGTATATCAGGATGTTGTTCGACATGCCCCCCGGAGTCCGCACGCTCACGAAGCTCCGGCCCCCGTCGGTCGAACGAATCGCGTAGCCGCCGTTACCCGTCGCGCAGAAGCCCCACAAAGTGGTGGGCGACGTAGCGGTGAGATTGCACCCAAGAGCACTGAGATAGCCACCTGGCGTCAACTTGGAGAAAGTCCGGCCGCCATCGTGGGAAACGAGCAGGTGAGCGTTGCTGACCGAGGTCAGAAGCAGCCACACGTTCGAGCGAAAAGCTGCCCAGCCAAACTGCTTCTCGCCTTCGCTCGCCGTTAGCGGCACCCGTCTTGTTGTCCACGTATCGCTTGTCACCGGGGACGACGCGAGTTGGACAGACTTGCACAGACCCTTGGCTGAGCAGTTCGTGGGGACGAGCACGTAGGCGCGCCCGTCTGTAATGACGACTACCTGTGGAGGGGAGTATCGAAATCCGGCAAGTGCAAACCGCCAGGTCTTCCCCCCGTCACCAGTCCAATAGAGGCGGGACTCGGCATTCGGGCCACCTCCCGAACCGAAGGCGTAGCCGTCCTCCCGGTTCGCGAACTCAATGCGGTAGTCGGCCGCGGGGAGCGTACCTGTCCTGACGAAGGACTTGCCGCCGTCGGAGCTTCGCATGACCACCGAACAGGTCCCGGTGGAACATGGGTAGGTCCCGAGCATCCAGAGGTAACCTCCCGCACCTGTGACCTCGATCGGGGTGACCCGCGCTGAGGTGACCATCGGTGTGTTCGTCGGGGTCACCTTCGCCGGGGCGACGAGACTGTGGAACAAGCTGACGTGTGGCAGGGGGACGAAGAACACGACCACGATGGCGGCAGCCACAAGTGCGGCCGTCACTCTCCTGGGGACGCGAGGTCTGGGCAGCGCGGCTACCCCCGGCGTTCGGCCTGGGTTGATGGGGCTTGCCGCGACCACGCGGAGCGTATCCCGCAACCTTCTCTCTAGAACTTCGTCGTCTGGTTGCGTCATGACAACTCCTTTTTCAACCTCGCCAGCGCGTGGTGGAGATTCGACTTCACGGTGCCCAACCGGCAGCCAAGGAGCCTCGCTGTCTCTGCTTCCGGGAGGTCCTCGTAGTAACGGAGGACGACGACGGCGCGTTGCCGGAAAGGAAGCCGACAGACAGAGCTCCAGGTTTCGTCGAGGTCAGGGTTCTCGACAAGACCAGGGATAATCGCCGGTTGGCGGCGCTGCACTCGAAGATGGCGAAGGTGACTACGACTCAGGTTGACCACCGTGGTTCTGAGGTAGGCGGGGGGATTCTCCACGGGTCGTCGTGCTCTGGCGATGCGGACAAAGGACTCCTGCACCAGTTCCTCGGCGTCCGCCGCGGAGCCAACCAACAACAGGGCCAACCGCACCATCCGGTCGCGCTCCGAACGGTACAGAGCTTCAAGGTCCTCCGCGGAGACTCCGCCACGGATGTTGGCAGGTGAGGTCCTGACAGTTCCGCTGGCGATGTTCACACTCTCTATGACGCTTAGCCTCCCAGAAAGGTTGCATGGGGCGAGGTCAGACGTGCTTCGGTGTGTCCCTCGGCTTACCGCACCGGCCGAAAGGACCGCACGAATGCCTTGATCGTCGGAAGGCGTGCGTCATTGCCGCTCGCAGTCACAACCCACATCACACGACCTCGCGAGACGCGCAGCCAGCCATAACACCGGTCGGTTCGCTCGGTGCATTGAAACGCCTCTAACCCCGCTGCCCCTCCCACGGAGACCCGCCTCAGGTCGGATGGAGCCGCCCAATAAGGCACCGAGCCAATGCCACCCGATGACCAGCCGGTCTCATGCACCTGTCCATAAGTCGCAGTGATACCGAAACCCAACGGGCGGGCGTAATCGCCGTCATCCTCAGAGAAACCGTAAAAGCAGAAGTCGTTGGCTGCCGGACCCAAGAGGGCTGTCCGCGGCCCGACGGGAAAGTCCGCGGTGAGCTTTGGGTTTCCGACGCTGTCAAGTCTACTGTCACGCAACGGGCAGTTACGTGACCAACCTGCTCACAGAGCTGGAGCTAGCTCGTCGATGAGCCGCCACAGCATCTCCACGTGACGCTCCGCCGTCCAGGTCCCTCCGATGCAGCACCGGATCACGTAGCGGCCGGCGAGCCTCGTGTGGCTGAGAAAGACACGGCCGGTGGCATTCAGATCCGAGAGCAACTGCTCGGACACGTCGTCGCCCCGGACGTGCCTGAAACACGTCAGGTTCAACGCAGGCGGAGCGCAGAGCTCGAAACGAGGATCGGCGGCCACGAGTCCCGTGAACCAGCGCGACAGCCGCACATGCTCGCGGACGTGGCGCCGCAACCCCTCGCCTCCGTAAGAGCGAAGCACGAACCATAGCTTCAGCGCCCTGAAGCGACGGCCCAGCGGTACCTGCCAGTCCCGGTAGTCGATCACCGCGCCGGACTCGCTGGCGGCGTTGCGGAGATACTCCGGCGTGATCGAGAGGGCATCGATGAGGCTG
>Ga0224555_1004414_pt1 | contig 12929 bp, 9 predicted proteins | sample 714S23034metaG_FD_180687 | JGI IMG/M metagenome (GOLD analysis project Ga0224555, IMG submission 180687) | Peat soil microbial communities from Stordalen Mire, Sweden - 717 S2 30-34 | ecosystem: Environmental > Terrestrial > Soil > Wetlands > Peat | place: Sweden: Norrbotten County, Stordalen...
GCCGGCAAGCGGCGAATGTTCCGGAGGGTTGTCGGGCGATGCGTAGGACTGGGAGCCGTTTGCCACCCATGAATAATCGCCTGTATCGTATGAAGCAAGGTCGGCGGACGCCATAGGCGTAAAGCCGTTTATCGTTATGGACGCGGTTACCGTGTTTGAGTTGTCCGTATTTACGAGGGCAAGCGATAGTTTCCTGTCGCCCCTCCTGTTTGCGTAGACCTTAAGCGCCCCGTAGTCCGATGATGCCGCAACAATCGTATTGCCGAAAGAATCTCCTGCTGAAAAATCATTATAGAGCATATCCAGTGCGTAAAATGATGAACGCGGCTGGTACATTTTGCCCTGCAGTGATCCGGAGAGCCCCCCGCCTTCAAGGTATCCGAAATCGGAAAATATTGTCTTGTCGTTCTGGCCGGGCCCCGGCGTCCCGAAAGTCACAAAAAAACAGGTGTAATCCCCGCCGTTTTTTAAATAATTAAGAAGAAACGAGGATACAAACAGGGAATTGTAAAAATGGTCGGTAAACCCGCTGTCAATGCCGTCATTGCATTCGGTCAGGTAGGTTTTTACCTGCGCCGGATTTGGGCAGCGGTTATTTACCCATGTTTTTAAAAGCGGCAGGTCGTTGTTCCACAGATCCACCTGCCCGAGCGCCACGGATTCGGAAGCAGGTTCATATGTGGGGTATTTATGAACCGAAATGCCCTTAAAATTCGCCAGTATGTCGCTTCTTCCGGCGTTCGCGATATATTTAAGGAAAGTATCAATGTAATAATCGCTCCCAGCAGGATTGTTGGAGGCGTTCATTGTAATGTTGCACGGGTCGGTTACGGAATTAAACTGCGGGACTATGCTGATGGTATTGTCAACCGCTATCATGGCGTCGTAAAACATAATATACCGCCTTGCGTAGGCCCCGGGAAGAGACGGCCCGCCAGCCTCCCAGTTGCCGGCGTTCTCATTTCCTATTTCCCAGTTCTTGATGGCGTATCCCCTGTTTACATTCGCGTAATAGACCCAGTCCGCGGCTTCCTGCGTCGTGCCTGTGTAAAAATTGATCGTTATAAGCGGAGTTGCCGCCGGCGTCATGGACTTACAGGCCGACATGAACTCCTCAAAATCCATTGTGTCCGCTATCTGAAAATTATCTCCGAGCGCCACCGATGACGATACGGACGGCGTCTGGCCTACATCCGCCTCATTTTTTGTTATCTGCGTAGTTCCATTATAAACCCTTATTTCATTTATCGCGTACTGGTTGTGCGTACTCGAGGATGATAACATCAGTATCCTGACATATTTTGCCGTCACTGAATTGAAATTTACGGTTGTTTCGCCCCCGGATCCCGTCACGGTTCCTGCCGAGGTATCGGTCCACGCGGTGTCATTATATAACCACTGCCCCAGCCCGTTCCAGTTGCCGTTGCTGTACTGCACTTTGAACTGCGCGGCATAAGGCACTGCCCAGTCTATAACAATGCTGTTAAAAGGGACGCCCGCGTAAGCGGCTGTTTCAACATCAAGATATATCCACTGTTCAAACGGGTCGTCGGGATAGGACATCCAGTTTGTGGCCAGGTTGCCGTCGGTAACCATGGCCCATTTTCCGTATCCCGCCGACAGGGAACCCCTGTGTGCTGAAAGGTTATAAAATCCGCGGGAAAAAGATGTTACATCCGGGCTGCCGGTATTGTTCCATATCTTGTTTGAATCGTAGGTTCCATTTCCGTTCCAGTGGTATTCGTTGGAATTTGAGCCCCCGGGAAAACGTAAAAAACGCGTCCCTGCCTGCTGAAAGCGGTAGATGTTGGCCTTATAAAGTGAATAATCGCACCACTCGCCGAGGAAATTTATGCCGAACGCCGAATCGCGCTGGTAAGAGTGCAACGGGGATGTGTTATCAACCGATACATTGGCGGTTATGGCCAACACCGCCGATGATACAAAAAATAGTAAAAAAAATATGAGCCCGATTTTTGGTTTCATAATATTAATTATATCACAAAAACCGGGGTTTTTCTAAAATTTCGAAAAAGGATTTTTCAGTATTGCGGCAAAAAAACACTGTATCAAGAACGCGGTGTAAAACATTCCGGCATGGCCCGCAAGGTTCTTTTCCATGGTGTAATATTCCAGCGGCTCTGATTTGCGCACCACAATGAAAACCGCGCACAAAAACGAGACCGGCGCCGATATCCACGGGGTCAGGCGGCCAAGGACCGAAATTTTCATAAAAAAAGCGGAAAATATCATTAGAAAAAAGGCCGGGTAATAATTCCCGCCGTTTAAAAGCGCGCCATAAGCCGGCGGAATCATCAGCAGAATAATAAAAAAACTGCCAATAAATATATAAGGGATGTAAGGCCCGGGGGAAAACAGAAGAAACGACGCGGCGGCGGCCATGAACAAAAGTTCATAAATAAGCACCCCCGGCGAGTAATCCCCCGTCAGCAGATTAAAGCAGGCAATAACGAGCGCCCAGGACGCGGGAAAATACCACTGAATAATGGCCGGCGCCGTATGCTCCGCCAGGATGGCGCCCGCGGTTAGCAGAGCTAAAAATACGGAGACTGCCGCAGGAATTTTTTTGGGTTTTATTTTATAGCCGGTGCCGGAACGTTTTATAAAGGCAAATACGGCGGCCGACGCGGCAAAAACCGCAATGTCGCCCATATCATTTGTCCTTTTTGAAATTGTCCGCGAATAACAGCAGGTTCAGGACAAACGCGCCGGCCATAAATATGGAGGTAAAAGAAAACGGCGCAAAGATAAAAGCTGCCACGGTAATTGCGGCTATGCAGAACAGATATATGAATGTTTTTACTTTTAACGACATTTTATTACCACCTGTAAAAAAGGGCGGCGGTCAGCCCCCCGTATAATATCAATTTCAGCGCGCTTTCATTAAAACTTAATTTTAAGCGCGTGTCAACTCTAATAAGCCGGAGCGCTATGGAGGCCGCGGCAAATATCCTGTTTAAGACGGCCGGCATGTAAATAACAACGGCGATTATGGCCATTGCCTGTACGGCCGGAATGGATGACATGCCGTTTTTTATCCCGGCTATCAGGATTATTTCGACTCCGAGATTTATAAGCTGGGCGACAAGCCCGGCGGGGCTGTTTTTAACCTTTAAAGGGCTGAGTTTAAGCGTAGTGACCGTGATATCCGGCCCGTTCGCCCTAATCAGTTCATATGATGCCGCCGCCGAAAGCAGTATGCCGCACGCGGCTATTGCGGCTGTTTTTTCATCCGGCCCGGCGCAGGAAAAATACAAAAGCGCGAGAAAAATCATGTTTGCGAAATCCCTTACGGCGTATGACATGTATGATTCCTCGGTTATTGATTTGAACATCGCAAACCCAAGGATTATGCCGGCAAAAAGGGTCATATATACCGGCGACCAGCCGGGTGTTTTCATAAGCGATGAAATTATCACTATCTGCGCCCCGGCCGTCATTGACTGCAGGAAAAACCTTGACGGCGCGTATTTTACGGAGAATGGAGCGGGTTCCCTTTTGCTGAAAGTATAGAATGTGAACGGCGATGAAACCACGAGCGCCGAAAGCAGTCCCGTATATGCCATGCCAGCCCCCCTGCCGGACGCCGTAAGGTAGAATTCAAGCATAAAAAAAGAGGCAAAAAAGAATATAAAGACCTGCGCGGCCGCCTCCGGGGACGGCCCCGTTTTCTCCCTTATATCGCTTCCCGAAAAGACAAAGAAAAATGCCCCCGTAAGGCAGAACAATATTGAGCCGGTGGCCGGATCGCCGAAAGCCGACGCCAGAATGACGGCTAAAAACATTCCCGCGGCCGGAAAGTAAAAAAGTTTATCCTGCCGCCCGTAAAGGCATAAGGGCGTTATAACCAGCGCCATTATCGTAAAAATTACCGCGCTTCTTCCCGCGCATGCGGGGAAATGGCTGTTGCCGGTGTACAGGTATAAAAATCCAAAAGAAAGCGCCGACAGGGCCGATACCGCGGAAAAAATATTTTTTTTAAGGTTCCCTGTTTGAGGCGCAAGGACATGGAGAGCCGCAAAAACAACAGCGGCGGCACCGGCCAGCACCGCCGGAAAATAAAAAAAGAACCGTTCTACATTCATCATCTGTAACCATTGACCGCGATGCGCGCTATCACCCTTGACTGCTGGCAGGCGGCAAAGAGCGTCCTGCCGTCTTTTGACAGGCAGAGATACTTGGGCAGGTAGTTTTTAAGGCTCATGGTAAAGACCGTTTTTCTCTGCTTTATATCCACAAAAATTATCTCGTCTTTGAGCGGAACCGAGACGTAAAGGTATTTTCTTGATTTTGACAGCACAGCGTCAAATATGCCGCCATCGACCATTATGTCATATTCCATTTTATAATTTACCCTGTCGAACAATATTATTGAACTCTGGTGGTTGAAAGCGTATTCCCACTCATTAATAATGGCGATATCCCTGCCAGAAACCGGCACGAACCGCAGCGGTGAAATTCCTGTGTCAATCCTGGTAAAAACGGGCTCGTCTTTTACCGTGTCTATAACCTGCACCGTGTTCGTGTATTTACATAATACGTAAAGATAGCGCCTGTCCGGGGAAAGATAAAGCGCCGAGGGCCATTTTCCGACCGGAATTTTTTCCTTTACCCTGATATCCGCGCCCTGCAGGTTTATTACCGATAAGTTTGAGGAACCGGTATTTGCGGCATAAAGCAGACCCCGTGCCGGGTCAAGCGCCAGAGCGCACGGCGCTTCTCCTCCGCTTGCCGCCTGTATGCTTTTGCCTGTTATCATGTCATGGACCGTTATTGAATTCGATGACTTGTTCGCGATATAAAGCTTGTCGCGGTTAAATATCATATCAGATGGCATATAACCCGCCGCTATGGCCGATTTCTTCCTGAAACTGACGGAGTCATAAATATAAACCACGTTCCCCGTTTCGGAGCCGGTAAATATCTCCGCATTGTCCCTCATTGCTATTTTTGACGGGACGTAATCAAGGTTTAGTTCCCCGGTAAGGGCGGGCATTGCGGATTTTTTATCCGCGCAGCCGCTTGAAAAAAGCGCCAGAAGCATCATGGCCGCGCATAAAACGACAAAACCCCTGATGTTTTTTTCAGCCTTCAAAGAACTGGAAAGCGCTGTTATAACCGCGGCCGCCGCCGCAAACGCGCAGAAATATATCCACAGTCTCGGGTTAAGCGAAAATCCTTTTGATATCACGGCCCAGGCAACCGCTCCTTTTACCGCGATCAGCCCGGTTATAAGCGCGCGTTTCATATCGGTTTTAACGGATACAAAATATGCAAAGGCAGCCGCAAGGAAGGATTCAAGGATAAAAAAATAGGCGTCAGTCATTTTTCCGGGCCGCGCTTTCTTTGATGATAAAATACCCCGCTGTAAAAAGCATGCAAAAACAGATAAATATGACCGTCGGAGCGGCTGTGATGGGTTTTATGGAGGCGGCCCTGGCCGACGCCGCGGCCGCTGATATTGCCGCAATAGCCGCGGCCGCCATAAGGGCGGCGGGTATTTCACGCGGTGAAAATGACATTTTTTCAAGGGGTGCAAGGATGATTATGACGGTATTCATGACAAACCCGGTTATGATAAAAAATACTATTGAAGGCGCCTGAACGCCTGATAAAGCCATAAGGCCGGCGCAGGCGGAATCAATGATAATAAGCAGCCCGAAACGCAGGATGTGGTTTTGCATATAAGCCGCGGCCAGGCTCAGGCCGATAATCAAAGGCAGTAATTCTGCGGCCATACAACTACACCCCGATTAATAAATATTATTTCCCGGTCCTGTTCTTTCTTTCAAAATTCTCCCAGTCAACGATTATGGGCGAGGCAAGAAAGTCCGAGGAATATGTTCCAACAACAACTCCGATCACCATTGCCAGGGAAAATGTATGAAGGACATTTCCGCCGAACAAAAACAGGCACAGGGCGACCGAAAATGTGGTAAAAGACGTGATTATTGTCCTGCTTAAAACCTCGTTTATCGATACATTAACCAGGTCGTGATAGCTGACTTTTAATATATGTTTCATGTTCTCCCTTATCCTGTCAAAAACAACCACGGTGTCGGTTAGTGAATATCCCGCAATGGTCAGAAGCGACGTGATGACGAGCATGTCAACTTCCTTATTTAAAAGCATGAGTATGCCGAGCACGGCCAGCACGTCATGCAGAGTGGCTATTGTGGCCGCGACCGCAAACTTAAACTGGAACCTTATCCATATATAAACAAGTATTCCCAGAAGGGCCCAGAATACGGCGTAAAAGGCGGTTTCTTTTAACTGTGAACTTACAAGCCCGCCTATTTCGTTTTGTTCCTGCACCACCATATCGGGATCCCCCATGCCGGTCTTGAGCACGTCGGCAAGCGATTCGGATGCGTTTGCTGTCTTTAAATCCTGCGTTCCGACCCTGATAAGAAATATTTTGTCCTCCGGGGTTCCTATCTGCTGGATGACTGCGCCGCTTATTTTGGCGTTGTTGAGCGCACTGCGGACGTCGTCGACCTTAACATCCTTTTTAAACTGGACCTGAACGCTGATGCCGCCCGTAAAATCCAGCCCCATTTTCGCCTGGCCCGAGGCTATCTTGTAAACCGCCCATAAGCCGTTCAACACGAGTATAATGGAAATCACGTAGGTAATTTTCCTGGCCCCTATAAAATTTAACTTGGTGTTCTTTATTATTTCAATCATCGTTTTCCTCCGTTATATGCTTAATGTCTTGTATTGTTTTCTGAGGTCAAATACCGACTGCGTTATGAAAAACGCCGTAAAGAGGGATATCACAAGCCCCCAGAAAAGCGTTACCGCGAAACCGCGTATGGCGCCCGTGCCAAACTGGAAAAGAATCGCCGCTGTTATCAATGACGTTATGTGGGAGTCAAGAATGGTGAGCCACGCCCTGTGATAACCCGCGTCAATTGCCGCGCGTATCGTCTTGCCGCCGCGCATTTCCTCCCTTATCCTCTCGAATATAAGCACGTTTGCGTCGACCGCGATGCCTATCGTAAGGGTCAAACCCGCTATGCCGGGAAGTGTAAGCGTCGCGTTTAAAGCCGCAAGTATTCCGAGAACGAATAAGACGTTGAATATAAGGGCCAGATCGGCGATAAGACCGGAAAATCCGTAATAAAAGGCCATAAAACATATTACGACAAGCGCCCCGATAACGATGGATTTCTGTCCCTTGGCTATGGAATCCGCGCCGAGCGAAGGCCCGACCACGTATTTATTAATTATTTTCACGGGAGCCGGAAGCGCGCCCGCGCGCAATACCAGCGATAGATCCTTTGCGTCGTCAAGGTTAAAATTCCCCTCGATGATGCCCTCGCCGCCGGAGATCCTTGTCTTGATGACCGGATCTGAATATACCTTGTCATCAAGGATGATGGCGAGTTTTTTGCCCACGTTATCTCCCGTGAGCTCGGCGAATTTCCTGCCGCCCTCCGGAGAAAACTTGAACCATACAACCGGTGTGCCGTATGTTCCCATCTGCACCTTTGCGTCGACAAGATCGGCGCCGGTTAAAAGGTCTTTTGTAAATATCGGGGTCCTGTTCCCTTCCTTGTCGGCTAAAACCATAACACCCTCGGGTATCTTTGAGGCCACCGTGTCGCCGGCCGCGTCGGTCATTTCAGATATCTTATCGCGCTCGTCAACCATCTTAAACTCAAGCAGCGCCGTCTTTCCTATTATATTAAGCGCCCTCTCCGGATCCTTTACGCCCGGAAGCTGCACCACGATTTCCTTGTCGCCTTCCCTTGTGATAAGCGGTTCGGCGACGCCGAGCGCGTCAATCCTGTTGCGCAGTATCTCAAGGGCGCGCGAAACAGCCTCTTCAAGTTTTACATTGGCAGGCATTTTATCCGTATCAATGGCAAGTTTTAAATACATGCCCCCCTGAAGGTCAAGGCCGAGCTTTATCTTGCCCTTTTCAAGCACGTTGCCCTGGCTGTCCTTTTTGTCAAATGGCGGGTTTAAACTCACAATTGAGAACACCAACAAAATAAGAGTTATTATTGCCGTTATTTGCATCCTTCTCTGCATGAAAATCCTCCTGAAAATAATAAGGCGGTTTTTAGCCGCTATGATTTACATAAAAATAACGGGATATGATAACATATATATAAGGAGGAATACAAGGCTTTTTATCTTAAAAGCGCCTATTTGCCGTTTTTGGTTTTAAGTACGTTCAGAGCCTCTTTCGCCAGATTTTTCCCTGTAAGGCCGTATTTTTCGAACAGCGCCTCGGGCGTGCCGGACTCGGCAAAGGTGTCATTGATGCCCACCCTTTTAAGTATAACCGGATATTTCTCCGAAATTACCTCGGCAACCGCTGACCCCAGCCCGCCTATTATGGAATGCTCCTCAACAGTCACTATTTTACCCGTCTTTTTTGCCGAAGCTATTATCATTTTTTCATCGATGGGCTTTATCACCGGCATATGGATTACTTCGGCTGAAATATTTTTTGACCTGAGTATCTCCGCGGCTTCAAGGGCCTGAAATATCATTATACCCGTCGATATAATGGTAATATCCGTTCCGGGCCTTATGATGATGCCTTTTCCGAACGTGAATTTATAATCCGGCCCGAATATAACATCTGTGGTCATTCTGGTGAGCCTGACATACACGGGAGAATCGTAATATTCCGCCAGGTATTCGATTATTTTTTCCGTCTCCACGGAATCCGCGGGCGCCACAACTTTCATGTTTGGAATGGAGCGCATTATGGAAATATCCTCGCATGCCTGGTGCGTGGGGCCGTCCTCTCCCACTGAAATCCCGGCGTGTGTCACAACTATTTTTACGGGAAGGTTCGGGTAGGCAACGGAGTTTCTTATCTGCTCCCACGGCCTCCCCGAGCCGAACATCGCGAAGGTCGAGGCGAACGGATTCATGCCCGCCGCGGCAAAACCTGCGGCCGTGCCTATCATGTCCTGTTCGGCTATGCCCATGTCAAAAAAACGGTCCGGAAAGGCTTTGCCGAATTTTCCGGTCTGTGTGGATTTTGCCAGGTCGGCGTCAAGCACCACTATGTTCTTATTTTTTGCCCCTAGTTTTACAAGGGTCTCGCCGTAAACTCCGCGCATCGATGTTTTTGCCATGTCACTCACCGCATCCCAGTTCTTTTAAAGCCCGCGCCTCTTCGTCCTGCGTCGGCGCGACGCCGTGGTATTCAACCTTTCTTTCCATAAACGATATTCCCTTTCCCTTGACCGTCCTTGCTATCACAATGCTCGGCAGCCCCTTTACCTGTTTTGCCGCGTCAAATGCCTCTATTATCTGCTCGTAATTATGGCCGTCGATTTCAATGACGTTCCAGTTAAAGGCCTTCCATTTTTCGACGAGCGGTTCGAGCCCTGATTTCACCTCGCCGATTGAGCCGTCTATCTGAAGGCCGTTGTAGTCGAGTATGGCGCAGACATTATCAAGCCGCCTGTGGTAGGATGTCATGGCCGCTTCCCATATCTGCCCCTCCTGCATTTCCCCGTCGCCCATCATCACATAAACCCTTGTTGGCAGTCCTTTTAACTTTGCGGCGAGCGCCATTCCGTTTGCCACGGAAAGCCCCTGCCCGAGCGAGCCGGTTGTCATGTCAATGCCGGGCGTCTTTTTCATGTCAGGGTGGCCGGAAAGGCCGCCCCCTATTTTTCTCAGGTTCCAGAGCCTCTCCTCGGGGAAAAAGCCCGCTTCCGCAAGCGCTGCGTACAGCGCCGGTGCCGCGTGCCCTTTTGAAAGGACGAACTTGTCGGCCCCTTCCATTTTGGGTTTTGCGGGGTTCACATTCATTGTGTGAAGATAAAGCGTCGATATCACGTCTATCGCCGAGAGCGAGCCGCCCGGGTGCCCCGATTTTGAACAGCCGAGCATTTTTATTATGTTAACGCGCATCCTGTTGGTGCGTTTTTCAACCATCTTTATGGTTTTGCTGTAATCCCTGTAATGGCCTCCGAGGCCGCTGCGGCCCGCGAAAAATTTGTCCAGTTGGGCCCTTGTCGGCATGCCCTCCTGCGCGCCGGTGCGTGTGGAGTTCATCGCGCCCGAAGCGTTGGCGTATTCCACCGCGTCCTGCATGGTTTTTCCGTCAAGCAAAGCCACGGCCAGCGCTCCGGCAAATGCGTCCCCGCCGCCTATGGTATCCACCACATTAACTCCGTAACCGGGAAAAACCCCGGCGCCCTTTGAATTTACGAGAAGAGCCTCGCGCCCCATTGTTATGATTACATTTTCCACGCCGTGGGCAAGAAGCTCCCTGCCGGTTAAGCATCCCGTTTCCATATGTGATATCACCCTGTTGGAAAGGTAGCCGCCCTCTTTTTCGTTCATTACTATCAGGTAACAGCCCTTAAGCAGGGACATTACATCTTCCCTTTTTTTGCCGGTGAGCGCGCCCACACTGACAATGACTTTCTTTTTGTTTTTAATGCCGAGTTCGACCGCTTTTTTTACGGTGTCAAGAGGCAGTTCCGTGCATACGAGCACCATCGAGGAATTTATAATGGCGGCTTCCGCCTTTTTGATATCGGCCGGGGTCAGGCTGTTGTTTGCGCCGGTGTACCACGTCACCTTATTTCCCTTTTTTCCGGTGGTGTTGACCATGGCAATGCCGGTCTTTAACTTTTTGTCTTTTATCATATATTTTAAATTAATGTTCGGGTGCGAAAGATTTTTAAGGGAATTTCCCATTACAGCATCTTTGCCGATTTTCGCGACAAAATTCACCTTCTTGCCGAGCCGCGCTATTGATACCGCCTGGTTGGCTCCCTTGCCGCCGGGAAGGAAATAAACTTCGTCGCCGGATATGGTCTCGCCGCGCTCCGGCATGGAAAGAGTCCTTACAAGAATGTCAAGATTCACGCTTCCGATAACAGCTACTGTGTCTTTCATGGTGCTCCTGGTCGTTTTACGGGCGAATTTCCCCGGTATTATGGTGCGCGTTAAAATAAAAAAAGGCCGGTAAGCCTTTTTTATAAAACGTTATAATTTAACAAATTTCCGGCCATATTTCTATATGTTTTTTACGCTATATCTTTTCCACGAACCTGCCGAGGAATTTTTTATTTTTTTCAAGCAGGGCCTTTGCCGATTGTTTGGTCTTTGCCTCGACGTATATCTGAAAAACGGGCCTGTCGTTGTCGGGTATAATAAGCACCCTGGAGCCGCCGTCGTTGAACTGGATGCCCTCGATGTCGCCTTCTGTATTGTTGTCCTTTAAGGCGGCCAGTTCCATCATAACATGGCCCCGTTTTTCCCACGGCACTACGACAGAATCCACAATTTTTATATAAGATGGTATTTTTTCCACAAGTGTCGAGAGGGGTTTGCCGTAAACCGCCAGAAATTCAAGGAATTTCACGGTGGACATCATGGCGTCAAAAGCGGGCTGGAAAGAGGAGAAAATAAACCCGCCCTTTTCTTCCATTACGAAATCGGCTTTTTTCGTGTTGGCCGCGGTCATCATCGAGCGGTAGCTTGTCCCCACCCTTATGACCTTTCCCCCGTCCGCCTCTATAACCCTGTCAACCGCCGTGGCCACATTAACAGGCACAGCTATAGTGGCGCCTTTGTTCGACATTAAAAACAGCTTTGCCATGACGAGCAGGGCGTTGTCGTCAATAAGAACACAGCCGGAATCGTCGACTATGAATATTTTCTGCGCGCCCGCGTCAATCATGATACCCGCGTCGGCCTTTAATGTTTTTACCATCTCGCCGATTTTTTCGAGGGAGGCCTCGAATTTTTCGTTGGACCTTGTGAGTTTTTTCTCGTCGTTATAGGCGTTAAGGGCTATGACCTCGCAGTTCAGTTCGCCGAGTATGGACGGGAAAATGTTAAGGGCGTTGGAATAAGAATAATCTATTATAATCCTGAACCTGCGTTTTTTTATCTTCTCAAAATCGACGGCCTTCATGAAGCCTTCATTATAATATTCCAGCGCTCGCGGCGGGTATGATATCACCCCGACCGAATCATTCTCCGCCCTGCGGTATTCCTCCCTGAAAAAATAGTTCTCAATGGATTTTTCCTGGTTCAGGCTGATATCGAGGCCGTCGGAATCAAAAAACTTTATATCAACCATTTTTTCGTCATAAGGCGATTTCCTAATATGAAGGCCGCCGGCAACCTTTAGTGTCTTTGCCACGAATTTCGTCACGGGAAGCGGCATTATGCGGAAATCGTAAATATTGACCCCGGTGGAAAGTATGCCGGACATTATCGCGCGCTCTATCATAAAAGAGGCCCTGTGATAGTCGCGCGATATAAGAACGTGGCTACCTTTTTTCAGCGTGGAGCCGTAGGCCGCGCCTATCCTGGCGCCGATCTCCGGCGTAAGCTCGATATTTGCCATTGATGTAATGCCGTAAATGTCAAAAAGCCTGTTTGACCAGCGCTCGCCCTGTATCATGGAGGAAGATACCACGGAAAAATCATCAACCTTTTTATTCGGCCAGAGTTTTACTTCCGGTTTGATAACGGCTTCCTTGCCAATAAAACAATTGTCGGAAATCACCGCCCCGACGCCTATATAAGCCTTGTAGCGTATTTTATTGTTATTGCCTATTACAGCCTCTTTTATGTCGACCTCTTTTTCAATCGTGTTATTGTTCCATATTATAGAGCGCACTATTTTCGCGCCGCTGTCTATGTAAACGTTGTCGCCTATTACGGAGTTTGCAATCTCCGCCCCATCCTCAATGGTGACATTGTTTCCCATAACGACGGAATCCTTTAATTTTGCCTTGGGGCTTATTTTTACGTCCTTTCCCACCCAGACATCGCGGCCTATCTTGCCTTTTCTCTCTCCCTTTATATCGCAGTCTATCTCGCCGTTCAAAATATCCTCGTGCACCTGGCGGTATTCCGCAAGCGTGCCTATATCCTTCCAGTAACCCTCGCCGGTAAATCCA
>Ga0224555_1004415_pt1 | contig 12922 bp, 10 predicted proteins | sample 714S23034metaG_FD_180687 | JGI IMG/M metagenome (GOLD analysis project Ga0224555, IMG submission 180687) | Peat soil microbial communities from Stordalen Mire, Sweden - 717 S2 30-34 | ecosystem: Environmental > Terrestrial > Soil > Wetlands > Peat | place: Sweden: Norrbotten County, Stordalen...
GGTTTGTGTCAGGGCACGACTTTAGTCGTGCCGTAGATGCTGCAATTTCAACCGGGGCTTTAGCCCCTGCGGTACCCTCTTCGTTCAAATCTCCGACAACATCCACCAGGTCGCTCTCGTCCGGTTCACCCTCCTCGACTGTGGCGTCGGCCTCGGCCTGGCGTTCTGCAGCCTGTTTGCGCATCTGCTCCAGCCACTGCGCGTAGGTCATCTGCTTGCGCGGCGAGAGCCAGCGCATCCAGGCGCGGTGTGTGCCTTCGGTAAAGTACACCGGAATGCCCAGCTTGCGCGCGGTCACGGCCAGCCCGCCAACGTGGTCAGAGTGTTCATGGGTGATGAGGATGGCGTCCAGCGTCTCCGGCTCCTCGTCCACCAGCTTCATGCGCCGGAAAAGCTCCCGGCAGCTCAGCCCGCAATCGACCAGAATCCGCGTATGCCCGCCAGAGACAACCGTCGCGTTGCCCTTCGACCCCGACGCCAGCACCGTGAAACGCACCATGGTTAGAGAATACCGCGCGGGGCTGTGCATATCGGGACGTTTTGAAGGGGCGCGGCCTCAGCCACGCCCCTTCAAAACGGTAGAACCACAAGCAGACCAAAGTCTGTGCTGCACCACCGCAGGTGGTTGCCGATAATTTTCCTCCCTCGGCGCACAATCAAAGAATGAACAAGGACCAGAGACGCGAGCCATTGCTGACCACTGGCCGCTGTTCACTGTTCATTGGGTGCCCCTACCCCCCTATTTTTATTTTCGAAAATCTGTAGGTAATTTTCTCACCAACACCATGGAACGCCGAATCAAAACTTAACCAACACAAAGTCAGCAGTTTTCAGAGAATTAACTGATCGCGCAAGGATGCGCCGAAAACGGCAGGTAACCGTTCCAATCGGCAGTTAATTGCGGCAATCATCCGCAGGCCTTACTGCACATCCGCTAGATTAGCCGGAATCTCAATCGAGACCAGCGTGCCGCGACCGGGATTGCTTTCCACGCTGAACCGGGCCTGATTGCCGTAAAGCACCTCCAGCCGCTCCTGCACGTTTTTCATGCCGATGCCGGCTCCGCTGCGGCTCAACGCCGAGGCCGGCCGGTTTCCCATGCCCACCCCGTCGTCAGCCACCTCGATCAGCACGCGATCCCCTACGAGCCGGCTGCGCAACGTGACGGTTCCACCGTTCAGGCGCGGCTCCAGGCCGTGCTTGATGCTGTTTTCGATCAGCGGCTGGAGCAGAATACTGGGCACCAAAATCCCCAGCGTGCGCGGATCGATCTCCTTTTCGACGTGTAGCTTTTCTGCGCCGAATCGCACCACTTCAATGTCCAGGTAGTCGTCGGTAAAGCTCAGCTCCTCGCTCAGCGGCACATAACTGTCGTGATCCTTCAGCAGCGCGCGGAGAATGTTGGCCAGCTTCACCGTCATTTGGCGGGCCATCTCCGGCTTCATGCGCACCAGAGAGGCGATGGAGTTGAGGGTGTTGAAGAGGAAGTGGGGATTGATCTGGCGTTGCAAGGCGTCGAGCCGGGCTTCGAGCAGCAGCCGCTTCTGATCTTCGAGTTTCATCTCGATGCGCAGCGCGTTCCACACCTTCAGCGCAATGCCAACATTGATGGGCGCGCTCAGGCACACCAGCGCCTGGAGCCACCATTGGCTGGCGAGCAGCGCAAAGAGCCGCAGCGGAAAAACGTGGGCGATCCAGTCGCGGCAGGCCTCGGCGGCCACGATGAGAAACAGCATGAGAAACTGACGGTCCATGCCCGGCTGGGGCAGGTTGCGGCGCACCCATCGGTAGAGGCTCAGGTCGACAAAGGGCGTGAACGACCAGATCTCCTCCTTCTCGACATAGAGGCCGAGCAGCCCGGCGGCCAGCCCCAGCACAGCGTTGAAAGGCAGCGCCAGGAACTCGTGGTGGTAGAGGGCCGGCGCCGACAGCACCGCACCGCCCAGCATCGCCCACTCCGGCCCTACCAGCAAGCCCAGCAGAATGATCGTCTCGAAGGAGATGTCGGCAGCCAGAAAGTTGGGGACCGCGATCCGCACCCATACGCCCAGGGTAAGAGGCACCAGGAAAAACGCCAGCAGGGCCAGGGTCTGGCGGGGACTGCGCCGCTCGGCAAAGAAGAGCCGTCGAAAGGTGCTGCCGCGCGCCAGGATGCTGGCTACTGAGGCCACCACCCCCAGCTTGACGAGCAGCGTAATCAGAATGAGCTTGTCAGTCACCGCGGCGTGTCCCGGTGCAGCGCCTTTACCTGGTAGCCGGCGCGCTTCAGTTCCGCGGCAATCTCCTCGACCATCATCACGCTGCGATGCTGGCCGCCGGTGCAGCCGAAGGCCACGGTCAAATAGCTCTTACCCTCTTCCACGTAGTGCGGCAGCAGGTAAAGCAGCAGATTCGTGACCCGGCGAATAAACTCCCCAGTCTGCGGAAACTTGCGCACATAGGCGGCCACTTTAGGGTCAAGGCCGGTCAGTTTGCGAAACTCCGGCACAAAGTGAGGATTGGGCAGGAAGCGCACATCGAAGACCATATCCGCGTCCAGCGGCACGCCGTTCTTGAAGCCAAAACTAAGGCAGGAGACGAGCAGGCGCTTGGACTCCTCTTCGTGGCCAAAACGGTCCTGGATGTGGGCGCGCAGCTCATGCACGTTGTAGTTGGAGGTATCGATCAGCGTGTCGGCGACGTTGCGGATGGGATCCAGCAGTTGCCGCTCTTCAACAATCGACCGCGAAACCGTCTCCTGCTTCCCTAGCGGATGCGGCCGCCGGGTCTCGGAGTAACGCCGCACCAGCACCGCGTCCTGCGCGTCCAGAAAAACCACGCGTGTGTGCAGCAGCATTTTCACCTGCTTGATAATCTCCGGGAGGCGGTCGAGGGTCTGCCCCTCGCGGACATCCACTACGATCGCCGCGCTCTGAAACTCAGCGGATTTTTCCACCAGAGCGGCAAAATCGGGAAGCAGCTCCAAGGGCAGGTTGTCCACGGCGTGAAAACCCAGATCCTCAAATGCCTTGAGGGCCGAGGCCTTGCCCGCGCCGGAGATTCCGGTGACGATGACCAGTTCCTTGGTCGAGGCTTGCATGGCGGGTTTGGCGGCCCGGCGCGCGGAGATCGCACGGGACGCAGGCTTGGAAGGCGTCATGGGCACATCCTACACCGAACGGCGGCCTTTGCGCTCTGCTCGGAGGCCATGCAGGCAGACGGAAAGGTCCGCCCATCCCTGCGTCCGCCACAAGGGCTGGCGCAGGAATGGGCGGAGCTATCGGCTTGATGAGGCATGAGAGTGTTCAGGGAATCTCGACCAGCTCCATCTGGCCGTCGCGACGGCGGTGGAGCACAAACAGTTCTCCCGATAGATTGTGGAAGACCAGCAGGTCGCGGTCGCGGAACTCGGCATCCTTGACGGCTTCCTCGATGGTCATGGGCTTCAAGGAAAAAGCCTCGCCATTGGAGACGATGTGCGGTTCGACGACCGCTTTGCTGGCCGGGAACGAGTGAACAGCGATGGCCGCGCGGGCTTTGGCGCCGGAGCGTACCGGTTTAACCTCCTCGGCGCCATCCTCCGGCTGGGCGGCGCGGGCTTTGGGCCGGACCACGGGAGGCGCCGCATGCATCTTTTCTTCCTTGGGCAGCCGTTTGCTCGCCATCCGCCGGTCGCGGTGGCGGCGCGCCTGGTTTTCGGCGTGCTCGATAGCCTGGCGCAGCGCCGACTCCAGCGTGTCGGCCTTGCCCTCGGCCGCAATGGTCTGCATCCGAGCCTTAATAGTCAGTTCGGCAATCTGCAGACGTTTCTGTGTACTGAAAACAATGCTGGCGTTCGCGTTCTTGCCCAGTATGCGGGCAATCCGCTCCATACCCTCCTCGGCCTGCATGCGCAAAGCCTTGGAAATCTTCACTTGTCTGGCGGTGTACTCCACTTCCATGGTCAGCCTCCGCTTCTTGTTTTAGTTCTCGCAGCCCAAAATTCAGGCTGGAGAACTTCGGATTCTATAGCATTTACCTAACCTGTGTGCAAAAAGAAGGAGTCAGGGATCAAGGATCAGGGTTCCTATTCCCTATTCCCTACTCCTTGCACCTTCACCCGTCGCGGCGCCGGCGCTGATGGGTGCTGGGGATGTTCATGTCTTCGCGATACTTGGCCACGGTGCGGCGCGTCAGTTGAATGCCCTGGGCATGGAGCATGGCGGCCAACTGGTCGTCGGTCAGCGGATGGCGCGCATCCTCATCCTCGATCAGCTTGCGAACCTTGCGCTTGAGCACCAGCAGCGGCGTGTCGGCGCCCTCGGGCCCGTTCGACCCTTCGGAGAAAAAGAAGCGCAGCTCGATGACTCCTTGCGGTGTGTGCGCGTACTTGCTGGCCACCGCACGGCTGACCGTCGAGGGGTGAACGCCGATCTCCTCGGCCACTTCCTTGATCATCATCGGCCGGAGGGCCTCGATGCCCAGTTCGAGAAAGTCCTGCTGGCGGCGCACAATCACTTCGCAGGTCCGCAGGATTGTGCTCTTGCGCTGGGCTATGTTGCGCATTAATTGCATAGCGGAGCGGAACCGCTCCTTCACGTACTCCTTAACTTCTTTATCGGTGCCTTCGGCGGTGAGCATCTGCCGGTAGCGCCGGCTGAGCCGCAGGCTGGGCAGGTCTTCCTCGTTCATCGTGACCACCCAGGCGTCGCCGCGCTTGATGAACATCACGTCTGGCTCGATCAGCCGCGATTGCTCACGGTTGTACTGGCGGCCGGGCCTCGGGTCGAGGGTACGGATGAATTCGATTCCCGCGTGCGCCTCGTCGGAGGTGATCTGGGCCGTTCGCGCCAAGTCCTTCACGTCCCGCTTCTGGAGAAGGTGCAGATGGCGATCCACAATCAGCGCGCCCACCTCCATGCTGCGCCGCCGTTCCTCGATGTGCGCCTCGGCCTCGGCGCGGAAGCCGCGATGGACATCCTCCTCCGGCTTATCCTCGTCCGCCGCATGCTTTGCAAACAACTGGTCAAACTCATGCTCTTGGGCCGCAATCTGAAGCAGCAGGCACTCGCGCAGGTCGCGGGCGCACACGCCGGCCGGGTCAAGCTGCCGCACCACTTCCATGCCACGCCGCAAGAGCTCGAGCACTGTTTCAGCCGCCGGCTCCGGAACCTCCTGGGATTTGCCAAAGGCCTCCGCCAGCTCTTCTTCGCTGCCGGACAGGTACCCGTCCTCGTCCAGATTGCCGATGATGAACTCTGCCGCTTCGTGCAGGCTGGGCCCCAGGGTCAGAGATCCCAACTGCCACGCCAGGTGATCGGCGAGAGTCGTAGGCTGGGAGAGAAAGTTTTCAAACGAGGGCTTTTCGCTTTCTTCATACTCCGGCTGTGTGCGGTAGCCGGGGTCCAGGTAATCCTGGAAGTACGACCCGAAATCGATCTCGTTGAAAGGGTCCTTGGCTGGGGCCGCAGGCTCCTCGGCGCCGCGCTCCAGGCGTTCCTCAGCGCCGCGAGCCAGGCTTTCCTCGCGGCCAGCAACCTCATCCAGCATTGGAACCGTCTCGTCAATTTCCTCCAGGACGGGATTCTCCACCATCTCGGCATCGATCATCTCCTTCAGCTCCAGCTTATTCAGAGCAAGAACGCTCACCATCTGCATCAGGCCCGGAGTGAGGATCTGGCGCTGCGATACCTTGAGGCTCAGTTTGGGTTGCAGAAGCGCCATAAAGGAACTCGATTCCCGTTCGGACTCACCGCCAGTGTACTTGGGTGAGAAAAATGCTGAAGTTCAAAATGCCGCACTTCGATACAGTTGTTCCGGATTGGGCGACAATCAATCCGGGAATCTCTCTCTGGAATTGCTTCACACTTTTGGTCCGCGCGGGGATTGACGAAAGCCAATCTGCTCGCATCTGCTCTTATCGCTACCCGAAGGGAGTTCGCGTCAGCCCAGTGTGAAACCCTCCCCCAGGTAAACCCGCCGCACCTCCATGTCGTTGCCCAGCTCGCGCGGTGTTCCGGCGCGGAAAATCCTCCCTTCGGCGATGATATAGGCCCGGTCGGTCACGCTCAACGTCTCGCGCACGTTGTGGTCGGTGATCAGAACTCCGATGCCGCTGGCCTTCAGGTCGAAGATAATCTTTTGCAGTTCCAGCACGGCGATGGGGTCAATGCCGCTGAAAGGCTCGTCGAGCAGGATGAAGTTGGGCTGAATGCACAGCGAGCGCGCAATCTCCACACGTCGCCGCTCGCCGCCCGATAGCGCGTAGCCACGCGTAGTGCGGATGTGGCCCAGGTTGAGCTGGTGAATCAGCCGCTCGGTCCGCGTACGGCGATCCCGCCTGCCCAGCGGCTGCGCCTCCAGCACCGCCTCGATGTTCTCTTCGACCGTCAGTTTGCGAAAAACCGAAGGCTCCTGGGGAAGATAGCTGATGCCGAAGTTGCGCGCGCGCAGATACATCGGCGTCTGAGTGATCTCGGTCTCGTCCACCAGCACGCGCCCACCATCGGGCGCTATCAGTCCCACGATGATGTAAAAGCAGGTGGTCTTGCCGGCGCCGTTCGGCCCCAGCAGCCCCACCACCTCGCCGCGGGAGATCTTCAGATCGACTCCGCGAACCACTTGCCGTCCCTTATAGCTCTTGCCGATACCCTCGGCTATCAATGTGTCCATCGAGTGCGTCATCCCGTCCATTCGCTAACAAACAAATCTATCACCCTGCACATAAAGGCGCATGACAACCCTGTCTCAGCCGAAATGAACGGGCCGGTCGCTCCAGAATGCTCCGTGCCCCATCCTTTCGCCTTTTTTCTGGCGAAAGGGTGGGAAACCACGAATCATCTCACGAAGCTCAAGCCATCGCCGCTGTTGCGTTCTTTCGCGGCCTGCCGCCTGCCCTGCCGTTCTTCCGAGCAGCCGAGGCCTTGGCCGCGCTTTTCGATCTGCCGCCGTCCGCTCCGAGCCTGCCTGCCATCCATCGTTTCGAGCCCAGAAAACCCTCCAGGAGCGCGGGCAGATAAATGTCCGCATCCAGCTTGGGGAAGTGAATGCCGAAACCCGAGGGTGAAATCTCAATCGGCTCAAGCTGCGCGGGGGTCGCATGTTCCAGTCCTTCGGCATCCCGCGGCGAAAACGTAACATCGAGCCGGGAACTGAGATGAATCACAATCCGGCCCACGCGGTTGTCGTAGCGCGCGCTCACCGCTCGTGGATGCGCTGCCCCGAGTTCAACTGCTCGCCGGTTCGCCCGTTCAATCTGCTCATCGAGTCCCATGAATGCCCTCCCACGCTCTCAAAAGAGCTGCCAGATTCTTCTCAAGCGCACCTTGAATGCGGATAACGTCGCGCGCAGGAAAGCCGTAGTTCTCTCGGATCGCGACAGAACCCGCAGGATCGTTCAAAGTGAAGACCGCTTCGTGACCTTGCCCAATGACGTGCACATGAGCCGGGCGATGGTCATTGGGGTAAATAGCCACCCGCCAGGCGCCAATCCTCAGAACGGTTGGCATGAACTCATCCTATCACAAACCGAAGCGGTTGGGTTATAATCCACTAAAGTCTTCTCATTTCTTCGGAAGGGATGCGGCGAGAATTGAATGGAGTTCGTCGCGCTGTGCGTCAGTCAGCACCGTAGTTGGCAAAAACTGGAAATGGCCTGTTTTCAGCCTAAGAGAGACGAACTTCTTCCCCTCGCGCCAATATTTATAAAATGGCCAGGTATAACAAGAAATCACGCCGTTTCCCAACCTGACATCAACGTGCTCCAACGTTATGGAAACGTTCACGACCCCGTCGGTTGAGGGATGATTACGGTACATTCGAGCAGCGCTCCACCGAGGGCTCATGAAGATGATGAAGCAGCAGAGAATGAGGAAGCCGAGGAGGAACAAATTGGAGAACGCTGGTTCTGCTCTGAGCGTCTCGAAAATACTGTTTCCTTCCAAGTAACCATCCCTGATCGCTTGTGAAACGATAATGATCTCCAATAATGCATAAGCGAGCAAGCACGCAACGGCGATTTTCCGCCATGGCCTCCAGAAATGAAACCTGGAAGCATCAAGACAAAGCTGTTTGCTAATTTTGTAAGTGAATTCCATTTCATCCTCTTATCTCAGTCCCGGATGCAAATAGCCAATCATCACTTTGGTGCCGTGGTCTGCGTTCTCGTCTTCTGTCCGCCGCCTTCGACACTGACGCTATCATCGCGGCCATGGAAAATCAAAGCCTCGCCGGAGACCGTTCCCCGCGCCGGATCAGACATCTTCGGTGGCACGGCCGCGGTTCCGGTCAGTACGTACTCCCCCGTTGCGCCGGTATAAACCAACTGCTCCCCGGTTCCGCGCCGGTCTTCGCTGGTCAACACAACATGGCCGCGAGCCGTCATATGGTCCACCTGCGCTTGTCCGCTGTCTTTGCTGGAATTCTTGCCCGCCGGCAGCAATGCCACTTCAACTTCATCCGAGGTCGAAGTCGCCGTTCCGGTTTCGGCAGTAACCGTGCCCAGAACGCCCGAGTGCATCACGGCCCTGCGCGTCACATCGGAGTAATTCAGATCGCCCCCGCGCACACGAATCACCGACGGCTGATTGGTTTTCGCAGCGTCTTTGCCCGGCGCAGCCCCACCCGCGCTCACCAGCACAGCCCGCACCGGGTCGGCCGCATCCGTGGTGTGAGCCATCAGCGTCTGGCGTTCCCGGTCAAGCACAATCACCGGCGCAGCCACTGAATTGCCCTGCTGCCACAGCCGCGCCTTCCCACGGAAAGTAGCTTCACCCGTCGGCTGGCGCAACTGCGCCTCGGCGGAAACAACATGCGACGGCCCCTGCCCGCCCAGAGCCACGCCGCCCGCCGGCCTTCCCGGCTGGCCGTTGCCTCCAGCGCCTGCATCGGTCCAGCTCGCCTTCACGTTGCCGTGGGCAAAAGCGTCGCCGGAGGCCCGCGAAACGTCAACCTTGTCGGCCGTAAGCTGCAGAGCGCCATCCTCAACGCGCGGATTCACCGTCAGATGCAGCCACTCGCCCTCGCCCGCGTAATCGGCGCGGCCCGCGGTAGCCCGCAGTGTCGCCGGCGGCGGCGCGCCGGGTTTGGCTGGCGGCTGCTGCGTCAGCACCACATGGCCCTCGACCGTGGCCGACTGAATCTGCGCCTCGCCTTCCGTCCCGTGCTGCACGCTCGGCGCTGGCGCCGCAAAATGCGCTTCCACACGGTCGCCGCTGGTCGTTTGCCGGGTTCCCGTCTCCGTGATTTCCTCGATGCTCGCGTGGCCAACTCCGTTCATCGCGGTCAACGCCGACCCCAAACCAAAGTTACCCGTCACCTCATCGGCCGAGAGCCGGGAGGGCGACACCGCGCCCTTGCCGCGCTGGCTCTCGCCCGTCACCACTACACCGCTTGTCCCGTGCACTGCGGTCAACTCGGTTTGTCCATGACTCGAATCGCGGAAATCGAGGTCGGCGATAGGCGAACGCCAGTGACGGTTCAGCAGCTGCGCTTGCCCTGCAGACTCACCTTGCTCTTGGCTGTCCATTGCGACGCCCCGCTCCAGATGCGCGTGGCGCAGCTTGCCTTGCGCGTTGAATTCCAGCTCCGCCGTGGGCGCCGTTCCCTGCATCTGCCGCAGCCGCCCGCCAGACTCGCTCGTCGAGTCCATCGCCACCCCGCCCTCCATGTGGCCGTGGCGCGGCTGGTTGTGCTCGTCAAAATCCATATGCCCTGCGGGCGCGCTCACGTGGCCGCCGGTCGCGGTGACCATGTTGAAGCCGTTCATCGCATCCAGCCGCACCGCCGATCCATCCTCGCGGAAGAGAATCTTCGCGTCTCCGGCTTTGGCTTCACCACCCCGGTAGTTGGCTATGGCTGTGTGCAGCAGGCAGACCTGACTCTCGCGCTCGAACTCCGCATGCTGGGCGTGAATCAGAACCGTCTCAGCGCCTCGCCGCGTGGTCAATTCCACTGCCCGGTCGAGTACCAGCATGCCCTTTTGCGAGTCATAGGTGGCGCCCATCGAACTGCCCGCCCCTTGCACCATGGAAAAATCCACGTGCTGGCTGGTCGTGGCCACGCCGCTCTTCTGGTCGAAGGTGAGCCCGCTGGTCTTCACGTGAATCTCGCCGCGCGCGGCAGCTTCGGCAGCCGAGGCCACCGGGGCGCTTTTCACTTTGCCGCTCACTGCCCGCGCAGGAGTTGCCTTGGGCGCTATGGCTGGCGCCACGCCTGGCCGCATCAGCGTAATCTCCACTGGCCCAGCGGCTACGGCTGTGCCCGCCTGCTGGTCATACTCGAACTCACCACCTTCAATGCGGTCCACGCGGTTGCCGTCCGCGCCATACAGTTCGATCTTCACGTCATGCAGCAAAGCGTTGCCTTTCTTGAGCTGCACAACCTTCGAGGCGTGAATCTTGAAGAGCGTACGGCCCCCATGCGCCTGGGTGTAGGTGACGCCGTTGGCCTCTTGCTGGATTTCAATGCCCAGCCGCTGCGGCAGGTCGCGGCGATTGAAGGGGTTCTTCCACTTGCCCACCGCCAGAAACACCACCAGCGACACCAGCAGCAGAGCTCCCGCCACCAGCACTAACGTCCGCATTCTTTCAATCGTGAGCCGCACCCTCAGTTCGTCCCCCCAAGCCGCGTCGATAGCCGCGCCGCCAGCCGCTCGGCCAGGCTCTCGCCCAACTCGCTCCACAACAGGCGCGCCGTGGCTCCCGAAGCCTTTTCCAAGGCCGCGGTCAACTCGACCAGTTGGCGCACATTTTCCTCCACGTGGCGAGCCGCCACGGAATCCATTTCCAAATCTTCTTCAAGGAAAGGCGTATCCGTCCCGAAGTCCACGCGGATGTGCCCATCGGACTCGTAAGCGCCCTCGTCAAAGAGCGGCCCGAATCCCGTCACCCGCACCAGCCGCGGCTCCCGCGTCCAGCGTGGGTCAAGTCCACTTACTGCGTTGTCATCCTGAGCGGAGCGCAGCGGAGTCGAAGGACCTGCATTTCCCGGCAGATTCTCGAGCTCCCACAAACTCCATCCAATTTGAAACTCGTAGGCGTAGTCGTCGTGCAGGATTTCGAGCGCCTCTGCAACCGCAATTCGCGGCTCCGCACCCAGCTCGACGGGTCCATCGCCGGCTGTCCCGACTCTCCGGCCATATACCTGTTGAAAGACCGGCGACTCGCTCCAACTCACCGGCCAGACTGTCGCGGAATAGACCCTGGCCTCGCCGCCGTGCGCGGCAAATGCGCCCAGCACCGCCGTCAGCTTGTCAGCAAGCTGGGGCAAGCGCAGATTCGGATACCACAGGCTCAGATAAAGCGTGTCAGCCATCTCTACTGATTGTAGACGGGCGGAAAGAGGCGAGGATGAGAGGGAAACGCCTCGTTCAAGAAAGGATCCTTCACCAAAAATGCTGGCACTACCAACACGCTTGGGTGGCCCAGGTCTCGATTTTGAGACCTGGGATTCAATACCCTATCCCGTCACTATCTCGCTGAAATCCGCGATGTCGGAGAAACGGCGTAGCACCTCGTCGATCAGCCCAAGATTCGCTCCACGCACCGCCGGATCGGGGTCGAGCACCATCACCTTGTCGAAGAAGGCGTCCACCACCGGACGCAGTGTGGCGATGGCTGCCAGCGCCTCGCCATAGCCACGTTGGTCGCGAAGTTTCGCCACTTCCGGAGCAAGAGAGTTTGCAGCATCCGCAAGAATCTGCGCCTCCGGCGCGAGTTTTACATCCTTCGGAGAACCGACCACAAACTTTTTCTCTTCAGCCTGGCGCAAAATGTTCTTGATACGCTTAAAAGCCGCTGAGATTGCGGCGAAATCAGCAGACTCGCGCGCCGCCGTCAACGCTTCGGCACGGGCAATGGCATCGCGCACATCGTCGGCACCGGCAGCCAGCACAGCACTAACCACGTCATACGCAAAACCGCGCACATCTTTCAAATAGAAGCTGAGCCGTTCAGAGAGGAAGGCGCGAACATTCTTCAGGTTTTCAGCGCCACCCCCACCATACGCATCTACTAACTCGTCGAGACTGATGGAAAGTTCCGACTCCGCCAGAATCTTGACGATCGCGTTGGCGGCGCGTCGGAGAGCGAACGGGTCTTTCGAGCCGGTCGGCGCGTTGCCGATGCCAAACATCGCCGTGATCGTCTGAATCCGATCCGCAAGGCCGAACAACTGGCCTTCTACGGTCTTGGGAATGGCGTCGTCAGTCGAGGCTGGTGTGTATTGATCGTATATGGCTTGCGCAACAGTCTTGCCCAGCCCCTGCGTATCCGCGTAAAGCCCGCCAATGATTCCCTGCAGCTCGGTAAACTCTTTAACTAATTCTGACGTTAGGTCAGTTTTTGCAAGTCTCACAGCCGTCAATAGAGCATTCCGATCAAACTTCGGAGTATCGTCCGCCCCCACCGCTGCAAGCATTGACGCAATCCTATCAAGATAGTCAGCCAGTTCCTTTACAACCTTGAGGTTAGCTTCAGTCTTCCAATAATAACTGCCTAGCTCTTTTTGGAACGTGACGTTCTTCAGACTCTCGACGCGCTCCGCAAGCGGCGTCTTCTGATCGAAGTCCCAGAAGAAGCGTGCATCCTTGAAGCGCGCCGTGAGCACTCGCGCATTACCGTGGCGAATAATCTCCCTGCCTTTATCGTCTACTTCGGTATTGAGCACCGCCAGAAAATGCGGAGCCAGTTTGCCGTCTGCGCCCTCGATTGCAAAATACTTCTGGTGATCACGCATAACGGTGACCAGAACCTCTTCTGGCAGCGCAAGGTACTCAGGATCGAAGTCTCCAAGAACCACGCTCGGCCATTCGGTCAGATGCACCACTGTTTCAATCAGCGGCTCATCTTCACGCCAGCGCGCACCGGCAACGGTCCGCGTTGCCGTGTCAAGAGCTTTGCGAATCGACTGCCTGCGTTCGGCCACATCCACCGCAACAAATGCCTTGCGCAGCGCTTCGGCGTAA
>Ga0224555_1004417_pt1 | contig 12916 bp, 14 predicted proteins | sample 714S23034metaG_FD_180687 | JGI IMG/M metagenome (GOLD analysis project Ga0224555, IMG submission 180687) | Peat soil microbial communities from Stordalen Mire, Sweden - 717 S2 30-34 | ecosystem: Environmental > Terrestrial > Soil > Wetlands > Peat | place: Sweden: Norrbotten County, Stordalen...
GGCCCCCGACCCGGCCAGGCCCACGATATGTTCGCTGCCGATGTTGGACGCGAAAATGGAAGCCCCGATGACCCACCAACTCAGGTTGCGCCCGGCCAGGAAATAATCCGTCGCGTTGTCCTTGCTTTTCCTGACCACCCACCAGGCGACGGCCAGCAGGACGCCGAAGTAACACACGATGGCCACCCAGTCCGCGCCGGTCAGGACCGACCCGCCGACGGCGGCAAACACAAAGGAATTCATGGCGCGTCAGGGCTGGACCGAGAAACGGTACATGATGGTGTTTTGATAGACCTGTCCGGGCTTCAACTCGACGGTGGGGAACTCCGGTTTGTTGGGTGAATCGGGATAATGCTGCGGCTCCATGCAAAAGGCCCCGCGATGCGGATACACCCGCCCGTCCTTGCCCGTGATCGTGCCGTCCAGAAAATTGCCCGTGTAAAATTGCAGGCCCGGCTCGGTGGAAAGGACTTCCATGACGCGGCCGCTGGCGGGGTCCGTCACGCGGGCCATCAACCCAAGCTGCCCGAATTCCTTGTTGACGACCCAGTTGTGATCGTAGCCGCCGCCAAATTTGAGTTGTTCGTCCTCCTGCCCGATGCGCGCGCCAATGGCCGTCGGCGCGCGAAAATCAAAGGGCGTGTTCTCGACTGGCCGCAGTTCCCCCGTCGTAATCAAGGTCGCGTCCACCGGCGTGAAGCGGTCGGACGGAATCATGAGCTGATGACTGAGAATATCGCCCTTGCCGGCCAGGTTGAAATAGGAATGATGGGTCAGATTAAGCACCGTGTCCTTGTCCGTTTCGGCCCTGTACTGCAGGCGAAGCGCGTTGTCCCGCGTCAGCGTGTAGGTGGCGGTGACCTTCAAATTGCCGGGATACCCTTCCTCGCCATCTTTGCTCAGATACTTGAGGACCAATTCGGGGCCGTCGGCGCCTTGGCGGGCGCTGCCGGCCCAAACGCGTTTGTCGAAGCCCTTGAGGCCGCCGTGGAGCGCGTTGGGACCATCGTTGGTCGCCAGCGTGTACTCGGTCCCGTCCAGCGTGAAATGGCCCCGGGCGATGCGGTTGCCGTAGCGCCCGATGAGCGCGCCGAAATAGGGGCTTTTCCTGATGTAGGAATCCAGGTTGTCGTACCCCAGCACCACGTCGCCCATCTGCCCGCTTTTGTCCGGCACCTTGAGGGAAACCAGGATGCCGCCGTAGGTCATGATGCGGGCTTCGGCGCCTTTGTCATTGCGCAACGTGTAAATCTCCACCGCCTGGCCGTCCGGCGTTGTGCCGAAAGGCTCCTTTTGTATCGCGGTTTCAGGCGTGCCGGGGCCGGCGCATCCGGCCAGGAAGGCCGCACCGGCGCCCAAGGCCAGCATTTGTCCAATCATGTTTCTGGTTGTGCTCATAATTTTGGTGAACTTATTTCTTTGGCTTGGCTTGTCCGTAATAGGCCGACGGGCCGTGTTTGCGGAAAAAATGTTTGTCGCGCAACTCGTCTTGCATCAAAGGCGCGCCGGGCCGCAGCCGGAGAGTTTCCCCGGCCAGGCGCGCGAGGAATTCCAGCACCACCGCGTTTTCCACCGCCCCCGCCACGTCGCGGCCCCAGGTGAACGGCCCATGATTGGCCACCAGCACCGCCGGAAAATGCAACGGGTCCAGCCCCTTAAACCGTTCCACGATGACCCGCCCCGTGTTCGCTTCGTAGTCCGTCTTGATTTCCGCCGGCGTCAACCGCCGCGTGCAGGGGACTTCGCCGTGGAAGTAGTCCGCCTGCGTTGTGCCCAAGGCCGGGATGCCCTGGCCGGTTTGCGCCCAGGCGGTGGCACGCAGGCTGTGAGTGTGGACGATGCCGCCGATGCCCTCGAAAGCCCTGTACAACTCCAAATGCGTGTCGGTGTCGGAACTGGGCTTGAGCGTTCCCTCCACCACCTTGCCGGTGGCCAAATCAAGCACGACGATGTCCGCCGGCTTCAACACGGCGTAGGGGACGCCTGAAGGCTTGATGAACATCAGGCCGCGGGCGCGGTCCAGCGCGCTGGCGTTGCCCCAGGTTTGCACGACCAAACCTTCCCTGACCAGGTCAAGGTTGGCTTGGCAAACGGCCTTTTTAAGCGATTCCAGCATGGCGGACACGGTCAGGCGCGCACGCGATTGCGCAGGTCAATGAGTTGTTTCATCACCGAATGCAGGTTCCCCTGCCAGCGCGCCTTGCCAAAGGCGTCGTGCAACGTGGAGTAAAGCGCATACAAGTCGCGGTACGCCGCGTGCGCGGCGGCGTCCGGCTTGAACACGCGCGGCTTAAGGCCCGTCATGGCGCCAATGGCTGAGGTGAAATCGGGGTGCGCCCCGGCCACCACGGCAGCCGCGACCGCCGCGCCCAGCGCGCAGGTTTGGGCGGAGCGCGAGACCTTCATGGGCCGGCCGGTGACGTCGGCGTAGATTTGCATGACCAGCGGGTTTTTCTCCGCGATGCCGCCGCAATTGACGACCTGGGAAATGCGCACGCCGTATTCCTCGAAGCGGTTGATAATGGTCAGGGCGCCGAAGGCGGTGGCTTCGATGAGCGCGCGATAAATTTCCGCCGGCGTGGTGTAAAGCGTCTGTCCCAGCAGCAGCCCCGTCAGGCGCTGATCCACCAGCACGGTGCGGTTGCCGTTGTTCCAATCCAGCGCCAGCAGGCCCGATTCCCCCGCCCGCAGCCGCCCGGCCGCCCGGGTCAGGGCCTGGTGGGAGCCGGCTTTGGCCCCGCCGGGTTGAATATAATTGACAAACCAGTTGAAAATGTCGCCCACCGCCGATTGTCCCGCCTCCAGCCCGTAACAATCCGGCAGCACGCTGCCGCTGACGATGCCGCACAGGCCGGGGATGTCCGCCAGTTTTTCCCGCAGCGGCCAGACCGCGATGTCGCAGGTGCTGGTGCCGATGATCTTGACCAGCGTGCCCGGGGCGATGCCCGCGCCGATGGCCCCCAAGTGCGCGTCGAACGCGCCCACCGCCACTGGAATGCCCTCGCGCAAGCCGGTGCGCGTGGCCCAATCGCCGGTCAGTTTGCCCGCCGTGGCGCTGATGTCCCGCACCTTGGCGGCCAGCCGTTCGCGCAACGCGCCCATTTTGGGAGAAAGTCGCGCCAGAAATTCGCGGTCGGGGTAGCCGCCCCAGTTCTGGCTGTACATCGCCTTGTGGCCCGCCGCGCATATCCCCGCCGTGAATTTGTCGCGCGTCTGCGCGCCCGTCAGCGCCGCCGGGATGTAGTCGGCCAGTTCCATCCAGGCGGCGGCGGCGTCAAACACTTCGGGGGCGGTGCGGAGGCAATGGAGGATTTTGCTGAAAAACCACTCGCTCGAATACGTGCCGCCGCATTTGGCGAGGTATTTCGGGCGGATGTTGCGCGCCAAATCGGTGATTTCCGCCGCCTCGGCCACGCTGGTGTGGTCTTTCCAAAGCCAGGCCATGGCCGCCGGGTTGTTCGCAAAACGCCGGGCGAAAGCCAGCGGCTGGCCGCGTTGATCCACCGGCAGCGGCGTGCTGCCCGTGGTGTCCACTCCGATGCCGGCCACCTGCTCCGGCTTGAACCCGCGCACCTTCTTTTTCGCTTCCGCCAGCGCGCGCCGGACGCTGGCCTCGGTCCCTTTGATATAATCAGCCGGATGCTGCCGCGCCAGATTGGGGTCGCGCGAGAGGATCACGCCGGCCTGGCCATGCTCGTAATTCCACACCGCCGTGGCCACTTCGCGGCCGTCGGCGGCATCAACAATAAGCGCCCGGACGGAATTGGTGCCGTAGTCCAGGCCGATGGTGTATTGCGGGGTCATAGATCAGGAGAGGAAGCCGCGGGCCAGCGCGTAATAGACTTCGTTGGCGCGCAATTCCTTCAAAAATTCGCGTTCGGTGGTTTTGTCGTCAATAATCAGGGTTTCCAGGGCCGCCATGCGGCCGAAATCCTCCAGCATTTCGGTGGTCACGCCGGGGCTGAAGCAGGTGTGGTGCGCGCCGCCGGCGTAAATCCAGGCGGCGGCCGCCGTCGGCAAATCGGGTTTGCAACGCCAGACCGCGCGCGCCACCGGCAACTTCGGCATCGGCTTGTCGGGCCGCACCGCTTCGACTTCGTTGGCCAGCAGGCGGAAGCGGTTGCCCATGTCAATGAGCGAGGCGTTGAGGGCCGGGCCGGGCGGCGTATCGAACACCAGCCGCACCGGGTCCGCCTTGCCGCCGATGCCCAGCGGATGGACCTCCAGCGAGGGCCGGCCTGCCGCGATGGAGGGACAAACCTCCAGCATGTGGGCGCCCAGCACCTTCATCTTGCCCGGCTCCAGGTGATACGTGTAATCCTCCATGAACGACGCGCCGCCCTTGAGGCCGGCGGTCATGACTTTCATCGCGCGCACCAGCGCCGCCGTTTTCCAATCGCCCTCCGGGCCGAAGCCATAGCCCTCGGCCATGAGCCGTTGCACGGCGACGCCGGGCAGTTGGGCCAACCCGTGCAAATCTTCAAAAGTGTCCGTGAACCCTTTGAACCCGCCCGCCGCCAAAAACGCCCGCAGCCCCGCCTCGATGCGCGCCGCTTCGCGCAAGGACGCGCGCATTGGCCCGCCGGGGCACAGATTGGGGGCGACTTTGTAACTGGCATGGTATTCCCTGGCCAAACGGTCAATATCACTGTCGCTCACGTGCTGGATTTTACGGACCAGATCGCCCACGCCATAGCCGTTGACGGAGAAGCCGAATTGCATTTGGGCGGCCACTTTGTCGCCCTCCGTCACCGCCACGTCGCGCATGTTGTCGCCGAAGCGGCAGAACTTGGCGCCCTGCCAGTCATGCCAGGCGGCCGCCGCGCGAGTCCAGGCGCCGATGCGGGCCTGCACGTTGGCCTCCCGCCAGAATCCCACCACCACCTTGCGGTTGAGGCGCATGCGGCTCATAATGAACCCGTGTTCGCGGTCGCCATGCGCCGCCTGGTTCAGGTTCATGAAATCCATGTCCAGGGTGGCCCAGGGGATGTCGCGATTATGCTGGGTGTGGAAATGCAGCAGCGGTTTGCGCAACAGGCGCAGCCCGTTGATCCACATTTTGGAGGGCGAAAACGTGTGGCACCAGGTCATCAACCCCGCGCAGTTGGCATCCGCGTTGGCCCGCTGGCAGAGGGCGGTGGCCTCCTCCGCGCTTTTGACCACCGGCTGGAACAAAACGGTGGCGGGGATGCCGGGGGCGGCGTCCAAGGTGGCGGCGATTTGCCGGGCGTTGGCGGCGACCTTTTCCAGGGCTTTGGGGCCATAAAGGTGCTGGCTGCCGGCGACGAACCAGAACTCAAACTGTTTTAAGTCAACCATAAGGGCCAATCGTGTTGGTGATACGAAAGAACTGCCTGCAAGTAAAGCGATATTTTACCTCGGCGGATGTGGAACAAAATTCTTCCAGCCGTCCAAATCTGCCGGGAAGAACCTGATGGCGGCGGGAAAAAATAAAAAAATCCGGTCATATTTGGTGCGATTTAGTGCGATTTGGTCATATTGTTTCAAAAGCTGCGTCCCTCGATTCCGTGGATTTATTTTTTTGTCATAGGTCGGATTAGGCCGGATTAGGCCGGATTGGGTTGGATTAAGGCCGGATTGAGGTTGGATGGGCGCGAGGTTGAGGCCGAATCGCCGGAGGGCCAGCCCGGACCTGCGCGACCTCCACGACATCGTAGCGCAGATTTCCAAATCTGCCGTGTCGCCGGCTTCCAAGCCGGCAGAGCGTGCGAAATTTCGACGACTGCGGATTGGAAATCCGTGCCACAGTCCCGATTCAGAATCGGGAGAAACCTGCGCCACGAGACCCTTCTCGCGCTGAACTGTTTCAATGTTCACGCGGCGATATTACCATAACCCTCAAAAACCCAAAAACCTACCGTAGGTTTTTAGGCACGATTTTTTTGGGAGGAGTCGAATCGGTGAAACATCCTCTGCTTCAACCGCTTGCGGGCCACAAAATCCCCAAAAATAGAAAAAACACGAAAAAAAGTGTCTTTTTTTTGGAGCGGCCCCCCCGTTTTTCTGCCAAACAGGCTCGTTTCAGGGGCGTTTTTAACTGTCAAACTATTGTTTGATTTGCAAGATGTTCATGACAAGCTATTTGCGAGGCTTGAAAAACAGCGATTTTTCACAAAAGCGGGCCAAGTCCCCCGAAATTGGCCAAAACCGCGGTTTTGAGGCCTTTTGTCCTGTTGAAGAGGCCAGTCAGAAAGATGGAGGCAGAGATATAGGAACCGGAAATTTTTCTGACTGGCCTCTTGTGGTCAACGACAGATACGCGATGATGCGGGACCTGTTTATGACCGTTTACAGGCCTCGCGGTCAAGGAGTGACGAGTTGAACCTCTGGAAAATATGTTTTAACGCGATCCGGGTCGCGCGTGACGAGCTTCATTCCTTCGGCTCTGGCATGAGCGCCAATCAGGAAATCCGGGAGAGGAACGCGGTTTTCATTTTTCCGCCCATCCTTCTTCAATCGGTCCAAATAGATGGCAAATGCTGTGGCGGCTGGAATCGCCGCTGAAATCGGCCAGGGCACAAGCTTCAGCCCCAAGCCTTCAAGCAAAGCAGGCACCGCGTCCCGATTCTCAGCGCGTACCGATGTTTCGCTGACAACGATGGTGTTCACAGCGCCCCCTTCGCCGCCTTCCTGCACCGCTGCCGCAATTTGGCGCTTGGCCCAATCGTGGAAAAGACTGTCGGAGTCGCGGGCATCAATGACAACGCTGCTGTCAAACAGAATCACCGGGTTTCCTTTTTGATTTCATCCCAGCCTTTGGTAAACCGAAGCGGACTGCTTTCGATGGCAGCCATTGCCTCCGCAAAAGTTGGTCTTCGCCGCGGTAATTCCACCTTCCTGAGCAAGACCTCATTCTCCCCCAAGACCTGCGGTTCGTAATAGTCGCCGGGCCGGAGCACGGAAACCTCAATTCGATGCGTCTCATCCACTTTGACAGCGTTCACAAGAGTAATCTTCCACTAACTGGGATCGTTTTCAAGCCCGGTCTTGCGGAGAAATCAGCCCGGCCACAGATATGCGTTTATGCGGGACTGAGCCTTTTACGTTTATGACCCGTTTATGCTCCGCGGAAATAGTGCCTCATCAGTTCCTCGACCCATGATGGCACCCGTGGAGCCTCCACCAGGTCATATGCGGGAAAATAGGCCTTGATGTCCAGCACCGGAGTGCCGTCAATAGCATCCAGCCCTCTCACCTCCAAGGTGGCATCGCCGACCTTCAGAATCTCGACTGTGGTTATACCGATCGGGTTCGGGCGGTCCTTCGCGCGTTGCGACAGGATGCCGACCTCTGGCATGTCATCACGCCCTTGGGGGCGACGCGTGAGGTGCTTCTCGGGATCGAAGTGAGCTTGGTGAAGGTTGGTCACTACGAGCGCGTGAGAGAAGGCATCCAACCCCCTCAGCCCTCCCGCGTACTCCGCCTGCAGCTCGATTCGAGCCTTGACATTGCCCCACCCAGTATCGGTTCGATCCTTCACCGGGGAACGTACAATTCCAATGGGGCAGAGTGTGATTGGTTGTCTCATATCGGTTTCTATCTCCTTATCCAAGACAACAAAGGAGGTCAAGACGCTGCAAATGATATGGCTTTATCTTATGCCTCCATAAGTCGTCGCCTCGGGCAGTTTCGCTTCAAGAAGAACTCTGTCGCGCGCCTGGATCCAGCAATTGGCCGATCTTGGCCGCGATGCCGCCGGGATGACGCAGGAGCGATTCGCCCACCAGAATCGCCCCCGCCCCCGCCCGGCACACCCGTTGCACGTCGGCGGAGGTGTGCAGGCCGCTTTCGGCGACGATCAATTGATTCGGGATTTTGGCGGCCAGACGGGCGGTCGTTTCCAGGTCCACGGTGAAATTGTCCAGGTTCCGGTTGTTGATGCCAATGAGGGCGGCTCCCACCGCCAGCGCGCGCTCCAACTCGGCCTCGTCATGCACTTCCACCAGCGCGGCCAAATCCGCTTCCACGGCCAGGCTGTGAAAACGAGCCAGTTGGCCGCCGGTCAAGATGCGCGCGATGAGCAAAATGGCATCGGCGCCGTTTTCGGCGGACTCCAGAATCTGCCGCTCGTCAATGATGAAATCCTTGCGCAGCAGCGGCAACGCGACCGCGCCGCGAATCTGGCGCAAATAGGCCAGTGATCCTTGGAAAAACTTTTCGTCCGTCAACACGGAAAGGCACGCCGCCCCCGCGGCCTCGTATTCGCGGGCGATGCGCACCGGGTCGAAATCGGCGCAAATAACGCCGGCGGAGGGGGACGCTTTCTTGACTTCCGCGATCAGGGCCGGCGGGCCGAGTTTGGGGCGGCGCAGGGCGGCGATGAAATCGCGCGGTTCGCGGCGGGCCTGGCGGAGGGCGGCGGGCGTGACGCGGCGGGCGGGCAACCGCGCCACTTCGAGCCTCTTTTGCGCGACGATGGTGTCGAGAATGAAGGATGAAGGATGAAGGATGAAGGATGAAACTCCGGCATCCGGCGCGAGGTTGTGCCGGAGCGCGCTGCCACTGGCGACATTCTTTTTCACTTCATCCTTCATCCTTCTTACTTTCATTCATCCTCGTCCTTCAGTCCGGCCATGCGTTTGGCGGGGCAGCCCGCGCGCAACCAGGCGTTGACAAACGGGTCCAGGTCGCCGTCCATGACGGCCTGCACGTTGCTGGTTTCCTGGCCCGTGCGCAAATCCTTGACCATGCGGTAGGGCTGGAAAACGTAACTGCGGATTTGATGGCCCCAGCCGATGGCGCCTTTCTCGCCGTAAAAGCGTTCCAAATCGGCCTTTTGCTCATCCAGGCGCCTGGCGTAAATCTTGGAGATCAACATGCGCATGGCGGTGGCGCGATTTTGATGCTGCGAACGCTGGCTCTGCGAGGCGGCGATAAGCCCCGTCGGCAGGTGGGTGATGCGCACGGCCGTCTCCACTTTGTTGACGTTCTGGCCGCCCTTGCCGCCGGAGCGGTAGGTGTCCACCTGCAACTCGGCGGGCGGCAGGACGATGTCCGCGCTGGTTTCCTCAATTTCCGCGATGATGTCCACGCTGGCAAAACTGGTGTGGCGGCGTTTGTTGGCGTCGAAGGGGGAAATGCGCACCAAGCGGTGAACGCCCCGCTCAGCTTTGCAAAAGCCGTAGGCGAACTCGCCATTGATGAGCAGGGTGGCGCTTTTCATGCCGGCGGTTTCGCCGGGCAGCACGTCGGTCAATTCGGTTTTCCAGCCGCGTTGCTCGGTCCAGCGTTGGTACATGCGCAGGAGCATTTCGGCCCAATCGCAGGCCTCGGTGCCGCCGGCCCCGGCGTTGATGCTGAGGATGCAGTTGTTTTTGTCATGCGGGCCATTGAGAAAAACCTTCAATTCCAGGCTCTCCAATTCGCGTTCGAACTGGGCCAGTTCCCGTTCCAGATCGGCCTCGTGTTGTGGCTGTGCGGCGGGCGGTTCCTCCTGGACAAGTTCGAGCATGGCCTTGAAGTCCTCGGTTTGGCGTTCGGCCTTGAGGACCGGCTCGGTTTTCTTGCGCAAGGAGTTGGCTTCGTCAATGAGGCCCTGGGCTTTTTCCCGGTTGTTCCAGAAGCCCTCCTGGGCCATCAAAGAATCCAGCTCGGCCAGCCGTTTCTGCGCGCCCGGCAAGTCAAAGAAACCTCCGCAGGTGGGCGACTTTTTCCCCGATGACCGGCAACTGGACTTTGATCTTTTCAAACATGATGGCGGAGCATACCGCAAATCCAGCGGGACGCAACCGGGTTTTTTTCCAGCGGCGACATTTCACTTTTTGGGTTCCCCTCTTAATCTTACTCCTAATCTTAATCTCGTCCCCCCTCCAGCGCGCGGATTAGGAGCAAGATTAAGATTAAGATTAGGAAAGACAACCCAACAAAGTGGCCTGCCCCCTTTTCCTAGCGGTCCTGCAGACTGTGGACCCACTGGATGGCCTGCTGGAGCAGTTGCGTGCCATCCTCCAGTTTGAGTTTCTCCTTGATGCGGGCGCGATAAGATTCGATCGTTTTGACGCCCAAATGCAGCTCCTCGGCGATGCGCCGGGTACCCTGGCCGCGGCCGATGAACTGGAACACTTCCAACTCGCGGTCGGTCAGACGTTCGATGGGAGACTTCTGGCTGTCGGGACGGCCCAGGACTATTTTGTTGACCATGCGGGAGGCCATTTTTTCGCTGATGTAGATTTGGCCGCTCAACACCTGGCGGACGGCCAGGAGAATCTTCTTGGTGGCTTCCTGCTTGGTAATGTAGCCCTTGGCGCCGGCGCGCAGGACGCGCTCGGCGTAAAGCGACTCGTCGTGCATGGAAAGCACCAGCACCGGCAAGGCGGGCTGGCGGGCTTGCAGGTCTTTGACCAGCTCCAACCCGTGGGTGTGCTTGAGGGAAATATCGGCCACCACGACGTCGGGCTTGGTTTCCTCAATTTTGGTGAGCGCCTCCTGGGTGTCCTCGGCTTCGCCGCAGACGGCCAGATCGTTTTCGCGCTGGATCAATTGGGAAAGCCATTCGCGCACCAACGGATGGTCGTCCACGAGGAAGACCTTGGCTTTTTTGGGTTCGGTCGTTTGTTCGGGTTTCATGCGCGCGGGCATGTTTCTTGTTTACCAAACCGGGGCGGGAAAGGAAATGAAAAAATACTACCCTTTTAGGTAGTTCACTCGGAACGCCCGCTTCCCCCACAATGGCTCCATGCAACAGTCGTGGAACAGCAATGCGCCATCGCCACGCGACGCCCGGCTCGTCGTCGTCGTCGGCCAGTGCCCAAAACGGTTGCAGCAATGCACTTAATTGTGGATGACGGAAGGCCTCAAGGCCATTATATTGAACTCACAGACATGAAAGGCCAATGCGCCAACACAACGCGTGGTCCCGCCATCGCCATGATGGCGCTGTTGCCGCAGCATCCGTGTGACGGAATTTCTCAATTCTTCGCCGCAAATGCTCAATGACAAATCCTCCAAACATAATGATATATTCAGGACAACAGTCCAAAATGATATGAAAAGCACGAAGCCATCGGCGCCGCGCGGCAGGGCGTTCACCTTGATTGAATTATTGGTGGTCATCGCCATCATCGCCATATTGGCGGCCCTCTTGCTCCCGGCGCTGGCCAAGGCAAAGAATCAAGCCTCCCTGACGTACTGCAAGAACAACGGCAAGGAATTGGCCTTGAGCATGGCCATGTACTGCGGGGATAACAGAGATCAATACCCCGGTTGCGGATCGGGAACCACCTATCAGTTTAACGTGTTCGACTGGATTTATTGGAGAAATCCCCCCCCCGCCGGAGATTTAGCGATGAACGGCCAGCCTGCCACTTACAATTTAAGCCCCATCCTGACAGAACTCGGCTCCAAGGGCAATTCCAATATCCTGATGTGCCCAATGGATATTTCTAATTCGCTCCGAGGCGTTCCCAACCAGGGACAACCGTACCCTTTCAGCTACGAAATGCTCTCTGATAATATCACGGACAACCAGAACTTTGGCATTACGACCATCGTGGATGCCGGAGCAAACTATATTTTTAGACAGGCACAAGTGCGCCGTCCTTCGCAGAAGATGATGGCGTGCGAAGTGGTCACGCACTTAAGCAAGGACGACGCGCCTCCACCGGATACAGATTGGGTGGCCGAAACCGGCCGTTTTGAGCCGTTGGCTGGAGGAACGTGGGCCGACAATGAGCTGACAGGCTATACCGTCAACAATTGGTTGACCTTGCGTCACGGCGGCAAGGCCAACATCGGTTTTGCCGACGGACGGGCGGACCTCGTTCCATGGTGGTACGGCACCAATGCCAACTACGTGGTTCCGGTCCAATAGCGAGCTGCTTCACCAACTTTCGACGGACTCCGCCTGGAAGATTTTTTCCAGCAGCGCCTTGTAATCCGGCTCCGGCAGCGTCAAATCCACGACCTCGACTTTGAGCCCGTCGGCGGTTTGCTGCCGGGCGATCAGTTCCCGCGCCAAAGCGTCCTCCGGTCGCGTGAGAATGTGCAGGACGCGGCGCATGTTCAGAAACGCAGCACACAATCGCGCCCCGCCGCCATGGCGGCCAATTGCGCGTCGGAAATCTCTTCAAACGGCAACGCGGCCTGGCCGAGTTGGCCCAGGGCCGCCGCCCCTTGTTGCACGCACACCTTGCGATTCAACTCCCGCAAGAGCGGCAGATACCGCGTGTAATTCTCGCCGTCCACCAGCGCCTCGGCATTTTCGCCCAGGAGCAGGACCGCCGCCCCGCGCAAATAGACCGCGACCTCCACTTTCTTCCACGCGCCCACGCCGGCGGCGATGCGCACGGCCTCGGCCGGACGCCCGTCGCGGCGCGGATCGCTTTCGATGATAAAAAGGGCGCTGGCGCTCATGGCATGGGTTCAGTTAAAGCTGACAAACCGGTCCGTCGAGGAAATCAAATCGCTCAACAAGGCCAGGCCGGCGTAAGTGGCGTTGGGGTTGCGAAGCAACCCGCGCCGTTGCGCGCCGTAGGCGCAGACGTAGAGCTTGAGGCCGCGGATGGCCAGGGATTGCAGGCGCGACTCCTCCACGCCGCGGACGGCTTCATCCACGCAATACAGATAGACTTCGAGGCCTTCGTTGAGGGCCGTTTCGGCCAGGCGCAAGCCGTGTTGAAAGCCCGGCTGACCGGGGGAAGAGGAAAGGAGCAGTCCCAATTTTTTGCCGCGCAACGACATGCCCGGCAAGGTAGGCCGGGCGCGAATGACTGTCAATCGGGCCGAAATGCGCCGCCGCGACCCCCAGGGGCGTTTCACTTTTTCGGGTTCCTCTCTTAACCTGACTTCGTTTTTTTATTCTGCAAACTGTTGATAATCAACGCTGGACTTTTTTAGGCACTACAAAGTCGCTGGCGCTTTTACGGCGGCCGTAATTTTCTGGGTCGGCAGTTCTTTC
>Ga0224555_1004419_pt1 | contig 12913 bp, 12 predicted proteins | sample 714S23034metaG_FD_180687 | JGI IMG/M metagenome (GOLD analysis project Ga0224555, IMG submission 180687) | Peat soil microbial communities from Stordalen Mire, Sweden - 717 S2 30-34 | ecosystem: Environmental > Terrestrial > Soil > Wetlands > Peat | place: Sweden: Norrbotten County, Stordalen...
CCCTCCCAACCATAGGGTTCGCGGGTGCCGCGGTTCTCGTTCACATTCCAGTCTCTCAAATGGCCTCCTTTAATTCCAACTCCCTGCGGAGATAACTCTCTATACCCTTTACCTGGGAGAGAAGCTCATGAATCACTTTGTTGAGTTCATCCACGGCATCCTCGGGAACGGCGCCGCAGCCGCGCAGATGGCGAGGTTTGAGTTCCTCGATTGCAATCTCAACAAAGGCAAGATCCGTGATGATCGATCGTGTCACCGGAATCTCCGGCGGCTCGGGCTTCAGGTGTTGCCAGTCCAGAGTGCGCAGCAGTTGAGAGCGGAGCCGGGAAATGTGGTCTTCAATCACTCGCGCTTGTTCCGGAGTAACGTCAATAATATAGCGGGGAAATGGAGATGGCGATGTTGCGGAATGGAGCGCATGCTCGATGTCGCTGAGCAAGTTGTCAATGTATTTGCAAGTGATGACCAGACGCCGCTGTTGGGGCTCGTTCAGTTGCCCAGGATGCCGCGTACTCTCCGATGTGAACTCAGGCATAACTCCTCCAAGTGTTTTCAACTTCGAGGAGTCATCTTCCCAGTTGGGCGGTTTCAGGTGAACTCCAACACCCCCGGCGGTTTGCGAAACTTTCGCCGGCTTTCATCAATCGAATCGATCCTTTTTTTATATGTTTGTGTCCTGCGCTTCTCCCAGAATCAGTTTGAGGGTGATTTGCTTGCGGCCGCGATAGAAGGTGACGCTGATGGTGTCGCCGGCCTGGTGCTTGTCCATGATGGCGCTGATCTCTTGCGGATCGCTGACAGGCTTGCCATCCATAGCCACAATAAGGTCGCCGCCCAGAAGGATTGGTGTGTTGCCCACGTAGGCCTGTTCATTGCCGCCGTGCAGGCCGGCCCGTTCCGCCGCGCCGCCGGGGATCACTTTCTGGATCAGGATGCCGGAATCGACTGCCAGGCCGATCTGCGACGCCAGATCAGGCCCAATGGCATAAGAAACGACACCCAGCGAGGGCCGCTTGACGCGCCCGTAGCGGGTGAGATCTCCCAGCACCGCTTTGGCCGTGTTGATGGGGATGGCAAAGCCGATGCCGGAGCTTTGCTCCGCGCCGTTGGAGGCGATCATGGTGTTGATGCCGATGACCTCGCCGCGCGAGTTGAGCAAAGGACCGCCGGAGTTGCCGGGGTTGATAGCCGCGTCGGTCTGGATAGCGTCTTCGATCAGCGCGCCCTCCGAGCCTCGGATCGAGCGGATGGAGCTGATGATGCCCCGCGTCATGGTGCCGCTGAGGCCGAAGGGATTGCCGATGGCGTAGACCTTCTGGCCCACCGAGAGTCCGCCGGAATCAGCCAGCGTGACCGGCTGGAGGTTGGGCGCGTCAATCTGCAGCAAGGCCAGGTCATGCACCTTGTCAGTGCCCACCACCTTGGCCTTGTAGCTGCGCTTGTTGCTCAGCATCACCTCGACGCCGCGATTGGCGCCCTCGACAACGTGGAAGTTGGTGAGCACGTGGCCGGCCTTGTCGAGGATGAACCCCGAACCCTGGCCCTGCTGCGGCACCGCTCCATAAAAGAAGTTGAAAACCAGGGCGGTGGAGGTGATGTTGACCACTGAGGGCACCACCCGCTTGTAGATCGCAATGTTGTTCTGTTCTTCGGCATCGTAAGTGGGCGCGGCCTCAGCCTCGGTGAGCTGCAGTCCAGACCCGTACCCGGAGCCGCTGGGATGGAAGAGCGACATACGGCCCAGGCCGACGGGAAGATGCGTGGCGATGTACCAGAACCCGCCCACCAACAGAAGAATCAGAAGTACCCGGCGCATTTTCATAGCTCTTGGACCTGAAAGTCCTTTCTATTGTTGTTAGTGATCCGTGGAAGCCAACTCATCCGCAGGCTGCTTTCGCTGACCCCTGACCCCTGACCCTTGCTTCTATTCTAAAGACTCATCCGCGGGAAACTTGTTGCTCTCCGCCTGGAGACGTTGCCACAGCGCCTCTACCTGAACGCGAAGTGCTGCCTTATCTCCAGCATTTTCCATGATATAGTCGGCACGGGCGGCTTTGGTCGCGTCGGGAATCTGGCGCGCCAGCCGGAGCCGCGCATCGGCTTTGGCAGCTTCGCGGCCGGCCTCTGTTGGGCTGACACGGGCCGCATAGCGGGCAATCTTCAGCTCGTCGGGCGCGGTGACCACGACGATGCGGTCGATGCGCCTCCGCCAGTCAGCCAGCACGGTCTCGCCTTCGCCGCGGGCGCGGGCATCGCGCTCGACTTCAAAGATGAGCGCCGACTCGACCACGGCCACAGCGGAGGGATTGCAAGCAAAGATATGGTCCATCCAGCGGCGCTGCGCGGCAATCACCGCCGGATGCACAATGGCGTTCAGTTCGTTAAGCCTTCCGCCCTGAAAAGCTATTTCCGCCAGCCGCGCACGGTTCAATCGGCCATCGGGGCCGACGACCTCCGGACCAAACGCTCGCACAATTTCGGCGTAAACCGGCTGCCCCGGCTCCATCAGCGCACGGCCCAGTTCATCGGCCTCGATAACCTCGGCGCCCAGCGCGCGCAGAGTTTCCGCAACAGTGCTTTTGCCGCTGCCCAGTCCGCCGGTAAGGCCAACTCTCAGCATCGCTTTGCTCCCCCGCCGCTACTCTCTCGCCTCATCTTCGTGGCGCGGACGGTGTTGGCCATCAGCATGGCGACAGTGAGCAGACCTACGCCGCCGGGCACGGGCGTATAGGCTCCGGCCAGCTCAAAGGCTTTTGGATGCACGTCGCCCACAAGAGTCGAACCTCGTTTGGCGAATGTGGCTTCGCGTTTGGCGTCGCCCAGAAAAAAGCGGTCGAACTCGGCGCGGTCGGTGATGCGGTTGATGCCCACATCGATCACCGTCGCACCTGGTTTGACCATCTCCGGCGTGATAAAGCCCGCGCGGCCGATGGCCGCCACCAGAATGTCGGCCTGGCGGGTAATCGCGCCCAGGTCACGGGTCTTCGAGTGGCAAATGGTCACGGTAGCGTTCTGGTGGAGCAGCAGCATAGCCGCCGGCTTGCCCACCAGGTCGCTGCGGCCCACCACCACGGCGTGCTGCCCGGCCATGGGGATACCGCTGCGCTTGAGAATTTCAATGACTCCAGCGGGGGTGCAAGGAGCCAGCGCCGGTCGCCCCGCCTGCAAGAGGCCCGCATTGACCGGGTGAAGGCCGTCCACATCCTTACCCGGAAGGATTGCGTCCAGCACCGTCTTTGCGTCCACCTGCCTGGGCAGCGGCAACTGAATCAGAATGCCGTCGATCTCATCGCGAGCATTGAGGCTGGCCACCAGGTCGAGCAACTCCGCAGTGGTCACCGTCTCCGGCCGTGTAATCAGATCGCTGTAAATGCCGACTTCGCCGCAGATTTTCACTTTGTTGCGGACATAGATCTCAGACGCGGCCACATTGCCTACCAACACCGCCGCCAACCCCGGCCGGATGCCTTGCCCGGCCAGCGCGCGCACCTCCTCGGCCACTTCCTGCTTGATGGTGGCGGCAATCGCCGCGCCGTCGAGAACTCTTGCCATTTTGCGCTCCCAAGTTCATCGTATCGCTTTGCGCCTCAACGTGGGACTGGCGCGTTTCCCTCACTGAAACAAAGAGTTGCACTGCCTGTGCGAGTGCCCTGCGTCCTACTCTTATGTGATTAAGCTCACATACAGTCATAAGGCACCCTCCTGTACGTTCAAACTTACGAAATGTGTTCCCGGTCACGTGGCTTGGAGCCGCGCAAGCCCCTGCCAGCGGCGTAATGGAGAGAGTTTGATGAGTGCGTTCAAGGATGCAAGGCATCTTTTCCGGTTTGCGGGACTTTTCGTCCTCGCCTTCCTGGTGTTTCTGGTGGTGCGCCACTACTATGTGCCAAAAAGCTTTGGGCAGTATGGGCACTATCGCGGGGCCTCAATAGGCGAAATTGCCAATCTCCCGGTGAAGTTTGCCGGCCACCAGGCGTGCGAAGACTGCCACACGGACGTGGTGGCAAAAAAGAATACCGGCAAGCACGCGCACGTGAACTGCGAGGCCTGCCACGGAGCGTTAGCCAGTCACGCCGACGACCCTTCGACGGTCAAGCCGGTTCTGCCGGACACGGCTGTGCTCTGCGCCCGCTGCCATACGGCCAGCGCCGCCAAACCCAAGGGCTTTCCGCAGGTTGAGCCGGCCGAGCACTCTCAGGGATTGCCCTGTGAGACCTGCCACAACCCGCACAGTCCGGGGATGGACGCGCCGGCGACGGCTGCAGGAGGTGCGAAATGAACATTTCCAGACGCAAAATGTTGATTCTGTTGCCGGCAGCGGCGGTCGCATGGGAATCCGTGCTGGCCGGTACACCGGAGGCCTCACCCAACTACAAGATGAGCGACCACTGGTGGGGTATGTTGATTGACGTCTCCAAGTGCATCGGCTGCGGCAACTGCGTGCGCGCCTGTCAGACGGAGAACGACGTGCCGGAGGGCTACTTCCGCACGTGGGTAGAACGCTACCACGTTGATGACTATCATCTTGAAAATCCCGTGGTCATCTCGCCCGACGGAGGCAAGGAAGGGTTTCCGGCCGTCAAAGAGGACGCGGGAAAGTATTTCTTCGTTCCCAAGATGTGCAACCACTGCGCGGATTCTCCATGCACGCAGGTTTGCCCGGTGGGAGCCACCTTCATCAGCCCGGACGGCGTTGTTTTGATTGATCAGAAATACTGCCTGGGTTGCGCATATTGCGTGCAGGCCTGCCCCTATGGCTGCCGCTACGTTCATCCGACAAAAGAGGTGGCCGACAAGTGCACGCTCTGCTATCACCGGATTACCAAAGGACTGACGACCGCTTGCTGCGAGGCTTGTCCCACAGGGGCGCGCCAACTGGCCGATTTGAAGAATCCGAACGATCCGATTCACGCGTTCCTTAAGACCCACAACGTGCAGGTATTGAAGCCGCAGATGGCCACCGGCGCGAAGGCCTTCTACAACGACCTGGATGGTTCAGTGCGGTAAGAAAAGCAGCTTCTAGCTTCTAACCACTAGCTCTTAGCTGAGATTTGCAGCGAAGCCAACGTGGCCAGAACCAGCACGACGAGCTAGAAGCTAGGAGCTAACAGCTAGGAGCTGATTTTATGAACGGTGTTGAAGGCTACATGTATCCCAACGAAATCACACTCTATTGGAGCGTGCTGATCGTTCTGTACCCGTACATCACTGGGCTGGTGGCGGGCGCGTTCATCCTCGCGTCGCTGGAGCGTGTCTTCCGTGTAGAGGCGGTGAAACCCACATACCGGCTGGCGCTGCTGACGGCTCTGGCCTTCCTGCTGGTTGCGCCGTTGCCGCTGGTTTTGCACCTGGGACATCCGTTCCGCTCGCCGGAGATGTACTTCACTCCGCACGACACGTCGGCCATGGCCATGTTCGGCTATGTGTATATGTGGTATCTGATGGCTGTGCTGGTCTTCGAGATCTGGCTCGACTATCGTCGCGAGATCGTGCTCCTGTCGCAGTCGAGCAAAGGCCTGCTGCGCCTTGTCTACAAGGTAATGACGCTCGGCTCCAGCAACATCAGTGAGCGCTCGCTGGCCATCGACGAGCGGGTGGGCTGGATCGTGACGCTGGTCGGCATTCCCTCCGCCTTTCTGCTGCATGGATACGTCGGGTTCATCTTCGGCTCGCTCAAGGCCAATCCCTGGTGGTCGTCGCCGCTGATGCCGGTGGTTTTCATCTTCTCGGCGATGGTGTCGGGTATCGCCGCGGTGATGCTGCTCTATATGGCGCTGACCAGGCTGCGCAAGCAAAAGATCGACATGCACTGCGTGGACACCATCGCGATGTACATGTTTTATATCTTCATCATCGACTTCAGCCTGGAAATGCTCGACCTGATTCACCGCATCTATGAGGCCGACGAGTCTTTTCGCAGCCTGAATTTCATGGCACACACCAAGCTCTTCTTTTCGCAGATCGTGCTTCAGATCTGCCTGGGCACGATCGTGCCGCTGATTTTGCTGTTCCTGACGCAGGTGGTGAAGCTGCCGGAGATTGCTCGCAAGTATATGTACGTCCTCTCCGGCAGTCTTGCCCTGATCGGCGTCCTGGCTATGCGCTGGAACGTGGTCATCGGCGGGCAGTTGTTCTCGAAGAGTTTTCTCGGCTATACAACCTACAAGATGGCCCTGGTGACACGCGAGGGCCTGTTGATGGCGATTGGGTTGACCCTGCTGCCGCTGCTGTTTTTGTGGGTACTGGTGAAGCTGCTGCCGCCGTGGCCTGAAAAGAACGCGTCGGTCGCGGCTGATTAGAACGCGGCAAGGCTCCCTGCTCGCGGGTGATGCTATGGACGTTCTTCCCGACACACTCGAACGGCTTGCGGACCGGGTGGAAACCCTCGAGCGGCGTGTCATAGCTCTCGAGGCTCTCGAACGCACGCCATCAGCGGCTATGCGGGAACCATCCGCTCCGCCGGCAACCGAGGCCGGCGAAGGATTCTCCATGGCGCAGGCCGGTGGCGCATTCTCCGTACTGGGCAAGTCCATGCTGGGCATCGCCGGCGCTTATCTTCTGCGCGCGGTAGCTGAATCCAGTTCGCTGCCCCGATTAGCTATTGCCGCCGTCGCCATCGTCTATGCGCTTCTGTGGCTAGTGGCCGCGGCGCGTGTTCATGAGGAAGAGTGGTTTGCCAGCACCATCTACGCCGGCACTTCAGCCCTGATTCTCGCTCCCATGCTCTGGGAACTGACCCTCCGCTTCAAAGTATTGCCTGCTCCGGTCACCGCGGCCATCCTGGGCATATTCGTGATCGTGGCTACCGCATTGGCGTGGAAGAAGAATCAGACGCCGGTCTTCTGGGTGGCTAATGGAACCGCAACAGCGGCAGCGCTTGCCCTGGCGGTCGCCACGCACGAGCTGATTCCCTTCATCGCCGCGCTGCTTTTAATGGCGCTCATTTGCGAGTACGCGGTCGTACGCAACCACCAGCGGAGCGTGCGTTCCGTGGCGGCACTGGCTGCGGATGCGGCCATCTGGTCGCTGATCTTCATCTACGCCAGCCCGCAGAGCGCGCGCATGGATTACCCGACGCTCGGTTCGGCCGAATTAATTTTGCCCGGCTGCCTGCTGTTCCTGATTTATGGCGCGAGTGTCGCCGTCCGCACTACGCAGCTCAGACAGAAGATTTCCATTTTTGAAACCGGCCAGGCAATGATCGCGTTTTTGCTGGGCGCGTCGAGCGTGCTCTATTTCGGACCTGTCAACTGCGCTGTGGTTCTGGGCTTGGTTTGCCTGCTGTTTTCGGCGGCATGTTACGCGACGGCCTTTGTTCTGTTGAGCAATAAAGCGGAAGGCCGCAATTTCCGCGTCTTTGCCACCTGGGCAGCGGGCTTGTTTTTGGCTGGAAGCCTCTTGTGCCTGCCGCCGTTCTGGCTGGCGGCCTGCCTGGGCATTGCCGCGATTGCGGCCACCATCCTGGGAGGCCGTCTTACGCTCAGGTTTCATGGCTTCGCGTTTCTTGTCGTGGCAGCAATTGTATCGGGGCTGCTGGAGTATGCCTTCAATGCTCTGGCCGGAACCCCGCCAGCGACGCTTGGCGCGGGTGCATTCGTGGTTTCAGCCTGCGCGATTGTCTGTTCTGCGCTTGGCAAGCGCGGCCCGCAAGAGAGATGGAAACAACAGCTTCTTCGCCTGGCAACGGCAGCATTAGCCGTATTCGCTCTGGCAGCGTTACTGGTCGAGGGCCTGTTGCACCTCGTTTTCCCGAACACAACTCCCGATGCTCCTCACATTGCTTTCATTCGCACGCTGATTCTTTGCGCTTTGGCTTTTGCGCTGGCGTTCATCGGCTCCCGTTGGCGCCGCGTCGAGCTGACGCGCATCGCCTACGCTACGCTGGCGCTGGTTGCGGCCAAGTTGCTTTTTGAAGACTTGCGCCATGGCCGTTTGGAGTTCATCGCCGCTTCCATCTTCCTATTCGCGATTACTCTCATTGCGGTTCCGTGGCTGGCGCGCATGGGGCAAAAGGTGTAAGCCGCATCGCGCATTCCAAAATGGAGTTCTGTGGTTTCCTACCCCTTGCGACAGAGATGAGTAGCAAGGATGGGGCACGGAGCGTTTGTGCCGGAACGGCCCTCGTCTTTGTCAGCGATAGATCTCCGGGTGATAGCGACGCGGCGGCTTCATCGATGCTTCCACATTCCTCAACCGCAGCTTGCTGATGTGCACGTCGTAGCCGGTTCCGGGCAACAGCGATTCCAACACAAAGGTTTCCGTGCCGCCGGAGCGAAGTTCGCGATAGCGATAGACGCCCACGTCGCCCTCGCTGGTTTCCGTGCCTCCCGAGGGAGCGTCCAGAAAACGCTGCGCATCGGCCTCGGAGGGCGCGGCGTGCGTCTCGCCCTCCGTCAGGCTCTCGGCCGCATAGGAGCGCACCAGCTTGGTCCAATAGCGGCTGAGCAGGTCGGTGTCCGCAAACAGGTCGGCCCACACAATCTCGCCGCGCACGGCCACCACCACGCCGACAGCGCCTTCCTTGCGAAGCTGTGCGAGCACCTGGTCCCGCGATTTCATCACTTGAGCCGCGGCCTCATCCACCTTGGCGCTTACTGTGGTGTCTTCCATGACCTTGGCGTAGCTGGTGGTTCCCATCGAACGCAGGTAAGCCGAGCCGCCGCCCATCGGCATGTTCGCAGAAGGCGCAGCCGCAACCTCCATTTGCGAGATAATTCCCCTCACCGAATCCCATACCTGCTGCTGGTCTTGGGCAACCATGGCTTTCTCGCGCACGGTAGGCTGCACCATGAAGCTGTGGGCGGGCATCTTGGCTGCCGCGCCGAAGGTCTCCGAACTGGCAGTCCAGCGGCCCGGCTCGATGCAGAAAACTCCGAGATCGATTGGCTCGCCGCCCGCCGGAACAATGCGGTCCTTGGCGATTACACGGTCCTGCTTGCCCCCTGTGACAATCTCGCCGGCCAGCAATAGCAGAGGCTTGTCTGAGTTGTTCACCAGCACCAGCGTGTTCACTTCGTCTCCGCGGTAGCGATTCGCTTCCGGAGGCGGAGCGCCCAAATCGCCGTTGCCGTGATAAGGCGGAACGCCGACGGTTCCCCTCTGCCGCATCAGCCCCCGCACGCGGCCGGCCTCGGTCACTTCCACCTGGCCGCTCTTGATGCCTTCGTCGAGAGTGAGAAACGGCGTTGCGGCGGCCGTCTTGCCGTTGACCCTGACCACTGGAAACAGGAGCAAATTGCCGCTCTCAATCGGAGCCAGCACCCGGTAAGAACCATTCACCGTCTCCTGCGGGCCGCCTGCCGCCTTCACTCCGCTCCGCTCGACAAACGCCGTAAGCGCCAGAAGCAACACACTTGCCAGCCCCGATCTGCCCAGATTCTTCATCGCTCTCCTCCGCCGGGAAAGATCGCCGGCCTGTGAGCTGAGAACGAAGGTAACTCTGTTTCTTGCAATTTTTTTCGCGGACCGCTTTAGAGCGGCTCTTTGGGCGTATCTTTGTGGCGTGGGGATTATTCGTTCCCAACCCGTCGAAGAAAGCGCCGTCAGCGGCATCGACGCAACGCCGGAGATGGGCCAGCTTCCCGTGCCATCGAGTCCGCTGCTCAACGGACTCTGGCGCGAATCCGGCGCGGCTGCCTATGGCCTTGAAAAAGAGGAATTCAACCGGATCCTGCATCGCGTTGGAACGGAGCAGGATTACGGCCTGGAGCCGGGAGCAACCGCTTCACGACGGCAGCAAGCCGGCTTTTTTCGCGGCCTCCGGCTCGCCGACCTGACGCTGGCGCGAGCCTGCGCAAGCGGCCACGAGGGCGCATGGGAACATTTCATTGCCGTCTACCGCCAGCCGCTGTTTCGCGCTGCCATTGCCATCACCGGCAGCGAAACTCTGGGCCGCGAACTAGCCGATCAGCTCTATGCGGAGCTTTATGGCTTGTCCGCTCGCGACGGCGTCCGGCGCAGCCCGCTGGATTCCTACAAAGGAAAAGGCTCGCTGATGGGCTGGCTCCGCACCACGCTTGCGCAGCGTCATGTGGACCATCACAGACGCACTCGCCGCGAGCTTCCGCTCGACAATTTGGCCGAAGGTAATGAACCCCCAGCCGCTGACCCCAAGCCCGGAAAACTTCCCGCCGAATTGCTGCTGCTCGCCAAAGCCGTCGTAGAGACGCTGGAGAAAATTGAAACCGTGGAGCGGTTTCTGCTAGCCGCCTACTATATCGATGGGCGAACCCTGTTGGAGATCGCCCCTATGCTTCATGTCCACGAGGCGACGGTCAGCCGCAAGCTGCACCGACTGGTCGATGGCATCAGAAAGCAGATCGTCAAAAGCTTGCTGGGGTATGGGCTGAATAAGCGAGCCGTTCAAGAGATGCTGGGCGCCGATCCGCGCGATCTGGATCTGAATTTGAAGAAAATATTGCAAATTTCGCTACCTGACGCGTTCCAAGAGAAGGCTGCACTGTGAATTCAAATCTCCAACTCGATCTTCATCCCGACACCGACAGCCTCAGCGCCTTTGCCGAGCAGGCGCTTGGCGTGGCGGAGCGGGAGCAGATTCTCGCTCACATGACACGGTGCAGCCGCTGCCGTCAGGTGATTTACCTGGCGCAGAAGGCAGTGGAAGCGGAGGCTCTGGAAGCCCTATCTGCGATGCCATCGGGAAGATGGTATAGGAGTTGGCGTTTTGCCTGGGTTCCCGCCGCGGCGTTGGCGGCGGCGCTCGCGCTGGTGGTCACCTTCTATCCGAGGCACGCAGCGCCTGCGCCGGAGATGGCGAAGGTCGTGCCGCAAAGTGCGCAGGCCGCACCGGCGCCCGTCCCGCAAGAACAAGCGAGCGCGGGAATTGCGTTCAAGCCTGCGCCCGTGGTCGCGGCGAACTCCGTTGCCGAAAACAAAAAATTAGCGATGCTTCGCCAGCCACCGGAGGAGCTTGCGCTGGAGACTGCTCCTTCGACCGCGTCTCCGCGTGGGTCAGGCACAAGTACGCATTCCGCTGGAGAAAACAATTCTGCCCGGACGCCTTCGACGAAGTCCGTGCAAATGCGGACGCAGCAGGAACCTCCGGCGCAATTCAATCCGGAGCCAGCCGTGGATGAATGGCAGCAACGACAGCGGATGACCGGGGCACTCTCCGCCAACGCAAACGCCACGCAGGCATCACAAGAGAGCATGAAGACTGCGATGGACCGCGCCCAGGCCGGCCGAAGCGCACCTGCATTCGCTGTGGAGTCGCACACGGCGAAGCAGGCCGCGCCGGCCGCCAGCTTCGGCATTGACACACAAGAGGCGGTATCCGGATCGGCTGCCTCCCGCAATGCAAATCAGCCAATACTGCCTAGCGGCCTGGCGGCCATCTCAACCGCAACCGTCCGGCAGCGCATGTTGGCAATCGACGTGGCTGGCGCACTCTTTCTGAGTGAAGACGGGGGAAAGCACTGGGAATCCGTCGCGCGGCAATGGACGGGGCGCGCCACCGCAGTGCGCGTGCAAGCTGGCGCAGGTGGCGCGGTATTTCAGTTGACCAATGTCAGCGGCTTTTCCTGGACGAGCGCGGATGGAAAAACCTGGACTGTGCAGTAGAACTTCCTCCAGCGCCGAAGGCTGTTCCCGCAAATAAACAACATTCCTGCCCTTGCGCCAACCTCATGGCGCAGGCTCCGTTTTGGCAATGCTTTCGTGCCCGCTGACCGCGTAATCATTAGATATTTCTCATCAACACAGACACGCTCAAGGAATGTCTCTGCGTGCCGAAGAGACTATTACAAGACATTTCCTCTGCCGCGCGCAATGCGTGGTTCGTCGGCGTGCGGCTTCTGAAGAAAGTCTTGCGACTCGCGCAAATTGTTCGGTCGAAGGGAGACTCTGATGTTGCAGAACGAGAGGCAAAACGGCGAGGCGATTGTTCCGTCCTGGGCCCATCTTCGTCTTCCGCCCTTTCCTCAGGTCGCGCTCCGGGTTCTGCAACTGGCCAACAAGGAGAACGTGCAACTGCACGAGTTGAGCGGGCTCATCTCCTCTGACCCGGCGTTTGCCAGCGAGGTACTTACCATCGCGAATTCGCTGCTCTATGCTCCGCGGTTCCCCGCCAGCAGCGTTCTGCAGGCCATCGCGGTGCTGGGCGCTAATAATTTGCAGGGGCTCTGCCTCACCGTAGGCGTGCGCGCGTACATGGGCAAATCGCTAAACCAGCCTTGCATGAGGTCCATCTGGCGCCACAACCTGGCCTGTGCCCTGATTGCCGACCAACTGGCTTCCGTGGGCTTTCTCGACCGAGACGTGGCGTTCACTTCGGGCGTCATGCACGACATCGGGCGATTGGCGCTGGCCGTGATCCGGCCCAAAGAGTTCAGTCTGCTGCTGGGAGTTCACACTGGTTCTCCCGCCAGCATCCTCAAGACCGAGCGGGAACTCTTCGGATGGGACCATTGCGAGGCCGGCCGGCAACTGATCGCGGACTGGAAGATGCCCGCGGAGTTTGAACCCATCGTCTCTGAGCATCATGCGCCGCGGCAGAGCGAGGGCGCCTGGGGCATGGCCGACTTGATCAACGTAAGCTGCCGCATGGCCGACACCGCCGGCTGCCCCGCGTTTCCAGGCTGCGAACTCTCGCCGTATCCCGATCTGCTGGACGAACTGCCCGCGCGGGAGCGCAGGCTCTTCCATTCCTCGGTCGAAACTCTAACCTCCGAAATCGCCAGAAAAATTGATTCCGTAGAGGCGGTCTGAACCCAGGAATTGAATGAGCGCGGTTTCTTCCGCGCCCATTCAAACCACTTTCCGCCATCTTATGAACGGAAAAAGTTCTTGACCAGGAACAGCACGTTCGCCGGCCGCTCCGCCAGCCTGCGCATGAAGTATGGGTACCAGTCGTTGCCGAAGGGAACATACACGCGCACCTTGTACCCCTCATGGA
>Ga0224555_1004420_pt1 | contig 12913 bp, 10 predicted proteins | sample 714S23034metaG_FD_180687 | JGI IMG/M metagenome (GOLD analysis project Ga0224555, IMG submission 180687) | Peat soil microbial communities from Stordalen Mire, Sweden - 717 S2 30-34 | ecosystem: Environmental > Terrestrial > Soil > Wetlands > Peat | place: Sweden: Norrbotten County, Stordalen...
GGGAAACAGAAGCGTCTGGTTGACCGTGTCAGGAATGAAGTTCTGGCCCATGGCTAGAACTTAAAACAGAACCTGCTGCCCACGCTGTAGGCTCCGTCACCAATCTATGCCCGACACACACCTAGACAGGATGAAAAGGAACATCGTTTGTTCCTTGGGAGTCGGCGTCGCGACTGGAATTTCGCAATCTAGTCCTGAGCCGGTGAATCACATCCCGAATCCGGGCATACGTCCTGTATAGTCCGAGGTCCCCGACTTCAAGTTCGCAGTTTCTTTGCAAGCGCCAAATCCTCATGCTCGAAGGCCGAGGCCACAATCTCCGTCTCCGGCGCCAGAATTCCCAAAGCGGCTGCTTCTCGTCGCCATCGTGAAACGGCCTTCGCCACCTCGCGGGCCGTTTGCCGCGCCTGTGGCAGAGTGAAGCGGAAGTATTCGGCAACACTCAGCGCCAGTTCAATCGACGCATCGCCGCTCTGCTCATCAATGAGCGTGGATAAAATGCGTGGCCGGAATTGCACGGGAACCGGGTTTAAATCGTAGGCCGGCGACAACCGCCAGCCCTGATTGCCCTCATAAAGGAAGCCATGATTACGCAAATGATCGTCGGTATTCGACATCAGAACGGAGAAGACGATTCTCCGCCAGAGTTCATGCAGGTCTTCAGCGGGTGCCGCGCCATATCGCTGAATCGCATCGGCGATCTCCAGGTAGCTCCGGGTTTCATGGTCCGTTGCGCCCAACATGCTCATCGCCGATAAAAACGGCCGCCGCGCCGTGCCTTCCCGGTCGAAGCGGCGCAGGAGAAAGACGGGCCGGCCGGCGACCCGCTCGATTCGTGCCGTTGCCGTTTGAATGCCCGCCGCGGCAGCCAGGCGAAAGGCGACGGCCTCCCAAAGAACCGTCTGAATGCGGTCACTGTGGTGCGGGAATTTGGCAATCGCCAGTTGCCCATTGCGGTCCCGCACGGAGGCCTTGGGGCGCGCGCCGCCCAGCGAGGAACCAGGCACAAGCAGCAGGCGGAGATCCTCCTCGGTTTCGACTTCGTCGTAGGCGTGTTCGCTGGCGGTAAGCAGCGCCGGGAGTTCGATCAACGGCGGAGTGCGATGGTCCGCGGCCTCACGCAGAAACGGCCCGCCCTCTTGCGCGGCAAACCGCAACGCGCCCATCCGGGTTTCGTCATCGACCAGGAGCAGGTAATCAGCCTCCCAAAGTGTGCGGGGAGGCTCGCCGGCGTTTCTGGCGTGCCGAGCCTCGGCACGCATCATTAAAGCTCGTCCCCAGCGATCCGGAGCCGAATCGCCAATCGCGCCGAAGAGGCTCCTCCCCGCCGCAGTGTGGTGTGGCGCGGCATCCATCTGTAGCGCCGGCTCCAGGGGAAACCGCTGCGGATTTCGCCGCCACTCTTCGTCATAGCGAAAGGTAGCGCTCTCGACTCGCTTGCGATTGTGCAGCCACAAGCGGCCAACCCTGTGCGGCACGCCGTCGAGGTCAACATAGACGAAGATCTGCTGATCCATTTACGGCCTCGTTTGCTCGCTTTCTGGTGGAGTCTTCTTCGCGCGCCGGGGGCGAAGATCAATCCTCTTGGGCAATCGCTCCTCTTCGAGCGCAAGGCCGATCTCGTCCGTTTTCGCGCTGGCCAGATCGCGGAGCCTATCGAGCATCCCCAGCGCAAACAGTACGACTGCATAGGTTCCCACCCCGACGCCCGGATCGCCCTTCTCCACCTTCACGAGGGTGGTTCGGGAGATATTAGCCCGCTGGGCCATAACCGCCGACGGGATACGGCGCCGCCGCCGCGCATCCCGGATGTCGCTTCCGAGCTTGTGCAAGGCGCTCTCAACGGGAATAGGCAATGTTTGCGTTGGCATAATGCACACTCGCTATGTTCATTATTCTGAACGTTAAATGTTATTATGTCAATGGATATGGACGCAATATTAAAGAAAAGTGACCCGAAAAACCGTTCATGCGGAAATCTCTGCAGCTTATCAGTGTACGACTTGGCATAATCGAAAATTCCTCCGGGTGATATGGGCGGTACTGATCCGGAGTTTCCAAAACCTATAGGTTCGGGAAAGCAAATGGGCGTAATTGGGCGAAGTTTTGTGATTCGGGAGTAACGGGTGTAAATGGGTGTATAATCGGCACGTCATGATCCACACGGCCACGCTCCAGATCACCCGGGAAATTCTCAGCCTCATCGCCAAAATCGATGAGTTCAAGGGTGCATGGCGCGCCCTGGGCACCTTGGCGCCGGAACGACTCTCCGCACTACGGCGCGTAGCCACCATTGAAAGCATCGGATCGTCCACTCGCATCGAAGGCAGCAAACTCACGGATCGGCAGGTTGAAGCTCTTCTGGCCAAACTCGAAATCAAGTCTTTCGCCACAAGAGACGAGCAGGAGGTGGCGGGATATGCCCAAACCATGGAGTTGATCTTCCAGTCCTGGCGGGAGATTACCCTAACCGACAATCACGTCAAGCAGCTCCATCGAGACCTTCTCCGCTACAGCGAAAAGGATCAGCATCACCGGGGCGAATACAAGACTCAACCCAATAACGTTGCAGCTTTCAATGAAAGCGGCGAACAGGTGGGGATCGTTTTCGAGACCGCTACACCATTCGACACGCCTCGGCTTATGAAGGAGATCGTCGAATGGACCAGAGAAGCGTTGGAGAGCCGGGAGCTCCATCCATTGTTGGTGATTGCCATCTTTGTTGTTGTGTTCCTGGAGATCCACCCGTTCCAGGATGGCAATGGCAGGCTCAGCCGCATCCTCACGACACTGCTCCTCCTGCGTGCCGGCTACGCATACGTACCGTACAGCTCGCTTGAGAGCGTCATCGAGCACAGCAAGGAAAGCTATTATCTCGCTCTCAGACAGACCCAAGGCACCATCAGAACCGATGCGCCTAACTGGCAGCCATGGGTGTTGTACTTTCTCCGCGCCCTCGATCAGCAGATGAAGAGACTTGCCGGAAAAGTGGAGAGGGAGAAGATCGTTCTGTCTGTCTTGCCGGAGCTTTCCCTGCAAATCGTCGAATATGCACGTGAACATGGGCGGCTCGCCATCGGCGACATTGTGGCAGTCACCGGCACGAGCCGGAATACGCTGAAGCCGCATTTCCGCCACTTGCTCAAAAAAGGGCACCTCGTTCTGCACGGCGGCGGGCGCGGCGCCTGGTACAGTCTGCCCTGATGAGGCGGGCAACCCTATTTCAATCGACCTACGATAAGGTCGCTTGGCCCAGGCAGCTTGATCCGGCCTACCTCGGTGAGCTCGGCAGCTTTCATCCAGGAGGTATATTCAACCTCACTGTAGCTGGCGCCGGCGTCGGTGCCCACGAGCATGTTCACCGAGAAAAGTGCCGCATGCAGAGGCCCGGTTTTATCGGGATTGAGGATAAAATCCTGCACAACCAGGCGGCCGTTCGGCGCGAGTGCCTGACGGGCACGGCGGAAGATGTCCCGATTCTGCTCCTCTGAAAACATATGGCAAATCGCATTCAGCATGACGATGTCGTAGCCGGAGCCGAAATCGTCGCGCAGCATGTCTCCAGCGCGAAGGCTGACTTGCGCTGAGACGCCGGCCCTGCTGACATATTCGATCGTGAGCGGCACGACCTCCGGAAGATCAAGAATCTCGCATCTCACATCAGGAGAAGCCTTCGCGAACGCGATGGAATAGGCGCCAGAACCGCCGCCCAGATCGAGGATGCGGCGAACACCGGTCGTGCCCAGGGCCTTCACTACAAGTGGGGCGCGATCCTTGGAGTTGCGCTGCATGCCGGCAATGAAGTTGACTGTCCATTCGGGGGTATTGCCGTGATCGATCGGAACACGGGTGCCACCGCGCACCACCTCGGTCAGCGTGCTCCAGCGATGCCAGATGTTGGCTGCGTGCAGCAGGCCGTCGCGGTGGTTGTCCTTTGATCCCTCAACAAAGAAGCGCGCAGACTCGGGCGTATTCCTGTATTCGCCACCTATTTTCGAGAGAAGTCCGAGAGCGACAAGCGCGTTAAGCAGTATACCTACAGCGCGGGCATTCGCGTGGACCCGCGTCCCAATCTGGTCAGCATTGGCCCCGTCCCCGACGGCGGTAAAGATGTCGAGTTCAAGCACGGTAAGAAGACAACGGCTCGGCATGTAGCCGCGGATCATCTCATTCAGGCGGTCGGGCAGCGTTCCCGCTTTCTCGCGGGCTGCCATCACTTGCCGGAAATGTTCCCCATGTTCGATTGACATGGCCTTCATCGCAGAGGCATCGTTCCAAATGAGCCGATCGACGGGTTTGCCATGGAGCAGATGCTGACTGACGATTTCGTGTACATCGGACGTTTGCACACGCCTGTACCACACCCCTTCCGGATAGACAACCATCACGGGACCTTCATCACACAGTCCCACGCAGCCGCAGGTAGTGAGCTGCACATCGCCGCCGAAACCGCATGCTTGTATCTCGCGATCCAACGCATTGAGGACTGCGATCGACCCGTTGACCGGGCAAGAGGGTACGCCCTCTGGCTTTTGCTGAGTGCAGACGAAGAGATGAAAGCGAAACGGTTCCATCGCGGTCTCCGATCCCAGATCAATGTTAGCGCTTCGTCTTGCTGCCCTGAAGCCACAGCTGGAACCGAAGGTACAAAGAGAAGAATGGCAGTCAACGCGCGGGACCACTTGGACCTGACGAGGAAACGAATTCCTTAGCTGACTGCATGAGTCTTCCCCACTACCCGGTCTGTTTGTGCCTGCGAGAGTGCCGCATGTTGCAGTCAGCCTTCGTCGATGGTTCGACCGTCCTTACGTTCCGGCTTCTGCTACGCGAACCACCAGCTTCCCGAAGTTCTTCCCCTGCAGCAGCCCTAGGAACGCCTCAGGAGCGTTCTCCAATCCGCTCACGATATCCTCGCGATATTTGATCTTCCCTGCCTCAAACCATTCCGTCATCTGCTTCCGGAATTCCCCAAAGTGTGATCCATAATCCTCAAAGATGATGAATCCCTGCACCCGGATTCGCCTCTTCAACAAGGTCGCCATCGCCTGCGAGGTTCGGTACTTGCCCTCAGCCGCTGGGTCGCCGTTGTAGGTGGCAATCAGCCCGCACAGGGGAATCCGGGCACGCGCATTGAGCAAGGGCAGAACTGCATCGAACACCACCCCGCCAACATTCTCGTAGTACACATCGATGCCTTTCGGACACGCCGCCGCCAGCTCTTCATGCAGTCTTGAACTGCGATGATCAAGGCAGGCATCCAATCCAAGCTCCTCCACCGCGTAGCGGCACTTCTCTGTTCCGCCTGCAATTCCCACCACGCGGCAATCCTTCAGCTTCGCAATCTGCCCCACAACAGAACCCACAGCACCTGTAGCAGCGGCAACCACCACCGTCTCGCCCGGTTTCGGCTGCCGAATGTCCAACAGTCCCATGTAAGCCGTGAATCCCGGCATGCCCAGCACGCCCAGCGCAAAGGAAGGCTTGGCCGGGTGCGCTCCAATATTCAAAACGCCTCCACCGTCCGAAATCGCGAACTCCTGCCAGCCATTCTGACTCAGGACCCAGTCGCCAACAGCAAATCCCGGTACGTTTGAAATCTCCACCCGGCTCACAGTCGAGCCCACCATCAATTCCCCAATACCCACCGGTGGCGCGTAGGAAGGCGCGTCACTCATCCGTCCACGCATATACGGGTCAAGAGACAGATACACCGTCCGCAAAAGCATCTGCCCCTCATCCAGGGATCGGAGTGTCTCGGTCTCCACGCGAAAGTCCGAAGCTACAGGGGCTCCCACGGGCCGTGACGCAAGGACGATTCTCCGGTTTGTCGTTCCACTCATACGCAATCCTTTCCTCTTCTCCCGTTCAGCGGGCTGAACCATCGGATGCCACAAGGAGAGTACCACTGCGCCGGGCTTTGATAGCGAACCACTCACTGGTCGAGGGCCTTGATTCACTGGCGATTCGGAACACCGAACTGGGCTCGATCAGACGCTACAAGGCATCCGCACTCATCCTGCTCCACCGCGTTGGAGATTCCCGCATGTTGGCGCCGGCTTCGATTAGTTGAACTAGCGATTGCGGCCAAAACCTTCTCGCGCGCGAGATGTTCAGTGAAGTGGACGGCACGGCAAATTCGCATTAAATCGGGCCGCACCCGGCCAGGAGAGCAAGTGAGTGACGCGGTAGAGAAGTTCTTATTTACACGTGAAGAAGCAGCCTACAGCCTTGGGATAAGCAAGAGATCCATCGACTACCTGATCCAGGCCAAGAAGCTGGAAACCCGGCGCATCGGCACCAAGGTCCTCGTGATCAGGGAATCCCTGCGTCAGTACAAGCGCGGCAACCACCCCGAGGCGATCCGGCCGCCCAAGGACGCACAGAAGCAATGCGATCTGCTCAAAATCGCCTGACTTGTATATTCCAATAGACAGGTGTAGTATGGTGATACAGGTCGAGAAGGGATCCCATGCCAGTCAAGAGTGATTCAAAGCTGCCCCGTGGAGTGTACGAGCGCCCCAAGGGATCCAGGATTTACTGGATCCGCTTTACCGATGCGGACGGCAAACTGCACCGTGAGAAGAGCGGCTCAAAGAGCAATGCGGTAAAGCTGCTGGCCGTTCGACACAGCGAGAAGCTGCAGGACAAGCTGCCGGAAAAGATCGGCGTCAAGAAGAAGGTGTTGTTCAGCGACTTGATAGACGACGCAATTCGCTACGAGAAGGCACAGAACGACGCTTATCATGCCCATGACCTGGAGCTGAAGTTGGAGCGCGTTCGGCCCGCCTTTGGCAAGAGGGACGCTGCTACCATCACCAAGTCGCAGATCGTCGATTGGCTGGCCGCAGAGAAGCAGGCGCGGAAGTGGGAGCCAGCTACCCGCAACAGGTATCAGGCGGCAATCAGCGTGGTCTTCCGCGTCGCCGTCGACAACAACAAGCTCGCACTCAATCCCGCGGCCGGCATCCCGCGGCTTCGTGAGGACAATCAGACCACGCGCTTTTTGTCTCCTGCGGAGGAAGAGAAACTCACCGCGGTCGTGCAAGCCAGGTTCCCGGAATACCTTCCTGTTCTCCAACTTGCTATTCACACCGGAACTCGCACCAGCGAACTGCTCCGGTCTCAGGTCGGCGACTATGACGCCAACACAGGCAAGCTTCGTGTTCGCCAGAAAAAGGTCCGCAACTCCAGCGCGTTCCGCTACGTTCCCCTGACCCCGATTGCGGTAGCAGCCTACGAGAAGCTGGCAGCCGGCAAGAAGCCGGGTGATCTGTTGTGTTCAAAGACCAACGGCGGGGATTTACAGTACACCCGGTACTGGTTCGACCCCTGCGTGAAACAAGCCGGGCTGGTAAACTTAACCTGGAAGTCAGCGACAAGGCACACGGCTGCAAGCCGGTGGGTCATGGCTGGTGTACCGATCGGCGCAGTGTCAGAGTTTTTGGGCCACGGATCGATTCAGATGACGATGCGATACGCACACCTACAACCCGAAAACAATGATCGCGCGGTAGCCGCAATGATGTCGTTCTACCCTGCAGAAACTGGAAATCGATGTGGCACCAGATATGGCACCAGCACTCAGGAAAGATTTCCATAGAGAGCTAAGTAATTGAAAACAAAACGGAGAGGTGGCAGAGCGGTTGAATGCACTCGCCTCGAAAGCGAGCGTACCTGAAAGGGTATCGGGAGTTCGAATCTCCCCCTCTCCGCCATAGAGTCAATATAATCAACAACTTATAGAGAATCCTCGGAGCTTTCACGAGTTTCCGGGCAAATTCGCCGGTCTTTGGCTCTGAAAGGGACCGGAGAGCATTCTCCTGCAACCTTTACTGACGAGAAAATCGGCATGTTCTCTGGAGTGGACTCCCGAGGTCCCCTTTCGATCGCATCAATCAAATTGGGGTCGGTGGCAAAGTCAGCGGGGCCTGTGCAACTACCTAGAGCAAGACCACGCTCCTGGTCAGGCGTGGTGCTTCTTCCCGAGTGACAATGACCAAAAGACAATTCTTGTAACGTCTTGGTGGTGAAGGCCCCTAGCTTGTGATTAACACTGATTTGCGTTTATCAATGACAGTTCTTCCGGAGCGCCGGGAAGATTCGTCTCCCGACACCGTCCCGTGTGCCAGATGTGCCTCAGTCGAACGTTATGTTGAGCGAATTCTGTCGGGCAATAGCAGGACGCGAGCGCGCGAACTTTCCTACCGCTTTCCGTCTGAGCTGCCCTTTAATTTCGCGGCACACTTCCTGCACACCACCGGCGCACGACATCGCGAAATTCGCGATCAGACGCCCCCGGCTGGCTGATGCCGGATCAGTAGCCGCAACTCCGTCCCTGGAGTCGCACATCGAGGATTCCTGAAGAGAAGGGCGTTCTCGTTAGCAAATGGGCGATTTGAATTCTGCGGTCCGCTTGGGTTCATCAAGCCGGACGGTGGGCGCTACCTGGAATCCCATCATGTGATCGCTTTAGCCAACGATGGAGAAGACCGGCTCACGAATGTGATCGCCCTGTGTCCCAACGATCACCGTGAAGGGCATTTCGGCGAGAGCAGGGACGACATCGAGACTCAAATGATTGACAAGCTGAAGACCTTGAACGCCTGACGGCGGATGTTGGATCGCGGGTTCAGCCGGTTGTGGTCACGTTTCAGCTCCTACATCTCTCCACACAATCGTGTCTGCGGCCCCGGCGTATCTTAGTGATAATGGAGCCGAGACAGTCCCATGTCTGTTTCCCGTGTCGCGATCAGAACAGGCGCTCGATGCAATTGCCTCTGACGAAGGGGGTATGGGGTTTCAGGGACTCGCCGTTGTACTGGCAAAGCTCAGATGGCCTGAGCTAATCGCTTGCGAGAGAAAGTGGGACCTTGGGCTGGACGCTCACGCGCCGGCAATACTATCCCCGTTGCATGTAGGCATGGGCCTCTCCTCGTCGACCACACCGGAGCTGAAGAAAATCCAGGCAGACGCCAAGCGCGCGAAGCCGCATTTCTCCGATCTGCAGATACTGGTCTTCGTCACGTCCGGCAAGGTGACAAATCACACCGTGGAGAAGTGGCAAGCGGAGATAAAGAAGGAATACGGCTGGGATCTGATCGTAATGTCGCGAGAAGAGATCATCGCGACCCTCCAGGTGCCAGATAACGTCGGCCTGTGCGCCGAACATCTGAGGATCGCGGTTCCTCCCCCGGAACCAACGGTCGAAGCTCTCATTCAGAACTCTCTCGCCGCCAATGGCGAGATCATCGCGAACTGGTCGCGAAGGTTGGGCGACAATCCCGTCATTGATCTGCGGTTGCTCCGTCTAGACGAGAAGGGCGCGGAGACTCAGGAGATGCAACAACAGGCTGGATTGCACGACCTGCTTTCGCGAAGCCATCGACTCGTGTTCGAGGCACCTGCAGGTCGTGGAAAGACCACCACCCTCATTCAGTTGGCCCGCGAGCAGCATGCCCAGGGCAAGCTCGCCTTCCTGATCGATCTTCCGGCCTGGGTGCGGCGGAACGTCGGGGTCTTCGAGTTCATTGCAGGAACACCTGAGTTCCAGGTACGCGGTGTGACGGCCAGTGAACTCGCCCGTATCCGCCAATCCAGGCACATCATTTTCCTTTTTAACGGATGGAATGAGCTTGCGGCCTCAGAATCTCCAACTGCGGCTGGCATGATTCGCGACCTTGAGCGCTCATTCGCAGGCGCGGGGATAGCAGTCGCCACCCGCGCGCATCCAATCGCTCCTCCTCTTCCGGGAAGTTCTCGCTTTAGGATTCAACCACTGACGAGGCAGGAACGGGGAGATTACGTTTGCGCTCGCCTTGGCGATGACGCCGAACGCCTGAATGAGCAGTTCCGTGCAGACCGAGTTTTAGACGACTTGACTCGAACGCCCATGATCTTGGCCGAAGTGGTCTCCCTTCATCAGGCCGGGAAGAAGATTCCTTCCAGCCGACTAGGTGTTCTCGACGCTGTGACGCAGATGATGGAGAATTCGGAGACCCATCAAACCGCTCTGGCAAATTCTCCGCTTTGGGGTTTCGGACGTGCCTTCCTGGAGAGGCTCGGAAGTTCTCTGGTGACGGGCGGTGGCGTTCAACTCGCCGAAGTGGCAGCTCGCCGAGAGGTTAGCTCCGGGGCGCGTGCCCTACAAGACGCCGGACAGCTGAGCGCGATGCCAGATCCCGGAAGCATTCTGACCGCTCTGTGCTCCCACCATGTGCTGGAGCGGTCAACATATCCCGACGTGACCTACATGTTTTTGCACCAGCAGTTCCAGGAGTTGTTCGCAGCGCTTCAACTGAAGCACGAACTGGCCGCGATCGTGACGGCGGGGACCGGACGGGATGAGTTTGCGGCTCGCTATGTCAACGAGCCCGCCTGGACTCAGCCGGTCGAAATGCTGGCGGAGTTCATCGGGCGGCATACCGAAGACGAACTGCTTCCCAATGCGGTATCGATGGGACAGGCGCTTGTGGAGATGGCGCTTCCGCTGGATGCAGTCTTCGCGGCTAAACTGGCTCGCTTGTGCGGTTCGGAAGTCTGGGAAGTGACACGGGAGGCGTTGAACGCTCGACTTCGCCAGTTGTGGCAGAGTTCCTTCAGCCAACATAGAGAAATCGCACTGGCGGGCATGGTGGCAAGCGGGTCAGAGGACTTCAGGGACATTTTGGAACCGCTGCTGTCCTCTGAAGACACCAACCTTCAGCTTGGACCGTATCGAACAGGCGAACCATTCGAGGTCGCCAGCCTGGGCGCGGCATGGGAGGAGACGGTAAGTAGGTGGCCCGAAGAGGCCAAGGCGAGCTTCGTAGCGGAAATGATGCAACGTACCGCGGCCCCCGCTGAAGTTGTCGCCTTTGCCCTGAAAGATCCTAGCCCTCGTGTTCGAAAGAGTCTGTTGTCGTTTGTCTGGTGGGGGATGTCAGCGGAAGAGATATCCCGTTTCTCGCAGACGCTGGATGCCGCCAACTTCAAGGAGTTGATCGCTGGGATGCACGCCAGCGAGTTACCACCGTCGATGCATCCACGAGCCTTGGAAAGCTATGTCGCCGTGGCAAAAGATGCCACAGGACCTCTCGGCAGGTTTCTGGCGTGGAGACAGGCCGCGAGCTTCGGTCATGGGGGCTTCGTCGAAGAACTCAAAGAGTCGCTGTCTCAGCTGGATGCCGACCAAGTCAGAGAACTTGAGAGCCGTGATCTTCAGGGCCGCGAACTCCGGGCCACAATAGAGATGCTGAGGAGGACAGACTCGCAATGGGTAACCGCATGGGTCGTCCAGAACCTACTGTCAGGGGCACTTCGCCCTGATGGTTGGATCGACCTTGTCGATGGGCTAACCGAGGCCCAGCGTGACGAGTTTGTGGATCGAGTCACCAAGAATGAGCTCACTGAGATGCGGGTGCCGGGCGTCATCCCGCTGCTCCGCGAATTCGCGGACAACGATATCGTGCAATGTCTGTTTCGTCGTATTTGCGAGCTGGTCCCGATCATCGCCACCAGCAAGCCCGGTGATGACAAGCAGGCAGAAGCAAAGCTTTCAAGACAGTTGGAAGACCTGCTGCGAGGGATGCCATCGAACCAGGTCGTCAATGGCATTTTGCAGGAAATCGGCGGTAGATCTGAAGCAGCGGAGATCGAGGTTGTAACCGAGATTTTCCATCTTGCCGGACGAGACAATACATCGCTCCGAGAAGGGTTAACAGCAGAAGTCCGCGAAGCGTTGCGCAATTATCTCAACGCGGCGATGCCGACTGTGCTCGCCCGGGATGACTTCAACGGACAGTTGAAAGGGTATTTCGCTACGGTCATGGCTCAGGTCGGCGAACTCTCCGACTTGGCTACAATCGAGCACTTGGTCGAGGCTGATATCGAGCGAGTCCGAACCGGTCGGCTGGCACGAGCCGCAGACCACCGTAGCAAACAAGGGAACGGAGCTGTGATGAGCTGGACGAGATGGTATGTCCAAGCAATGATCCATCTGGCTTCCGACGCCGCAAAGGACTTATTGATTCGGCTCTTGACTGCTCCCGATTATGAACACGATGCTGCCTGGGGTCTTTTCCAACTGGCTCTAAATGAACGTCCTTCACCGCTCTTACGGGCAAGGAGCTGGCCAATGCGAAGCAAAGACTTCAGTGTTGTCTGGAAAGCCAGAGCGGGTGAAGCAGAATCAATTTTTGTAGAGCCGCGAAGAACCGAACTCGCTGTCGTCTTAAGGCAGCACATCGCGACTCTAGTCGCTGAGCGAGCAGCGGAACCCCAGCTCGCTGGACTCAACGGGCGGCTGAAACACCTTGCCATTGTTTTGGCGGAATTGGATGGGCAGGCTTCCGCGGAGCTGGTTTTAGAGATCTTGAGCTACCCACAGATCGAGCCTTCAAGGCCGAGGACACATCGCACATCAGCACAACCAATTTGGTTGTACGATGCTTGGCCCCGCATCCACGGACTCGAAGCTCTGTTAATGCAGGGAGTCGTTTTGCCGTCGGAGAAGACCTGGGAGATTGTCGAACCGATCATCGAACACGTCCGAGCGCATCGCTGGAACGCCCAGGAATCAAGCCTCTTGTCGCACGTTGTTGGTATTGTTCTTTTCACTGACGACCCGAGTGCGAGCATCCAACGTGTGCGAAAGCTGATTGAGGAAAAGCTCTTGTCGATGGAAGGTGCGGAGGCGCTGACAAAGGCATTGGGGCACAGCCGTTGTCCCGATGCCGTGGCGTTACTGCGAGAACTTGCCAGCGATAGCGTGCGCGTTCAATATTTGGGCAATGACTGGATAGACGCGGTCGCTAGTGTAGTGTCTCATTAATAGAATCAGTTATACATCGAGGGTCATCTTATGATGAGGAGACCTCGATATGCGTGTGGCGCCCCCCATTGATCTGAGTGAAGACGTCCGGCGGAAGCTGGAGCA
>Ga0224555_1004421_pt1 | contig 12913 bp, 11 predicted proteins | sample 714S23034metaG_FD_180687 | JGI IMG/M metagenome (GOLD analysis project Ga0224555, IMG submission 180687) | Peat soil microbial communities from Stordalen Mire, Sweden - 717 S2 30-34 | ecosystem: Environmental > Terrestrial > Soil > Wetlands > Peat | place: Sweden: Norrbotten County, Stordalen...
GCCATCCCGGTGCTCGGCACAGGCAAAATGGATCTGCGCGGAATCAAAACCCTCGCCGCAGCGCTGTCGATCCCGGCCGAAGCCGCCAACGAGCCCGACCACCGCGTTTGACCTTAAGGCGTCGAACAGGTGGCCGTTTAGTCATCCGGATCGCTGAGTTCAAGATTCTGCGCGCTGGACGTACTCGAAGAGTACGTCGTGTCGCCTTCGTAAACCGCTGTGATACTGTTCTCGCCGTCTAGATAAAAGACCTGCGACCACGCCGCCTTTCCGGAGGAAACCACGGCGTGCCCGACCAGGCTGCCGTTATCGTAAAAGTCGACTTGCCCGGTTGCCGCCGAAGGACTGACGGTCGCGGTCAGCGTAACAAAATCCCCGGTATAGCCGTAGCTTTCACTCAGCGTCAGCGCAGTCGTGGTTGGCGTCGATCCCGGATTGCTGACGTTAAGATTTACGGCGCTGCTGTTGCTCGAAACATACGTCGTATCTCCGCTATAAACGGCTGTAAGACTCTGCGAGCCCGCGCTCATAAAGGTATTCACGAACGTGCACGTGCCCCCGGCAACCGTGCACATGCCGATCGCTGTGGTTCCGTCGTAAAAGTCTACCGTGCCTGTCGCCGCTGCCGGCGAGACGTCGGCCGTCAGCGTCGCGGAGTAGCCGATGATCAGCGAGGACGGCGAGGTCTGCAGCACGACGGTCGAGGGCGTGTCGCCGGTGACGAAGAGAGAAAACTGATTCGATGTGCTCGTTTCCCACGAAGCGTTTCCGCCAAACACCGCTTTCAGCGTGATATTGCCCGAAGCCGCAAAAGTCGTATTCAGCGTGGCCGCGCCCGCGTTCACGTTCGCCGTGCCGATCGCAGTCGATCCGTTATAAAACGTGACCGTGCCCGTGGTAGTTGCTGGGGTGAGGTTGGCAGTCAGAGTGACGCTGCCGCCGATGTCGGCGGAGCTGGCGGAGGACTGCAGACTTGTCGAGGTCACCAGTGGACCGCTGACATTCATGGCGAGCGAAGTCGACGTGCTGGAAAGATAGTTATAGTCGCCGGAATAGACGGCGTGGAGTGTATACGTGCCTCCCGCCGCAAACGAAGTTGTCAGAACGGCAGTGCCCGCGCTGACGGCGGCGCTGCCCATATTGGTCGACCCGTTATAAAAGGTGACCGTACCCGTAGCTGCCGCAGGAGAAACCGTGGCCGTGAACGACACATTGGTCAGGTATTGCGGTGTCGTGGTGGAGGCCTGCAGAGTCACCGATGATGACGCCAAACTATTGCTGTACACGCCGATCGTGATGGCCGCGGACGTTCCCGCCAAATAGAAATCGCTCCCGCTATATTTTGCGGTGATGCTCTGCGGACCGATGGAATTAAACGTTGTCTCGAGCAGCGCGATTCCTACACTGCCAACCTCGGCGATCTGCGCCGTCCCGATCGAAGTCGATCCGTCATAGAAAGTTACGGTTCCGGTGGCGAGCGGATCGACATACGCTCCGAGAGTCACTGCCTGGCCTTCTGTTACGCTGACCGCAGAAGTGGTGACCGATACATTCGTCGTCGACTTGTCCAGTAAGCCGGAGCCGCCGGATCCGCCAAGGCCGCCCATGCACCCGGCAAGCAACAAAGAGAAGACAAGCAGAAGCGGAAACAAAATAGAACGATGAGAAAACAGAATAGGACGATGAGACCAAGGCAGGACGTTCATATCCTCTCCTTTCGTTCGGGAGCGGTTTTGCATGATCCATTCGCATAATCCAACCCCGATTTGAGGACGATGTAGCGAGAAATTCGTGAATGTCGATGAGTTAGATGCCGGCGCCTGATCCGGGTTGCCCCGAATGCAAGAATCATGGTTCGTAGCTTCCCGGGTGCGAAAATCCGGAGCCGTTACACTCCCGCACCCGCTCACCCGCGTCCCCGGCTCGACAAAGACGCCGCCCCGTCTGTTATTTGTTGTTCATGGCCACCAAGATCAAGCGCATTGGAATTCTGACCGCCGGCGGCGACAGCCCCGGCCTGAACGCTGCCATCCGCGGCGTGGGCAAGGCCGCGCTCGGCTCCTACGGCATGGAGATCGTGGGTTTTCGCGACGGTTTTCGCGGTTTGGTCGAGAACCGGCGGATCGATCTGGATCGCACCGCTCTTTCCGGCATTCTCACCATCGGTGGCACCATTCTCGGCACCAGCCGCGACAAGCCGCATCGTATGGAGATCGACGGCCGCACCAAGGACATGACCGGCGTGATCAAAGACAATCTCAAGAAGTGGGGAATCGATTGCGTGGTTTGCCTGGGCGGGGGCGGCACGCAGAAGAGCGCCCTGCGCCTGTACCGGGCCGGCATCAACGTGATCACGCTGCCCAAGACCATTGACAACGACGTGGCCATGACCGACTCGACCTTTGGCTACGCCACCGCCCTCGACATTGCAACCGAAGCCATCGATCGCCTGCACAGCACTGCGCACAGCCACCACCGCATTATCGTGGTCGAGATCATGGGGCATCGCGCCGGCTGGCTTACGCTGGGCGCCGGACTCGCCGGCGGCGCGGATGTGGTCCTCATTCCCGAGATCGCCTACGACGTGGAGAAGATTGCCGAAGCCATCGGCCAACGCAGCAAGCGGGGCAGCAACTTCAGCATCGTGGCCGTGGCCGAGGGCGCGATGAGCCGCGACGACGCGCGTGTCTTTGATAGCGCCGAGAAGAAACTGGAACGCGCCAAGAGCCTGAACGAAAAGATCGAGGCCAAGCACGCGATCGCCGCTCTTGAAGTGCGGCACCAGGACAACACGCTGCGCCTGGCCCACCAGCTCGAGGAGCTCACGCACCTGGAATCGCGCGTGACCATTCTTGGCCACGTGCAGCGCGGCGGCACACCGTCGGCGGCCGACCGCATCCTGGCTACGCGCCTGGGCACGGCCTGCGCCGATTTGATCGCCAGAGAACAGTTTGGCGTGATGGTGGCCGCCCGCGGCGAAAACGCGGTGCCCGTGCCGCTCGATCAGGTCGCCGGCAAGCGCAAGTCGGTTCCACGCGACCACCCGTGGGTCGACGCAGCCCGCCGGTTGGGGACCTGCCTTGGGGACTAGAGCTGGTTGCATAAATCCCGTTTTGAAAGGGCACGGCTTTAGCCGTGCCATGAAAGGCGCATAAACAGCGGGGCTTTAGCCCCTGAGGGACGTTTTTCAATCCGCTCCGAGGATTTATACAACCAGTTCTAGGGCCCGTGTGCGCGCGACGAGCGAGCGGCTGCTCGATGCAATGGTGGGTGCTGCAGGATTCGAACCTGCGACTTCCACCGTGTGAAGATGGCACTCTACCGCTGAGTTAAGCGCCCGGAATGGGCTTTGGGAGGGGTTGCGGTCACCGTCCCGGACCGGGAAAACTCCCCCGTCCCCGAGAGGCGTGGCCTGCCGGTCTTTCCTTCCCGGAGACCAGTCTAGAACCGCCGCCACGGGAAGGTCGCACGAGAAGGCGTCCCGTAGGGTAGAGTAACACCAGCAGGGCTTTACGTCCAAATCCGGTGGCAGTTTGGGGCACCGATTGCCGCTCGGCCGCGCCGGGGCAGGACGGGAAACCAGGTATGTTCAGGAGAGCGCGTTCAATCCGCCAGGAAAGTGAGCTGCCTTTCGACGGGGAAGCCGTGCTTGGCCCTGTTCCGGGCCTGGCAGGTTCCGGGTTACCCCCCTCGGTTTCGGACCGAAAAAGCCCCATTGCCGCCTTCTCCCGGAGCGGGACCCCGAGCCCCGGCGCAGAGGCCCAGGAAAAGGGAAATTCCGGCGAAGAAACAGGTTACGGGGCGCAACCTTCTGGCGAAGATGGGGTTCCAGAAGATATGGCAACCATGGTCCTTAACGGTCCTGCCGTGGATGCCGGTTCGGCCCTTCGGCCGGGCACGGCTCCTGACCCGAACATGGGCGTTCGGGAGGGACTGGACCCCACCAGCGACGCGGCCATTATGCTGCGCGTGGCCGTGGGGGACGAGGCCAGCTTTACGTACCTGGCGCAGAAATACCACCGGCCGATGATTCATTTCCTCTTCCGGATGGTCAACAACCAGGCGATTGCCGAAGAGTTAGCCCAGGAAGTGTTTTTGCGCGTCTATCGTGCCAGGGGAAGTTACCGGGCCGAGGCCAGGTTTACCACCTGGCTCTACCGGATCGCAACCAACCTGGCGGTGAACTACGCGCGCGACACCAAGAACGAGCGGATGGCGCAAACCGTCTACCTGGACCAGCCTGACGAGGAGACCGGTATGTCTCCGGATCTGGCCGACGACGAGCCTTCGGCGGAAGAGCGGCTGCTGCGCGATGAGCGCATGGCCGCAATTCGCCTTCATGTGATGGCGCTGCCGGAGCGGCAACGCATGGCAGTGCTGATGCACAAGTACCAGGGAATGGATTACCGCCAGATCGGCGAGGTGCTCAAGCTGAGCGAGTCGGCGACCAAGTCGCTCCTCTTCCGCGCCTACCAGACGTTGCGGGAAAAGTTGAAGGAATTTGTTTGAGGTAAAAGTGGAAACAAGCCGGAACCAACCGGCAGAGAGTGGGGTGGCAAGCCATGAAACACACAAACACGAATTGCAAGATGGCCGATGATCAACTGGCCAATCTGCTGCTCGATACCCATCGAGTGCCTGCCAAGGTTCAAGCGCATGTTGCCGAGTGCGGCGACTGCCAGGGCGAGCTTCGGAAGCTGCAGGCCGCCATGCAGTTGCTGGATACCTGGGAAGCTCCCGAACCGAGCCCTTACTTTCTCACGCGGCTTGGCGCCAGGATGCGGGAAGAGCGCCAAGCTGCGCCGGCCGGTTGGCTGGCCCGCGGAATCGCGCGCATCCGCGCCAGCATCGCGTATGGTCCAGGCTTGCACGTGCGCCCTCTGGCAGCGATGGCGTTGACCGTCGTGCTGCTGCTGGGCGGCGGCACCTATCTTGGCGTTACCGACTGGATGCAGCCCGCGCAGCCCACTCCGCTTGCCGCCACCGTGAACGATCTGCAAATACTCGATAGCAATGCTCAAGTGCTTGACCAGATGGAATCTCTCTCCACCAACTCGAGCGGAGATTGATTTTTTGAGATGTTGGCTTACTGCCGGGAGAAAGACTTGTGAACTGGACCTGGAACGCGGAAAGAATGCGTCCGGCGGCGTGGATCGCCGCTGCGGTCCTGCTTTTCTGCCTGCCCGCGGCTGGCCTGTACGGTCAGCGTCGATCTGAATTTCGCCCCGGTCCTGCCATGCGAGCGGGTTTCGGTCAGAATCGTCCGCGCGCGGGTGCGCAGCAGAGCCCTCCCCGCCAGGTCCAGAATCCGCCGCGCGCCAACCCCAACCAGCAACGGCAGTACCAGAATCAACAGCGGCAATATCAGAACCAGCAGAGACCGTACCAGAATCAGCAGCCGCAGGTTCAGAATCAGCAGAGACCGTACCAGAATCAGCAGTCGCAATATCAGAATCAGCAGAGACCGTACCAGAACCAGCAACCGCAGGTTCAGAATCAGCAGAGACCGTACCAGAACCAGCAGCGGCCCTATCAGCAGAATCCGCAATATAACGGCGGCCAGCGCCCTGCGCCGGCGTACGGGCAAAATGGCGGCGCGTATGGCGTGCAGCCTCCGGCCATGCGCCAAGGAAACGCTTATCAAAATGCGTATCCCGGCGCTGCTCCTCCAGGACATCTCGGCGATTGGCTGAATCAGCACCGGGGACTTGCTGTCGATCAACAGGAGCGGCTGCTGCGCAACGATCCCAGCTTCAATCGGTTGGCTCCCGCGCAGCAGCAGCGGCTCGTCCAGCAGTTGCACCAGTTGAACCAGATGCCGGAGCAGCAACGCGATCGCCGTTTGGCGCGCAGCGAGATGCTGGAACGCATGTCGCCTCAGGAACAGATGCAGGTGCGCCAGGCCGGCGGCCGCCTGATGGCGCTCCCGCCCGGCCGCCAAACACTCGTCAAGCATGCATTTCAGGATCTGAGTGCCGTGCCGCTCGATCAGCGCGACACCGTGCTCAACTCCGCGCGTTACCAGAACACTTTCTCGCCGGATGAGCGCAATATCCTGTCGAATCTGTTGCGCGCCGAGCCCTACGAACCGCCACGCTAGATTTCTGACCGCTCGGGGAAGAACCTTTCCGTGCCCCATCCTTTTCCGCGTATTCTGCGGAAAAGGGTGGGATAGTATGCCAGCTTCAGGGCCGATTCGCTTCCGTCTCGTGAGCGAGTTTGCTTCTGAAGTAATCCAGCGATTTCTGGAGCCCTTCTGCGAGTTGGACCCGCGGCTCCCATCCCAGCAACGTGCGCGCCTTGGTGATATCGGGGCGGCGGCGCGCCGGATCGTCCACCGGCAGGTCGACAAAGCACAGTTTGCTCTGCGATCCGGTGACCTCGAGCACGGTTTGCGCGCACTCCAGAATCGTGAACTCCACAGGATTGCCGATGTTGACCGGGAAGTGCTCCTCGCTGTGCGCCAGGCGCATGATGCCCTCGATCAGATCGTCGACATAACAGAAGCTGCGCGTCTGCTGGCCGTCGCCGTAGATGGTCAGCGGCTCGCCGCGCAACGCCTGCATCATGAAGTTCGAAATCACCCGGCCGTCGCCTGGATGCAAGCGCGGGCCGTAGGTGTTGAAAATGCGCATCAGGTGCGTATTCACTCCGCGGGAACGATGGTAGGCCATCACCAGCGCCTCGGCATACCGCTTGGCCTCATCGTAGACCGAACGCGGACCCACCGGATTCACATTGCCCCAATAGCTCTCGCTTTGTGGATGTTCCAGCGGATCGCCGTAGCACTCTGAAGTCGAGGCATGCACGTAGGCCGCGTTGTAACGCGCGGCGATTTCCAGCGTATGCTCCACGCCCACGGAACCTACGCGCAGCGTTTCGATGCCCAGCCGCAGATACTCTGGCGGGCTGGCCGGTGAAGCCAGATTGAAAACGGAATCCACCGGGCCCGGATCGAAACTCGTGCAGATGTCCCGCTCCTCAAACCGAAAGCGCGGATGACCGGCGAGATGGGCAAGGTTTCCGAGATCTCCCGTCGACAAATTGTCCATGCCAAGAACGGTGTGGCCGTCGCTCAACAAGCGGTCACTTAGGTGAGAACCAAGAAAACCGGCGGCGCCGGTAACGAGAACGTGCATGGTCAAAGTTCAGCGCTCCAAAAGCAGTGGTCAGTGTTGAGTGTGAGTGTGAGTGTGTGTGGGTGCGTGTGAGTGTGAGTGTGGCGAGCGATCTGGAACTGCCCACTGTATACAAACCCCTTGTTCACTGACCATTGAGAACATGAACTGTGAACTGTCCACTCTCACTCACACTCACACTCACACTCACACGCACCCACACACACTCACACTCACACTCACACTCACACTGTCTTTACGCCTTACGCGGCTTGCCTTCCTGTGCATGATACGCGGTGGGTCTGCCCACGCTCACATAAGTGAATCCGTGGCTCTGCATCTCCTGCGGCTTGTACAGATTTCTGCCGTCGATCACAATCGGGAAGCGCATGGCCCGGTTCAGCCGCGCCAGGTCCATCGTGGCAAACTCCTTCCAGTCGGTCAAAATCAGCACCGCATCGGCATCCTTCGCCGCGTTGTACAGATCATTCGCATAACGCATATTCTCCGCGGGAGGCAGCACTTCCTTGGCGCGCTCCATCGCGGCAGGATCGAATGCGGTCACCATCGCGCCCGCCTGCACCAGCATTTGAATCATGCTGATGGCCGGCGACTCCCGGATGTCGTCGGTCTCGCCCTTGAAGGCCAGGCCCAACGCGGCCATCCGCTTGCCGCGCAATGTCCACAATGCTGAGCGCACCTTGTTGAAGAAAACTTCCTTCTGCGTCTCGTTGATCTTGCGCACTTCTTCGAGCAGTTGAAAATTCACGCCCCGTTCTTGCGCCACCCAGTGGAACGCGGCCACGTCCTTCGGGAAACAGGAGCCGCCGTACCCCAGCCCTGCACGCAGAAACTTGAGACCGATGCGGCTGTCGAGCCCGATGCCTGCGGAAATATCTTCGATGTCAGCATCCACCGCTTCGGCCAGATTCGCGACGGCGTTAATGAATGAGATCTTCATTGCCAGAAATGCATTCGAGGCGTGCTTGATGATCTCCGCGCTTTGCGTCGAGGTCACAATCAGCCGCGCAGGATGTGTGGCGCTGCGCATTCCGGGAAGCGCGCCCGGCTGGGCGTAATAGCTGCCGTCAGTCAGCGGCTCGTAGATGCGCTTGAGCACCTCCGCGGATCGCTCGTTGTTGGCGCCCACCACAATGCGGTCGGGATGCAGAAAATCCAGCACTGCCGTACCCTCGCGCAGAAATTCGGGGTTCGAAACCACATCGAAGCGTTCCGGCCCGATGCCATGGCGGTGCAGCACGCGCCGGATCCAGTCGTTGGTGTACACCGGAACCGTGCTCTTCTCCACAATCACTTTGTAGCTGGCAATGCTGCGCGCAATCTCCGCCACCACAGCCTCAACGTACGACAAATCCGCTGCGCCGTAGTCGCCTTGCGGCGTGCCCACGGCGATAAACACCGCTTCGCTCTTCTCCACCGCCTCGCTCAGGTCCGAGGAAAAGCCCACCGAGCGGCCGCGGTGCTTGGCCAGCAACTCCGGCAGGTGCTCCTCGAAAATGGGCACGCCGCCGTCACGGAGTTGTTTCACTTTGGCTTCATCGTTGTCCACGCAGACCACGCGGTGGCCGATTTCAGCAAAACACGCAGCCGCCACAAGTCCCACGTAACCCGACCCGATCACACAGATAGAAACTGGCTCGCTCATGCGTTGATGTTTCCTCCGTTGCGGCCTTTCGCAGGTTCATCGCTATTCTATATCCCGCACGCTAGTGCCCTGTTTCTAGAATTCGCAACCATAATAGCGTTGTCATCCTGAGCGAAGTTTGGCCCACTCTCGGGCCAAACGGAGTCGAAGGATCTGCGGTTGCCTTTCGCCGACTCGCTCCCTCACTCCCTTGCTCCCTTGCTTCCCTTGCTCCCTCGCTCCCTGTTGTCTAATTTCATCCCCGCCACTGCCGCCGACTCACCTCAACGAGCTAAGAGCTAAAAGCTGCTTTTCGTCCCTCGCTCCCTTGTTCCCTCGTTCCCTGCGCTACCCGCTAGACTACAATACATAAAGGCCAAACGGCATAATTCATTGCGCACTGCGCGCAAATCCAGCAAGGAGCTGCACCATCTATGGCGATTCCCGCCACACAAATGCGTCCGGGCATGATCATCAAGCACAACGATCAGCTGCACACGGTTTTCAAGGTCGAGCACCGCACGCCCGGCAACCTCCGCGCCTTCATCCAGGCCAAACTGCGCAACCTGAAATCCGGCGCTATGTTCGAGCACCGCTTTCGCTCCGCCGACGCCATCGAGAAGGTCGTCGTCGACGAAATCCTCATGGAGTTCCTCTACGCCGACGGCGACGATTACTATTTCATGAATCCGCAGGACTTCGAGCAGACCGTGCTCAAGAGTGCAACGCTCGGCGACGCCGTCGAGTATCTCACCCCCAATCTCCAGATTCACGTGAGCTATTTCGACGGGCAGCCGGTGGGCATTGAACTGCCGCAAACCGTCGACCTCGAAGTCATCGAAACCGAGCCCGGATTGAAGTCAGCGACTGCCTCCAGCGTCACGAAACCCGCCAAGACCGAAACCGGCCTCATGGTCCAGGTTCCACCCTTCATCAACCAGGGAGAAAAGATTCGCGTCGACACCAGTGAAGGCGCGTATCTGAGCCGCGCCTAGAGGTCCCGCGCTCAGTCAACATCAGGAGGTTCCATGCCTACCCCCGCAGTCATCACAACGGCCGCACATAACTACCACTTCAACTCCGATTTTCTGGTCAAGATGGTGAGCGATCTTTCGCCGGAAGAGTGGCTGCGCCGCCCCGACGAAAAATGCAATCACATCGCGTGGATCGTGGGCCACGTGGTGTGGACGCGCAAGGCGCTGCTCGGCCGGCTGGGCACGGAGTGGTCGCAGCCCTGGCTGGGCATGTTCGCGCGCGGTGCCAAGTGTGAGGATGGCGCCGCCTATCCCTCGCCCGACACCCTGCTCGATGCCTGGCGCGAAGTCTCCGGCGTGCTGGCCGGCGCACTCGACGCGGTATCGGAGGAGGCGCTCGCGCAACCTGCAACAAAGGGGCCTCCAAGTACCGACGGCAAGGAAAGCGGCATTGTCGACTTCCTCGCCATTCACGAGACCTACCACATCGGACAAGCCTCTTATCTGCGCGGCTGGCTGGGACACAAAGGACTGATGGGATAGCAGCGCGCCGGCGCATTTGCGGGCCGCGATTTCTTTGTTGCAAGAAAGGCTGCCTGCTGCGATCTACGATCAGCTGGTGCCTTTCTGCACATCAATCCAGGGGGCTTCGATGAAGTCACTGCTTTGTGTCCTTCTCGCGTTGTTCTGTGGCCCAGCGGTGGTTGCCGCTCAGGCGCCGCCCGCTGCAAGCGCCGACCAAGCCGAGGCCGTCAAAGGCAGCAATGCCTTCGCAGTCGATCTCTACGGCCGGCTCAGCACAAAACCCGGCAATCTCTTCTTCTCGCCGGAAAGCATCTCCACGGCCTTCGCCATGACCTACGCCGGTGCGCACGGCCAGACGGCCACCGAGATGGCGCGCGTCTTTCGCTTCACGCTTCCGCCGGAGCGCCTGCACCCCGCCATCGGCGCGTTGCTGGCCGGCATGAATGCGCCCCATCAGGGATACGCTCTGAGCGTGGCCGACGCGCTTTGGGCCAAGAAGGATGAAAATTTCCTGCCCGCCTACCTCAAGCTGGTCCAGACCAACTACGGCGCCGGATTTCACCCGGTCGATTTCAAGTCCGCCCCCGAGAGCGTGCGCGCCACCATCAATCAGTGGGTCGAAAAGCAGACTAACGACAAGATTCAGAACCTTCTTGGCCCCGGCACCGTCACGCCGCTCGCCCGGCTGATTCTCACCAACGCCATCTATTTCAAGGCCGCGTGGGCCGATCAGTTCAGCAAGAACGCAACTGAAAACACGGATTTTCATCTGTCCGCGGGCAAAACCATTCAAGCGCCCACGATGCACAACTCGGGAGGCTACTACTACTTCAAAGGCCCATCCTTCCAGGCGCTCTTGATGCCTTACGAGAAAGACGAAATCTCGATGCTGATTCTGCTTCCCGACAACGTCGACGGCTTGCCCGCCCTGGAGCGCGCGCTCTCGGCCTCAAATCTTGACAAGTGGATGGCGTCGCTCAGTTACGCGAATGAGGTGGTCGTCTCGCTGCCGCGTTTCAAAATCACCCAGCAGTTCGAGCTGAGCTCCACGCTCGAAGGCCTGGGAATGAAAACCGCCTTCGACCCAAACGGCGCCGACTTTTCCGGAATGACGGGTGACAAGAGCCTCGTCATCTCCGCTGCCATCCACAAGGCGTACATCGATGTAGACGAAGACGGCACCGAGGCCGCGGCAGCCACGGCGGTGATCATGATGCCCGGGGCCGCGGCGCCCATGCGAAACCCTCCGCCGCCCATTATCTTCACCGCCGACCATCCCTTCCTGTTCCTCATCCGGGATAACGCGAGCGGAGCCAGCCTCTTCATGGGCCGCGTCACCGACCCGACGAAGTGACGGCTTCGAGGTGCACGAATTTCGCCGGCGGCGCGCATGCGATGAACTTCAACTAACCACAATCTGGGTGCCCCACCCTCGCGACGTTTTTGTCTTTGTCGCTAGGGTGGGATCGGATGAACCTCAACCCACCTCTTTCAAACCAGCAAGAACGGGGGTGCCCCAGGACCGGGGTCCCCACGGACAGGTCTTGGTCCGTGGGGTGGAGATCTCGATTCTGAGACCTGGGATCGCACAAATCCGCTCACCGGGTCTTCGTCTTGTCTTTGGCTTTGAGATTCAGCGCCACTGCGGCGCGAATGAGATCCTTCAAGGCCGCCTCATTGATCTTCTCGCCTTCGTAGATGTCGATGGCGCGCCGGACATTTCCCTCGAGCGAGGAGTTGAACAGACCCGCAGGGTCCGGCAACGCGGCGCCTTTGGCAAATGTCATCTTGACAACGCTCTTGTAGGTCTCTCCCGTGCAAACGATGCCGCCGTGAGACCAGACAGGAACTCCCGGCGATGTCGCCTTGGCCCACTTCGATTCTTCGATGATCTCAGGGTCGGCTTGGTGGATGAGTTTGCGCACCTTCGCGAGCGTCTTACCGCGCCAGTCGGCGAGTTCGTTGATCTTCGCGTCGATGAATGCAGAGGCAGATTCCGCGGGGACGGGCTTTTTCATGGGCAGCTCCAAATCTCGCACGTATTTTCGTTCTTGCAGCTATTTTCAACGCGCTCGGGGTAACCTGCAACCTCGGCGCGAATGGATTGGAAGCGGCCGGATTCGTAACGGAACCGCTTGGCATGGCGTGACCCTGAGTGTGGGCGCGGGGCGCGCGTGCGGCGCGGCTGCCGATTTTCTCGCCAGCGCCCGGGAAAAGAAGCCCATAATAGGTACGTAGCGCAAGAGAACGATGGACTGCGGCTATTGATCCGGCCCTGGAATTCTGCCGCCGTGCCCCGCTCTTTTCCGCGCCTTTTGCGGAAAAGGGTTGGAAAGTGCCACCGTTGATGAGCCGGATCAATAACCGATACGCCCTTTTGCCTGCACGTCAGGGGGCTCCGATGAAATCACTTCTTTGCGCACTTCTTATCGCAGCGACTGCGTCCGCAGCCGCGCAATCGCCCTCAACGAACACGGCCGATCAGGCCGAAACCGTGAAAGGCAGCAATGCCTTCGCGCTCGAACTCTACGCGCAACTGCGCACCCAGCCGGGCAATCTGTTCTTCTCGCCGGAGAGCATCTCCACAGCCTTCGCCATGGCCTACGCGGGAGCGCACGGTGAGACGGCGACGGAGATGGCGCGCGTTTTTC
>Ga0224555_1004423_pt1 | contig 12909 bp, 12 predicted proteins | sample 714S23034metaG_FD_180687 | JGI IMG/M metagenome (GOLD analysis project Ga0224555, IMG submission 180687) | Peat soil microbial communities from Stordalen Mire, Sweden - 717 S2 30-34 | ecosystem: Environmental > Terrestrial > Soil > Wetlands > Peat | place: Sweden: Norrbotten County, Stordalen...
CCCGACGACCGTCCCGAGCGCCTAGCGAAAATCGAGGCTCAACACTACGCCTGGCTGGCGGGCGAGGCGGAGAATCCCCGCATACCGACTATCGAAGAATACATTGATGAATTCCTGAAGTGGTGTGTGCTTACCTGGAACCTCGAAACCAGAGGCTACGGCAAATACTTGCTGGGGATGACGCCCGAGCAGTGCTGGAACGCCAAGCGGCCGCCCGAGGGTTTCCCGCGCGTCACGGAAGACGAAATTAATTTCCAGACCTGCGAGCGGCGCAAGGAGCAGGTCTCAGTGGGCGGGCAAATCAACCTGCGCATCAACGGCCAGCGCCTCGAGTACGTCTGCGACGAGCTTTTTCCTCTGCAAGGCAAAACCGTGGAAGTACTGATCAGCCGCATGACCTACCGCGCCATCACTGTTATCTATCCGGTCACCGGCGGAGATAACTCCTGCGTCGCTCGGGTCAAAGAACAATACGACTGGGTGCCCGAAGGCGACGATGCGCAGGAACACATGCGCGCTGCGACCCGCGCGCAACATCGCGTGAAGCGGGCGGTAAAGGCTGGGATCGACGCCTTCGCCATACTCTCTGATTCCGCGAATCCTATGGAAGTTCTACAAGCGGTGGAATCGCTGCCCAGTAAGAATCCACTGGCCAGCCGAGGGCTATTTGGAAACGCCGCGCCCCAGCCCCCAGTCCCCAGCCCCGACCATCCAAGCATCGGAAGCGCAGAACGGATGGCGACACGCCGCAGCAAGACGGCGAGCGCGGCGGCTGAGCGATTTATGCAAGAGGAGCAGTGACGATGGAAATCACCCGCGAGCAGGTGCGCCGCGATCTGCGCGTTTACCTTTCCCGCACCGGAATGGATTTGCGCCGCGTCGCCGATTTGACGGGCTTTGCCCACCGGTCGCTGATTCAGTTTGCATCCGGCGCGCGCTACGGCGCCGGAGACGGAACCGACACCGCCGCCGCGCTCAAAAGCTTCATGGACATGCATCCCTGGCAGCCGCCCGACCTCCCCGGCCATCTGTACGAGACGGCGGCGACGCGCGAGATGGATGAATTGATTGCCTACTGCCGCAGAGGGCGCTGGGCCACGCTTTACGGCCCTGCTGGAGGGCAGAAAAGTTTCCTGCTCGAATACCGCGCGGCGGAAGCTGCGCGCGACGCCGAACCGCGCATTTTTTGGGTTCCCATCCCTGGCCGCATGACGCCCGCTGGGATATTGCGGAAGATCTCCAGGGCGGTTTCTGCGCCCTACGCCCAGAGCGCCGACGCGCTGCGCGAGAATATTATCTATACGGTTAAGGCGCGCTGGACACCGTTGATCCTGGCGCTCGATGAAATGGACTTGATCGAGAAGGACGTAGACACGCTCGAAGCGGTGCGCCGGTTGGGCGACCTGCTGCGCGGCAAGCTTGGGCTGATCGTGGCCGGCAACGAACAAATCATCTCGCTCTTCAAGCCGCGCCAGGGGCGGTATTTCGAGCAATGGCGCTCCAGGATCGAACAGCGCGAGTTGCGCGTGCTGGGGCCATCGCGCGAGGAAGCGCGCGGCATGGTGATGGCTGAATTGGGTGATTCAAAAGAAGGCCAGGTGACGGGGCTGCTGGACGATAGCACGGTCACCGACCCGATCAGCAAAAAGAAGTATATCAGCGCGCGGCGGATGTTTTTCACCATCGATAACATTCGCGACCTGCGCGAGAAGCGAAGGATTAACTAGCGTGAGAGGCTAGGGCTCTTTTGATTCGAGCTTCGTTTTTGTAAGCAGGACCGGGAGAGGCAAGAACCAACCCCCGGCCCCTATCTCCAAAGGAGGAGAATTCTCCCATGAAGAATAAATCTAAGTTAGCAAAAAAGCCCTTGATTGACCATGACGTTCCACCGCCAAATCCGCCGCTCAAGGCAGATGAGCTGATTGATCTCCTTGAACGGTCCCACAAGGAAAATGTGAAGCTGGTGAGTGACACCATTCACGACTTCCTCCCCATCTTTCTGTTTATCCAGCGGGCGATAGATGAGGGTATTTCTGAGGAGGACCTGACGGTGCGTCTGAAAGACCGCGAGGTTAACTACTGCCATGGAGGTGCTGCCGTCTCCGATATCCTTAGATGGTTCTGCCCGCGCTTCTACGAGGCCTCGAATAAAACCGATGAGGCTGACTTTGTGGTTAGCCGCGCAATTGAAGGGTACAGGAAAACTCACCCGAAGCGTGCTTCGGCCTAATCTGCCAACCTGGGGCGGCTTTCGGGCCGCCCCCTTCCGTTGCTCCCTTCACACATTGTCAGGGTGCTCTTTTCAGGCGTTATCAGGATGCCCTTTTCACGCTCCGTCACGATGCTCTTTTCACGCTCCGTCACGATGCTCTTTTCGCGTGCTGTTTTGGTGTGTATTTCTAGGGTCGCTAAAATTGTGTCGCCGAATTGTCGCCGATTTTTTCGCCGAATTCTAGCCTGTCGCCGAATTATCACCTTCCCAATCAATGAGTTAGCTCAATCACTACGGCTTGTCGCCGATTCCGCACAACATTCCCCGTCACTTTCCCCCTAACTCATTGATTCTACGTGATGGCTCTTAGAAAATTCGGCGACAATCACCATTTTTTCTAAACTATTACGTCACGTCGCCCCCCACCGCCTCAAAGCCATGCCTGTAGAATGAGTGGTTTACAAGCCACTCCAATCCACTCCGATCCACTCCAAGCTCCAGACTATTCCCCTCTCTCATAGTAACAACCGTCCCCTCTACAAGCTCTATGCCAGCGCCAGTAACGGCGAATGTCCCATCCAAATCGACACCAGCACGCCGAGTTGCGGCAATAGCCGGTTCGGATGCTGGACATGCACGGTGGTTGACCGCGATAGGGCCAGCGAAGGACTGCTGGCCAGCGGCGACGAGCGCATGGAAAAGCTGATCGAATTTCGCAAAACGCTTCTGTTCTACCGCGATCCCGCCAACGGCAAACGCGACACCCGCCGTATGAACGGCAATCAGGGCCCCGGGCCACTCTTAATTTCTGCCCGCCGCGAACTCCTAACCAAGTTGCTTAACTTACAGGAAGACGTCGGCCTCAAGCTTATTAGCCCCGAGGAATTGTTGTTGATTCAGCAAATGTGGAAGGCCGCCCGCGACCCCGACGACGGGCGCGGCGTGGCGCGCATCGTCAACCGGCAGAAAGGGATCATCATGAACGCCGATACCCTGCGGCGCATGGTCGCCAAGGTAGAGGAATATAGCGAAAGCCACCGCGCCCACGGCCTCCCCGATGATTTGCTCAATATCCTCAAGGACGATTTGGAAAAACAGGCGGCAGTCGCGAGGAACTGAGACAACCAATGCCCACGTTTGTCATTCTGAGCGTTCCATGAAATAGGCAGCTCAATCCCTCCCTCCCTGATTCTTCGTGGAGCCCTTCCCTCGCTCGCCTTCGCCTGTTACACTCAATGCAATCATGGCGAGACTTGCTCTGAAACCTGATTCAAGTTTTTTTCGAAAGATTGCTATCGGCGCAATTGGGACACGCACAGTTTGCGCTGAGTTGGCGACTCGAGGACATCATATCGTCGAGTTAGAACGAGGCTCTCTGGACACGAAGCTCTGGAAAGATGTCAAACGTAAGCGAGTACGGATTCCTGACCTCGTCTGTGAACGTTGCGGCCTCAGAGTCGAAAGTCGTGCGAAAACTAAGCCCGAATTGTCTATGTCACATAGCCTTAGCGATGAGGCGCGCGCTTGGGACTTCGGCATGATCGAAACAGACTGTATTGCTTTCCCAGTGTGTCAAGCAATTGATGAAAAACAGTGGGCGGTCGGAAAGTTAGGAGCGGAATCATCATACTGGCACGAAAAAAACCGCGTGCGGTGGAAAGCGGAGGAGGGTGTCAATTATTTTCGTGTGGCCACATTTCGCTCTACCACCCATGCGCGCACAATGACGAAAGGTGTCACAGAAGGTTCGGAAACCATCATCGCATGGAAAGCAATTTTCTCGAGCCGCACTGGAACCGTCGAATCTGTCGACGGAGAAAGCATAACTATTCGAAGAGATCTGGATGGCCACCGGTACCGATCAAAGGTGCCGTCCGGGGTACCAATCTTGGTCGTGGCGGGGCAGCAAGTCCGGAAGAACGAAGTTATAGCTTCGGCGTTGACACCGGTAAGTACCGCCGATCTACTTTGTCCTGAGCAGCTTCCGGAGGGCCACATTCTCCACCTTCTCTCCTCTCGCGAGCGAACGCAGCGCTTTACTGGGGTCAAACTTGCTCGACTTCGTCGTGATGACACTTGCCGCGCTCAAGTTGCGGATTTGGCAGCCGATAAAGAGGAGGACGTTTATATACGTCTTGAGGGCATGTCCTATTTAGCTTCGGTCTGTGGGCAATCTGTCCCCGAACTTTTCAGCGAGTTTCTTGGGAGCGCGGACGAACAGACGCAGTTGGAGGCTGTCATTGCCCTCGGAGAAACCGCCAACGCGGGGGCGGTCGAGTTGCTTTGCGAAATTCTCGACAGTTCAAGACAACCGTATTTCGTGCGAAGTGCTGCCGCGTGGTGCTTGGGCCGCATTAGGAGTGAAGAAGCTGTAAGCCGGTTGGTTCGTGCCTTCGCCGATGTCGACCGGACGATCCGTGATGAAGCGTTGGGGGGGTTGGTTTCTGTGGGCCGGGCAGCGATACCTATCCTCCTTGAGGGAATTCGCGAAGTGAACCAGGATATCGCAGCGGGATGTGCTGAAGCCCTGAGGCAACAAAAGTCAATTCCTGACGAGGTAGTTACAGCTCTTGGAAACGATATTAAGAGGGATGAACGGTTCCGGTGGTCTGTTTGGCTATTGGGTCACCTTCCGCGAGATCGGGTGGCGAATGCCATCGCGGGCCTTCAAGACGAATCTCCGCATCTCCAATACGCGATCAGTTTATTATGGTCATTCGTAGAGAGCTGGATCGCGCGGCGCTGGGAACTGTATCCTGGCTCGGATTTTTCGGCCAAAGAGTAATACCATGAAGATTGAAGTGCCCTCAAGCATGGTTGTTTATGAAACGGGTTGCGGTGTGCAGCTTTGCGGAGACAGTCTCAACGTGCTCCGGGGCCTGCCATCTGAGTCTTTTGACTTGATTGTGACGAGCCCCCCTTTCGCGCTTCTTCGCCAAAAGACGTACGGCAACGAAGAACAAGCCGCGTATGTGGGATGGCTGGGTGATTTCGGGGAGGCAGCGTTTCGAGTGCTAAAGGAAACTGGAAGTTTCGTTCTAGATCTAGGTGGCGCATATGAACGCGGCAGACCAGTCCGCTCCCTTTACAATTTCCGCGTCCTTTTGGATTTCTGTGATCGCATCGGTTACCGCTTGGCTGAGGAATTCTTCTGGTATAACCCCGCCAAACTCCCGTCGCCCATAGAATGGGTCAATAAACGAAAGATTCGCGTTAAAGATGCCGTCAACACCGTTTGGTGGTTCTCGAAAACCGATAACCCGAAAGCTGATGTAACGCGGGTCCTCTCACCCTATTCCCTGCGAATGCAAGTTCTTCTGAAAAATCCTGCCAAATACTACAAGCCCAAACTGCGGCCCTCCGGACACGACATCGCTGAATCGTTTGGCAAGAAGAACGCCGGAGCGATTCCTTCAAACTTGCTCCAAATTCCGAATACTGAAAGCAACTCCCACTACCTTCGAGTTTGCAACCTTCTAGGCAAGGAGAGCCACCCCGCGCGATTTCCAGCCGATTTGCCTCGCTTCTTTATCAAATTTCTCAGCGAGCCAGGGGACACTGTGCTCGATATTTTTTCTGGCTCGAACACAACTGGTTGGGTCGCAGAGGAGCTTGGCCGCAAATGGGTCAGCGTGGAACTAAATCGGGAATCAGCGGTGCTGTCCGCTACGCGTTTCATGGATCATTGGGACGAAGCATCCATTCGGTCCACGTTTGATCTCCTGAGTAGAGCGGAAGCAATTACCTTGAAACCACTGCAAGCCAACTTCGGCGCCTCCGCTGCCTCCAATATGACTCAACAGTCGCAGGATTCTCTCTTTCACCCTTGAATAGCACAGCATTTCGATTCCAAGCTTTGAGATCGCGTACATTCCATAGTGCGGAACTTATTCGCCGCCCGCGAAGAAGCTCGATTACTCCCGTCCTCCAAAGTGTGCCACAGGCCCGCCGCACGAGGCTAAGCTATCGGCTTGCATATTCGATTGCCTACGCCCGTTTCGTCACAACGCGTCCTGAAAAACTCAGAAGATTTACGTCAAGACCAGATATCATTTCCTCAATGCTGTTGCGAGGCTCGCTTGTGGCCACAATCACCTGCTGCGAAGCCACCCTTGAACTGGCGGCTCTTCGTAAGAATGTGGCAAGGCTCTCTGCGGCGGCATCCTGCTGTTTGGGTTCATCTAACATGAGGATGTTGAGATGATTAGTGTCAAACTCACGTGCGAGCTCAAGCAATCCGTTCTCGTACGCCCAAATGGTTCGAATCAGGTCGCTCGCCGAGAGGTCAAAACTCAAAACGAACCCCTCATGGACAGGTTTATAAGTATCTCGGTCAATGCTGAGGGTATTCGTTTCTATGCTGCTCATTCCATATTCTGTGACTTGTTGACGAAGAAGCTGCTCAAGGCGATCCAATTTCTTTGTGTCACTATCCGAGTGACTGCCCTTTGGCAACGATGCCCTTGTTTCCTCAATCTGTCGCCACTCATCAGCCAAGCTAGTGAAGGACCCAATAATGTCCTCAAGCTTGGCACCTAACTTTGAGCGGGTTGCCAAAGTCTCTTGCGAACGAACCCGCTCTTCGATCTGTGCAACCGATGGGGTACCATGCGCCGCTGTCAAAGTTTCTCGCATGGCACGCGCTCTGCTTCTGAACTTGTCGATTTCGCTTGTAAGTGCAGCGAGCTCGAGCCGCCTTGAGGCGACCTCACGCTTAGTTTTCTCGCGCACCGCCAGGAACATGTCCCTCTGTTCGGACAAGAACGCGATATTATCCTTGACGGTCATGAACTCGGCCTGTAAGTCCGAAATTAAACTGTCCGGGATTTGCTGGTGACACGTTGGGCAGTGTGAATCGGCGATGCGCAGATTACGGGATGCTCCAAGCCTCTTTAGAATCAATTCATCACGATTACGACGGATATCCTCCTCGATCTGCGCGACCCTTTCTTGAACAGCCTTAACCTCGCTCTCGTATCCTTCCATTTCTTCCAAGGTCCGGGCGGTGGCAAACTGCCTTTCAACCAGAGCTTGCTCCACTTTTGCTAGTTGTTGGCGAATGCTCCCGTCATCTTGGCCGGACGTCCCGAGAGGAATCTGCATTTGGTGTTCCAGTGCGTCTCGGTCCTTTTGTTGGGCTTCAGAGAAGGCGATCCAAGCGCCTTCTCGAAACACAAGTAGACGGACCCCACCGGTCGGAGGCCAGTCCGCAGTCGGATGATTTGGAAGGCCGTCAAGTTTTGATTCAAGCATGCCTGCCAGGGAGAGACACTGCTCGACCCGCGCTTTCCATCTTTCGATAAGAGCCCGCGTTCGTTCCTCTACCGCACGCTGCTTAGCGGAAATTGAGTAGGCATCGAGCCGCATGAAAAACTCAGTAGCCCTTTGTGCTACTTCCTTAATCCGGAACTGAGTTGGGAATCGAGCGTGGATGTCAGACCATCCCCTCTTTTGTTCGACGAACATCAATGGGAAGATCGCCTCAATATACAAAGGCACGGGCTTCGAGTCGTACGTTTCCACTGTCGGCAATTCCCATCCCAAAAACTCAGCAAGTCGTTTGTGGTACCCAAGCTCGCTGGTAGCCGCGCCCGGCTGGCGTACGAAAAGCTCTTCTCTACCAGAAGTCACTCCCTCCGTGAGAAGCGGGCCGTGATGTAGCACTACTAGATTTTTGTGTCGCGTGCCGACCACGGTTCGCTCTGTTGTCCAGACTGTGCCAGCCTCATTCTCGAACTCCAAAAGAACTGACGACTCCAGCACTGGAATTTCAACGTCGCCTGTATGGAGCTTGTGAGTCAGCACGTGCGCAAAAGGAACGCCCTGGGTAGTGCTAAGAATTGCTTCGACCCCTAACCCGTAAACGACGCCATGCATCGCCGTTGACTTACCCATTGAGTTTGCTGCTCGGATAATGTTCAGGCCAATCTTGAATGGTAGAACTGCCCCGTATATGCCATCCGGGGTTACGGCGCGCAATTCAAGTTGTCGGAGACGCAGTCTCATCGCGACCTGCCCCATTTCGAGAATCCCTCCACCCAACTTTCTGTGAGTCGTTGACCAACTAAGCGGAGGAATTCTCTTTCTGCTCCCAAGGGCGCATCATCCCCAACCAACTGGTCCGCGAAAGTCTTTCCCGAATCAGTAAGCTGCACGCGATCTCCGCCCGCCCGAGAGACGAGACCCTCTGCAACTGCAAACTGGATTGTTTGTACAAATGCTGGTTCGACCCTGATAGGCACGTCGCTGTAATCCAGATTGCTCGCAAGATTTGCCAGCAACTTTTTCTGGTTTTCTCGGTTTCGACTCGACCAATTCAGAACGTGCAGACGGAAAAGGGTTGACTTGCCTCCGCGGCAGCAGAGACGGAGTAATAGCAGAAGAAGAGGCACACGCCAGTTTGGCCGCAAGTCTGCAGGCAAATCAGACGGTATGCTTCTGAACGAAAATGCCACGTCCAAGTAGTCGATGTCAGCCATTTAGAAGTCCAGTGGGCAGCGCAAAAGCCAGTCCGCGACAGATTCCCACGCGAGCAAGTCAGCTGTATTAGGCGACACACTAACCTGGGCACGGAGTTCATTCTTGAAACTGGTCAAGGTGTTCGCCAACGTCGTCGAATCACCCACCTGGACCATAGACTCCACAACAAGTGTTCTTTCTTTCACGGTCTTGCAGCGCAGAAATCGCTCAAACTGCTCAGGGTCCCGAGCGCGCAACGCATCCAGCGCAGATCGGCCACGTAGGAAGTGTCCAACCATGTGGTCCGCAAACCGGGTGCGCTCGCTTAGGCCATGAGGCTTTGGGAGCTTTTCAGCTTTCGTCAAAACGTTGTTCAGCAGCGAGGAATGCGCGGCGGCGTAACCTTTCACGTCAGCCACTGCAGGATCAGCCACAATAATGTCATGCTGGTAGATGCCAACGCTTGCGAGCAGATGTAATTCAGGCTCAAATTCCGTGTCTGTGATTACACCTATTGTGAAATCGCCCGCGACATAGGGAAGATGTGCTCCTCGCACTTCACCCGCTTCTGTTTGGGCATGCTCGAGCAGGCGTGTGCTGTGAAATCGGGGCACCACCAAAAGCCATCTCTTAATCTTGAGGGGTCCAAAAATTCTCGACAGTCTCTTCTGATTAGTAATGAACTTTTTGGTGTCGCTGGTGATTTTATCGCGTTGAATTTCATACAGCTTATCGACGGTCGCTGGTTCTACAGCCGCATAACACTGGTAACAAAGACCATCAAGCGAGTAACCTTCGAGTCCAAGATCACCCTTATCACGGGAAGGCATCTCCTGGTAGGCGCCTGGTTCACAGTACCTTTTCTTCAACAGTCTGGTCACATGCTGCTGCCATTCGTTTCCATCCCAGAATTTGATTGGCTCATGCATGAAAGCCCCAATATTTCACCTTAATGAGCTTCTGCCTTTCCGAGGCAAGGCAATTTGGCACATCATACTCGATTTCTGCTAAATCGAGCATAATTATCTGGTCAATTTATGGTAGACCAATTACCCCAGATTCGTTTAATTTGCAATGGCACATATTAGCAGACTTGTTGCGTCACCAGCTCAGGTGAAAAAATAAAGAGGAACATTTCGAGGAAACCGGTGGTCCCTGACCGGCGCTTCGGATTCAATGCCGTGGAAAGTGATGTTTGCGGTATTGGCGAGTCGCTGCGTTTTGTGGCCAGTCAATTCCGTGCTCGGAATCGAACTTAAGATACCTTACTCCAGTTCGTCTCGCAGCGGGCGCACTTTCTTCTCGTAATCCGGCAAGTGTTTGCGGGCCAGTTGGGCAGCTTTACCCATGCCTACAATTAGCGGCACGCTTTCCGTGCCGCCTCGCCGGTTGCGCTCTTGATGTCCTCCGTAGACCAATGGTGAGAATGGGGATTTGCGCCGGACGTCCCGATTCTATCGGGACAGGTTCCGCGCGCCAATCCCTTTCGGCGCGTGAAACTTATGGCCGGTCAGCGAAAGGTAGTCCGCCGGAATCTTTCGCACGTCAATCTCCACCTTGCCCGCTGCTTGCACAGCGTCGCAGTGATAAAGCACGCTCGCGACCGGCAGATTTCCGCAATCCGTTCAACAGGGAACAACACACCCGTTTCGTTATTCGCTCACATGAGCGACACCACGGCGGTCTCATTCGTGATGGCGGCTTCCAGGTCGGCCAAATTCAATAACCCCTCGCGGTCAACCGGCAGGTAGGTGACGCGGTAGGCGCCTCCGGTGACCACCCCCGTCGCTAATGCTCCGGCCCCTCCTGAATCAGGAGGGGAGTTCGTAAAAGCTCCCCTCCTCAGTTGAGGAGGGGTGGCGCGCTGCGCCGGGGTGGTGCTGCCGGTTTCCTTTTCCAGCGCCATGCAGTAATTCAGCACGGAGGAATGTTCCACCTGGGACGTGATGATGTGCCGCTTGGTGGGGTTGGCCTTAAGCGCCGCGGCGATGGCGGTGTTGTTGCTCTCCGTCGCACACGAAGTAAAAATCACGTCCCGCGAGGGCGCTCCAATCAGCTCCGCCACCTGTTCGCGGGCCGTTTCGACGACCGACTTGAGTTTCGCGCCGAATTTGTATGCGCTCGATGGATTGCCCCATTCCGTCGTGAGGTACGGCATCATCGCTTCCAGAACTTCGGGCAGAATCGGCGTCGTCGCGACGTGTTCCCATCCGAGGCTGACGTCAAGCGCGGGTTTCCGCGTCGTGCATGAGGGCAAAGGGCTGTCCGGGAAGCCCGGCAGAAACGGCCTTTGCCCACTCAAATTTCACGCACTCCTATTCTCTTCAAGCTAAAATACCCCACTACGCGCGGTTAGGCGCGTACGCTCGCGTCGAGTATCCGGGAGCTTGACTGTCTATCGGCCAACAGCGTGCGCCTCCATGTTCCAGTAATGTTCGGCCCCATTTCATTAGCGAGGGAGTTCTAATATGTTGCTTACTCATGCTGAGTGCGAAAAGATTCACCAATCCGCGCTGAACGTTCTGGACCAAATTGGCGTTCGTGTGGATGATCCCGAGATCGTCCGCTTGATGCAAGGCGCTGGGGCCACCGTTGATAATGAGAACAGAGTCCACATCCCCGCCGGCCTGGTGAATTGGGCTCTCGGGCAAGCACCCCGCCAACTCAAGATTGCCGACCGCATGGGCCATCTCTGGCAACTGGGTTCCCAAGAAGGGACGCTGGTCCTGACGGGGAACGCGCTTTACATCACGCGGGGCAAGGTCCGTACCGACCTGGGCTCCGCCGACCTTGCGCTACTCGCCCGCGTTGTTGATGCCTGTGACAACATCCACGGCATGGTGGGAACCTCGATTGCCGACTGTCCCCCTACGAGCCGCGATTTCGTTGGCTTTCGCATCATGGCGGAAAACACGGGCAAGCACCTGCGTCCCTGCATCTACACGCCCGCGGGCGCACGCACGGTGATGGAAATGGCGAAAGTCCTGTTGGATGGGGCAACTTTGCGGGAGCGCCCGATTGTGAGTACCGGTTTCAGCATCATCAGCCCCCTGCATTGGACTTCCTTGGCATTGGGAGTATTCAAGGAGACGGCAGGTTTGGGTGTTCCCGCCACGATCAATTCCGAACCCCTGGGTGGAGCTACAGCTCCGGTGACCTTGGCCGGGTGTCTGGTGATCGGTGACGCGGATACTCTGAGTGGGCTGGTCATCAATCAGTTGCTGGAGCAGGGACGGCCATGTTTTTACAACGTCGGATTTGCGCATGTCTTTGACATGGCGGCAGGGATCGCCCTGACGGGGGCGCCCGAGAATGCCCTGATCCAAGCGGCAGGCGCCGACATGGCCCGGTTCCATGGTCTGCCTTGCGCTTCCTGGATGTCCACCGAATCCATGTGCGCCGACTCCCAAGCGGCGTTCGAGAAAATGATGACCGGCCTGGCCCATGCCGCGGCAGGCGTCAACTTCATCTGGGGCGCAGGCAACTTGGAATCGACGCTGGCGATGTCGCCGGAAGCTCTGGTCACCGACAACGAAATCGCCGGATATATCCTGCGCTTTCGCAGGGGATTCCCGGTCGACGAAGAAAGTCTGGCCCTCGAAGCCATCCGGGAATCGGGCCGGTCCGGGGATTTCCTGAGCTCGCCACACACGATGAAGTATTTCCGCCAGGTGCTGAGCCGGGCGCAATTAGCCGTGCGTGGACGCCGGGGAGATTGGGAGACACGCGGATCGCTTTCCTTTGAGGAATCTGCGGAACAGCGGGTGCGCGACATCCTATCCAAGGAGCCCAAGCAGTATCTCGATGCCCACCAGCAGGCCGAACTCAAGCGCCTCGAACAAAATGCGATGGGCAAATGACTCTGGCGTGAAGCAGTACCTATTCGCAGGCAAGTCGCCTATGATGACTTTTGAGGAGGTATTCGTGAGTCATTTGAGGTTACTTGCCTGCGCTTTGCTTTTAGCAGCGACTTGTTTTGCCGTGCCCTCCGCACCCCAAGCGGAGGATCGAGCGGCTATCAATGAGGCGGTAAACTGGATTCGGGCCACGCCTGGAATTCGCGCAGAGTACGACTACATCATGACATGCTGCCTCAGGCTCCTGGTTTTTTGGGTCGGTCGAGATGACTTAATGAAGTTCGCAAAATATAGTGACACCTCAGGGGTAGCGCCGGCATCTTGCCGGCATCGCAGAATGCCGCCTGGACGGCGGCGCTACGACGAAGGTTTGTCACCGTA
>Ga0224555_1004424_pt1 | contig 12901 bp, 9 predicted proteins | sample 714S23034metaG_FD_180687 | JGI IMG/M metagenome (GOLD analysis project Ga0224555, IMG submission 180687) | Peat soil microbial communities from Stordalen Mire, Sweden - 717 S2 30-34 | ecosystem: Environmental > Terrestrial > Soil > Wetlands > Peat | place: Sweden: Norrbotten County, Stordalen...
ATGACCGGTGAAAAGTTTCCAAGTGGCGCAGTTCATCACATGGCCATTCGGCTGCTGGTTAATTGTTCTAATCTTTTGATTGAGGATATTGATGTCGATCTGATATCTGTTCCAAGGGAAGCGTGCCGTGAAACTATCAGGTGTCTTGCGCCCATAAAGGGCTTGACTATTACCAAAGGCTTTACGGCAAAAGTAAAAAAATTGACCGGAGGCATAAAGGGCTGCACTCACTTGGTGGAACTTATTCTGGCGGTGGCCCCGGCTACCATCCAGGGATATGCGACATATCAATCAAGGAAAGAAGTAGTTTTTAATCCTAATCGTGCAAAAATGATCCTTGGATTTCTTGTTAATACATGCCTTGTCTGGCGCGAGGATGGCCCCTTTGTTGAAATGTTCAAAAAAAAGCTCAATATGAAATAGACAGCAGCCCCGCTACCAAAACGGGGCTGCCTATTATGGGTGTTATTCATAAATTTTTTCGTCTTCTACAAAAGCCTCTTCGGCGTCGGTTTCGAAGTCCCTTGTTAGTTTGGTAGCCCGTGCCTTCAGGTATTCCCGATACCACTCATGGGCGACAATCATGGCCATGACCTCGCTTGTTCCCGTCCAGATGGTGGCCAAACGGACGTCGCGATAAATTCGTTCTAAGGGGAACACATTCGTGTAGCCGATTCCGCCCGTGACCTGCATGGCATTATGAACTATTTTCTGACACGATTCAGTGATGAATTTCTTTGATTCCGATATCATTCGCCTGGTTCTGTCCATGCTGACGCCGGCATCAACTGCCCGGCATGTGGCGTATCCCATAGCTCTTGCAGCATCGAGAAGCATGGCTGCCTCCGCCACCTGGAAGCTGACTCCCTGAAAGTTATTGATGGTGACGCCGAAGGCCTTGCGCCGGGTCGTATAATGGGTGGCGATCTCCAGGGCAACTCGGGCTGAACCTAGGGTCATGATAGCTGTTCCCAGTCTCTCGGGGATCATCATGGTATTGAAGACGGCATAGGCGCCATTCAGCCTGCCTAAGATGTTTTCCTTTGGTACCTTCACATCGTGAAAGACGAGACGGGCTGTGCCCCCGCCGCGGCAGCCCATGAGGTTATAGAGATATTTAGTCTCCACACCGGAAATGCGATCGACGATGAATGCCGTGATCGAATCCTGAGGCTTCGCATCGGGCTCAAAATTTGTTTTGGCATAGACAAGAAAATAATCCGCCCCTTCGCCACCGACGATGAAACGCTTCTGACCGTTCAATAGGAAATAATCTCCCATATCCTCTGCCTTGGATGTGGCCCCGAAGAAGTCGGACCCGCCGCGGGGTTCAGTGAGACATTCGGCAGCGAAAATGTCACCGCGCAAAAGAGGTTTGACATATTTCTCTTTCTGTTCGTCCGTGCCGTGATGGATAATGGCATCGCAGACCAACTCTGACCCAACTCCAAAGACACAGGCTAATTCATAGCCTATTGTACCAACCTCTTCCATAACCATCCCTGTACTGACCCAATCCATATCCCGGCCACCCCATTTCTTCGGATAGCGACACCCCATGAGATTTCGTCGTCCCGCCTCCCGGAGAAAATCCTTGGGAAACTTGATGATATCTTTGTCCATATCCAGAACGAGTTGGCGGGGTACCCACTTGATGAAGTCTCGGACCTCATCCCGAAGTTTGATTTGCTCTTTTGTCAACATGTAATCGAACATATAATCTCCTTATTTTTTGTATTGTTCCCTTAGTTTATACTTCATAATTTTTCCGCTTGGGGTATACGGCAGGTTTTCCACGAATTGGATGGTTCGTGGCACCTTGTATTTAGCCAGTTTGTCGCTCAAAAACAGCCGGATCTTTTCTTCGTTGATCTCCGCATCTTTCGCGGAAACAATAAAAGCGGCAACGGTTTCTCCCCATTCCACATGGGGAATGCCAATTACCGCCACTGTGGCGACGCCGGGACAGGCAGCAATGGTGTCCTCTACTTCCTTGGAATAGACATTCTCTCCGCCTGTGACAATCATGTCTTTGGTACGATCCACGATGAACAGGTAGCCATCCTCGTCAAGACGGGCCACATCCCCTGTCTTGTACCACTTCTTTTCAAAGGCATCCCGAGTTGCCTCGGGGTCTTTGAAATATCCCTTCATCATACTGTCCGCCTTAAGCCAAATCTCTCCGATTTGGCCCGGTAGTGCCTCTTCCGTCTCAGTTTTCATGACGATAATATCGCATCCAGGGAGACCGGAACGACCAATGGAACCGGCCTTGCGGACCTGATCTTTGGGCATTAGTGTCGTTCCTGTAGGTCCCGATTCCGTCATGCCGTAAACCTGATAAAATCGATCGCTTTTGTATTTGGACATAATCATCCGCACCATCTCCGCGCCAATAGGTCCGCCGCCGTATATCCATGTCTTCATAGAAGAAAGATCGAAGGTGTCAAAATTAGGGATCATCTGCGTGGGCATGATATAGGAAATAGGAGCGCCAAAATAGATGGTACACTTCTCTTGCTGGATGGCCTGAAGAAAGTGCAGAGGATGGTATTCCCGGAGGAGCACAGTCGTGCCCCCGACAAACTGAATGCCGGCAAACCAGTTGTTCAACGGTGAGGAATGCCAGATCGGCATAGCCATCAACAGCCGGTCATCCTCATCCATCTTCATGGTGATGGCACCAGTCATACCACTCATGATGACGCCCCGATGGGTATGCATGCAACCTTTAGGCTTTCCTGTTGTTCCCGATGTATAGAGAATCTCCGCTAGATCGTCATCGCCGATATCCACGGGCGAAAAAACCGGTGCTGTGGTAATGAGATCATCAAGACATTCATGGCCTTCTGTCGGGCTGTCCATGGCTATCTTACGGATACCGGTGCTTAGCTTATTGGCCACACCAACGAGAGATCCATCGAAAAGAAAAATCTTCGTTTCGCTGTGAGAGAGAATGTAGTCCACCTCCGGGGACATGAGTTTGTGATTGATGGGTACAACGACTCCGCCTGCCATCAGGGACCCATAAAGGGCGACGACGAAACTCACCGTGTTCTGGCTCATGATGGCAATGCGATCGCCGTTTCCTATGCCCATATACTGGAGTAGTCCGGCCGTCTTAACAGCCATGTTCTTGACAGTCAGGTAAGAATAGCCCTGACCGTTCGCCCGCAGACAGTCCTTCTCCGGGCTCTTACGTGTATTGCTTTCTAGGATTGTTACCAGATTCATTTTCTCCTCCTTTATTCAGATTCGGTTGAACAATTAATTAGTTTCTTTCCACCTCCTTTAGGGCAAGATCCTGATATGCATGGAAAAGCTTATGGCAAAATGTATCCCACCGGCGGCAAACGTCGATCGTTTTTTCGTCCATCTGGAAAAGATTGGGATGCGCAACCAGCGATGTGATTTCTTCAGATAACTCGCCGATGATGGCCTCATCCAGTCCGTGCAGGAGATTCATGACGAACGCCGACGGAGGATACCATGCGGCAGCTTGCTGTAGGTCACGATGTATCTGCGTCAGCAGAACATTTCTGGGGCCTTCCCATAACTCATTGATGGCTGAATCCCGGTAAAGACGAGGTAATGATGAAAAATCCTCCATGACCCCGTGACCGCCGAATATGGACATGGCGTCACGGAGAACATCAGTGCAATCCCATGAAGCGGCCATTTTTTGCAACATGACGAGTTCCCGTATGTCGAAACGTTTTTTCCGTGAAGCCTCCGGCTCGTCAACTGACAGTCCTTTCAATCCGCCTTCCAGTGCCAGGAAATCACGGTATAGTTTGAAGGCGCCAGCCGTCGTTTTCTTCACCACATTATCGATCCTGGCAAGCTGCACCGCCACCAAGGGAAACTGGCCAATGGTCAGACCAAAAGCCTCCCTGAACTCGGCATATTTTTTTGCCTCGCGGACGGCCCGTGTCATGAATGCGGCTGCTGAAAGCCCCACGGTTAACCGGGAGTAGGTCAGGACAATGCCGACCACGTTGGCAACGCCTTTTTCCAGAGGGCCGACGGGATAAGCCACAGCGCCGTTAAATGTCAATTCTCCCGTTGTCAGCTCACTGGTTCCCATTTTCCATTTAATCCGGTCAATGGTGTAACCGTTCCGGATTTCCTTTTCCTTATTGCCGGAAAGCCAGGAAGGTACCACGAAAAGAGCGACTTTTTCTGATCCTGCCGGTTTTGCTGTGGCTACGGCATAGTCGGCATGAGTTGCCGAGCAGAAGAATTTGGTTCCATACAACCGCCAGACACCGCTGTCATTGACGGCTTCCAGCACATTCGCCGGGACATCCGAACCACCTTGGATTTCTGAAAGGTACTGGGCACCGATGGCAAACTCGCCGTTTATGCCTTCCTTGCAATGCTGGAGAATCGCCTTCGTTTCCTGTCCATCGGCGTATTTCTCGAGAAGCATGACTAGCCCTTCCGTGCACGTAATGGGGCAGGCGATACAGGCCTCGCCATTTTGGTAAATCAGGTACATCTTAATAAGCTTGACCCAAAGGGAAGTTTTATCGGCAAAGAATGCCTCAGAGAAAACTTCCCTTTCCAGATTTTCCGTCTCCTGAGGACGTACAATCCGGTCGATACGGTTGTGATGACCGTCATAATGAAGCATAAATGGTCGCTTTTCGGGCCGGGCAATGCTCTCTGAAAGATCACGCCAGCGGAAGGACGCTTTTTGGGAAACAGTACGGGCCTCAGCATCGACAGCCTCCCATTCGCTACCAGTAAAGTGGCGTACTACTTTTTGAATGAACGGATCATCGGCATAATAATCGACTTTTTGTCGCCACTGCAAAAAATCATTAAAATGGTATGGGTTGTTACGATCGGGTAATGACATATTAACCTCCTGAAACCAATTGGGCTCTTAATTCTTTTTTCAACACTTTCCCGACAGCACTTTTCGGGATGGTTTTGATAAACTGAACTTCTTTGACACATTTATAAGCGGCTAGATTTTTTCGGCACAGGGCAATGATGTCCTCCACCTTTATTTCCGCATTCGTTTTAGGCACGATGAGGGCCACCGGAATCTCACCCCACTTCGCATCCGGTTTCCCCACCACAGCCACTTCCGCCACCCCCGGATGGTTAATGATGACCTGTTCAAGTTCAGCGGGATAAATATTCTCGCTACCGCTGATGATCATGTCCTTCAGTCTGTCCACAACATAGAGGAATCCGTTGGCATCGACCTTGCCCATATCCCCAGATCGATAATAGCCATTTCTAATGGCGGCTGCCGTCGCCTCCGGATTATTCCAGTATCCTTTGAATACCTGAGGTCCGAAACAACAGATTTCGCCGACTTCCCCCACCGGAAGTTCCTCATCACTATCAGGCCTGAAAATCTTAATATGACCATGATAAACCGTTTTTCCCATTGAATTGGATTTTTCCATTCCCATATCAGGAATCCAAAAGGTCACGGCGCCTGAATATTCTGTTATTCCATAGACCTGATCGATCTTGATGCCAATTTTATCATAGGTCATGATCAGGCTCTGGGGAACGGCGGAACCGCCGCATACGATATGTTTGACCGAGGACAGATCCTTCTGCTGGATATTCGGTGCAAGCAGCATGAATTGCAGCATGGCCGGGACGGTCATCATGAAATTTATTTTTTCAGCAACCAGGATATCCCATATCTTGATCGGATCGAAATTAGGCATAAAAACTGTTGTGCAGCCGGCGTGAATATTCCCGAAAATGGGAGCGAGACCTCCGATATGAAAAAGAGGGGCGACGGAAAGAAACCGATACCCGTAAGCCCAGTCAATTGTATGGTTCAGGCCGATGGATGCCCAGAAAAGATTGTTGTGTGTCAGCATGACCCCTTTGGGTTTCCCGGTTGTGCCGGATGTATACATCAGGACGGCCGGGTCATCACCCCCGCCCATGTAGTCTGGTTCGGAAACAGATTGTTCAGCAAGAGATGTTTGAAACTCACTATCCGGCCCAACCCCGCCAACGCGCAGGAACAGATTCGCGGGTATTTGATTCCGGCATAACTTGACCGCCTCTTCAAACTCAGCGTCGTAGAGTAGGAGTCCTGCCCCGCAGTCATTCAGGATATAGATCAGTTCCGGCGGCTGAAGGCGCCAGTTAAGCATGAGCGTGATCACCCCGATTTTGGCTGCACCGAACATCGCCGTGGTTGCATGTTCATTATTCTTGCATAGAACGGCCAGACGATCTCCGGCTTTTAGCTGATTTTGCTTCAGAAAGGATGCGAACTGATTGGAACGATCGTTGACCTGCTTGAAGCTGAATCGATAATCAGCGCCAACAAAAGCTTCCATATCAGGGCTCAGGTAAGCACGGTTCCAAAACATTTTGCCGATGTTGATGCCCATACACTTGACCTCCTCTAAAAAATATTTGTTGATTATTATAACCGATGGTTATATTATAAACCGATGGTTACTTTTGTCAAGATTTAAATGCACAGCAGGTGACGAATATGATATAAGACCATTGATATTTTATTGCTCATGTCTTGGTGAAGAGCGTAATGACATGATAATAATCATATAGTTATAAAATTGCGCCCTTCAATAAATGATAAAGCGGGAGTTTTCTAACCCATCTCTTTACGTATATAAAGGTTTGCCATGAAAAAGAATACGTTTGCCGATCTGAAGGCCAATGAAAAAAAGGCTCGTCAGGACGTCATTATCGATGCCGCCGAACGAGTTTTTGCTGTTAAACCCTTCAGTAAAGTTAGCATTCGCGATATCGCCCGGGAGGCCGGCATCTCCCATGCGTCCATCTACCGGTATTTTCCCGATCAGCAGTCTCTATTCGTTGAAGCATTCCTCCGCGGCGCCGGGGAAATAAGTCTGTTTCTCGCCGATATCATCAGGGACAACCAGCAGGGAGCGGTGGAAAAAGTCAGCGAAGCCTATGTCACCTATCTGATTAAGAACGATCCTTATTTTCGGATGATGACTCAATTTATGCTCGACGGGGCGCTCTCCTCGAAGATGATCGAAAAATTGAACGCAGCCGAACGCCGGATCTTCGATCAATTCGACATTCTTTTTCGTCAGATGAGGTTCAAGGAACCAGTCCGGCCGCTTTCTCATGCCTTTTTTGCTGCCTTAAATGGGGTCCTGATCACCTTCCGGAACTATCCCGGTAGAACCAAAGAAGCCGTGCATCAACATATGACGAATATCGCCAAGGTCATTGCAAAGAAATTCCAGACGAAATATTCTATACTTTGAAAGAAGCGAAAACGTTAATTGAAAAATGGCGCATGGAATACAATACGTTCAGGCCACACAGTTCTTTGAATTACCGTCCTCCAGCGCCAGAGGCGTACCTGAATTGAGAAATAAAAAATGCCTGAATCCTAACTTACCATGTGGTACAAGAATTTGGGGCAGATCAAAAAAGAAAGGATGTAAACTATACTTCAAAGGAGAATGAACCATGAAAATACCGGAACAGATGAATTTTATTGAAACACTCAAGCCGGGTGGGCCTGAGGTCATGCAGATCAATACCGGGGTTGTACCGCAACCAAAAGATGATGAGGTTCTCATACGGGTGCTGGCCGCAAGTGTTAATTTCCCAGATGTTCTGCAGCGTAAGGGCCTCTATCCCTTGCCCCCCGGTGTAAGTCCGGTGATCGGCCTGGATGTAGCGGGCGAGGTAGTGGCTGTGGGCCGGGAGGTAAATTCAGTGAACCCAGGTGAGAAGGTTTGTGCCCTGACCAACGGTGGCGGCTACGCCGAATACTGTGTAGCACCTTCGCTGCAGTGTTTGTCATGGCCTAAAGGATATGATGCAGTCCAGGCAGCAGCGCTTCCCGAGACATATTTCACTGTTTGGGCGAACCTGTTTCAGATAGGTAGGCTTAAGAAGGGCGAGTCGGTACTTGTACACGGCGGGGCAGGTGGCATCGGCATCACGGCAATGCAGCTTGCACACGAATTTGGTGGCCGTGTCTTTGTCACGGAAGGGAGCACGGAGAAGTGTGATGCCTGCTTGAAGCTTGGCGCAGAAGCTGCTTTCAACTACAGAGAGACGGATTTTGCGGAGGCGCTCAAGGTTTTAGTCGGAGACAGTGGTGTTGATATAGTACTCGATATCGTAGGGACCCCGTACACGCAGCGGAATCTTGATTGTCTTGCCATGGACGGACGGTTGGTACAGGTCTCCGTTGCACAGGGATCAAGGGTCGGGATTGACCTCCTGCAGGTGATGTTCCGCAGGCTGGTCATCTCCGGCTCAATTATGCGATCCCGCACCACAGCCGAGAAGGGGCAGATCGCGAGTGGGCTGTATGAATCCGTGTGGCCAATTTTAGATGCAGGCCGTTGTGGTCCGGTAATACACAAAGTCTTCCCGCTGATCGAAGCAAGCGAAGCACACCGGCTTATGGAAAGCGGTATGCATATCGGGAAGCTAGTGCTTAAAGTGGCTGATTAGTGAAGGACGTGGTGCTTCATTAATTTAAACCGTAATTAGCCGATATGACAAAGTACACATCTGTTATGAGCAAATATCTGGAAGGGCACAACTTGGAGCCCTGTCTCCTCAAGATGGGCAGGGCATGCCTACATCAAGAAGAGATTATTCAAAGCTGCACCGCGAAAGGGGATAATAATACTCAGTCCGAAAGATTAATCTTTATGGGTTAAATTCCCCGTCGCTTGCGACGAAGAAGAAATTATAATCCAACAAGATACCCCGCTGCTTGCGGCGGGGAGTTTCATTTATATAATGCTTCTATCTGGCATGATGCCATTATTTTCTTAAAAAAAAGGTATTTTTAAGAGATCGCATATTTTCATAAAAATACTGATGTGCATAGTTCTCCCTTGAAGTCTTGATTTTTTGAGTCAGCCGATTTATACGATGATTTATATGAGTAATGTATTTTTGTGTTTAATACTATTTGCTATCCTGGCAGCTATACTGAGTTCACCTTGGTTCAAGGGAATTACTGGCGAGTTCATAGTAAATATTTCAGCAAAGTTGATGCTCGATAAAAACGAATACCATCTTATTAAGAATGTTACTCTACCAGTAGAGAACGGAACCACTCAAATTGATCATGTTATTGTTTCCATATATGGCGTATTTGTGGTTGAAACAAAGAATATGAAGGGATGGATATTCGGAAACGAAAATAAAAATATATGGACTCAAAAAATATATAAGCATTCAATCAAGTTCCAAAACCCGCTGTACCAAAACTACAAACACGTAAAAACTATTCAATCTTTACTTGGATTAAATGACCAGCAGGTTCATTCGGTTGTCGTTTTTGTTGGTGAAAGTACATTCAAAACAAAGATGCCCGAAAATGTTACCTATGGCTTCCGTTACATTCGATTTATTAAATCAAAAAACAAACCGGTACTTACTAAATCAGAGGTTGATGAAATTGCAAGAAAGATTGAAGATGAAAGATTGACGCCATCGTTTAAAACTGACAAGGAGCATGTAAAAAATGTTAAACATATTGTAAGCGAAAAGAAAATATTTCCTTAAAAATAAAAAATTGTTTCCATAATGTATGTTTTCTTAAAAATCACCATGCCCCGTGGGGGCATCCACGAAGGCATAAAAATAAGTTGTTTACGGTTTTATTTTCGTAATAAAAACTTCAAATTGCAGGCGAATGGGATAGAATAGAATATTCCACAGGATGATCAATTTGGGTATTTCATTTATGGTGTAGAAGATTATTTTACTTTTCACGAATTTAATAAAGATTTTAAGGTAGATAATAATATCGATAGAATATGGTTATACTAATCCAATTGCTCTTAGATATTTTGTTCCAGTTCCTTCTGAAAGGCACAATATTCTGCCAATTTTGAAAGAGCGACAACCGCACGGGGCAGTCCTTCATAAACGGGAATACCCGCCGGCAAAAGAATCTCCTCCATAACGGCAACCCATTTTCTGATTTTCGGAGCAGGCTCATATTGCCGCCAGACAACAACCAGGGGTTTGCCTTGCGTGTGCATTTGTCCTTCCTTAGCTAGGTAGGTGGCAATTTTTTCAATATAAGTACCACCCTCTTCTACGCCGAATAGCCAATCCAGGGGCACCGAGATGATGAAATTATCGATCTCACCACTTGTCGAAAGGATGTTTATAACTTTTTCTAACAGATTCAAATCTACAAAAGCGACAGCGGCATCAATCGGATTGCGGATCATCGTTCCCGCAGGTGGTATGAATTCCCGCAATTTTTTTATCGTTTCGGAAGACAGTTCCGGAAGCTCCAGGCCTGATCTGGCGCAACTGTCCGCTACGGCTACGCCGATCCCACCGCCAAATCCAAGAACAGTGGTTCTCTTGCCCTGGGTTTTTTTAAGATGATGGAAGGCCAGGGTCACATCTGCCATCTCTTCCAAGGAATCCACAGGCACGGCACCGCTTTGATGGAAGAAAGCCTTCCAAATATTTTCCCCGCCTGCCAGAGATCCTGTATGTGAGGATACTGCCCTTGCTCCCGATTCTGTCAGTCCGCTCTTATAAATGATGACGGGCTTGTGACGATTCGTTTCGGTAACCAGTTCGAGCAGACGCCTTCCATCTTTTACACCTTCCAGATACATGTTGATGATATGTGTTTCATCATCATTAGCAAGATAATCCAGAAAGTCCGTGCTGTCCAATGTTAGGGCATTTCCATAACTTATTGACTTGCTGAAGTAGATACCATAACGATTCGATGTATAATTTGTAATGTCCTGGGCATTCCCTCCACTCTGACTGATAAGCGAAATGGGGCCGCTTTCTTTTGAGGCTTTCGTCCATGTCAACATCCGCGATGCTGGAACATAGAATCCCATACAGTTGGGACCAACGACATGTAGGCCTCCTTCACGGGCGATTTTTTCTATCTCCTCCTGAAGCTGAATACCCTGTTCTTCCCCTGATTCCTTGAAGCCAGAGCTGAAGATGTGAATATTTTTGTTGCCCGAGGCGATACAATCCCTCAGGGCATCAGGCACGAACGAGGCCGGCACGGAAATAATAACCAGATCAACCTTTTCCGGCAAAGAAACTAGACGGGGGTATGTTTTTATCCCAGTAATTTCTTTAACTTTGGGATTAATCGGATATAGCCTTCCTGGATAGCCAAAGTTTCGGAGACATCCGAACATGCCGGGAAAACCTCTACGGAGCGTACGGGTTGCGCCAATAACGGCAATTGATTTGGCGTGAGTCATAACATCCAGCGCGGCACGAATTTCCATCGTTTTAGTCTTTATTGCTTCATCACTTTCATCATAATCAAGGCCTGCAGTATTTTGATTATTCAGGACAACAAGCGCATCGACGGCTATCACCTTGCCATCGGGTGTGATAATGAGAGGATTGATGTCAACTTCCTTGACCGACGGATGCTCCATCCCCAAAAGAGATAACCCCAGCAGTACTCGAAGCAATTGATCTTTGTTGGCCGCCGCCTCACCGCGGAAATCACCAAGAAGCTTATGCGCGTGGATCTCATCGATCATCGTGCGTGCCTGCCTCTCGTTTAGTGGAGCAATGCGGAAGGTGATATCACCAATCGCTTCCGTAAAAATCCCTCCCAGACCAAACATCACAGAGGGACCAAACTGGGCGTCTCGGAATAAACCAGCAACAAACTCCCGTTTGCCTTCTATCAACGGTTGAACGAGGCACCCCTCCCAATCTCCTCCGGCTGCGGCCTTGATCTCGCGATACGACCGACGGACGTCCTCTGCCGACCGCAAGTTTATTTTGACCAGCCCCCGCTCTGTCTTGTGTGTGAGTTTGGCCCCCAAGCCTTTCAAGACCACAGGAAATCCTGTTACGCCTGATTGGATTACGGCCTCTTCCTCATCAGTAACAATTGTTTCCTCAACGACGGGAATCCCATAAAGGTTCAATAACCTCTTGGACTGGGCCTCTGTCAGGAATTGTTGTCTATCCTTTCGGGCTTGATCAAATAACTTCACCGCTTGCATCAGTTCCACATTTCTTCTCCCCATTTTTTATCGTCATCTGTTTGACTTTTCGCAAAGACATTAACAATCATAACTACCTTCCCTCATACTTCTCAGAATGTTCCTTATGCTTATACCAGTTATCAATATAAATCTCCGCCAATTTCTTATCACTTGGATGATTTTGGCAGTTGTAATCCCTTCGTTTGTACGTACTAGTTTTTCAAGTTGATGTGTCCCTCTTTAGAAAAAGTGAATTTGTGGTTTCTCAATACTGTGCTGACATCGGCCGTTCCCTCAATCTTATAAGGCAAGTCATTCCCTGTGAAAATAGTCTTTATGCTGCCACTCAAATCCTTAAATTTTGCAACGAGAGGCACCTGTATCTGTGTTGTTGATGATGAGGGGATCAAGAGTTCCTTTCCCAGGTGGCCATTTCCGATTTCCTCATTTTTAAGGTAAACAGTGTATTCAAAAGATTTGAGTTTAAGGTCAAAATGGTTTGGATTTTGTACATCAAGATCGAGGAGAAGATTTATCTCTGTGAAGGAGATCGGACTGAGACTGACTCTACGAAGAGTAAAGGACGGATTATCCAGTATCCAATTCGTACAAGACATAAGACAAATGGAAAGGGCAAGCAGGACTAATATTTTAGATCTCATTAACGGTTTTACTCCTTCCTTGCAACTATCACTTGGGTTTTCGGTAAGTATTTATCGAAAGACTCTAAAAGTTTTTCAGAGCCATTCAATTCCATCAATCCCGCCCAAGTATTTGACCAACTCTGCAAAACAGGATGATATGGGGGCTTTATAGAGTCCAATATTGGACTATTAAAATTCTCCTGTTGATGAACGATCCAAAATAATGACATAAAGACAGTCCAGTAGAAACCCCATGTATCATATCTTTCCACTTTTAAT
>Ga0224555_1004425_pt1 | contig 12899 bp, 11 predicted proteins | sample 714S23034metaG_FD_180687 | JGI IMG/M metagenome (GOLD analysis project Ga0224555, IMG submission 180687) | Peat soil microbial communities from Stordalen Mire, Sweden - 717 S2 30-34 | ecosystem: Environmental > Terrestrial > Soil > Wetlands > Peat | place: Sweden: Norrbotten County, Stordalen...
GGCGCGGGAGTGAAAACCGTCATACTGTTTTTTGACAAGGGCGCGGCCACGAAGAAAGTTTGGTTTTACTCCCTGAACCTGGACAGAAACCTCGGCAAAACAAACGCGCTCAATGAAGCGGACCTGGCGGAGTTTGTAAAACTGCAGAAAAAGAAAGCGGAGTCTGAAAACTCATGGACTCTTGACATGAAAAACGTAGACACAACCACATACGATCTGTCGGTGAAGAACCCGAACAAAAAGGAAGAAGCGGCACTACGAAGCCCGCAGGAGATAATAGAGGAAATGAAGAAGCTGGATAAAGAGTCGGCGGAAATCATCAGTGAGATCAGGAGGCTGATGTGAATGTTGGTTGGGTAAATAAACAATTTGAGGATTGTGTTGATAAAGTTACGTATACAAATAAAATACAGAGATCTGATTTTTTGGAGACTGGAAAAATCCCTGTTGTCTCACAAGAACAAGGCCTTATAAATGGATATTGGGATGATTTGAAAGATGTGTTTAAGGTTAAGAAACCTGTAGTAGTATTTGGAGATCATACTCGAATTATAAAATATGTAGATTTTGATTTTGTTTTAGGGGCTGATGGTGTCAAAGTTCTCTTGCCGACTAGCGATTTGAACACAAGGTATTTTTACTATTTCATGCTGTCTTTGGAAATCAAACAACTTGGTTACGCAAGACACTATCGGGTATTGAAAGAATCATTAGTTCCTGTTCCTCCACTTTCCGAACAAAAACAAATCGTTTCCATCCTTGACGAGGTGTTTGAGGGGATTGCGAAAGCAAAAGTAAACGCAGAAAAAAACCTCGCCAACGCAAGGGAGATGTTTGAGTCGTATTTGCAGTCGATTGATGCGGAAAAGAAAGATTTGGGATTGTTGGTCGACATTAAGACCGGAAAGTTAGATGCTAATGCGGCGGTTGAAAACGGGGAGTACCCATTTTTTACTTGTGCGAGAGAAATTTATGCGATTGATAAATATGCTTTTGATTGTGAAGCCATACTCCTGGCTGGGAACAATGCTGTTGGAGATTTCAATGTTAAGCATTATGCTGGAAAATTTAATGCATATCAAAGAACATATGTACTAACTATAAAGGAAAAAGATAAAGTTATTTACAGGTACTTGTATTATCAACTGTTAAGAAGTTTGAAGGAATTTAAAGCCAAATCAGTTGGTGCGGGAACAAAGTTTTTGAAAATTGGGATGATTCAGAACTTTCAATTAGCATTACCGTCCATAGATCAACAAAAAACTATAGTTTCAAAACTCGACAAGTTGGCTGAGTTGAGGAATCAATTAGAGAACATTTACCTTAATAAAATTGAAGATTTTGAAGAGCTAAAAAAATCAATCCTTCAAAAAGCCTTTTCCGGCGACCTTATCAGGAGGGCGTCATGAACGAAGCCGATACAAGAGCTGAACTTATAGACCCGCAACTTCGAGCCAGCGGGTGGGGTGTGGTTGAGGGGGCTCGGATACTTCGGGAATATCATATTAACATGGGCAAAATACTGACCGGCGGGAGCCGGGAAAAACCGCTTATTGTGGATTATGTCCTTGTATACAAAAATCATAAAATTGCTGTTATAGAAGCCAAGAGCGATGTGACACCTGTTGGCGAGGGTGTGGCTCAGGCTAAGATATATGGCTCTAAGATGCATATAGATTATGTTTTTTCGGCTAATGGGAAAAAGATTTATCAGATGTCTTTGAGTACCGGGAAGGAACTCGACGTTCCCAGGTTTCCTTCGCCTGATGAGCTTTGGGACATGATTCATGCCTCGTCTAATGACTGGCTGGATAGGTTCGGGGCTGTTCCTTTTGATGATGTGCATGGGACCAAGACTGTACGCTACTATCAGGAAATCGCCGTCAATAATGTCATGAAGGCCGTTGCCGAGGGAAAGAAACGGATACTCCTTACTCTTGCCACCGGGACGGGAAAGACCTTTATTGCTTTTCAGATAGCATGGAAATTATTCAAAACACGCTGGAACCTTCGCGGTGACCATAGCCGCCTGCCCCGCATATTATTTCTCACCGACCGGAATATCCTTGCCGACCAGGCATTTAATGCTTTCGGGTCGTTCCCGGAAGACGCTTTGATACGCATAAAACCCGAGACCGTGCGCAAACATGATAAGGTTCCTACCAACGGCAGTATCTTTTTTACCATATTCCAGACATTCATGTGCGGGTTTCATGATGCTTCTAACTTCGGTGAATATCCCAAAGACTTTTTTGATTTTATCATCATTGACGAGTGCCACCGGGGCGGGGCAAATGATGAGTCCAACTGGCGGGAAATTATGGAGTATTTTTCGCCCGCGGTTCAGCTGGGGTTGACGGCTACGCCTAAACGAAAAGATAATGCCAATACTTATAAATACTTTGGAGAACCCGTTTATAAATATTCACTTAAAGAAGGCATAAACGACGGATTCCTTACACCATTTAAGGTCAAGCGCATACAAACAACCATGGACAAGTATATTTACACATCCGATGATACTGTCGTGGAGGGGGAAGTTGAGCAGAATAAGGAATATGTGGAAGAGGATTTTAATAGGATTATTGAGATAAAAGAGCGGGAAGCAAAACGCGTACAGATAATATTGGATGAGATAAACCAGAAGGAAAAATCAATCATATTTTGCGCCACGCAGGCACATGCCGCGGCAATACGCGACCTTATAAACCAGAAAAAAGAAAGCACCGACCCGAACTACTGCGTGCGCGTGACAGCCAATGACGGGGAAATCGGCGAGCAGTTTTTGCGGGAGTTTCAGGATAACGAGAAAACCATACCCACGATACTTACCACATCACAAAAACTTTCAACCGGCGTGGACGCGCGCAACATCCGCAATATTATCCTACTGCGGCCCATCAATAATATTATTGAATTCAAGCAGATAATAGGCAGGGGAACGCGGCTATTTGACGGGAAGGAATATTTCACCATATATGATTTTGTCGACGCGTACCATAACTTCCTTGACCCCGAATGGGATGGCGAACCTATAGCCCCCGAGCCTGTGACGCCAAAGCCGCCCAAAACTGCCAAACCCGATTTTACGGACGGCGATGATATGGATGGGTCAGGGGAACCCGGGGAAAAAAGAACAATCCTTAAGATAAAACTCCGCGACGGCAAAGAGCGTGAGATACAGCACATGATACAGACATCTTTCTGGAGCGCGGACGGAAGGCCGCTTTCATCAGAGGAATTTCTGCGGAACCTGTTCGGCAAACTGCCCGAGTTTTTTAAGAATGAAAAGGAATTAAGGGAGATATGGTCAAAGCCGTCCACGAGAAAAGCGTTATTGGACAGGCTTTCGGACGCGGGATATGACAGGGAAAGACTTCACGAATTACAGCGCCTTATAAACGCGGAGAAAAGCGATTTGTTCGACGTGCTTGAATATGTATCCTTTGCCATAAAACCGATAACGAGGCAGGAACGCGTATCGCACGCGCAGGGGGCTATTTTGAACGGGCTGGAAGATAACCAGAAGGAATTCCTGAACTTTGTCCTGGATAAGTATATAGAAACCGGAGTGGAAGAGCTCGACCAGGAAAAACTCCCGGATTTAATGACCCTGAAATACAGCGCCATAGCCGACGCGGCGCGCCTGCTCGGCGGGGTGGATAAGATAAAGGATGTTTTTACCGGGTTCCAGAAGTTTTTGTATAATTAATTATAGTTGACGGGCGTGTATACAAAGTGTATAATTATTATAATAAAGGAGGAGCTAAGAATGATTCAATTCACGTTTGATGCCAAAAAAATAATCCAGATTGTTGATTTTCTTGTCGCCCGTAATTCATTTTCTTTGAATTACACGAAGATGATAAAACTGTTATATATAGCGGACAAAGAAGCCCTGGCAAAGCATGATATTGTTATTACGGGGGACAGGTATTTCTCAATGAAAAACGGGCCCGTTTTAAGCGGCGTTCTTGACCTTGTGAACGGTGAATTTGCCGTTCCCGAAGCCCAGGAATTATGGAATAACCATTTTAACACTATAGGGCACGAGATAGTGTCTAAAGACAAAAGACCAATGTCATATGATCAATTGAGCGATTTTGAATTGTCGCTGCTTACGGAAATAGACAATAAATATAAAAATTATGACTATGGCCATATGATAAACCTGACGCATGATAAAAACAAATTTTCCGAAGTCCGCTGGAAGGAAGCCGAAAAAATGGGCACAAGCCTTCATCTTGGTATAGAGGATATTTTAAAAAATCTCGGCAGGACGGATGAGGAAATAGAAGAACTTGAAAAAGAAACCAACTCTATAATTGACGAGCATAGACAACTGAAAAATCCCTGCTAAAAATCTCACGTGAAAAAAACAGCTTTTTTCGTCTCTAAAAGTATAAATAACAGGGCATTATCACACCTGTTTATCGTGATGAGCGATCCCGACTCCAATGACGAAGTATTGGTTGTAAATGTTTCAACTTTACACAATCCCGAAAAGCCGACCGGGCATGCATATTGGACGCAGGGGAACATCCGGCTATAAAAACAAGGTCATTTATCCCTTATTACTATGCGGAAACAATGGCCGTTAAAAGGATTAAGGATAAATGCAGGGATAATATTTATGAAATGTCCGATGAAATATCAGATTCGTTGCTGGAAAAAATCCAGGCAGGCGTAAAGAAAAGCATTTTTTTAAAGCGGAAATTTAAAAGGTTTTTTGATTATTTTTAAAAAATTTCCGGCCCCCGAATTTATATAAAAATCAAACTTAAAAATCAAACTTCATAAAATCGTTGACACTGTACCACCTTTCAATTATAATCTCACTCTAACTAAATAAAGTTAAGTAATAGTGCGGGAGTAGCTCAGTTGGTAGAGCGCTAGCCTTCCAAGCTGGATGTCGCCGGTTCGAACCCGGTCTCCCGCTCCATTTTTTCAGCGGTAGCTGAAAAAATGAGAGAGTTGAGAGTAGATAGGAGATAGTAGACACGCAAGGAGTCTGCTGAAACCGTTGAGGGCGGGTGCCGACGGTCAACTTTCTCCTCTCTACTCTCTGAAAGTAGTTTCCGGAAAACAGTACAAAAAAGGGCTGGCTTAGCTCAGTTGGTAGAGCATCTGATTTGTAATCAGATGGTCGGTGGTTCGAGTCCACTAGCCAGCTCCATTTTTTTCAGCGGTAGCTGAAAAAAATGGAGAGAGTCAAGAGTACATAGGAGATAGTAGACACGCAAGGAATCTGCTCAAACCGTTGAAGGCGGGTGCCGACGGTCAACTTTCTCCTCTCTACTTTCTGATCGCAGTTTCTTAAAAATAAACAGGAGGGCAATTGTTCACCTCACCCTGACCCTCTCCTAAGAGGAGAGGGAAATTTCTTTGTTTTCCGCAAAAAAAACACATCCATTCCTTAATTCCCGCGCGTCTAATTATTGCTTGCGTATTTTCGGATTTCCGTGTATTTATATTACAAAATAAAAACTAGGAGAAAATGATGGCTGAAGAAACAAAACCCCCGGCATACCCGGCGCCCGGGCCCGTGGAACTGAAAAAGATCAGGGATAACATTTATATCGCGACGGGCGGGCTGGGGTCAAATAACGGTTTTATCATCGGCAAAGAATGTGTCGTCGGTATCGACGCCAAAATGGATGAGGCATCTTCGGTGCGGGCGTTGGAACTGCTCCGTGGAATCACAAACATGCCGGTAAAATATATGATACTGACCCACGGCGACATAGACCATGTCACCGGCCTTACGGCATATCCGCCGGATATGACAATCGCGGCGCATCATAACGCGGCGCAGGACATTGAAAAGGCCGGCAATCCGGCTGATAAAAAATACCGCCCCGGGGTGACTTTCACGGATATGATGGACATTAACGTCTGCGGAAAAATACTTCATTTGTTGCATTTTGGCCCCGCCCATACGGCCGGAGACACGGTTGTTTATTTAAAGGAAGAAAAGACGGCTTTCATCGGCGACCTTGTATTCATAGGAAGGGAACAACTCGTTCATATAGCCAGAGGCGGCAGTGTTTCAGGGCTGTTAAAAAACATGGAAGAGCTGCTTGCTCTTGACGCGGATAAATTTTTAGCCGGCCATTATGATGTTGTGACTAAAGCGGATATTATGAAAAATAAAAAGGCAATTGAGGAAAAATGGAAAACCGTCGGGGAATTTGTGAAAAAAGGGGTTCCGCTGGATGAAGTGAAAAAAGCAATGGGGGTTGTGGACAGGGTAATGCCCGGGGGAAGGATTTTCCCGGGAATAGTGGAATGCGCCTACATGGAGATAACAATCCTGAAAAAGGGGTAGGGGAAAGCTTTTATTTTTAATGCGCCTTGCTTTATATTAGTTTATATTGTATAATTGCTCTTGATAGACTCTTGCGTTTAATAATGCGCCCAGGCAACGGGGCATTGTGAAGGATTAATTTCCTCTGAACCAAAGGACATTATTATCACAAGCAGAAAACTTTTTTAGGAGGAAGAAACATGACAGGCAGCAAGTTGTATGTAGGAAATCTCGTTTATGCCGTAACGTCGGATGAGTTAAAGACACTCTTCGCGACATACGGAACGGTCAAAGAAGCAACAGTAATAGAAAGGAAAGGCTTCGGATTTGTCGAAATGACGACTCCGGAAGAGGCTGAAGCGGCGATGACCGGCTTAAACGGAAAAGATTTTCAGGGCAGGATCTTAAAAGTAGATGAAGCCAAACCCAAGGAAAAAGGTTCAGGCGGCGGATTCGGCGGCGGAAGCAGAGGCGGATTCGGCGGAGGACGCGGCGGCAACAGAGGCGGAGACAGAGGCGGATTCGGCGGCGGCAACGTAAGGTACTAAGCTTACACAGAGCAAAGCCGTTTTATATAAAGCCCCGGGATTTTTCCCGGGGCTTTTTTTTTGGGTAAGGCAAAAACTTACAGAAAGTAAAAAGGTGAGAGGAGACCCGGCAAAATAAAACTTGCGCCTTTGCTTTATATATGCTATATATTTGAATATGCGAATATATCGCATGTATAAATTTTATTTACCCGGGAGATGCTGAATGAAGGAACTTGTTAAGGCTCTAAAGGCCCTGTCTGATGAAACCCGGCTGAAGATATTCAGGATTATACTGGACAACCCCGATATTTGCGTGTGCGACATAATGGGGACCTTGAAAATGTCCCAGACAAGGATATCCAGGAACCTGGCAACGCTCAAAAACGCCGGGCTTGTGGACGCGCGGCGCGACGGGCAATGGATTCACTATTCGGCTGTCAGGGGGAACGCGTACTGCGCGGATCTGGTAAAAGCCGTCAGGAACGGCGTGGCGCCGATTGCCGCATGCGTTTTATGCGGCCGGGGGAAAGCAGGGGTGGATAAAAATGAAAAAGACTGAACAACCGTGCTGCGGCGGAAAGAAAGAAAAAGAAGAGGTTTCATGTTCGTGCGGCGGGGAGCAGAAGGAAATAAAAAAATACAAAACCGTTTATGGCGCGCGTAAAATCGCGATCGGCGCGGCCTTTTTTACCCGCGTCCCGGCCGCTCCGCGGGTAGTTGAGATAATCGGCGACATCGTCGCGCGCTTCGGCTTCGGCAGAATGCGGTACGCCGTGGAACCGGGGCTTTATGCAGTCGGCAGTCCCGATAAAAATTCCGTTGTGCTGGTATCGGCAAACTATAAGATGTCTTTTAACGCGCTTAGAAAAGAACTAAAGGGCGTCAGCGCATGGATACTTGTCCTTGACACAAAAGGGGTCAATGTATGGTGCGCCGCCGGAAAGGGGACTTTTGGAACGGATGAACTCGTCAACCGCATAGCCAAAACATCCCTTGCCATGATAACGGCACACAGGAACCTTATAGTCCCCCAGCTCGGGGCGCCCGGCGTCGCGGCGCATATTGTAAGGAAGGAATCAAAATTCAAGGTAACTTTCGGGCCGGTGGAAGCGGCGGATATAAAACAGTTCCTGGCCGGCGGCATGAAGGCGTCACAGGAGCAAAGGACCGTGCAATTCGGCGCAATAAAAAGGCTCGAAGTGTCGCTGCTGGAATTTGGAGTTACTTTCAGGCTGCTTTTTCTAACGGCGGCAGCGGCTGTTGTTGCGGCTTCTTTTACAAAAGGCGGGTTTTCAATCGCGTCGGGATTTGCGAATTCCGCGTTTTTTCTCGGCGCAATAACAATCGCATTAATATCCTCGACTCTTGCGCCGGCCCTGCTTTTGCCTTATATACCGGGAAAAATGTTTTCGGTAAAAGGGGCAATAACCGGGGCCGTTTTTTCGGCGGCATATGTTGCCGCGGCCCGGGGCATGACCCCGCTTACGGGAGTTTCTTTGATATTAATTTCAACGGCGTTTGCATCATTTGTTTTCATGAACTTTACCGGTTCGACCACATTCACATCCCTTACCGGGGTACGCAGGGAAATAGCGGTTTCAGTGCCGTTCCAGATTTTGCTTTTGGCCGCCGGGGCCGCCCTGCAGATAATTGATTTTGTCCATAAAGGGGGGATAAAATGGAACTGAAATATCTGGGGTTGAACACCCTTGAATACGATGAAAAGAAATGCACCGGATGCGGCATGTGCGAAATAGTGTGCCCGCTCAGGATATTCAGGATTAATGGCAAAAAAGCCGAAATTACGGCAAAGGAAAAATGCATTGAGTGCGGAGCGTGCTCGCTGAATTGCGCGTTCGGCGCGATAACGGTGGATTCCGGCCCGGGATGCGCGGCGGCGGTGCTGGCATCGGGGCTGAAAAAAGGCTCAAAAGCGGCCTGTAACTGCTGAAAGTCTGAAGTTTTAAATAAGGGGGAGTAAAATGAGCGGAAAAGGAATAATGCCGGTTTTATTTGTGGGCCACGGCAACCCGATGAACGCGATAGAAAACAACGAGTTCTCATCCGGATGGGAAGAGGCAGCAAAAAAACTTCCAGAGCCCGAAGCAATACTTTGCGTTTCGGCCCACTGGGAATCATGGGGAACGCAGGCCACCGGGCCCGGCAAACTTGAAACCATCCATGATTTTGGAGGCTTTCCGCAGGCGCTATACGGTGTTCAGTACAGGGCGCGTGGAAGCGCATGGCTTTCCGGTGAAATAAAAAAACTAATGGGTGAAAGTGAACTTACTATAGACGATGGACGCGGGCTTGACCACGGCTGCTGGAGCGTATTATCGCGTATGTATCCCGGAGCGGATATTCCGGTTGCCCAGCTCAGCCTGGATCAGTCAAAATCAGGGATAAACCATTATGAAACCGCAAAAAGGCTGATGTCATTAAGGCAAAAAGGAGTGCTCATAATAGGCAGCGGAAATATGGTCCACAACCTTTATAAGGTGCGCTTAAAGGGGGAGGATTTTAACCAGGAGTACGGATTTGACTGGGCAAACAGGGCAAGCGCCCTGTTTAAAAAACTTATAATAAACAAAGAGGATAAGAAACTTTGCGGCTATGAATCGCTCGGCAAAGACGCGGATCTTGCCATACCCACGCCGGAACATTTTTTGCCCCTGCTTTATGTTATAGCCCTGAGGCAGCCCGGCGATTCCATGGATTTTTTTAACGACAAGGCAGTCGCGGGGTCATTGACAATGACCTCATTTGTGCTCGGCGCCTGATTGCTTCAAAAGGATTTTTGCCCTTTACAATAACGGCAAAAACTATTATAATTATATATTATTTTTAAGCTCCGGCGGGTGTAGTTCAGTGGTAGAATGCGAGCTTCCCAAGCTTGAGATGTGGGTTCGATTCCCATCACCCGCTCCAAAATTTTCGCTCAAGGCGAAAATTTTGAGAGAGGCGAGAGTAGATAGGAGATAATAGACACGTTGTTTTCGCGCTGTCCCCTGTAGGGGCGGCCCCATGTGGCCGCCCGCAATCAGGTTTTAGAACATAAAATTGATAACATATATTTGTGATTGGAGCTTAACTTGAACATCTCGGAAAAATGGGCGGATCTTCACATTCATACCGTGAAATCGGACGGGACAGATACGGTTGAAGGCATATTTATCCACGCACAGCGTGAAGGGCTCCAGGCTATAGCCATTACCGACCATGATACGGTGGCGGCATACGCCGAAGCCAGGGAAATGGAAAAAAAATACGGCGTCGAGTATGTGCCCGGAGTTGAACTTTCCGCAATGTATGATTCAAAAGAGGTGCATATTGTCGGGCTGTATGTCGACTCCGAAAACAAACATTTCCAGGAAATGCTCGCCTACTTCCAGAAACGCAGGGCCGAGCGCGCCGAAAAAATAATCAAAAAACTTAAAGAGCAGGGGCTGAGAATCGAGTATGAGGAATTGTACGAAATAACCGAAAATATGAACAACGCGGGGCGGCTACATATAGCAAAACTACTGGTCAAAAAAAACCTGGCCCTGTCCATAAAGGACGCATTTAATAAATTCCTTTCCGAGGGCAGGCCGGCTTATGTTGAAAAGGCGAAATTGACCGTAAAGGAAGCCGTGGATTTAATACGAGAGGCGGGCGGCATATCGGTTTTGGCTCATCCGTCGATTCTTGACAGGGACGAACTTATCGAAGGCTGGAGTGCGATCGGGCTCGACGGCGTTGAGGCTTTTCATCCGGACCACAGCTACGAAGACATGATACGGTACCTTGATATAGCCGGCAGGTACGGCCTGCTGGTTTCGGGCGGTTCCGACTGCCACGGTACGGCCAAGGATTACACAAGGATTGGAAAAATAAAACTTCCATATGCTTATTTTGAAAAAATAAAAGAAGCAGGCAGGAAAAGAAGCGGGGCGAAAATATGAGCGATACAACGGAAAACCAGCCGGTACATCCGGAAGACGGAGCGGTAAAAGAGTCGGAGGTCATACGTTCCAAAAAAGAGAACCTTAAGGCATTGAGGGCGGCGGGCGTTGAGCCGTATAAATACGGGTTCGACCGCACCGGCTCGGTTGAGTCAATAAAATTAAAATATATATCCATCGGCGAAGGCGTGGAAACGGCGGAGTCTGAGAGCGTGGCCGGGAGGCTGGTCAGCATAAGGGAACACGGCAAGACCACTTTTGCCAACGTGAAGGATTTTACCGGGACGATACAGCTTTATATAAAAAAGGACATACTGGGCGAGGAAAAATATTCCCTTTTTAAGAAATATGACATAGGCGACATCGTAGGCGTAACGGGGACCCTTTTTAAGACAAAAACCGGGGAACTCACCATAAAAGTAACCGCGCTGGAACTGCTGACAAAATCGCTTCTGCCCATGCCGGAAAAATTTCACGGGTTAAAGGACAAGGAAATACGCTACAGAAAAAGGTACCTGGACCTTATCGCAAACGACGACGTAAAAAAGACATTTGAAACCAGGACGCGCATCATAAAGGAAATAAGGAATTTCCTGGACACAAAAGGGTTTCTTGAAGTTGAAACGCCCATGATGCACCCGATCCCGGGCGGGGCAAAGGCAAAGCCTTTTATGACGCACCACAACGCGCTTGACATGCAGCTTTTCATGAGGATCGCGCCGGAGCTTTATTTAAAGAGGCTCATTGTCGGCGGGTTCGAGAAGGTTTACGAGATAAACAGGAATTTCAGGAACGAAGGGCTTTCGATAAAACACAACCCGGAATTCACCATGCTGGAACTTTACGAGGCATATACGGATTATAAAGGCGTGATGCAGATGTGCGAGGACGTAGTCGTGCACCTTGCGGACGTCATAATCGGGGCCAGGGAGATAGAATACCAGGGGCAGAAGATAAACCTTGCGCCGCCGTGGAAAAGAATATCAATGATTGATTCCATAAAGGAATTTGCCGGTATAGACGCGAAAAACATGGACGACGCCGGGCTTGCCGGAATGTTAAAGGCAAAGGGAATAGAACTCCGCGCTGGAATTTCCAGGGGCGAGTTGATAACGATATTATTCGAGGAATTTGTCGAGGCAAAGCTTATACAGCCGGTTTTCATAACCGATTTTCCGGTGGAAGTCTCGCCGCTCTCCAAGGTAAACAGGACGAACCCGGAAATAGTCGAAAGGTTCGAGCCTTACATATTCGGCAGGGAGATAGGCAACGGTTTTTCGGAGCTCAACGACGCCGAGGACCAGGAAGCAAGGTTTAAAAAACAGATAGAGATGGACACCACGGGCGAAGTCGCCAAGGAAGTGGACGAGGATTTCGTGGAGGCGCTGAAGTACGGCATGCCGCCGACGGGCGGGCTGGGCATCGGCATAGACAGGATTGTCATGTTTTTGACCAATTCCGCGTCGATCAGGGATGTCATCCTGTTTCCGCATATGAGGCATGAAAATATCAGGCACGAGGCGAAATAATTTTTGAACAGAGCGCCGGATAGCAGCTTATTTACACAAGGAGCCCGTTAATGGCCAACGGTTATACTTTTTTTATCGGCCTGCGTTATTTGATTTCGAAAAAGCAGGGTTTTATAAATATTATTTCTTTCATTTCAGTGGCGGGCATCGCCCTGGGTGTGGCCGTGCTTATCATAGTCATTTCCGTGATGAACGGTTTCCACGAGGATATCCGCGACAAAATAATCGGGTCGAACGCACATGTTATAGCCATGCCGGGATTTAAGGAGGACCTGCACGACTCCACGGCCATTACGGCCAAGATAATGAAAATGGACCATGTTGTGGCGGCCGCCCCGTTTTTTATGGGACAGGCCATGCTTAAATTCTCGGACAAGGTGCAGGGGCTCATGCTCTGGGGGGTTGACCCGAAATCCATATCAAAGGTGAACAAGCTCTCCGACAACATGAAACGCGGCGACATAGATTCCATAACAAAATCCCTTCCGGATAACGAGCACGGAATAATCCTGGGCAAGGAACTCATGGATATAATAGGCGCCGACCTGGGGGACGATGTGGTGGTAATATCGCCGGTCTTCTACAAGAC
>Ga0224555_1004428_pt1 | contig 12875 bp, 9 predicted proteins | sample 714S23034metaG_FD_180687 | JGI IMG/M metagenome (GOLD analysis project Ga0224555, IMG submission 180687) | Peat soil microbial communities from Stordalen Mire, Sweden - 717 S2 30-34 | ecosystem: Environmental > Terrestrial > Soil > Wetlands > Peat | place: Sweden: Norrbotten County, Stordalen...
TGGACGCAAAGGAAATGATCACACCTGCAAGGGTTTTTTCCACACCGTCCTCTCCGCAGGCGGAGACGGGCGCAAAATCCCGAACAATCAAGGGCTGTCGCTCCTTCGCGCGCGCTGGCATGGTTCCCGCTTGGAGGAAAATCGGCCTTATTAAATCCGGACTTGAAGCAGAGAGCGAGAGGGAAGATTGTGCCGTCCTCCGCAGGATACACAAGACGGCTGGGAACCCGGAAAAGGCCAGAGTTTGCGGTAAATAACCGCTGCCCTGTGGCTTGGTTCCTGCCCGCACCGGCCACAGGGATTTTTTTGTTTGCAGACCGACGATGAAGAAAAGAATTCTTCTGGCCGACAGGGATGAGTCCGTGCGCAAGATGGTTGGACGCGTCCTGGAGTCCGAGGATTACAATGTATTGCTCGCGGGGAGCGGATGGGAGGCAGTCAACAAGGCGCTGGCGAATTCACCCGATCTGGTGTTGTTTGACGCCGACATGCCGGACAGCGACGGGAGTCAATCCTTCGAGCTGATTCATCGGATTCAACTGCTGGTGCGGGTGATCGGGATGAGCGCCCGACACAGCGTGGCGGAACGCGCCAGACCCGTCGAAATGGACGCATTCATGGAAAAGCCATTGGATCTGGGCTTGCTATTGGACACCATCCGCTGTTTGCTGGACGAATCGGATCAGGAAAGGGTCAAACGACCCGATCGCGGAACTCCGTCCTCCCCCTGCGAGCCTCACGCGGTTCACGGCCAATCGGGAGTGCGCGATTAAGCCTCCAGCGCCTCGTCCAATTGCCAGCCGGGCAGAACCTCCTCGAACATCGGCGGCGCCCCTGCCTGGCGGAGGAGCTTGCGTTCCGCCAGGATCCCGATCATGGCCGCGTTGTCGGTGCAGAGATCCGGCTGGGCCAGGCGCAACTCGAGACCTGACTGTTCGCAGGCGGCCTTGAGCCGGTGGCGCAGGGAGTTGTTGCGGGTCACACCCCCCGAGGCCGTCACGCACCCAACCCGCATCCGTCCGGCGGCCCTGAGCGTCTTCGCCACCAGCACGTCCACAATGGCAGCCTGGACGCTCGCGCACACATCGCTCAACGCCCGAATGTCTTCCGTCAGGCCGGGGTGGTCGCGGAGAAAATAGCGCACGGAGGTTTTCAATCCGCTGAAACTGAAATCATCGTTCACATCCTGGATCATTGGCCGCGGGAAATCGAATGCGCCCGGGTTGCCGCGCTCCGCTAATCGGTCGATCTCCGGCCCGGCCGGGTAGGGAAGGCCCATCAGCTTGCCAATTTTGTCGAAGCACTCGCCGGCCGCGTCGTCCACCGTGGCGCCGAGGAGGCGGTGTTTCAGTTCGCTCTCGACCTTCACGAGCATCGTGTGGCCGCCGCTGACGATGAGCGAGACGTTGGGTTGAAAAGCCGCGAAATCCGCCGCGGGCGGATGGCCGGCGATCCAGGGCGAATAGAGGTGCGCTTCATGATGATGGATTCCCACAAAGGGCCGCTGCAGGGCGAACGCCATCGCCTGGGCCGCCTTGAACCCAACCATCAGCGCGCTCGGCAATCCCGGTCCACGTGTGGCGGCGACGGCGTCCAACTGCGAGGGCGCGACCCGCGCGTCGCGCAGGACGCCCTGGGCGACCGGCATCAGGTTCCGCAAATGCTCCCGCGCGGCGAGTTCGGGCACGACGCCCCCGTATTCCGAATGCAACCGGATTTGCGAGGACACCAGGGTCGAGAGAACACGACCGTCCTGAATCACCGCGGCGCTGGTTTCATCGCAGGAGGTCTCGAAGGCAAGCAGGGTCATGGGAGGCTGGAGGCGGGAGGGCAGGACCCGGGGCCGGAGATCCCCGTGCGCCCGCACTTCTCACTTCGCACTTTTCTGCATCGCCGCCATTTTACCCTCCGATCCACCCGATCGGCCCGGCGATCGTTCCGTGAAGAGAAGGATGCCTTTGAGGAGGTCGGTCGCGCGGTCCAACTGGAGGTCGCGTTCGTTCATCACCCGGTTGCGACTGGTTTCATCGAGGGTCTCCATCCCGCCCGGAGTGCGCTTGAGTTGCAGGTCGCGATCCTCGTCGTCGGTGACGGGCACGATCACGTTGGGGGTGATCCCCACCTCGTGAATGACCTTGTGGCTGGGCGTATAGTATTTGGCGGTTGTCAGCCGCAATGCGGAGCCGTCATCCAGCGGAATGATGCTCTGCACCGAGCCTTTGCCGAAGGTCCGTTCGCCCAGAATGATGGCGCGATGCAGGTCTTGCAGGCAGCCGGCGACGATTTCCGACGCGCTCGCGCTCCACGGATTGACGAGCACGACGATGGGCATCGGAGAGCCGTCCCGGTTGAGCAGTTCATCCCCATGCCCGCTCGCGCGACGAACGCTGTTCTGACTGGAGTTGCGGCCTTCCGTGGACACCACAAGCTGGTTGCGCGGCAGGAATTTTTCGCAAACCTCCACCGCCTGGTCGAGGAGCCCGCCCGGGTTCCAACGGAGATCCAGAACGAGCGCCTGCATCTGCTGCGCCTTGAGTTTTTTCAATGCGGCCTCCAGTTCATCGCCGGTCTTGTCGCCGAATTGCACGAGGCGGACATACCCGATCTTGTTGTCGTCGAGGGGAAATTCCTTCTTGCCGTTGATGTCCTTGACCATGTCCACGTTGATGATCGCGCGTGTCAGCTTGTAGTCCTTCACCTGTCCCGTGGAAGGGCGCAGGATCGTGACGGCCACGTCCGTGCCTGGATCGCCGCGGAGCACTTTGACGGCATCCTGCAGATTCAGGTTTTCGGTGCTCCTGCCCTCGATCTTGACGATCCGGTCCCCCGAGAGAATTCCGGCCCGGGAACCAGGCGTGTCTTCCATGGGAGCGATGACCGTCAGGAAGTTGTCCTTCATCGCGATCACGATCCCAAGGCCGCCGAAATGTCCTTCCGTATCGTTCTGAAGTTCCTGGTATCTTTCCGGATCGAGAAATTCGCTGTGCGGATCCAGTTTGTCGATCATTCCCTTCAGCGCATCATAGACCAGCTCCTGATAACTCAGGTTTTGGCCGTCCACGTAATCCCGCCGCACCTTCTCCATCACCTGCGAAAAAAGATTCAGGTTGGGATACGCGGAATCCTTCTGCGCGGCCTGGGCTGACTGCGTGTAAACCCGGGCGCCGATGAGCAGGTTGACCGCCAGCAAGACGGTCACCAGCCCGAAGATCAAACGTCGTTTCATAACATCAAAATGCTGTTCCGGCTCACGATAACGGTCAACCCGCCGGTTTGCAAGAAGCGCTGGTGGAGTCGGGTGCGATGGGGAGTCCGGGAATGTGGACGACCCCTGGAAATCAAGCCGGGACTCGATTGCGCAACAGCATTTCGACATAGGCCAGGTCTTCGCGGCGCGTCACCTTGGGATTGGGTTCGGCGCTGGTCACCAGTCGAACCGGTTGGCCGATCAATTCGCAGGCCGCTGTGTCGTCCGTGATCAGCAGGCCTCTGTTCCGCGCTTCCGACAAGGCGTGACGGAGGATCTCGATGCGGAAGGTCTGCGGGGTTTGGACTGACCAGAGCAGGGAACGGTCGAGCGTGCGCGTCACCGATTTGCCGTCCACAGACTCTTTGATGGTGTCCGTTACCGGCTGCGCCGCGACGGCTGCGCCGTTTTCCCGCGCCATCGTGACGGTGTCCGCAATCAATCTTCCGCTCGTGCAAGGCCGGGCGGCGTCCTGGATGGCCACAATTTCGGTTTCCTCCCCGGCCGCTTCGAGTCCGTTCCAGACGGAGTCCTGCCGTTCCGCGCCGCCTGCGACCAGCCGAAACGGTTTTCCGAGTTGGAACCTTTTTGCCAGTTCCTCGAACGCGGATTGCATCCCCTCGCGGACGACGAGGATGATGTCATCGATGCACTCCGCCTCGGCGAACCGCTGCCAGGTATGGACGACGACCGGTTTGCCGGCAATTTCCAGGAACAGTTTGTCCTGAGTCGGACCCATCCGGGTTCCCTTTCCGGCCGCAACAATGATGGCGGAGGTCATGAATCGGATTTCAGGTTGCAGGTTATGGGTTGTGGGCGCAAGCGTTAGGTTGCACGGAGTGAAAGTGCGGGTCAACACGCGCACCGGATCGCGGCGGTGGCGAAGCCCAGCCGCAGCGCCGGGATTTTCGTCACCACGCTGTGGGACTATCCCCTGGCGTTGCCCTTTCCTGCCGTCCTGCGGCTGGTCCTCAGCGGACACAGCCGCGCTCCACAAGCCGTGCGGTCTGCGGCTGTGCGCGTGTTGCCCGTCGCCTCCAATCGCTGCAGTGCCTGGAACCTGGGAACCTGCAACATGCAACCCGCAACCCGCAACCCAGCTACCGGGCGGGTCGCCAGTCCAGCACTTTCAACTGAACCGCCCGTTGATTGTTGAAATGGTTGATCTGCGGTGCGAACGACAGATCGAAGTGCCCCACAGGCAGAGACCCGTTCCCGGCGCCCCACCAGACCGCCTCGTGCGTGGTCATGCCATCCGTCACCCACATTTTCACGTGTTGCTTTTCCGTTCCGATGCGTTGCAGCGGGCGTTGATGGGCCAGATCGCGGGCGCACACCTGCACAGCCGGATTGCCCTGGCCGGTCGGCCGCAAACACTCCAGATGGGCCAGCCCATCCAGGGTCACCTCGTCCAGGCCCACTTCCGCGTCCAGGCGCAACGGCGGTTGCAGGACTTTGGGATTCATCGTGCGGCGGGCGATCTCGTTGAGACGGAGACGGAAGGCATCGAGGTTTTCGGCTCGAATGCTCAACCCGGCGGCCATCGCGTGGCCCCCGTGGCTCAGCAGAAGATCGTCGCATTCGCGCAGCGCGGCGGCCAGATCAAACCCGGCGATGCTCCGGCCCGAACCGCGCCATTCATCGCCTTCGCCGCCGACGATGATGGTGGGCCGGTAAAACTCCTGCACCACCCGCGAGGCGACAATGCCCAGCACCCCGATGTGCCACAACAGGCGGCCTTCCACGATGACGAGGTCGGTGTCGGGATTGAATGTTATTCGCAGCGGGCCGACCACCTGTTCGACGATGCCGCGTTCGATCTTCTGCCGTTCGCGATTTTGTGAATCGAGGTTCCGGGCAATGGGCATGGCTTCCGCCGGGTCGCACGCCATCAATAAGCGCAGCGCCTCTTCGGCGGTTTCCAGTCGCCCGGCGGCGTTGAGGCGGGGTCCGAGTTGGAATCCGACTTCGTACGTGCCGAGCAGGGCAGGGGATTGGGCGACACTTTTGAGCGCCGCCAGGCCGGCTCGTTGAGTGGCGTTCAGCCGGTCCAGCCCGGCCGACACCAGAATGCGGTTCTCCCCGGTCAACGGGACAATGTCGGCAATCGTTCCGAGCGCAACCAGATCCAGCAGGGGGCGCAGATCGAAGTCGGCGGCGCCGGGCAGACCGGTCTCGCGGCCGCGCTTGACGAGGGCGTGCGCGAGTTTGAACGCCAGACCGGCGGAGCAGAATTCGGTGTGGCTTGTGGCTAGCGGCGGCCGGGGCGGGGCGGAAGCCGCCTTGTCTGAGTCACTTGCCGCGCGACACTCCGCGCTCAAACTCAATTGCGGATTCACCAGCGCCACCGGTTCCGGCGCCGGATTCGAAATCTGGTGATGGTCCAGCACGATCACATCGACCCCGCGCTGTTTCAGCCAGGCGATCGTGCCCGCCGCAGTCGAACCGCAGTCCACCGCCAGCAGCAGCCGGACGGGGAATTTCTGCAGGCAGTTTTCAACGCCATCCCGGCTCAGGCCGTAGCCTTCATCCAATCGATGCGGCAGGTAGTGGTGTGTGCTCCAGCCCAGCCGGTTCAGGACCTCCACCAGAAGCGCCGTCGAGGTGACGCCATCGACGTCGTAATCCCCAAAAACCACCAGCGATTCCTTGCGTTCGCGAGCTTGAAAGAGGCGCTCGACCGCGGCCGCCATGTTCGGCAGCAGGAAGGGATCAGCCAGTTGTTTGAGGCGCGGCTGGAGGAAGCCGTTGATCTGCGCCGGCTCACTCAGGCCGCGGTTGAGGAGACACTGGGCGAGCAGCGGCGAAAGGTTCAGCGCCTTCGCCAGTTGCCCGGCGAGCAACGGCTGCGGCGGCGCCAATGACCAGTGGAATTTCACAGTTTTTTCTCACGCCACGCCGCGGTCGCGGAGAGGATTACGGAACATAAAATGATGCCTGCCACGACCGACAGCGACAGGCCGATCGGCAGCTTTGCCTGAAACCAGCAAGCCGGCCGGTCGTGCGGATCGATCAACATTTTCACCCCCACGAACATGAGCACGAGAGACAGGCCGTATTTCAAATAACGGAAATACCCCAGGGCCCTCGCCAGCATGAAGTACAGCGAACGCAATCCCAGGATCGCGAAGACATTCGATGTGAAAATGATGAACGGCTTGAGGGTGACGGCAAAGATCGCCGGAATGGAATCCAGGGCGAAGATCAGATCGGTGGTTTCCACCATCAGGAGGACCAGCGCCAGCGGCGTGAGCGCCATGCGCCCGTTCCAGCGCGTCCGGAATTTCTGTCCGTCGAGTTCGCTCGTGACGGGATAGAGCCAGCGCGCCCATCGGATGACGATGTTTTTTTCCGGCTGCACGTTGGTTTTGACCAGCGCCATCCGGACACCGCTGCAGACCAGCAGCACGCCGAAGAGGTAGAGCACCCAGTGGATCGAGTCGATGAGCACCACGCCGGCGGCGATCATCATCCCGCGCAGGGTCACCGCCCCGAGGATGCCCCAGAACAGGACCCGGTGCTGGTGCTCCGGCGGGATGCGAAAATAGGCGAAAATGAGGGCGATCACGAAGACGTTGTCCATCGAGAGGGAGATCTCGATCAGGTAGCCGGTGAGGAATTCCAGCGACTCCTTTTCGCCCCGCGCGGGTTTGAGGGCGAGGGCAAAAAGCATGGCGAGGGAAAACCACAGGACGGTCCAGAGGAATGCTTCCTTGAAGCGGACGACATGCGCGCTCCGATGAAAGACACCCAGATCGAGGGCCAGGAATGTCAGGACGAACGCGATGAAACCGAACCAATGCCAACCCGTGATTCTCTCGACCACTGCAAGCATGGCAGTGGGCGGCTATCCCCGCACAGGCGATGGAACCGCTTCGGCGGTGAGCTGCTGCGAGGCCCCGATCTTCGGCCGCTGGCCCTTGTGCCACCACAGCACAAACGCGCTGGCGATGTAGATGCTCGAATAGGTGCCAGTGACGATGCCGACCAGGAACGCGAAGGCGAAGTCATTGATCACGCTGCCGCCAAAGATATAAAGCGACCCGGTGGCAATGAAAACCGTGCCGGAGGTGATGATGGTCCGGCTCAGGGTCTGGTTGAGCGCCTGGTTCATGACCTCCTTGAACGTGCCGCGAACGCCCAGCCTCAAATCCTCGCGAATGCGGTCGAAGATCACGATGGTGTCGTTGATGGAAAACCCGATGATCGTCAGCACGGCCGCCACCGTCGTGGCGTTGAGTTCCCGCCCGGCCATAAAATAAATGCCGAGCGTCATGAAAATATCATGAATGATCGCGATGACGGCGCCGACGGCAAAGGAGAACTCGTAACGGAACGCCACGTAAATCAAAATACCCAGCATCGCGAGCAGGGAAGCCAGAACGGCCGTCTGCTGGATCTCCTGGCCGACGGTGGGCCCGACGTTGTCGGTGCTGAGCGGTTGGTCGGGAAATTGCGCTTCAGGAAATTCCATCCGGAGTTCCTGGAGAATCTTGCGGCCGACGTCAACTTGTGTCCCCGATTTGTCAAACGTGCGGGCCGTGACACGCAACGTTTCCCTGCTGGTTGAAACATCACGCTGGTACGAAACCAGGACTTCCCCGGGAACGACCTTGGCCGCGGCGGCGCGCACGTTTTCCTGGGAAACCTTGTGTTGCTGGTTGAAGTTCAGGGTGATGGTTTCACCGCCGGAGAATTCCACGCCCAGGACATCGTGCCCGCGGACGAAAATGCCGTAGCTATTGCCCACCAGAATCAGCAGCCACGACGCCGCGAACGCCGGCATCGCCCAGCGCATGAAATCGATCCGCACCGCCCGGATGATATGCAGCATGGGCAGTTTCGTGATCAGGTTCTTCGTGATCAGGAAATCGAAAATCAATCGCGTCACGACCAGCGCCGTGAACAAACTTGCGGCGACACCGATCGTCAGCGCGATGCCGAATCCCTTGACCGAGCCCGTGCCCATGAAAATCAGGATCACGGACGAAATGAGGGTCGTGACGTGGGAATCGAAAATCGTGCCGAATGCGCGGTCATAGCCGGCATTCAGCGCGCCGCGCAGGGATTTGCCCTTGCCTGATTCCTCACGAATGCGTTCGAAGATCAGCACGTTGGCATCCACCGCCATGCCGATGGTCAGCACCACTCCGGCGATGCCGGGCAAAGTGAACGTGGTGCCCACGGAGCACATGACTCCCACCAGGATGACGATGTTGAGGATCAACGCCGTGTCCGCCACCAGTCCGGCGAGCATGTAGTAAACCACCATGAACAGCGCCACCAGAATGACGCCGATGATGGCCGCCTTGATGCCGCTGTGAATCGAGTCCTTGCCCAACGTCGGGTCCACCTCGCTCAAGCTGGTGATGGAAACCGGCGTCTTCAGCGGGTTTTGAAGCACGTTGGCCAGGGCAAAAGCTTCCTGGTCGGTGAAATCGCCCTCGATCACCCCGCTTCCATTCTCGATCGGCGTATTGATTACGGGAGCGGATTGCAGCTCGCCGTCCAGGACAATGGCGAGGTCGTGGCCCACATTGTCGCGCGTGATCCTCGCGAACGTGCCCGCCGCCTGGGAATCCAGCGTGAAGGCAATTTCCGCCCGGCCGATGTTGTCACGCGTCACGCCGGATCGTTCCACCCCCCCCACCATTTCCGGCCGCTTCCTGACGAGATACTTGTGCGTTTCCTTCTGGCCATCCTCGCGGGTCCGGCTCACGGCCAGAATCTGGTACCCGGGCGGAACGACTCCCTGCTGCAACAACTCCGCGCTTTTTTCATGCACCAGGCGGAATTCCAGGTAGGCCACCTTCTGGATGGTCTCCTTGGCGCTCTCCATCTGCGCATGCGAAAGGCCGGGCAACTGGATCAGGACCCGGTCCATGCCCTCCGGTTGAATGACAGGTTCGGCCACGCCGAATTTGTCCACGCGTTTGCGCAGCACCTCGACCGCCTGCGACAGCGCGGCCGGATTGATCTGCGCGTTCGCCGACTGGTTCGTATCGCCCGAGGCGCTGCCCAGCCGGTTCGTCAGTTGAACGGTGATCGCAACTCCACCCTGCAAGTCCAGCCCGAGTTTGATCCGGCCCGCCGCCTCGCGCTGCAGCCGGTTCAAAATGTAAGTCGTCGGATGCGGCTCGTTTTGCGCCTCGAAAAACGGGAAATACCGGTTCAGATCATTCGTGCCGACGGCTTCCTGGACGTTTTCGTAGCCCTGGTCGGGCCGTGATTTCCCGAACTCCTGCGCCCTGGCGAAAATCGTCGCGAACCTCGCATCCCGATTCACCGCGCGATCCCTGAAAAACGGCACCAGATCACGATTCGTCGGAGGATACATTTCAACGATCGACCAGGCGACGATGCCCAGGATGATCACCAGTCTCCAGAAATGATTTCGATTCATGAGGAGAGGGCTAGGATTCGCTCGACTCGACGCCACGTTCGAGGATCTCGCCGATGGCGGACTTGGTAATCTCCAGTTTGGAGTCTGCGGAGCGAATGGAAACCGATTTTTCCTTGACCGTGATCACGACGCCCAGGATGCCGGAGGAGGTGACGATTTTGTCGCCGGGCTTGACGGACTTGAGCAGTTCGGCCTGCTGTTTGGCCTTTTTCTGCTGCGGGCGGATCAGGGCGAGGTAGAAGACGACGATCAGCAGGGCGATGGGGACCAGACTTGTCCAAAACGGCGGCGATTGCTGTCCCGGTTGGGGCGGGGTGCCCATTGCCTGAATGACGCTCAGGTTCATAAGTTGCATAATTCCACGATCAAGTGGACGGGTAATCTAAAGCCGCCCGCGCATTTGGCAAGCGCACAAATTGGCTTGGCATCACTCGACCGACGACTATTCTCGGCCGTATTGAAAGACTCGAAACCGGCACCTGGTTTTTCCGGCTTGCGGGTGCGGCTTGTGGGAACGGTTTTTCTGGCCATCGCACCCGCCATGGCCTTCCTATACTTCACCAAAATGCCCTGGACCGGATTTGCCATCGGGCTTTTGGCCCTGGTGGCCGCCTGGTTCGGCGGTGAACGTTTTGTCCTGCGCCATGTGCGCCGCTTGGTGGCCGCGGTCCGGCGCCTCGGATCCGGCGACCTGGGCAGCCGCACCGGGCTGGGCGGCGCGCCGGGCGAAATCGGCCTCCTGGCCGGGGCCTTCGACACCATGGCCGCCAGCCTCGATCAACGCGTCAAAGAACGCGAACAAGCCGAGCATCGGTCGTTGAACCGTGCGCTGCAGCAAACGGCCGTCGCCGCGCTGGGTCAATTCGCGCTGACAACCAACGACTTTTCCACCCTCTTGAACCAGGCCGTCCTCCTGGTCTCGCAAACCCTCGAGGTCGATTTCTGCCGGATCCTCGAGCTGTCGTCCGATTCCCAATCCATGCTGACGCGAGCCGGCATCGGATGGAAAAAGGGAACCGCCGGGACGGCCACGATCGGGGTGGGGGACGGCTCCCAGGCCGGCTACACGCTGAAGTCCGGCGAGCCGATCGTCATCCGGGACCTGCGCGCCGAGACCCGGTTCCAAAGCGAGGTGCTGCTGGTGGAAAACGAAGTCATCAGCGGCGTCAGCGTGGCGATCCGCACGCCGGAAAAAACTTACGGCGTCCTCGGCGTATACTCGATCCGCGAACGGGAATTCACCGGTGACGACGTGCAATTCCTCCTGGCGGTTGCCAATGCCCTGGCCGCGGCGGTCGAGCGTCGCCAGGCGGAAGCAGAGATGCAAAAGCTCGCCGAGTTCGCGAGGTTGAATCCGAACCCGGTGATGGAGCTGGCGGCGGACGGCACGATCACCTATTTCAACCAGGCGGCGCTGCGGCTCGCCGGAGAGGTCAGGCGCGAACACCCGCGCGATGTGCTGCCGCCGGGGATCGGGGATCTGGTGAAGACGTGTCTGGCGACCGGGGAAAGCCGGTTGGACCTCGAATCACGCATCGAGGGACGGGTGCTGTCCTGGTCGCTGCATCCCGTGACTGCGAGCCGGGTGGTGCATTGTTATGTGACGGACATCACCGACCGGTTGAGTCTCGAGGCGCAATTGTTGCAGGCGCAGAAAATGGAATCGGTCGGTCAGCTCGCCGCGGGCGTCGCGCATGATTTCAACAACATGCTGACGGTCATCCAGGGCCATACGGGCATGCTCATGGCGCGGAGCGATTCGCCACCCGAACTCCGTGATTCCCTTCAGGCGATTTTTTTCGCCGCCGAACGCGCGGCCGGCCTGACGCGGCAGTTGCTCCTGTTCAGCCGCAAGAGTGTTCTCCAGACCCGCCTTCTCGATTTGCGGGAAATCCTCGGCAACATGGGCCAGATGCTCAAGCGCCTCCTCGGAGAACCCGTTGCCATCGAGTTCAGTCCGCCGCAGGAAATCCCGCTGGTCCGCGGCGACGCCGGCATGATCGAGCAGGTCATCATGAACCTCGCCCTCAATGCGCGCGACGCCATGCCCGCCGGCGGCAAGCTGATCCTCAGCATCCAGTCGGTCACGGTCGATTCCGCGTACGTTCAGACGCATCCGGGGGCGCGTGCCGGCTCGTTCGTTTATCTGCGCGTCACCGATACCGGATGCGGAATGGATGCCGCCACCCGGAGCCGGGTTTTCGAGCCGTTCTTCACCACCAAGGAACCCGGCAAAGGCACCGGCCTCGGCCTGGCCACCGTTTACGGCATCGTCAAACAACATGAGGGATGGATTGAAATGGCAAGCGAGATGGGGAAAGGCACGAGTTTCGGCATCTTCCTCCCTGCCACGGCGGAAACGGCCCGGACCACCAAACAGCCCGACGCCCTGCAGGCGCCCATTCGGGGCGGCAATGAGACCGTCCTCCTGGTCGAGGATGAAGTCACGGTCCTCAACATGGGAAGGATTATCCTGCAAGACTGCGGTTACCGCGTTCTGGAAGCCTGTTCCGGGGTCAAAGCTCTTGACGTGTGGCAGCGGCATGCGGGCGCGATCGATCTGCTCCTCACGGACATCGTCATGCCGCAGGGTTTGTCCGGGGTGGATCTCGCCAGGAAGCTCCTCGCGGAGAAGCCCGCGCTGAAAATCATCTATACCAGCGGATATAACGTGAACTACCTGGACACCCAGTTCATCCGCAATGGCGGCGGCGTGTTTCTGCAGAAACCCTACACCCGCTCCACGCTCGCCCAAGCCGTTCGCGATTGTCTGGACAGAAAGTAGCGTCGCTTTCGGCCCTGGCCATATCCATGAAGAAGAAGAACCATGAAACACATAGCGCGGCAATAGCCGCAACCAAAGGAGCACGAGCCTGTGACCCGCAGCACATTGAAAACGCAGGCAACCCGGGACGCTGGCGTAACCTTCCTACATCGCAGAGATGGCCGACCCGCTGCGGCTCACAGAGCCGTTGTTCACTATTTCAAGTTCCGGCGAACCAACCGACTTCCTTTCCGAGGAAATATGCTAAAATACCCGTCAATTAAAGATTTTATGCATATCTGACAATTTCGGCTCTCAGTGCAACTAGGTGCACCTAGCCCCTCAACAAGCGTGATTTGAGGATGTCATCAAAGCAAAAAAGCTCGAAATGTCTGTGAACATAGGTTGAAATGGGTTTGTTACAGACCACAACCAACCGATGAAAAGGACATTTCGAGTGA
>Ga0224555_1004429_pt1 | contig 12874 bp, 12 predicted proteins | sample 714S23034metaG_FD_180687 | JGI IMG/M metagenome (GOLD analysis project Ga0224555, IMG submission 180687) | Peat soil microbial communities from Stordalen Mire, Sweden - 717 S2 30-34 | ecosystem: Environmental > Terrestrial > Soil > Wetlands > Peat | place: Sweden: Norrbotten County, Stordalen...
ACCCTTAGGCGGCAGACGCAAAATGAGCCAGACACCGGGTGATCACGAACCAACCACCGCACTACGGCATCTGCACGCAGACACGCCGCGTTACGGCACACTCACCCTGACACTGAGACGCAAAAGCGCCCGACACCCCGTGTCTCAAGGAGCTTTTGCGCCTGCTCGCGCTAGATGGCCGGCCCCAGCAGGTCGTCGGCGTCGCGGATGACGTAGCCGTAGCCCTGCTCGGCGAGAAAGCGCTGCCGGTGTGCGGCGTATTCGGCGTCCAGGCTGTCGCGGGCCACCACCGAATAGAACACCGCGCCACCGCCGTCGGCCTTGGGCCGCAGCAACCGGCCGAGCCGCTGCGCCTCCTCCTGCCGTGAGCCAAAGGTGCCCGAAACTTGCACCGCGACAGCAGCTTCCGGCAAGTCGATAGAGAAATTTGCCACCTTGGAAACGACCAGGGTGTTCACCTCGCCACGCCGAAAGGAGTCGTACAGCGCCTCCCGTTCAGCGTTCTTGGTCGACCCCTGGATTACTGGTGCGCCCAACACGCTTCCGAGCTCGTCGAGCTGATCCAGGTACGCGCCGATCACCAAGGTCGGCTCGTCGGGGTGGCGGCTCAGGATCGACTTGACCACCGCGATTTTCGAATGCGCTGTCGAGCACAGCTTGTAGCGCTCGTCAGGCTCGGCGATGGCGTACGTCATCCGCTCGCTGTCGGTCATCGTGACCCGTACCTCGATGCACTCTGCGGGAGCGATCCAGCCTTGGGCTTCGATGTCCTTCCACGGCGCGTCATAGCGTTTCGGGCCGATGAGTGAAAACACGTCGCCCTCGCGGCCGTCCTCGCGGATCAGCGTCGCCGTCAATCCCAGCCGTCGCCGAGACTGTAGATCGGCGGTCATCCGGAACACCGGCGCCGGCAACAGGTGCACCTCGTCGTAGATGATCAACCCCCAGTCGCGGCTGTCGAACAGCTCCAGGTGGCGGTACTCGCCCTTGGTGCGACGGGTGATCACTTGATAAGTCGCGATGGTGACCGGCCGGATTTCCTTGCGCTCCCCGGAGTATTCGCCGATCTCGTCTTCAGTCAATGACGTTCGTGCTATCAGTTCGCGCTTCCACTGACGGCCGGCGACGGTATTGGTGACCAGAATCAGCGTCGTAGCACCGGCTTTCGCCATGGCGGCCGCGCCGACAAGCGTCTTGCCCGCGCCGCACGGCAAGACCACCACGCCCGAGCCTCCCGCCCAGAACGAGTCGGCCGCCATCTCCTGGTAGTCGCGCAGCTGCCAGCCGTCCTGGCGCAAGCTGATCGGATGTGCCTCGCCATCGACGTAGCCAGCCTGATCCTCAGCGGGCCAGCCGATTTTGAGCAGCATTTGTTTGACCCGACCACGCTCGCTGGGGTGCACGACGACGGTGTCGTCGTCGATGCGTGCGCCCAGCATCGGTGCGATCTTCTTGTGGCGCAACACCTCCTCGAGTACCGCGCGGTCCAGACTGACGAGCGTGAGGCCGTGAACCGGGCTCTTCACCAGCTGCAGTCGGCCATAACGGGCCATCGTGTCGACGATGTCGACCAACAGTGGCTGCGGTACCGCGTAGCGGGAAAAGCTGACCAGAGCGTCGACGACCTGTTCGGCGTCATGGCCTGCCGCGCGCGCGTTCCACAGCGCGAGCGGTGTGATCCGATACGTGTGCACATGTTCGGGCGCGCGCTCCAGCTCAGCGAACGGCGCGATGGCCGCGCGCGCCGCGCCGGCAAGTTCATGGTCAACCTCGAGCAGCACCGTTTTGTCAGACTGCACGATCAACGGTCCGTCAGTCATTTAGTGCCGCTCCTCTTCATCGCTTCGCTCTGCATCGTCGCCGGCACGCATGTGTTCCATTATCTGTCGTCGGCCGACATCATCTGCGCCGCTCCTCCTCATCGCTTCGCTCTGCATCGTCGTCGGCGCGCACCACCGAGGTGATGCGGTGGATGGCGAACTCACGTGCACGGCTGGACGCAGAATCGAACGCCACCAGCTGGCCGCCGGCCACCGCGATCGGCGACACCACCCGCTGCGTGGCCACCCCGGCAGCGTCAACGTAGTGGATCAGCACCGTGTCCTGCTGTTGGGCGGCGCGCTGCAGTAGCGACATGGCCACCGATGGATCGATCCGGACACTGCCGAAGGGTGCCGTGGTCACTTTGCGTAGCACCGCGACGACTGCGCTCAGTGTTTCGCTGCTCGGGTGTGCCCTCGGCCGGTGTGGCCGATGGCGCTGCGGCGCGGGGACCCGCGCTCCGCGGGTCCGGATGTCGACGATGGCGCCGGTGGAGTCCTCGGCGGCGGGTGCGAAACCGGCGTCCTGTAGGGCCGAGAGTACTTCGCTGATCGGCGCTTGCGATATCGCCACGGTCGGTGCAAGCACCCGCAGGCCGAGATGTGCGGCGCCGGCCACCGCCTGGGCGAGCAGCGTCGGGTCCTCGCATCGCACGAATGACGCGGCCATACCGATCCGAAGTTGCCCGTGTCGGCGTGCGACGTCATCGATCAGGTACGTCAGGCCTTGCGGTACAGGTGTTTTGGAGTGCCGGTCGAACAGGGAATGCAATGCGTCGGCAGTTTTGCCGATATCCAGGGCGTGCCGGATCGACTGTTCGCTGACGCGGTAGACCATCGCCGTCCCAGCAGATTCGACGGTGGCCACTGCCGACAGCTCTTCGGCGAGGTGACGTTCCAGCGGACCGGGCACCACGACGGTCAAGTCGGCCTGCACCAGGAAGTGATCGATCGGCGCGGGCAGCGCGCGCGCCATCGCGTCGATGGCGTCGGCACCATCTTTTAAGCCATCGCCGAAGAACGCGCGGCCGGGCGTGCTGATCGCCCCTCGGCCCACCAGGCCCAGCAGGTGCGCCTCTTCCAGTAGGTCGGCGACCGGCGCAGGCTGGAGCCGCCTGGCCCACCGCGGCCGTCGCCAGATCAACGCCGCCGACGCGGTGTTCTTGTCCACCCCCGCGCCCGCCGGGAGCTGGGCGAGCATCTCCAGCAGCAGTCGACGGTCCAGCGGCGCCGCCGTCGAGTAAAGCGAATCCGACAGCGCGGCATAGGGTTTGGCATCAGGGCTGCGAGTCCCGATCAACGCCGGCCGGGCTGCGAGGTCAAGCCAAGTATTGGCCAGTAGCTGCCAGCGTTCGGCGGTGGACGCCTCGGTGAACCGGTCGGCGGCCACGGTCGGCGCCCAGTAGGGCGGCTCACCGCTGGCCGGTTGCGGGTCGGGGACGCCACTGGCGATCAGACCCGCGGCGGCGGCCAGTTCGAGGATCAGACCCAACCGAGCCTCGTCGATTCCGGTTGTCTTCGCCAGCCGCCTGATCTCGCGCACCCCTAAGCCGCCGCTGCGCAGCTCGGAAATCGGTGCCGTGCTGAGCATTTCGAGGAGCACATCGACCTCTCGCAGCAGGTCGATGATGGCACCGGCGGCCGCGGCGTCGGCGTCAGCAGACGTTGTGGTGGACACCACCGGATCCGGTGCCGCCAGCTGCTGCGGTCCAGGATCCTCACCGCGCAGCACCTGCCCGACGTGGCGCGGCAGGATCACCGTGTCGGCGTCGATTCGCCGCAGCAGTCCGACCGCAAGCAGTTGTGGCACTGGGCGATCCGACGGAGCGCCGGGTGCGGCGTCGCGGGTGCGCCCCAGCGGCGAGCCTTCCAGCAGCCTGTCCAGCAGCTCGCGTTGCGGCTCGTCGAGGCCATCGATCAGCTCCGCGATCTGCTCCGGGCTCTGCGAAGCGTCTTCGAGGGTCACCTGCCCGGGATGCCAGGGCAGGCCGCCGCCGGCGTCCGAGGCCACTCGCAGCTCGACGTCACCCCAGACCAAGGCGCGTTGCTTGAGGTCGTCGAGCGCGTCGAGGACCTCAGCTTCGGGTGCGCGTTCGCCGATCAACGTGAGCAACTTGGCGACGGGCACCGGCGCTGTGTCCGCCTGCAGCACCAGTAGCGCATCGATCACCGCCAGCCGCAGGAAGTCCAGCTCGTCGGTGGCAGCCTTCAGCGACTGGCGAGCCTGGGCGCGGGCGGCGAGGGCGGCGATGCTGCCCGGTGGCGGCTGGGCGAGGTCGGGCCGCAGCTCCAACAAACGGATCAGCCGCTCGTCGGGCAAGTCGGCCAGCCAGGACCCCAGCGGGATGCCCTGGGTGTGTTCGGTCATTGCTGACCAGCGTAAAGCAGTCGGGCGAATGAGCCTTCCCATGCGATGGCAAGTACACGGGGCCGACGGGGATCGGAGAGCCGGGCCGCCCGAGCCTTCACCGTCGCACGAGACCTGCCAGAATGGATCCCGTGGCTGACAACGCTGGCAAGAAGGCGCAGAAGACCCGGTACGTCGACAGGGGCTGGCCGACGACCAACCCCGACGACCATGCTGTGAGCGAACTGGCAACCGATCGGACCGGCGCACTATCCCCCTTCGGCGACGTGATCTTTCCGGTGCCGGCCGACGAGTTGCCCTACGTCCATCCAGTCACCGACGTCAACCGCTAAGCGGATCGCCCCGCCGCGGCGACGTCCTCGCGGCGCCCCCTAGGCGAGCGAGGACAGCGCCGGGTTGCCGCTCACGCTCTGCGACTGAATGGCTTTCAGCAGGTCCTTGAGGTAGCTCGGGTCCAGGTTCTGCGGCGGCACGGCCGGCAGCCCTTTGGTGCCGACACTGGGCAGGTTAGCCGGATCGAGCATGGGCGCGAGCTGCGGCGGCACCTGCAGGTCGTGCATCGCCGACCCGGCAGTGGCTGGATCGATCGGTGGCGCCGGGAGGGCCGGGTCGGCCGGCGCCGGCGTTTGGGGCACGACGGTCCACTGCGCCACAGTGCTGGCCTCATGGACTTCCTGCGGTGCGTCACCCGGTGCCGGCTTCTTGACGGCGACGGATTCGCCTTGTGCCGGCGGCGCGGGCGGTGCGTCTGGGGCTGGCGCGTCGGCGGCGACGGCCTCGGCCTGCACCGCCTCGGCCGGGGGCGCGGGTGGTGCGTCTGGGGCTGGTGCGTCGGCGGCGACGGCCTCGGCCTGCACCGGCTCGGCCGGGGGTGCGGGTGGTGCGTCTGGGGCTGGCGGGTCGGCGGCGACGGCCTCGGCCTGCACCGGCTCGGCCGGGGGTGCGGGTGGCTCGGGCGGCGGAGGTGCGTCGACCGCGGCCGGCTCGGCCGGTGGGGGGTCGACGGGCGGTGCGGGGTCCGGCGGCGGGGGGTCGGCCGGCGGAGGTGGCATCGGAGCTTCGAACGCGGCGGGCTCGACAGCCGGCGCGGGGTCCGGCTGCGGCGCGTCGGCAACGACGTTGCGCGGAGTGGTGCCCGAGAGCCCGCGGCCGCAGACCGGCCAGGCGCCGCGGCCCTGGGTGGCCAGCACCCGTTCAGCGACGGCGATCTGCTGGTCCCGGGTGGCCTGATTCGCCGAGGTGGCGAATTCGCCGCCGCCGTGGGCGGACCAGGTGCCCTGCGAGAACTGCAGCCCGCCGTGGTACCCGTTTCCGGTGTTGATGCCCCAGTTACCGCCGGACTCGCAGGCGGCGACGCGATCCCATTCGCTGTCGGGAGCCGCGGCTGCGTGACCGGCGAGCGCGATGCCGCCGCCGCCGATCACTGCGCCGGTGAAGGCCAGTTTGGCGACGCCGACGGTTGACGTGGTGGGCTTACGGTGACGTCCACTCATTCCCCAGTGATTCCTCTCTCAAAGCGCCTACGAGGTCAGCTGTCGGGTTCGGGCGGAAGAGGTCGCCCGGCCATCGTCGAGTCCCACGGGAAACGCGTCGGCTTCACCCCAAGGAGCCGCGAACGGCTCCAGATCCAATACGGCGGACCATTGGGTCCCCCGTCTCCATCCACGGGTTGGTGTTGTGCTCGCCTACTGGATGGAGCTCGGCGCTATAGGCGAGAAGGCCCGCCGCTCAGGGAGACTCGGCAAGCCCGCGCACGACGCTAGCTGGTGTTAGCGGCACAGTCATGTTTTGGCGAAACCGGCGTTTCGCGTGTCCCAGGCGCGGAAAACACCAGGAAAGCCCACCGTTTGCGCAGGTTGAGGGCCCCGCAATCGAGCCGTTGCCATGCCGTGATCAATCCGTTATGTGACTTATTTCACATCGCCACGGCGGTTAATTGGAGGTCACACGGGCAAACGGCCCGCCCCGCGTCGCGGGTGTCAGGCTCGCATCGCTCCGGTTTGAGCCCATGGCGCCGGGCGATCTACCGGAACGATTTCTTTGCCCAGCGGCACCAGCGACACCGGAATCAATTTGAGATTGGCCAGCGCCAGCGGAATGCCGATGATCGTCGCCGCCATCGCCACCGCGCTCACCAGGTGTCCGATCGCGAGCCAGATCCCGAACAACAGCACCCAGATGACGTTGCCGATCAGGGCGCCTGTCCCGGCGCCAGGCCTGTCGATGATCGTCCGCCCGAACGGCCACAGCGCGTAGGAGGCGATGCGCAGTGCGGCGAATCCGAAGGGGATGGTGACGATGAGCAGGAAGCAGACCAGCGCGGCCAGCACATACCCCAGGGCCAGCCACAGGCCGCCGAAAACCAACCAGATGACGTTCAGGATCAGGCGCATTGTCTCCTCCAGCGGTCGTGTCAGCCTACCGAGAAACTCCGGTGCTCAGCCGATAGCGTTCCGAGTAGGATCGGTCGTCATCGCGTCCTGCGCAGGCGGGGCGCTTCATTGTGTTACCTCATTGAGTTATCCGTCAGACAAGCAGGTGAGACCGGTGCCGACTGGCAAGGTGAAGTGGTACGACGCTGAGAAGGGATTCGGGTTCCTATCTCAGGAGGACGGCGGCGAGGACGTCTACGTCCGCTCCTCGGCGTTGCCCGCAGGCGTCGAAGGCCTCAAGGCGGGGCAGCGCGTTGAATTCGGCGTCGCTTCCGGACGCCGCGGACCGCAGGCATTGAGCCTGAAACTGATCGACCCGCCGCCCACCCTCACCCGTCCCCGCCGTGAGGCCCCTGCCGAACACAAGCACAGCCCCGATGAACTGCACGGCATGGTCGAGGACATGATCACCCTGCTGGAGAGCGCCGTGCAGCCCGAGTTGCGCAAGGGCCGCTACCCGGACCGCAAAACCGCACGCAGGGTCTCCGAGGTCGTCAAAGCCGTGGCCCGCGAACTGGACGCCTGAGCCCGACTGAACGGGGTGTATAGCGCCGCGTTGTGGGGAACACTGGAACTCGAATTGCCACAGCAGTCGATTCGAGTGAGGAAGTCCCATGGCGCAGCAGGCACAGGTCACCGAGGAACAAGCGAGAGCAGTAGCTGAGGAATCTCGAGAAAGTGGCTGGGACAAACCGTCCCTGGCCAAGGAACTATTCCTCGGTCGCTTTCCGCTCGACCTCATCCATCCTTTTCCCGAACCGTCTGGCGAGGAGGCCGCTCGGACGCAGGCCTTCCTGACCCGCCTGCGGGAATTTCTCGACACCATCGACGGCAGTGTCATCGAGCGCGACGCGCAGATCCCCGACGAGTATGTGAGAGGCCTCGCCGACCTGGGCTGCTTCGGGATGAAGATCCCGTCGGAGTACGGCGGGCTGAACATGTCGCAAGTCGCGTACAACCGAGCGTTGATGATGGTGTCGACTGTGCATGCCAGCCTCGGGGCATTGCTGTCCGCTCATCAGTCGATCGGGGTGCCGGAGCCGCTCAAGCTGGCCGGAACCGATGAGCAGAAGCGCAAGTTTCTGCCGCGGTGTGCCGCAGGGGCGATATCGGCGTTTCTGCTCACCGAACCTGACGTGGGTTCCGACCCGGCGCGCCTGGCTTCGACGGCGACTCCGGTCGACGGCGGAGCCGCCTACGAACTCGAAGGTGTGAAGTTGTGGACGACCAACGGCGTCGTCGCGGACCTGCTGGTCGTGATGGCCGCCGTGCCCAAGAGCGACGGCCACCGGGGCGGAATCAGTGCGTTCGTCGTCGAGGCCAACTCACCAGGCATCACCGTGGAGCGACGCAACACGTTCATGGGATTGCGCGGGATCGAAAACGGTCTGACCAGGCTGCATCGCGTCAGGGTGCCGGCCGAAAACCTGATCGGCCGCGAAGGTGACGGCTTGAAGATCGCGCTGACCACCCTGAACGCCGGTCGGCTCGCGATACCCGCGATGGCAGCGGGCTCGGCCAAGTGGTCGCTGAAAATCGCGCGGGAGTGGGCCGGTGAACGCGTGCAGTGGGGCAGACCCGTCGGCGAACACGGGGCCGTCGCAGAAAAGATCTCGTTCATGGCCGCAACCAGTTACGCGCTCGAGTCGGTGCTGGAGCTGTCCGGTCAGATGGCCGACGAGGGCCGCAACGATATCCGGATCGAGGCGGCGCTGGCCAAGTTGTGGTCGAGCGAGATGGCCTGCGTGATCGGCGACGAGCTGTTGCAGATTCGCGGCGGCCGCGGCTACGAGACCGCCGAGTCGCTCGCCGCGCGCGGCGAGCGGGCGGTGCCGGTGGAGCAGGTGGTCCGCGACCTGAGGATCAATCGCATCTTCGAAGGCTCGAGCGAGATCATGCGACTGCTCATCGCCCGCGAGGCCGTCGATGCCCATCTGAGCGCTGCCGGCGACCTTGCGAATCCGAAAGCCGATGTCCGCCAGAAAGCAAAAGCAGCGATCGGTGCAAGTGGGTTCTATGCAAAGTGGTTGCCGCAGTTGGTTTTCGGTGAGGGTCAACGACCAACCGCGTATCGCGAGTTCGGCGACTTGGCGACGCATCTGCGATTCGTCGAGCGTTCCGCGCGGAAGCTGGCGCGCAACACCTTTTACGGGATGGCGCGTTGGCAAGCCGCGCTCGAGCAAAAGCAGGGATTCCTCGGGCGGGTAGTGGATATCGGCGCGGAATTGTTCGCGATGGCGGCGACGTGTGTGCGGGCCGAGGCTCAGCGAGTTGCCGATCCGGCCCGGGGTGAGCAGTCATACGAATTGGCCGAAGCGTTTTGTCAGCAGGCCACCCTGCGGGCGGAGACCCTGTTCGAAGCCTTATGGACCAACACCGACGGCACCGACGCCGAGTTGGCCCGCAATGTGCTGAAAGGTCGCTACACCTGGCTCGAAGAGGGGATAGTCGACCAGTCGGAGGGCACCGGACCGTGGATCGCGCATTGGGAGGCCGGTGCGTCGACCGAATCCGATTTGGCTCGGCGATTCCTGACCGTGGCGCAGACCTGACCGGGGTCGCGATGGCTTCCTACGTTGCTGGGGCCGGCGAATTCACCCGCGACACCAACTACATCGAAACCCGGATCACCGCCGGCGGCCGCGACGGCTATCCGGTGCAACCGGACCGGTACCGACTGATCGTCGCTCGCGCCTGTCCATGGGCCAACCGCGCGATCATCGTCCGGCGGCTGTTGGGATTGGAAAGTGTTATCTCCATTGGGTTTTGCGGTCCGACTCACGACAAGCGCAGCTGGACTTTCGATCTCGACCCCGGCGGCGTCGACCCGGTGCTGAAGATTCCCCGGCTGCAGGACGCGTATTTCAAACGCTTCCCTGACTATCCGAAAGGCATCACCGTCCCCGCGATCGTCGACGTGCCGACGGGAGCAGTCGTCACCAACGACTTCGCCCAGCTGACGTTGGACCTGTCCACCCAATGGGCGGCCTACCATCGTGACGGTGCGCCGCAGTTGTACCCCGAGCCGCTGCGCGACGAGATCGACGAAGTCAACAAACGGGTCTACACCGAAATCAACAACGGTGTGTACCGGTGCGGCTTCGCCGGCTCGCAGCAGGCCTATGAGTCCGCCTACGACCGGCTGTTCACTGCATTGGATTGGGTGAGTGGTCGATTGGAAAAGCAGCGGTATCTTGTCGGCGAGACGATCTCCGAAGCCGATGTCCGATTATTCACCACCCTGGCCCGCTTTGATCCCGTTTACCATGGCCACTTCAAGTGCAATCGAAGCAAGCTGTCCGAGCTGCCGGTGCTATGGGCCTACGCGCGAGACCTGTTCCAGACGCCGGGTTTCGGCGATACCGTCGACTTCGTTCAGATCAAGCAGCACTACTACATCGTGCATGCCGACATCAACCCGACCGGTATCGTGCCGAAGGGGCCGTACCTGGCCAACTGGCTGACCCCGCACGGTCGGGAAGCAGTGGGCGGCAGGACTTTCGGTGACGGCACGCCGCCGGGACCGCCGCTCGACGGTGAGCGGGTGCCGCTAGGCCACGCGCCGGGCTAGCCAGACTCAGAACGTCGGCCCGGCGGCACTACCTATGAATTTGCGCGCAATTTGCTGAGTCAGGGACGGGGATACTGGCGTGCACCAGGCTCTGCGAACTCGTCCAGCTCCGGGAGGTTGACCACGATCGGATCCGGGTGCGAACGGGTCACAACCCAGACGGTCGGTCGCTCGGCGGACGCGTTGATCTCCTGGTGCACCGTGTGCGCGGGAATGAAAACGAAATCTCCCGGACCCGCCTCGACGACGTGCTGCAGGCGGTCGCCCCACCGGTACCTGGCGGTGCCTTCAAGCACGTACAGGACTGTTTCCTGATCGCCGTGGTGGTGCGCACCGGTCGCTGCGCCGGGCAGCACTGTGCTGAGGAACGCGCTCAGTACCTTGGCGTCGGGGGTGCGGCCGTCGAAAGCGACCTGCCGGTGTAGTCCCGGCGTCTGTGGGGTGTTGTCGGAGAGTTCTCCAGACCGAACGACGCGGACCGAAGGCTCGTGCATCGCGGATTCCTTTCTTTTGGAGACGGACTGGTGGATCAGTTCACGTGGTCCCGTCAAGCAAAAATGGTCACCGGCGGCATGCGCCCGCCCGGACGGCGATCAATGCGTTGGCGGCCGCCCGGTCAGCGACGGCGTAATCGAGGGCCAAAACGGACCTGCTGACAGAGTGGGCCTTTCACCAGGCTGAGCGCGTGATGGGCGCAGCTACCCCGGCCGAGGTGTTCAAGGTGTGGCGCGACTACCGGACCGACGACGTCTCGCCACTGGTCACCCAGGATGTGCTGCTCATGGCAGGCGCTAAGGACCACTACGTGCCGCTGCACCAGCTTGGCGACCAGCTGCTGACACTGACCGCCGCGAGATCGACCACCGCCCGGGTCTTCACCGAAGCCGAGCAGGCGCAGAACCACTGTCAGATCGGGAACACGGGCCTGGCCATCAAGGTGATCCTCGACTGGCTGGACGCAGTCGGCGGCCGGACCGGCGACCCCGACTAGGCGTCGGGCTTCACCCGAAGCCGAAAGGAGATGCGCGATGACAGTTTTCCCGTACCCAGAGCTCGACGCCGAGAAAGAAGCCGAATACGGGCTATTCCCCATCAACTTGACACGAATGATGCTGCATACGCAGGGGCAGACCCTGCCGTATTGGAAATACGCGTTGAGCTTCCGCGACGCCAAGATCCCGCCGGTGGTGCGTGAACGCGTGATCGTCAGGGTCGGTGCGGTCGCCGACTGCGAATACCAACTGGTCCAGCACAAGTCGGAAGCCCTGCGCACCGGAACAAGTCCAGAGCTGCTGGCCGACCTGATCAATCCAGAGCATCAGGAGTTCGGCGATCCGTCGCTGACAGCGCTGGTCTCTTATGTCGACTCGCTGGTCAAAAATATCGGGGCCGAACAAGACACCCTCGACGCGCTGCGAAAGTGCTTCCCCGACAACGAAGTCGCCGAGATCACCTTGCTGGCGGGCACCTACGTCCTATGCGCCGCATTCCTCAAATCGCTGCAGGTGCCGCTCGATGACGGCCCCGTCGATTGGGCCGCCGCTGACGCCAACGTGCAGGGGGTGCGACTCTGATGACCGATGACCTCTCCATTCTGGAGAATTACATCCAGCGATGCTCGAACTGGGGCAGGTGGGGTCCGGACGACGAGGTGGGCACGGTCAACCTCATCAGCCCCGAAAAGATCCGCGAAGCCGCCGCGTTGGTGAAGGTCGGCAAGTCCATCTCGTTGACCATGCCGTATGACAAGCACGGCCCGCAGACCGGTTATCTCGGCAGAGCGAATCCCCAATCTGTATCAACTCACGTCGGGACCGGGATATCTCGTCGGCGAGCAAGAACGCGTGGAAACGCACACCCTGGCCGAGTGGAGGAAATCCACCGGGCAACGCACCGCAGGCTACTACGACGACGTCCTGGTCATGCCCACCCAATCCGGCACCCAGTGGGACGCACTATGCCACTTCTTCTGGCGGGGCCAGATGTACAACGGACATTCGGCCGCCGATGCCGGAACAGGGGGGAGTCGCTCCAACGGTGTGCAGAACTACACCGGCAAGATCGTCACCCGCGGCGTATTCGTCGACCTCGCCACACACCGCGGCGTTGACACACTCGAACCCGGTTACGCCATCACCGCCGACGATCTCGACGACTACCTCGCCGCCAAACACCTCGAAATTCGCCCCGGCGACGCGCTGATCATCCGCACCGGGTTCATGTCCGCACGGCGCGGGAACTGGGAAGACTACGCTGGCGGCCCGTCGCCGGGACTGTCGCTACATACGGCTCCATGGCTCCGCGACAAAGACATCGCGGCTGTCGCCACCGACACCTGGGGAATTGAGGTGCTGCCCAACGAGATCGACTGCTGGCAACCACTTCACGTGGTATCTCTCGCTCACACCGGACTGGCATTCGGCGAGATGTTCGACCTCGACGCACTCTCCCACGACACCAAAGCCGACGGGACCTACGAATTCATGTTCGCAGCATCACCTCTGCCGGTGACTGGCGCGTCCGGCAGTCCGGTCTCCGCGCTGGCAATCAAGTAAAGCGACGGAAGCCTCTGAGAAGTCATGTAGCGCCGGGCTAGCCGCTAGCCCCACACCGTTCGGACCGACCATTCGGCGTGGGGAACACCATGCAGTCCGCCGGTCTGGTCGACGACCACTGTCATCAA
>Ga0224555_1004430_pt1 | contig 12873 bp, 11 predicted proteins | sample 714S23034metaG_FD_180687 | JGI IMG/M metagenome (GOLD analysis project Ga0224555, IMG submission 180687) | Peat soil microbial communities from Stordalen Mire, Sweden - 717 S2 30-34 | ecosystem: Environmental > Terrestrial > Soil > Wetlands > Peat | place: Sweden: Norrbotten County, Stordalen...
TGCGCGTCGGCACGCACGCCGAAGTCAAGACCATCTGGCTCACGGCTTCCGGCGGGCCGTTCCGCCAGCTTCCACTCGCTCAATTCGCTTCCATCACCCCCGAGCAGGCGCTGAAGCACCCCACCTGGGTCATGGGCCGCCGCATCACCATCGATTCGGCCACCATGCTCAACAAGGGCCTTGAGATCATTGAGGCCTGCCGGCTGTTCGACGTTCCGCCGGCCCAGGTGCGCGTCACTGTCCATCCCCAGTCCACCGTGCATTCGCTGGTGGAATACATTGACGGGTCGATCCTGGCGCAGATCTCGGTGACCGACATGCGCTTGCCCATTCTCTACGCCCTGGCATTCCCGGAGCGCCCTGCTTCTCATCTCACTTTCGACCTGGCCGCGTTGCGCCACCTGGAGTTTGAAGAGCCCGATTTCGAGCGTTTTCCCTGCCTGCGCCTGGCCTATGAGGCTGCGGAAAAGGGTGGCGCCCACTGCATCGCCCTCAATGCGGCGGACGAAGTGGCCGTCGAGGCTTTCCTTGACAGGCGAATTCCGTTTACCGGAATCCCATTTACAATTGAAAAGGTACTCGCAGCCACACCGGAGGCGCATCCAACCACCATCGCGGAGGTGCTCGCGGCCGATCGCGCCACGCGTCAAACAGCCCGTGCGGTAATCGATAGAGGAATGTCCCCGGTCGGTCGATAAGCGCATTGTTGGGGTGGGGGAAGCGCTCCTTCGAAGGAAAGTTTGTTCACTTATGCATGAGTTTCTGGTTTCTGCCGCCGCCTTTATCGTCCTTGTCGGCGTGATGGTTGTGGTCCATGAGTTCGGGCACTTCGCCGTCGCAAAGCTTTGCGGCGTGCGTGTCGAGGAATTCTCCGTTGGCTTTGGGCCGCGCCTGTTCGGCGTCAAATACGGCGGTACAGACTACAAAGTCTGCCTGCTTCCCATCGGCGGTTTCGTCAAAATGACCGGCGAAAACCCGGAGCAGAACCTCAACTCCGCGGACGATACGCCGGTCGTCGACATCGCCAATGACCCCGGAGCGCTCACCTCCCATCCCCGCTGGCAGCGCATGCTCATCGGCGTGGCCGGCCCGGTCGCCAACTTCATCCTGGCCTTTGTTTTAATGCTTGCCTACTTCGGCGTCTTCAATGAAGAGCCCTCGGTCCAACTGAAGACCACCACGATTGAATGGGTCGTTCCCGACTCGCCCGCGGCCCAGGCAGGCCTCCAATCCGGCGATGTCATCCGCCACTTCGACACGCTGCAAAATCCCACCTGGGAAGGGGTGTACGAGCGCGTTAACATCAATCTCAGGCAGACCGTTCCCATCACTGTGGAGCGTGGGGGCAAAACGATCTCGCTTTTCCTGCATGTGCCCGCCGAGTTAAAGGACGCGGACATCGCCGGCATGCTGCCCCAGTATCTCAACGGCCCCATCGGCGTTGAAGAGGTGATGCCGGGCGCGCCCGCGGAGCAGGCTGGCCTGCGTGCCGGCGACGCCATCCAGTCCGTTGACGATCATCCCTTCCATACCGTGGCCGGCCTGCTCGCCTACCTTCAGTCCGGTGCGGGCAGGCCGGTTACGCTTCATGTGGTGCGCAACGGCGCCCAGGTGACCCTGGTGGCCCATCCCGCCAAACTCCAGGCTGACACTTGGATGCTGGGCTTCGCGCATGTGCCGATCCCGCTCCACAACGAACCGCTCCCTTTGGGAAGGGCCGCGCTTAAATCCAAAGAGTTCTGTGCCGACAACGCCTTCCTCATTGTCGAGGTGCTGCGCCGGCTCTTTACGCACCAGGTCTCCGTCTCGCAGCTTCAAGGGCCTGTCGGGATCGCCCGCATGGCCGGCGAAGCCGCGGAAATGAAAGGCTGGCTGCCCAAGTTCGGACTGGCCGCCGAGATCAGCCTCAACCTCGGCATTATCAACCTGATGCCCTTCCCCATCCTTGACGGGGGCATGATCGTGCTGCTGCTCATTGAGAGCGTCATTCGCCGCGACATCAACGTCGACATCAAAGAGCGCATCTACCAGGCGGCCTTTGTAGTCCTGCTGGTCTTCTTCGCCTTCATCATCTTCAACGACGTGACCAAGCTGCCGATCTTCGCGCACCTCAAACCGTGAGAAGAGCAGTGGTTAGTGGATAGTGGTCAGCCAGGACGGGTCAGTATGGTGCAATCCTTTCGCGATTTGCTGGTTTGGCAAAGGTCGATGCAATTGACGACTGCGGTCTATCGGCTCACACAGGGTTTTCCGCGAAATGAAGTATATGGCTTAACGAGCCAGATCAGACGTTCGGCAGTTTCGATACCCAGTAATATCGCAGAAGGCCAGGGAAGGCTTGGCACTGGCGAGTTCCGTCAGTTTCTGGGCGTCGCACGCGGTTCAAATTGCGAACTGCAAACCCAACTTGAAATCGCTCAATCGTTAGGTTATTGCGATGCAAAGACGATTGAGGATGCGGAGGGTCTTTCCAACGAAGTAGGAAAGATGATCAATGCAATTCTGAAGTCCCTGCATACTTAGCAGTTCACTAACCACTAACCACTAACCACTAACCACTAACCACTAACCACTAACCACTAACCACTAACCACTAACCACTAACCACTAACCACTAACCAATAACCACTAATCACTGCCTTTATGTCCGTCACGACCGAAGTCCGCGTCCGCTATGCCGAAACCGACCAGATGGGCATTGTCTACTATGCCAACTACCTGGTCTGGTTTGAGATCGGCCGCGTCGAACTGCTGCGATCGTTGGGATTGGCTTACAGCCAGTTGGAGACCGATCACCAGTGCATCCTGCCTGTGGTCGAGGCAAGCTGCCGCTATCGTTCCCCGGCCCGCTACGACGACCAGATCGTCATCGAGACTCGCCCCGCCTTTCTGCGCAGATCGGTCCTCAAGTTCGCTTATCGCATCTGGAGAAAGCCCACACAGGAGGGGGAAGAGCGGAAACTCCTCGCCGAGGGCGAAACCGTGCACGTAGTCTGCGACGATCAATTGAATAAGAAACCGCTGCCCCCGGAGCATGAGGCGGCGCTGCGGGCGATGATGGCGGATAAGTAGTGCATTCCAGCATTCATGCAGACGAAGCCGAACTAATCCGCTATTCTAATGGCCATGGAACTAATCTTCGAGGTACGCGAAGCGGAAGAGGGTGGCTACGTGGCGCGTGCGCTGGGCCATCCGATCTTTACCGAGGCCGAGACCTGGGAAGAATTGCGGGACAACGTTTTAGAGGCATCCGCCTTGCACTTTGAGGACACAGCGGCGAAGCCGAAGTTGATTCAGCTGCATTACGTCAAGGATGAACTGATCCCGGTTGAGGCTGCATGAAGCTCCCGCGCGGTGTTTCGGCGGATCGTCTCATTCGCGCTCTGGAACACTTCGGCTATAGGATAATCCGGCGGAAGGGAAGCCACGTGAGGCTCTCCCATGAGGGTCCGCCGGCCCATTCGATCACAGTTCCGCTTCACAACCCGCTAAAAACTGGCACGCTTCACGGAATTCTCGCTGAGGTGTCGCAAGCCAGATCGATTTCAATCGAAAGCATCATGGACCGACTTTAGAGCACTGCGGCCTGTACCTGACTGCCCGTTCACCCGCTATTCTGTTCGCATGAGCCCGCTCGACCCCAGGTTTCAGCAGATGGAACCGAACCTCACCACCCCACCCGAGTTGCAGGAAGTCCTCGCCGAGCTATCGAGCCGTGAGCCAATCTTCCATCGCCCCGAGTTCGGAACCTCGCGCGCTGACTTCGACAAGCTCATGGCGGAGGATTACTGGGAGACTGGCGCTTCAGGCCGTCGTTACTCCCGCGCCGCAATACTGGATGAACTGTCCAAGCGCTTCTCCGTCACGCACACCGACGTTTGGGAGACGAGCGGATTCCATTGCCGCCGATTGTCCGAAGACACCTATCTGCTGACCTATACACTGCTTCAGGACAAAGTGCGCCTCACCCGCCGCGCCACCATCTGGCTCCGCACGCCCGACGGCTGGAAGATCGTCTACCACCAGGGAACCATCGTCGCGGACGCTTAAAGCGTTTTCCGAAATGATGTAGACCGAAAGCAACGCACTCAAGCCGACGCGACCCCAGGGAGCGGCGGCCTTGTACGCACTGGAAAAGACCACACGATTGCGGAAAACGCCGTAGAGCCGGTCCTGAATTGCTGCAGCCCCAATTCGATGTCAAGCCCTATTTCGCCTGGGTTCAATGTATCCACCTTATTATCAACGTCTTCCGCCGATAGCCCTTTGCCGATTGTTTCTCTCAATCCGCTATCCTGTCTCTATGAGTTGTGTACTGTGTCCAGACCCGCGGCGTCTCGCCTTGCTCCTGGGCAGCGAACAAATCCAGCAAGTTCTCTGTTTTCATGAATTTGGCTTCCAGGTTCCTCAAAACAAAGTACTTACGGTAGAACCCTGCCGCCAACGCGTTGAAAACAGAAAATTTGCCGCAAACACACCGGGGGGGGATGGGGGGTACCCACAGCTTCGTCAGCCAACCACAACTGCCAGCGCCAGCCCGTCGTACCCCTTGGTCCCGACATTCTGCAGCACCGTAGCGCTCAAGCGCGGCTCCGCGGCCAGCCGTTCCGTGAACCGCCGCACCCCCTGCACCCTCTCGTCGTCACAGTCCGCCTCCACAACCTTCCCCTCGCGCACTACATTGTCCGCGACAATCACCGTTCCCACCCGCGATAGCCTCAACGCCCAATCCAGATATTCCGGATAGCTTTCCTTGTCGGCGTCGATAAAGATCAGATCGAAGGGCGAATCGGCCGTGTTTTCCAACTTTGGAAGAGTATCGATCGCCCGTCCCACGCGCAGGTCCACGCGGTCCACCACGCCCGCATGCTCGAGGTTCGCGCGTGCGACTTCGGCATGGTGCGGATCGAACTCCAGCGTGACAATGCGCCCGCCCTCGGGAAGCCCGCGAGCAAGCCAGATGGTGCTATATCCGCCCAGCGTGCCGATCTCCAGAATCCGCCGCGCGCCGGAGATGCGCACCAGCAACTCAAGAAACTTGCCTTGCAGCCTTGAAACGTCGATCGCCGGCAGCCCGGCCTTCTGATTGGCGGCGAGAGCAGCGTCCAGCTTTTCATCGCGAGCGATCAGCAGATCGCCGAAATAGCTGTCTACCGCAGTCCAAACGTCCTGCATGGTGTTCTCCTGGGCGCATTTCTCCTGGGTGGCCCGAAGCAGGGAAGTCTACTTGTCCCGCGCCACCACAAAATCCGGCACCCACAGCAGGGCGCGCTTGAATTCGGAGTCGGGCAGCGGAGCCAGCGCCTGGCGCGATTGTTCCGCGTAGCGGTCGGCCACGCTCATGGCATACTCCACCGAGCCGTTGCGTTCCAGTATCTGCTGAATCTGCTCCCGGCTCACGCGCTCGAAGCTGCGGTCGTCCAGCACGCGCTGAATCTTCTGCCGGTCGGCCGCGGTGCCGTGGTCGATGGAGTGAATCACCGCCAGCGTCGCCTTACCCTCGCGCAGATCGCTTGCCACCGGCTTGCCCAGAACCTCTTCCGTCGCGGTCAAATCCAGCACGTCATCAACAATCTGGAATGCCAGGCCGACGGTCCGTCCATAGGTGGCCAGGGTTGTCTCCTGGGCCTCGGTGGCTCCCGCCAGCACCGCGCCCAACCGCATCGAAACGCTAAACAGGCAAGCGGTCTTTCTGAAGATAAGGTCGTAGTACTCGGCCTCGGAGACGGCCTTGCCCAGCTTTTGAATCTGCAGCAGCTCGCCCTCGACCATCTGCTGGGTCAGCCCGATCAGCAGGTCCAGCACACGCAGGCTCTTCTCTTCAATCGCCACCTTGAAGGCCTGCATGTAAAGCCAGTCGCCCGCCAGCACGCACTTCTCGTTTCCCCAGGTCGTGTTGGCCGATGGCCGTCCGCGCCGCGTGTCCGCGCCGTCGATAATGTCGTCGTGCACCAGCGTTGCGGTGTGCACCATCTCCACCACCGAGCCCAGCCGGATGGCGCCGTTTCCCTGGTATCCCAGAGTGTGCGCGGAAAGCAGCAGCAGCGAAGGCCGTATGCGCTTGCCGCCGCCCTCGCGCAAATATTCGGCGATCTCCGTGATCGTGCTTACGCTTGAGGCGGCGTCGCGGCCCAGCTCCTGCTCGATCGCCACGAGGTCGTCCCTCAGCAGATCGAACACTTCCCTCGCCGTCGCTATCGCCAGTGTGCTCAAAGCTCTCCGGTTCCTGTGCTTTATCCTACAGTGCATCTGCTGTGGCTGGCTCGTCGACTCCTGGGAAGCCCGTTTCACCCGCGACAGGAGCGGGACAAAGCTGAGCGAGCCTCCCGCGAGCATCTGCCGCACCGCAGGTGCCGTGTGCCCCACCGCAGGTGGTGGTTAATTCGTGCGGTAGTTCGTGAACTGCAAATCCACGCCCAGGTCTTTGCCCCGCAGCAATGCGATGATCGCCTGCAACTCGTCGCGGTCCTTGCTTGAAATCCTGACTGTATCTCCCTGAATGGTCGCCTGGGCCTTCTTTTTCGAGTCTTTCACCAGCCGCACAATCTCCTTGGCCTTTTCAATGGGCAGGCCCTGTTGCAGATTGATCTTCTGCCGAACGCTCTGGCCCGACGCCTGCTCCACCTTTTCGTAAGTTAGATTCTTCAGCGAGACGCCGCGTTTCACCAGTTTTTGCCCCAGAATCTCCTTGACCGCCTCCAGCTTGTACTCGTTCGCCGAGGACAGTTGAATCTCCTTGTCGCCCTCCGCGAGCTTCACATCGGAGTGCGAGTCCTTCAGATCAAACCGCTGCCGAATCTCCTTGAGCGCCTGGTCGATGGCGTTGCGGACCTCCTGGATGTCCACCTTGCTGACAATATCGAACGAATTCTCTTGTGCCATAGCTTTCTTGTCCTTCATGTTCATTCGCGGCGCAGAGGCAAACCACCCCGCTCACCTGCGGATCGCGTCGGTGCAACTGTATCAGTTTCCCACGTCAGCCCCAATGCGAAACAGCCGTTGGAAGTTTTTCGTGGTACGCTGTGCCACTTCCTGCTCCTCGACGCCCAGGGTTGCGGCCAGCGTTTGGGCGGTCCGAATCACCCACGCCGGCTCATTCCGCTTGCCGCGGTCGGGCGCAGGCGCCAGCCACGGCGCGTCCGTCTCCACCAGAACAGAGTCGAGCGGCAGCCGCGCCGCCACATCCCGGAGCGGTTGCGCTTTGGGATAAGTGAGGTTTCCCGCAAACGATATCAGAAATCCCATGTCCAGCGACCGACGCGCCTGCTCCCACCCAGCCCCAAAGCAGTGCATCACGCCGCCCAGGCCCGTGTGCATCCAATGCTCTTCCAATACGGCGAAAAGATCGTCCCATGCGTCCATCGTGCCGTTGGCTCCATCGCCGGTCGGCCGGCAGTGAATCAGGATCGGCCGCTTCCGCGCCGCGGCAATCTCAAGTTGCTTGATCAGCCCGGCCCGCTGCGCATCGTGCGGCGCGCCCTCGTGGTAGTAGTCCAGACCAATCTCACCGCAGGCAATCACCTCCGGCTCGGCCAGCAGGCCATCCAGCTTGGTCAGCACCGCGGCGTCGATCTCGTGCGTGTTGTGCGGATAAACCCCCGCGCTCGCGTAAAGCCGCGGCAGGTTCGGTTGCCCGTTGAATTCGCGGCAGATCGCAAGCGCCCCATCCATGCCCGCCGCCTGTTCGCCAATGCCGATCGCCAGCACCGTGCCGACACCCGCCTCATACGCGCGGCCCAGCATCGCCGCGCGGTCCTCCGCGTAGCGATCGTTATCCAGATGGGCATGAGAATCAATCAGCAATGGAACCTCACGGAATTGCCTGGGGAAGGCTCCCGATAATGACAGTTCTTTCAGAGCAAAAAACAGAAGGGTTTATTTCAGCCGCGCCCCCAGCGGAACCTCTTCCAAAAATCCAGCCAGCACTGGCGCGCCATCCGGCAGCGAAGCCGCCAGCAGCATCCCGTTCGACTCCAGGCCCCTCATCTTGCGCGGAGCCAAATTCGCCACGATGACAATCTTCCTTCCAACCAGCTTTTCCGGCTCGTAGTACTGCGCAATGCCGGCGAGAATCTGCCGCTTCTCATAGCCCAGGTCGACTTCGAGGCGCAGCAGCTTGTCCGCCTTCGGAATCCGCTCCGCCACCAGAATCTGCGCCACTCGCAGTTCCACCTTGGTGAAATCGTCAATCGAAATGTGTTCCGCCACACCCGGTCCGGCAGCTACCTGGTCCTCAGCCACCGGAGCAGCTGGCGTCGCGGCAACAGCCACCGGAGCTGCGGCCGGAGTCTCTGCCGCAAGCAACGTTGGTGGAACAGCCGACGGCTCCGCCGGCGCCGGAGCTACTGTTGGCGTTGGCGGCGCGGGCACCGGGGAAACGCCAAGCGCCGTCGGCGGCGCCTCCGGAGCCGATGGTGCGACGTTTTCCTGCCCACTAGCCGCCTCAACGGCGCTGCGATTGTTCTCGTTTTCAAGATTCTGCATACGTTCCACTGCATCCTTTTCCGCGCGGGGAAACAGCGGCGCGGGCTCGCCAAAACGAGTTCCGGCCTTCAATCCGCCCCACGCGATTTCTGTCAGAAACGATTTCTTTGCCGCGTCGGCAATCTCACCCTGCCCAAGTTGGCGCCACACCTTGGCAGCCGACTCCGGCAGAATGGGATACACCAGCGCCGTAATGATGCGAATAGCCTCCGCCGCCGTTGCCAGCACCCGAGCCTGATGCTTCAAATGCTCTTCATCGGTTCGCTCCGGCGGCTTCTTCCAAGGCGCGTTGTTTGTTAAGTAGGCGTCCGTTTCAGCAACGAGCGTCCAAATTTCCTTTAGAGAGTCGGCGAAATTCAGGTCATCAAAGCGTGGTGCAAAGTCGGCGATAGCGCGACCAGCTAAAACACGCAGAATGCCCTCGTGTGCTTTCTCCGGTCCGGCCTCCGGCAAAACCCCGCCAAAATACTTGTGCACCATGTTCACTACGCGGCTCACCAGGTTCCCGTAGCCGTTGGCCAGGTCGCCGTTATACCGCTGGACTAACGCATCGAAGGAAAAGCTGCCGTCCTGCCCAAACGGAATCTCCCGCAGCAGGAAATAGCGCAGCGCATCGGCCCCCAGAACCGCCTGCACCGTATCGGCGCGCACAATGTTCCCCCGCGACTTCGACATCTTACCCTGGTCGAAGAGCAGCCAGCCGTTGGCCTTCACGCTCCGCGGCGGCTCAATCCCCGCCGCCATCAGAAACGCCGGCCAATAGACGCAGTGGAACCGGCTGATTTCCTTGCCGATCAGGTGCATGTCCGCCGGCCAGAACTTCGCAAATCGCGCCTGGTCTGCCGGATCGTCCGACCCATAGCCGAGGGCGGTAATGTAATTGGCCAACGCGTCCAGCCACACGTAGATCACGTGTTTCTCATCGCCCGGAACCGGAATGCCCCACGAAAAACTTGTTCGGCTCACCGACAGGTCTTTCAGCCCGCCGCGCACAAACGAGACCACCTCGCGCCGCGTCGACTCCGGCGTCATGAACCCTGGATTGGCCTCGTAAAACTCCAGCAGCTTACGCTCAAGCGCCGACAGCTTGAAGAAGTAGTTCTCCTCGCTGACCGTTTCCGTCAGCCGCCCGCAATCGGGGCAATACGTGCCCGGAGGCCCATCCACATAGGCCTCGTCGGAGACGCAGTATTGCCCCGTGTACGACCCCTTGTAAATGAAGCTGCGTTCCATTAGCGTTGCAAACAGCTTCTGCACGCCGCGCTTGTGCCGCTCTTCTGTGGTACGAATAAAGTCGTCGTAGGTCAGCCCCAGCCTGTCCCACAGCCCGCGAAACTCGGCGGAAATCGCGGTCGCAAACTCGCTCGGTGTGCGCCCCGCCAACTCCGCCGACCGCTCAATCTTCTGCCCGTGCTCGTCAGTCCCCGTCAGAAACCAGGTATCGATCCCCAGCGCCCGTTTCCGCCGCGCAATCGCATCGCACACGATGGTCGAGTAGGCGTGCCCCAGGTGCGGCCGCGCATTCACGTAGTAGATCGGCGTGGTCAGGTAATAGCGGCTCGGGCTGGAATCTTTGGTCGGCATGGGCGGGGTCTGGCTCGAATTCCGGCTTTACCGCGCGCGGAATCTCGACGCAATGTACCTTCCATCTTAGGGGTCCGCGCAGGGAGCGTCAAACTTCGTCCGAGGTGCAGGCCTGTTAAAATAGTCCTTGAAAATCAAGCATTTTGAGGCATCTCGACGTGTATTTAGAATTGCAGAAACGGCTCGCCGATCATCTCCGCACGGTATTGAAGGATAAGTACGGCCTCGAGCTTGAGAACATTCCGCTCGAGATTCCGCCCGATCTTCAATTCGGCGAGCTGTCGACGCCCATATCCTTTGAGCTAGCCCGCAAGCTCCGCAAAGCCCCGAAGATCATTGCCCAGGAAATCGTCGCAGCACTCGGTAATCTTGACGGCTTTACCTCTTTTGAAGTTGCAGGCGCCGGCTACATCAATGCAAAATTAGACCGTGCCGCCAGCGCCTGGCTCACAGTCCAGGCCGCAGCCGCTCCTATCGCATCCGGCATTCACTCGCTCGTCGAACACACCAGCATCAATCCCAACAAGGCTGCCCACATCGGCCACCTGCGCAACGCCATCCTCGGCGACACGTTCGTCCGTTTGCTCCGCGCCGCAGGCCAAAAAGTCGACGTGCAGAACTACATCGACAACACCGGCGTTCAGGTTGCCGACGTCGTTGTGGGCTTTCTCCATCTTGAAGGCAAATCCGTTGCCCAGGTCCGCGCCCTCCTCGATGAGCTCAAGTCCACGGGCCAGCGCATTGACTACTACTGCTGGGACCTCTACGCGAAAACCTCGCAGTGGTACGAGCAGGGCACCGCCGACGAAAATGCCGCGCGCAAAAAACTCCGCTACTCCACGCTGCATGAGATCGAGGAGGGCGGCAACGAGACCGCCGAGATCGCCGAGTTGATCTCGACAGCCGTCCTCCGCCGCCATCTTGAAACCATGCTGCGCCTCGACATTGAATATGATTTCCTTCCCCGCGAAAGCGAAATCCTGCACCTTAAGTTCTGGGACGCGGCCTTCGAGCAGCTCAAACAAACCGGCGTCCTCTACTTCGAGACCGAAGGCAAAAATAATGGCTGCTGGGTCATGACCCGCCCCGGCGCGGACGTCACTGAAGGCGAAACGAATGAAGACGCGAAGGTGATTGTCCGCTCCAACGGAACAGTCACCTACGTCGGCAAAGACATCGCCTACCACCTCTGGAAGTTTGGCCTGCTGGGCAAGGACTTCGGTTACAAACCGTTCTTCACTTATCCAGACCATGAGTGCTGGATTTCGGCTGTCCATGGCGACGAACCGCACCCGCATTTTGGCGGCGCGCAGGCCATCTACAACGTGATTGACGCCCGCCAGTCCGATCCCCAGGCCAACGTCATTCAGGCCTTGCGCGGCATGGGCCACACTGAGCAGGCCGACCACTACACGCACTTCAGTTATGAGATGGTGGCGCTCACCCCGCGCTGCGCCGTCGATCTCGGTTACGACGTTTCCGCGGAAGACCTCGCTCGTCCCTACATCGAAGTAAGCGGCCGCAAGGGCTTCGGCGTTAAAGCAGATGATTTAATCGACAAACTCATCGCCGCCACCCGCGCCGAGGTGGACGCGCGCCAGACCGGTCGCGATGAGGCAGAACGTCAGAAGATCGCCAAACAAATCGCCATCGGCGCGCTGCGCTACTTCATGCTGAAGTTCACGCGGAACTCCGTCATCGCTTTCGATTTCAAAGACGCACTCAGCTTTGAAGGCGAGACCGGTCCCTACATTCAATACGCCGTGGTTCGCGCGCGCAACATCTTCCGCAAGGCGGGAGTCACGCCCGAAGCCATCCTGTCCGGCTTCGCCGCCATCAACCCAGCCATTTACCTCGAGGGCGAAGCCGCGACCGACATCTGGTCCCTCTGGCTTCGCGCCGGCCGCCGCTCGCTGGTGCTCGAGCAGTGCATCGCGACCTCCGAGCCCGCGTACCTGGCCAAACACGCCTTCCAGCTAGCCCAGGAGTTCAACAACTTCTACCACAAACACCACATCCTCACCGAAGAAGACCCCGCGCGCAAGACCTTCTTACTGGCCACGGCCGCGGTGGCACTCCGTGAGCTAATTGTCGTCCTGAGCTGGCTCGGCATCGAGAGCCCCGAGGCCATGTAAGGGCCGCCTATGCTCCACAAACAACAGGTGCATCCGTCACATCCAGCCCCCATCCAACGGGGTGTATAGTTCACTGCGTTCAACGGAGTCTTTCATGCTGCCCATTCAGGAAATCGCAAGCAAGCTGGCGCTCTCGCCGGTACATTATGAAACCATCGGCCCGTACGGCGCCAAGCTCTCGCTCAATCTGCTCACCGATCCGGCCTTCCCTATTCGTGGCAAGTTCATACTGGTCACAGCCACCACCCCCACCGTCTCCGGTGAAGGCAAGACCGTTACCTCCATCGGCCTGGCGCAGGGTCTTGAACGCATTGGCCGCACGGCAATCGTCACCTCGCGCGAGCCCTCGCTCGGCCCCGTCTTCGGCCTCAAGGGCGGCGCGGCCGGCGGCGGCCTCTCGCAGGTTGAGCCCAGCCAGAAAATCAATCTCCACTTTCACGGCGACTTCCATGCCATCACCGCCGCGCACAACCTGCTGGCCGCCATGGTCGATTCGCACCTCTTCCACGGCAATCCTCTCGATCTCGATCCAGCCCAGGTAGCGTGGCCGCGCGCCCTCGACATGAACGACCGCGCCCTCCGCCGCATCGCCGTCGCCCTCGACTCGAAAAAAGACGGCGCCCACCGCGAAACCGGCTTCGTCATCACCGCCGCCTCTGAGATCATGGCC
>Ga0224555_1004434_pt1 | contig 12866 bp, 15 predicted proteins | sample 714S23034metaG_FD_180687 | JGI IMG/M metagenome (GOLD analysis project Ga0224555, IMG submission 180687) | Peat soil microbial communities from Stordalen Mire, Sweden - 717 S2 30-34 | ecosystem: Environmental > Terrestrial > Soil > Wetlands > Peat | place: Sweden: Norrbotten County, Stordalen...
ACCTCGCGCGTTCTCGGCGTGCTCGCCCACATCCTTGACCCAGCCTGAGCTTGCGTGCGGACCTGTACCGACAATGGTGGCGCGGATGGAACAGGACCCCACTTCAGACAACGAATGCATCCGACTACCGGAGGCTCTCTCAGAGGCTTTACTGGTGAGCGATTGGCGGGATCGTGTTGCCCTTGACGTGCTGCAATTACCGCGCCTCATCATTGGTGTGGTCTGACACAATGACCCGTGTGATGGTTCGGGGTGGTCAGTATCCCGAGTACGTAGCCGCAGAGTACGCAGCGACGCAGGACGCCTACCTTCAGTACGACTCGTTTCGGTGGCAGTCAGGTGGCCTTCTGATAGGGGCCTTCGTGTTCCTTGGCTTCCTCACGAGCCCCAACATCACCCCGAGAAGTCTCTTCGTCGGGTCTCTCGTCGTCACAGTGGTGGTGTCCATCTGGATGCTCTACGCACAGCACTACCGCCAACTGTATTTGTTTAAGATCGATCGGCTTCTAGATCTGGAACTCGAAATGGGGGCCGAGCAGCACAGACGGTTCCACCAAAGTGAGGCAGCGTGCAAGCACTATCCGAGGATCGGAATACGGGGCCATTACCTCGACGGCATTGTCTATGCCACCATCTCTTTCGGTGGGCCGCTGCTTGCAGCTGTAGGCGGGAAGTGGTCGCTGCTACTCGGAATTCCAATCGCTTTGGTTCCGGTGGTGCTGATTGCGGTTTATTGCCAAGAGCGCAAGACAATAAGATGGCTCGCCGAGCACAGGTCGGTAGTCGGTTAAGTAGAGGTGCATGCCCCCGTTGCCGATGGACGGTTGTGAGCAGAGGTGGCCATCTACGCTCGGCATGCTTGGCGGACCACCGGTGTGTGTCTCACGGGAGTCCTGTACCGAAAACGGTCGGTTCCGGGACAGGCTTCCGTCCCGTCGACATAGTCGTGTTTCCCGACGACACACTGTCCCGAAAGTATGTCCCGATAGCGACTGTTCGGAAATCTAATACCGCTGATGTTTTGGTACACTGATGTTGTGACCACCGCTTCCGCATCTACCACCGCCTCAACCGTGATCGGGTACGCCCGTGTCTCAACCATCGGACAGACTCTGGAGCAGCAGACCGAGGCGCTCACCGCTGCCGGGGCGGGAAAGACCTTCCACGACGTGATGTCTGGTGCTCGCGATGACCGCCCCGGCTTCACCGAGTGCATGCGCTACCTGCGGGAGGGCGACACCTTGACCGTCTGGCGTCTGGACCGCCTGGGTCGCAACATGCGGGCCATCATCAACACCTTGCACGAGTTGACGCAGCGTGGGGTCACCGTGCGCTCGTTCCATGACGGTGTGGATACCTCGACTAGCACTGGGCGGATGGTAGGTGGAATCCTGATGTCGATTGCCGAGTACGAACGGGAGCTGGTCCGGGAGCGCACCGCCCTCAAGCTGGAGCACGCCCGCAAGTCAGGCTGGAAGTTTGGTCGCCCCGCCAAGCTCACCTCCGACCAGGCCGCGCTTGCCCAGCGGATGAAAGCCAGCGGGGAAACCGCCACGACCATCTGCCGGACGCTCGGCATCGGCAGGACCACCCTGTACCGCTACTTGGCCGAGTGCGCCGAGGACTTAAGCATTTCCCGATAGCCCAGCGCACAAGGCCGACGGCCACACCGCCCGGGACATCGCCAAGTACCTCGGGGTCAGCCGCGCCGCCCTCTAAAGGTACTTGGCCGACGAAGCGGCTTAGCCCCCGGCGGGGGCAGCGATGACAGTGCTATTGCCCCCAGTGGGGGCAACGACCAAGGTGCTTGCCGCCGGCGCCGGCGTCGTTAGCCGTAGCCGCCGTTGCTGCCGGCGGTGCCGCCGGGTGAGCCCGCCGCGCCGCCGGTGCCGCCGGGGCCGCCCACGCCCTCAAAACCGCCGGCGCCGGCCGGGACGCCGGTGCCGCCGGCACCACCAGCACCGCCGTCGATACCGTTACCGCCGTCGCCGCCATTGCCGAAGTAGGAAGCGTCGCCGCCGTCACCGCCAGTTAGGGGAGCGCCAGTTGGGTCATCGGCGGGGGTCCAGCTATAGCCGCTACCACCGTCACCGAACAACGACCCGCCAGCACCACCATTGGGGTCGGTCGCCGTTCCGTCGGCACCGTTACAGATCAGCCCGCAGCTATCGCCCACCGCGGCCGGATCGGCCTGCGCCGCCCACGTATTGAGCGCGCTGTCGGCCTGGGAACCAAACGAGCTGTTAATCCAGTCCTGCTCAAGCCCCTGGAAAAACGTGTTCAACGGATCGGCGCTCGAAGCCACAACGCTGGGATCCGCCAACGCCGGCAGCGCATCAGCCGGCACCGCCAACCCCGAATCAACCGACCCCAAGCCAAGGCCACTGGTGCTAGCCGCATCGGCGGCACCCAACCCCAGACCGCCCAGATCCACACCCGCAAACGGTGCAACCACACCCCCCAGCGAACCGGAGATGGCGCTGATGATCGGATCAATAATCACGTCAAACTCATCAGCATGCGCCGGCGGCGCGGTGGCCAGCGGAGTCAAACCGAAAGCCAGAAACGCCCCGGCGCTCGTTAACAGACCAACCATCCGACGGCGGCGGGCCTTGGCGTTGCGTGACCGGCGATTGCGCGTGCTGGTGTGCTGAGTCATCGCAGCCTCCCCAAAGACACCTAAAGTTTTCTTAGGCAGCATTAAGGCAACTCTTGAGCATGCGTATGCAATAGGGCCAAAGGTCCCCCACTTAAAAATCTCCCCGGAAGCCCTGTGGTCCGAATATTGACGCCACCGCCAGGGAAGTGAAATTGCACATTACATCTAATAAAGTTTTGCTGACCCCGCTATGGTGCAGCATTGACGGTGATCAGCGGCGATTTCACCAGCGCCCAACATGAATGGTGATGATGAGCCGTCCCTCGGCCTTACGAAAGGCTGCGGCATCGACACTGGTCAGGGGCGTTTTCACCAGCGCCCAGCATGCGATAGAGGGCCGGAGTGGTGATGAGCAGTCCCTTGGTTCCATACGAAAACGAAACGACATGGAAGTGAAATTGCACATGTTCTAATAAAGTTTTGCTGACCCCGCTGTGGTCAGTATTGACGGTGGTCGGCGGCGTTTTTACGAGCGCCCAGCATGAATCTGATGAGCCGTCCTCGGCCTTACGAGAACGAAACGATTCTTGAAACGAAACTATTGACGGCGATGTAACGTATCGACCGCGGACTGCACGCCCTTGCCAACGCCCTGAAGCGGCCGGCGCGGAGCGGCGTACACGTCACAGCGGCCAGGAGCCGCAGCTCGGAGTCGATGATGTCGAGATCCCGCATAGCCGGTTAGCCTGCCTGCCCTTCTGCGGCCGTGCAATTCACCGGGCGGGTGCGTGGGCCTGGTTAATATTCCTGGAAAGCGCTATTCCTTCAAGGTAGTATCACGGCAGTGATGGACCTGGCCGCGATACGACGAGCAACAGGTCTGACGCAGATCGAGCTGGCGCGCACCCTCGGTGTCGGGCAAGCACAGATCAGCAAGATCGAGCGCCAAGGGGACATGCTTATCAGCACCCTGGCGTCATATCTCACGGCACTCGGCGTCGACGCGAAGATCATCGTCGAGATGGGCGAGCAGACGATGGCGTACGACCTTACCGAGGGGCGGGGAGCACGGTGACCACCCAGACCGATACCACCCAGAAGAACCACCGTCGGGCTGTCCGCTTTTTCTGGGCCTTCCTGATTGGGGCCACACTGGTGAGTCTCGTCGGCAATATCGCGCACGCGGTGCTGCCCTACATACCCCACGTCGTCATCCAGATCGGTGCCGCCACGGTGCCACCGGTTGCCCTCTTGGCCGCCGTGCATGGCATCGCCCTGGCAGTCCGTGCGGGAGCGTCCGGCAGGGTTTACATCTGTGCGGTCAGCGCCGTTGCCACCATCGGCGTAGGCGCATTCGCCCTCAGCTTCCTGGCACTGCGTGACCTGATGCAAGCCATCGGTTACAGCCCTACAACTGCGTGTATTTTCCCGGCGATCATCGACGCGGCGGTGGCCGTCAGCACCCTGATGCTGGTTGCCCTCGGCGACAAACCGGTACGTCGAGCCCGCATGGGGAACACATCCGCCAATACACAAAGCCCAAGGGAGCAACGGTTGCCACGGACTCCGAGGCAGCCTACAAAAGGCCAGGCCAAAGCGTCTGCACCGGGCGGTGCACGGGTACCGACCTCTGCATGGTTGCAACGCCACTCGGCACAAACGGCGCAGGAGTCTGCGCCGAATACTGGGGCACGAGGCGATACAGAAATTGCACAGTTCGATGCAGACCTTGCATCGGAACTAATTGCATCCGGTGTGACTACCCAGCCCGCCGAGACGGTGATCACGGTGCTGGAAGCACACCGTAATGGCGCGTCGATAAACGCGGCCGCGAAGGCGTCGGGGATTAACTATAGGACTGCGCAGCGGATCGTGGGGGCTGCTGCGGAGCTCCAGCAGCGTCAGCTGTTGGCGGTCGGCTGACGGGTCACGCCACCGCCAAAACCAGCGAACCTGGCGGTCTGTAGATCTCCAGGACGGCCACGCTGCGGTCACCAATCGGTGGCTCAGCGCGGCAATCGTGCCGCCGCCAACGCCGTCATTCGACAGCGCGCGCGATCGCGACGAGCTCGTCGAACCCGTAGGCGCCTTGGTCGTTCAGGTGCTCTGCCCACCGCGAGAGTCGCGGCGTCAATCCGCTGAGGCCGACCGCCGCGCCGACCATCGCACCCGCCATGGCGGCGACTGTATCCACGTCACCGCCGACGGCCACTGCAACGCGCAGCACTTCCTCGGGATCGGCGGGTGCCCGCGAGTAGGCGAATAGTGCGTAGAGAACCGACGGCGTCGCGAAGGGCGAAATGCCGCGCCAATCCTCGAACCGGTGCGCCGACCCGACCGGCGGCTTGCTCCATCGGGTGACCTCGTCGCAAACAGTCACGGGATCGCGGCCAAGCCACTCGGGCATCTTGCGGACGCCGTTGGCGAGCAGCGAATCCTGCGCCTCGACCGCACGCGCGAGACCCTCGAACCAGGCCGGTGAGCACGCGGCCGGGCCACGGCGCACGGCGTCCCCGACCACCAGCGCGACGAGGACCGCCGCCGCGCGGGACCGCATGTCGAGATGGGTGACGCGAGCCGAATCATCGGCGATGCGGATCATTTCGGCCTCGCTGACCGACAGGAACCCGACCGGACCCGCGCGCATCGCCGCCCCGTTGCCGGCGCTCGGTGGCGGCTCACCCGCGCGGTCCCACGGGACACCGGCGATGAGCCGCCGCGCCGCCGCTTCGGTTGCCTGGCCGCGCCCGACGATTATTCCGTCCGCGAATAGCGCCGCGACACGTTTGGAGAAGTCTTCGGGCACAAACCTTCCCGCGGCAAGGCTCAGCGCCAGCTCCCTGGCGAGCTGTGTGTCGTCGGAGTATTGCCCAAAGCCGAACGGTCCTCGCGGGATTCGTGGCGGGTCGTCGCCGGAGAATGCTTTGCTGGCATAGGCCGCGCAGTCCTCGGGCGGGTAGCCTTCGACGAGGAAGCCCAGCGTGTCGCCGAGTGCCTGCGTGACCAGCGAGCCAGCGCGCCCGTCATGTGGGTCGTGTGCGTGGGAAAACGGGGTGGTCATGGCGCACCCCGAAAATGGATGAAATCCGCCACACCGATTACCGGCCCGGCCACGCCGCAGGTGGCGTACGACGTCAAGAGCTGCAACAAGCCGATGCCGACTTGGCGCCATTCTCGCCGCGCAATGGCCAAATACCATCGGCCTATACCTGGGTGGAAAAGCAGCCCGCACCAGAGCTGAATCCACGCCGCGGTATTCCGACTGGAATCCCCCCTGCGCGGCGGCTGGTATCGCATCGGCCGGTATTGCCTGTATTGCTGCGCTGCCTTTGTCGGAGCCAGCTGCGTTGGCGCCAACAATGTGTCATCCCAACCCGAGGGATAATCGAGCACCGTGTTCAAAACACCGGTCGGCATGTCTCCGGGGCCTTCGCAGTTGGCGTAGGCGACTGGCCATACACCGGTCTCCCATTCGTCCATGCCGTCGTCAAAATCTTCGTCGTCCATCATCGGATGCCCGTTCTCGTGGTCCGCGACCGATTATTCGCCGGGCGTCCGACAAAAAGACCTACGACGGCCTAGCCACGCCAGCGCCCGAAGGTGGCTCGCATGCCGCCCAAGATGAACCGCACGCACCCGCCCGCCAACTCCTTTCGCCGACCTTCCCCTCTGGGGCGTCCGGGGGTTCTCTTCACGTCAACGACCAGCGCGCCAACCAACGTCCTGGCCGCATTGCTCCACGCCGACGCGGTCGTTGGCGAGGAGTTTCCTGCTTAGACGACAGCGCTCCCGTCGATGGCGACGTCAACTGCCAAGTTGCGGTCGCTGGCGCTGACTCCGATCTACTCCGAGCCAGTCCGAACTGACCGGTGACAACCAGAAAATGGAATCGCCGGCGCCGTTGTCTCAACCTCTGACTACTGGGGCACGCGAGCCGGCCCGTTCGACGAGAAGGCCCGGACGGTGGCAGTCACGGGCAAGGTCATTAGGGCAGCGGGTAAGGGCCTGGTACGGGTCGATGACACAAAGACGGTGGCTGGTCGGCGCACGGTGCCGCTGCCATCGTCCCTCCGCGGTTACGCCCGGCACATCCGGCAGGCGGCCTATGACGCCGTCCGCGACTGTGATCGCAAGGCATGCCGATGCATCGGTCAACGCTTGGGAATCCGCTGGGCATTCAGTAGCAAACACCTCCTGTCTCGGTCTTGATGTTGTTGGCACCAACACATCAGCCGTAACTCCCGGTATGTTCCTGTAACCAACTGGGCTCTCCCGTACTGAAACAGCAGTTCAGAGCAACTTACCTGCGCTGGTCACGGGTTCGATCCCCGGCAGCTCCACCAGCAGGGCCGCTGATCAGCGGCCCTTTTTCGCTCGTTCACCGGGTTCAGCAACTTTTCGCAATATAGGCACCTAGCGCCGACGCCACGTCGCTGGACGCTTCTCAAGGAAGGCACACATGCCCTCTTGGGCATCGTCGGTGTGGGCGTTCATCGCCATGACGGCCTTCGTCAGGTCGTAGGCCCGATGTTCGTCGAGCTCAATCTGAGCGTAGAACGCTTCCTTGCCAAGCCCTACGGTCAGCGGGCTCGAAGCCACGATGGCGTCGACGATGGCGCCCAGCTCGTCTTCGAGCGCTTCCGCCGGGACGACGCGGTTCACCAGGCCCCAATCGAGTGCGGTCTCAGCGGCGATCGGCTGGCCGGTGAGCAACATCTCCAGTGCACGCTTCCTGCCGATTGCGCGCGACAGCGGCACCATCGGAGTCGAACAGAAGAGGCCGATCTTGACTCCTGGGGTGGCGAAACGGGCGCCGTGGGCGGCCACGGCGAGGTCGCAGGCGGCGACAAGCTGACAGCCCGCCGCTGTAGCCATTCCCTCGACCTTTGCGATCACCGGTTGGGGGAGGCGGTGGATAGTTTCCATGAGCTCGGTGCAAACGTCGAACAGCCGCTGGTAGTAAGGGGCGTCGCGGCCGATCATCTCCCTCAAGTCATGACCCCCGCAGAACGCCGGGCCGACCGCGTCGACGACGATCACCCGCACGTCGGGATCCTCACTAAGCTGGTGCAGCCTGGCGATCAGCTCCTCCATGAGCTCGAGGCTGAGGGCGTTGCGTTTCTCCGGCCGGTTGAGGGTGAGGCGAGCCACCGGCCCGTCCGCGCGTACCAGGACGGGCGCGTCCGCCGCGAGCCTGCTCATGCAGGCGAGCATACGTCCGGTGTGTTGAGCCAGGACGGCCGACGTGAAGTGGTAGTCGGCCAGTCCTCGGCTGTGGTCGGCCCGCTCGCCGATTCGGGCCATGGTGGCGTGAGTAAGCCCGCCCTCGGCGGTCAGGGCTTGGGCGGCTTCGACCATCTTGCGTTGCGCCGCAACGCCCCGCCCCTGTTGCGCGGCTGCACGGGAGACGATTGCGCCTACACGGTCACCCTTCAGCGACCGGTGAACATCGGAGCGCGCCGCTGGGCCGCTGCCGCCACGCCCTCGCGGAAGTCGGCGGTCGCCTGTAGTCGGGTTTGTTCTTCGAGCTCGCGGGCGGCGGCCGCGGCGACGGCCTCGGCGAGTCCGGCGCGCATGGTGGCACGGATGCTTGTGAGCGCCAAGGGAGCCGAGGCGGCGATACGCTCGGCGAACCGAATCGCCACCGGGCGCACATCACCGTCGGCGGCCAATTCGTCGACCAACCCTGCTGCGTGGCCGAATTCACCACCGAAACGCTCACCGGTGAGCATCCACTCGAGTGCTTTTTGCTGGCCAACGACACGTGGCAACGTGGCAGTAATCCCGAAGCCGGGATGAAACCCGAGTCGGCTGAAGTTGGCAGCAAATTTCGAGGAGGGTGCAGCCACTCGGAAGTCTGCGCTGAGGGCAAGCCCGAGTCCGCCACCGATCGCGCTGCCGTGCACTGCGGCGACAACCGGCTTGCGGTTGCGGAACAACCGGATGGCCTGAGCATAAAGCTCGCTGGGCGACAAGCGATCCTCGGCGGGCTGGGTGAAGTCGGCGCCGGCGCAGAAGTGCTTTCCCTCCGCACACAACACGATCGCCCGGCATTCGACGTCGTCGTCCAGTCGCTCGTAGGCGTCGGCGATGCCCTTGATCAAAGCGGTGTCAAAGAAGTTGTTCGGGGGCCGATGGATCTCCACCATGGCCACGTGGCCGGCGAATTCGACGGTGACATCCGGAGTGGTCACAGCTGTTCCAGTAGTTCGCGCACGGCGGTATTGAACGTCTCGGGCTGGTCCATATTTGCCGCATGCCCCGCGTTGTCGATGACAACCTTGCGGGCAGTGGAGATGTGGCGGTGCATGTAGTCGGCCCCGGCCAGGAAGTCGGTGTCTTGGGCGCCGACGATCACCAACGTGGGCACGGTGATGCTGTCGAGCGATGTGATCACGCGAGCGTCCTTTTGAGCCATGACGCCGCGGGCGGCGCGAGGCAGTCCCTCGGGATGCTCGTGCACCGCCTGCGCGACTTCCGCCGAGGTGTCGGCCGGCACTTGGCCGCGCTCAAGTTGTTGGGCGCGTCGTTCTACCCACGCGTTCCACTTGTCGCGGGCTTGGTCGTTGCGGTAGCCCGGCCCCGTGTCGATCAGCACCAGCGCGGCCACCCGCTGGGGATGGACGAGGTGGAAGGCCAGGGATAGGTAGCCGCCCAAGGACATCCCGCCCAGCACGGCCCGATCAGCACCCGCGGCGTCCAGAATGGCCGCCATGTCGGCGACGCTGATCTCCTCGCTGTAGCCGTCCATGTCGTCGGGTGCGTCGCTGCTGCCGTGGCCGCGCTGGTCCCAGACGATCACTGGTCGGTCGACGCTCAAGGCATCGATATTGGGGTCCCACATGCCCGCGGTGGCGCCGAAACCGTGCGTGAGCAAAAGCGGCACACCCGGCGCCTGCGGGTTGTGGACCTGGAAAGCCAGCGTGACCCCGTCTTGGCGCTGCAGTCGGTTCACTGCACCACCTCGGACCCGCACTGGATGGCTGAGTACAGGGCGTCGGGACCGCTCGCGACCAAGGCCGCCGGAGAGCTCCGTCAGCGTTTGCGCCGTATCCGTGACGGGTCGACAAGCCCCGACTGCACCAGCGCGTCCTGGACGAACCGCTGCACCGACCGCGACCGGAAGAACCCGGTGTGGCCGCCTTTGTACCAGACGATCTCGGGTCTGCCCCAGTGTTCCCACAGCCTGCTCACCTGCTCGCGTGGGTGCACGAGCCTGTCGGCGACGCCGGCGTAGATGAAGCGGCCCTGCATCGGCACCCGGGGACTTAGCGCAAGCGGCGAGATCATCCGACCGATCGGCTTCGCCAACGTCAGTATTTGACGGCGCGGATCGTTGTGGCTGAGGCCGGCGTGGCGGCCGAGCAGTTCGACTAGATCGACGACCGGGACGCCGAGAATCGCACAGGTGAGGCCATCGTCGAGGCTGGCGACCAGCGACGCGATGTAACCCCCGAGGGACATGCCGTTCAACCCGATCTTCGAATCAGGCTCCTGCGACCGGATCCAGGACAGCAGGCGCCGAATGTCCCACACCGCCTGAGCCGCAGCGTGCACGTTGTCGACCAGGTTCCCACCAGGAAACACCGCGCCCTTCGGAAGCCCGCGCGCACGAGGGCCGTGCATGGGAAGGACGGGAAGCGCGACGTTCAGGCCGAGATCTTCGTGCAGCTGCCAGGCCCTAAACAAGGTGAGGTCGATGGCGGCCCGGCCCATCTGCGCGCCGTGCACACACACCAGCCACGGCCTTGGCTCGCGGTGTCGCAGCATCAACGCGTACACCCGGTCGTTGGCGGTGTAGCCCAGCCACCGTTCCCGGCCCGGTTCGCCGGCATGCGGCTCGTACCTGCTGTCGAAGGACATGCGCTGATAGCTTCGGCCCCGGCTGTTCACGGGCCTGACGGTGACATCGGTCAGCGGCGGGGGCGTCGCGAAGAACCCTTCAGGGTTCTCCAGCCACCCCTTCTGCCCATACAGCTCGAGAGCCGCGATCACGTTACGTTTCACTCGCGCAACTGCATCCGGGTCCGAGCTGACCGGCCGGACCGACCGGAGACCCACCAGCACGATCTCGTCGAAGAACGCTTGCGTCGCAAGCGCAATGGTGGGTCGTGCCACCGGAAGCTCGTCGGGCTCACGATCGAGATACCTACCCCAGGACCGAGCGTAGAAGCCGCCGGTCCTGGCGAACGGCCGCAGCACCTGCCGCAATGGACCGGCACCACTAGGCCGCCCGTCGGGGACGCCACGTCCCCCGTGGTCGCCATCGTCAGCCGAGGCGCCCGTCTGCTCGATGTCCTGCATCTAACCTCCACTTCGCCGGATACGGTCGGGCACGAGATCGGGTCTCAGTCAGCCTGGTGCCGGTGACCCGGAGTCGTCGCCGAGGGCGATGATCTCGTCGAAGCGCTCCCGCAGGCACACGAGCAGGACAGTGAACCATCCCGAGTTTCATGCACCCTCGGGGTTCTGTGAGCCGGCCGGTCGGTCGGTCACGTGTTCGGAATAGTAGTGGGCTTCGGCCTCGGCGGGTGGGACACGGTCAAGACGGTGCATGAGGCGCTGCTGGTTGTACCAGGCCACGTAGTCGGCGGTGATCAGTTCAACGTGGGCCAGAGTGCTCAGAGGGCCGCGGCGAAACGGGGAGTCGGCACGGATGCATTCGTTCTTGTAGAGCCCGATCGTAGTCTCCGCCAGAGCGTTATCGTAGGCATCGCCCACCGTTCCCACCGAGGGTCGCAGCCCCGAAAGTGACAGTGTCTCACCGAATCTCACACTCGTATACTGAGATCCGGCATCGCTGTTAAGCCGGATCCGGCTTAATGCTGATTATGCCGAGGTTGGTGTTAAGCCGAGGATCTGCGGAGATTGCCTGCGCTCGTGGGAGTTGCTGGTGGATTTCTCGGCTTAACGTTGCGCGGTTATCGCAGACTGTAGAGGGTTTGGAGTTGGTCGTCGGTGAGTGGCTCGGTGGCCGCGGTGTTGATGGTGGGGGTGGCGGCGTTGATCGCTTGTCGCATCATGTCCAGGGTCGCAAAGGCATAGAACGCTGCTGTGGTGGAAGCGTTTTCGTGGCCGAGGAGGCGCATGATGATCGGTAGCGGGATGCCCTGCTGGTAGAGATCCATCGCTTTGGTTTTGCGCATCAGGTGGCAGTGGATGTTCGCCGGGATCGAAGGGCATTGAGCACGTGCGGATTCGGCGGCTTGTTTGAGCACGGCGGCGACCGTGTCAGCGGACAGTTCGGCAGGTCGCCCGCGGTGCAGACTGTAGAACAACGGCCTGGTCGCGGGGAGGTTGGTGATGTTCGGGTGGAACTCGTCGAGGTAGACGTGCAGGTGGTCGATGGTTTTCGCGGTGAGGGGCACGACGCGGGTCTTGTTGCCCTTGCCGGTGAGCAGGATGTGCCCGGGTTCGGTCAGGTGGAGATCCTGCAGGGTCAGGCTGGTGATCTCGCCCACGCGAGCCGCGGTGTCGTAGAGCAGGATCAGCAGCATCCGGTTTCTCCGAGATTTCGCTGTCTGCCCGGTGAACGCGGCAAGGATCGCCCGCGTTTGAGCTTCGGTAAGGTACTCGATGGGCCTGCGGGGGCCAGCCGGCGCTTTGAGTGCTTTGGCTGATTGGCTGAGCGCGACGAGCGTGAGATCTTCGTAGGCCGCGTAGGCCAGGAACGCTTTGACGGCGCTCAGGCGCAACGTGACGGTCTTGGGCGTGTAGTGCCGCTGATCGGTCATCCAGGTCAGCCATCCTTTCAGGTGCCGGCGGTCGAAGTGATCGAAGCTGACGCGCTCACGTCCGATGTGCTCGGCCTCGGCGAGGTAGTCCAGGAAGCACTCCAGGCTGATCCGGTAGGCCTCAATCGTTTTCGGCGACAGTCCTCTGGTCTTGGGCATGTAGGCGTGCAGATAATCGCGGGCGAACCCGAAGAAGTCCGGCGCGCCGGTATGTGGGTCGCGTCTCATCAGAATCCCACCTGCGGTAGCAGGGACTGGCGTTGTCGGGTGATGTCGGCGTAGGTGGCCATGAAATCGGGCGAGGTGTGCACGTAGTAGTACGTGCTCTCAAAGGTTGCGTGGCCCATGTAACGAGATAGGTAGGGCAGCATCGCGGTGACGTCGTCGCCGGCGGTCATCCATCGCTGGATGTTGGCGTAGGCGAAGTGATGCCGGAAATCGTAGGGTCGTGGCTGTTGGCCGGCCACGGGCCGGGGCAGCGCGGCCTGGTCCCAGATGCGGCCGAATATCTTCCCGACTGTTGCTGTGCTGAC
>Ga0224555_1004435_pt1 | contig 12864 bp, 9 predicted proteins | sample 714S23034metaG_FD_180687 | JGI IMG/M metagenome (GOLD analysis project Ga0224555, IMG submission 180687) | Peat soil microbial communities from Stordalen Mire, Sweden - 717 S2 30-34 | ecosystem: Environmental > Terrestrial > Soil > Wetlands > Peat | place: Sweden: Norrbotten County, Stordalen...
GCCCGGCCCGGTTGTGCTGGGACTCATTCAGAGCCGGTGCTCCCCCGACCCGGCGGAAAACTTTGCCCGTGCCTCGCGGCGCATCGCCCAGGCCGCCCGCCAGGGCGCGCAGATCATTTGCACCCAGGAACTGTTCCGCTCCCAGTATTTCTGCCAGGCCGAAAAGCACGAGTATTTCAAACTGGCCGAGACGATCCCCGGCCCCAGCAGCACGGCCCTCCAGCAACTGGCCCGCCGCCATAAAATTGTCCTCATCGCCTCACTTTTCGAAAAGCGCGCGGCCGGCCTCTATCACAACACCGCCGCCGTCATCGACGCCGACGGCCGGCTGCTAGGCATCTATCGCAAGATGCACATCCCGGACGACCCCCTTTACCTTGAGAAATTCTACTTTACTCCGGGCGACCTGGGCTTTCGCGCCTGGCAGACCCGCCGCGGCAAAATCGGCGTCTGCATTTGCTGGGACCAATGGTATCCGGAAGCGGCCCGCCTCACCGCCCTGCAAGGGGCCGGCATCCTGTTTTACCCCACCGCCATCGGCTGGCATCCGTCGGAGAAGCGCGAGCACGGTGTCAATCAACATTCCGCCTGGGAAACCGTCCAGCGCAGCCATGCCGTGGCCAACGGCTGCTACGTCGCCGCCGTCAACCGCGTCGGCCTGGAAAGGCCGGAAGGCGGGCCCGGCCTGGAATTCTGGGGCCAGAGCTTCGTGGCCGCTCCCTCCGGGGAAATCCTCGCCAGGGCCGCGGCGGACCGGGAAGAAATCCTGCTGGCGGAGGTGGACTTGGGTCAGGTCGATGTCTCCCGCACCCACTGGCCCTTCCTGCGCGACCGCCGCATCGACGCCTACGGCGCCTTGACCAATCGCTGGATTGATTAACCGCCGCCATGTCGAAAAAAGAACGTGCATTTCCGCAGGGACGGGTTACATGTCATTCGAATGCACAAACCGATTGATACCCGGGAGCCTTTGCAAGTCGCGGCGGAGGTGCAGGAAGCTTATTTGGAGATGTTTCCGCAAGGAGATCGGGAATTCATCCCTAAGATTTTCCAATGGGCTGGGACTTGGTTCGGCGGCAAATACCGCGATTATCAGGCCATTGACGCGCATTACCACGATCTGGAGCATACCCTGCAGGGCATTCTATGCATGGCCCGCCTCTTGCGCGCGCGCCATAAACTGGGACAGGAACCCAAACTGACGCAACGGATGTTTGAATTGGGCATGCTGGCCATTCTTCTGCATGACACGGGCTACCTCAAAAAACACGGCGACAACGAAGGGACCGGCGCAAAATACACTTTGACCCACGTCGATCGCAGCATCGATTTTGCCGGCGAACTGATGCTGTCGAAGGATTATCTCATGGAAGACGTGCTGGCCGTGCAAAACATGATTCGCTGCACCGGCGTCAACGTCAAACTGGATGCCATTCGATTCCAGAACGAGTTGGAACGCATCGTCGGCTTCAGCCTGGGCACGGCCGATTTGCTCGGGCAAATGGCGGCCGGGGATTATGTGGACAAACTGCCGGTTCTCTATTTGGAGTTCGCCGAGACGGCCAGTTACAACGCCGGCAAAATGAAAGCAGGCGGATTCTTTAGCAGCGCGGACGATCTGATGCAGAAGACGCCGCTGTTTTGGGAGAAATACGTCAAAACCAAAATCGAGCGGGAGTTTCTGGGCCTTTACCGCTTTCTCAACGATCCATATCCGGACGGGCCGAATCCCTATATGCGGCAAATTGAGGCCAACATAGCGCGACTCCGGCGCGAGCTGGCCGCCCGGGGCGGTCCGTGATTCTCGTCCTTTGTTGAACAGGCGGCCGATATTTGCATGTCGCGAGAGTACGTATTACATCCCTTTCGCCCGCCAATCCATTTGCAGATTGACTACGCGAAGGAACTTAATCCCCAGCAGCACGCCGCCGTGACCGCTCCCCCGGGCCCCGCCCTGGTCATCGCCGGGGCCGGTTCCGGCAAGACGCGTGCCCTGATCTACCGCGTCGCTTTCCTCCTCGAACAGGGCGTTCCGCCCGAGTGCATCCTGCTCCTGACCTTCACCAACAAAGCGGCCAAAGAAATGATGCGCCGCGTAACCGATTTGCTGGGGGGCGAACTCTCCAGCCTGTGGGGCGGTACTTTTCATTCCATCGCCGCCCGTGTGCTGCGCCGCCACGCCCCTCTCCTGGGTTACCGCCCCGACTTTTCCATCCTCGACCGGGAAGACTCCAAAGAAATGATCCACGCCTGCATGGTCGAGATGAACATCGATGTCAAAGCCTCTCATTTTCCAAAGGCCGACGTCCTGGCTGACATTTTTTCGCTGGCCGTGAACAAGGAGAAGCCCCTGGCCGGCGTCATCGGGGAGCAATTCGATTATTTTTCCGCCCTCGCCGCGCAAATCGCCGCCGTGCAGGAGAAATATGCCGCCCGCAAAAAAGCGGCCAATGCCATGGACTTCGACGACCTTCTCGCCCTCTGGCTCAAACTCTTGCGCGACCATGACGAAACCCGCGAAGAATATCAGCGCCGGTTCCAATTCATTCTGGTCGATGAGTACCAGGACACCAACAAAATCCAGGGCGAATTGATTGATCTCCTGGCCGCGCGCCACCAGAACGTCATGGTGGTGGGTGACGATTCCCAAAGCATCTACTCCTGGCGCGGCGCCCATTTCCTGAATATCCTGAAATTTCCCGAACGCCATCCCAAGGCCGCCGTTTATCGGATTGAAACCAACTACCGCAGCACGCCGGAAATCCTGCGCGTGGCCAATGCCGCGATTGCGGCCAACCTCAATCAATTCGACAAGGAACTGACTGCCGCGCGGCCTTCCGGCGGCAAACCGGCGGTGGTCAAATGCGCCGATGGCCGCGAGCAGTCGGCTTTCGTGACGCAACGCATCCTGCAACTGCGCGATGAAGGGCGGTCCCTCAAAAGCATCGCCGTGCTTTATCGCTCGCATTTTCATGCCCTCGAACTCCAACTCTCGCTGACCCGCCAACACATTCCTTTCAGCATCACCAGCGGCATCCGCTTCTTTGAACAAGCGCACATCAAAGACGTGGCCGCCTACCTCAAGTTCATCCTGAACCCGCGCGACGAACTCGCCTTAAAACGAATCGCCCGCCTTCTTCCAGGCGTGGGCGCAAAGGGCGCCGACAAACTCTGGAACGCCTTCCAGTCGGCTTGGAACCCTGCTCCCGAACCGGCCCCGCCCGCGGCCCGGCCCGTCCTCGCCACCGCCCTGCAAAAAATCGCGTCCGTCGCGTCCAAAAAAACCGCCGTGGCCTGGGCGCAATTGACCGCCACCATCGCGCAACTCGAAGCCCCGGACGTTCGCGGCAGCCCCTCGCGCATGATTCGAATCGTCATGGAAGCGGGCTACGATGAATACCTGGAAGCGCAATACACCAATTATCGCGATCGCCGGGAGGACATCGGGCAATTAGCCGCCTTCGCCGTGGAATTTCCGACCATGGAAGAGTTTCTCACCCAACTCGCCTTGCAAAGCGAGATTGAAGCCGAAGCCTCCGCCCTGGCGGCCAAGAATGACGATCAAGTTCGTCTCTCCACCATCCACCAGGCCAAAGGCCTCGAATTCGACGTCGTCTTCATCATCATGTTGTGCGAGGGACTGTTTCCCTCCGCCCGGTCGTCCAAAACCATTGACGGCGAAGAAGAAGAGCGGCGGCTGTTCTACGTCGCCCTGACCCGCGCCCGCGATGAATTATACTTGACCTATCCGTCGCGCCGTTCGGCCTCGTGGGATGGGGACGAAACAGCCCAGCTCCCCTCGCGGTTCCTCAAGGAATTGCCGGAGGATTTGGTCGAGCAATGGGATCTCCGCCCGCCGCAATTTTACTGATAAGATCGTGGCGACAACAGGTTGACATCATGATGGCGCCCCTTATCATCCCACCATGAAAATTCTCGGCCAGTTGGTCCTTTTGGTGTGTTGTTCCCTGACGCTTCCCGCGCAAAGCGATTTGCCGGCCATGAAACGCATCACCAGCCGCCACACCCCGGCTCACGTGGCGCTCAAAAAGTTCATGCACGGGGTCAATATCGCCAATTACCTGGAGGTGCCGCCCAGCCAGCATTGGAGTGTTCCTCACTCCGTCGTTGATCTGCAAGAAATTCGCGCCCAGGGCTTTGATCACATCCGCGTGCCCGTCGGCTGGCAGTATTACGCCGGGCCGGCGCCGGATTTCAAAATATCGGATGACATTTTTGCCAGGGCGGACGCCATCGTGACCAACGCGACCGCGCTGGGATTGAATGTCATCGTTAACATCCATGATTTCTTCGCGCTCAACACCAATCCGGCCGCTAGCACTCCCGAATTCCTCGCCATCTGGAGGCAGGTTGCCGCCCATTACGCCGCGTTGCCGGCCGTAGTCCTCTCCGATTCCCTCGACCAGCAGAAGGGCGGCATGCGGATGCGGAGCCTGGGCGGCCATCAACGGCAGGGTTGCATCGCCTTCGAACTGCTGAACGAACCCAGGCAGGCCGCTACCACAACTGTCCTGAATCCCATTTACGCCAAAGCCATCCGCGAGATCCGGCAATTCACTCCGCGTGCCACAATCTTCGTCGGCACCAGCAAATTTAACTCCCCCGACGAACTTCCCCACCTCCGGTTGCCGGACGACGATGACAACCTCATCGTTACCCTGCATTGTTACGATCCGCTGTATTTCACCCATCAAGGCGCGGACTGGGTCGCACCGGATTACACCAAAGTGACGGGCGTCCAATTTCCCGGACCTCCGAAAACTCCGCTCATGCCCGATCCCAAACTGGGATTGAGCCAGGACGCTCTGCACCGCATCAACCAATACAACACCCAGCCCACTGCGAACAACCCCTCCAGTCCCCGGGCCTTTCTCTCGAAGATTCAGCGGGCCAGGGCTTGGTCGGAGGAATATGGGCGGCCCATCCACTTTGGCGAATTTGGGGCTTACACCACCGCGGACCAGGAATCGCGCGCTCATTACTACGCGGCGATGGTGCAGGCCATGGAGGCGGCGGGTTTTGGCTGGGCGAGTTGGGATTGGAAATCCGGTTTCAATTATTGGGACACAAAAAACCAGCGACCCCTGCCCGGAATGCGCGAGGCCTTCTTCCCCGCCAACGCCCAAAAAGCCGCCCCGTAATTTTCGCGGGGTGGCGCACTGGCGTCTTCTCTTGGTCCCGCAGCCCAGTTGGTTGGAACAAGCGACTCATAATCAGTCAACACTATTGCCAGAAATCATCGGACATCATCCCGGCTTTGATTATATGGACGGACCTATATCAAGGGACATGCCTCCGCTGGAGCGTCGCCCTGCCACGGCGTGCCGGTAGGGCGACGCTCCAGCGGAGCCGTCCCAAGAGATCCGATTCATAATCTCCCATTATTACGTCCGCACATATATTAGAGTATTAAACAAGGTTAAGGGCGACAGGGGGGGGGCGGGCTGCGCCCGGCCCCCCCGCCGCCCTCTCAACCTGTCGTTCATGCCACCATTTCGGCGTCTTTGATGACCAGGCGTTTCCAGAAGGCAACAAACACTTAAAGATTGAGCGGGAAGCCATCTCGCGCCATAATGTCCGCGTCTTCTCTTGGGCCCGTAGCTCAGTTGGTTAGAGCAAGCGACTCATAATCGCTTGGTGATTGGCTCGCATCCTCTTGATTCAGATATACTTACGCAAGCGGTGTTTTTTTCTGGGCCACTTCTGGGCCACTTTTTGAGAGTGTTTTCAGAGGAACAGCCCCCGCCTCCAAAAACCGTTGGACTTCCGCCTTTGGAATTAGAATGCGCCGCAGGCCCGGCAATTTCCGCAACACCTTGCGGCGAACCAATCGCCGCACCGTTTCTGCGCAAACACCCAATTCAGTTGCGCTGCTCTTTACGTCCAGGGTCTGACATTCGGGAATGGTCGTTGTATTCATAAACTCAAGTTTCACGAGTCAACAGCCTACGACCCATTATGACTTCGTTGGTGTACCTGCCACACAATCTGTCATTTTCCGAATTGAGCGATGGATGAAGGCGAGCGGGACCGCCTTGGCGGGGTGCATTCGGCTACGGTCAGATGTATGGAGAACTGATTGGTGGGCCTGCCCGGACTCGAACCGGGAACCAAAGCATTATGAGTGCTCTGCTCTAACCAATTGAGCTACAGGCCCGCCGGGGTATGATTCCAGAAGCACCAGCAACTTTCAATAGCAGACTGAAAATGTGAATCGCCACGAATTATCGTGCTTTGAAAAACCGTCCGTGAAAATTACGGAGCCGCAGAATTGGGGGTTATACGCTCATTTTCATCCGTTGTTTCGGCCGAACGGCGTTTCTTTTGTTCTGCGTTTCAGCGTTTTTCTCCTCGCTCTCGTCAACTGACGCAGCTTCCACCTGGCTGGGGGCCTGGTTCTTGGTGAGATCAAGTTTTTCCTCAATCTCACTCTGGCGCCGGGTCAGTTCCTGAAAGCGGTCCTCGCGCTCGAATTTCGCGCCGACTTTTTCGCCAAGCTCTTTGACGCGCTTATGGGCATCGGTGATGTCCAGTTCCAACCTTTCCGCACGTTCCTCAAATCCCTGAACGGTCGCTTCCAGCGAGCGAATGGTGCCGAGAGCCGTGTCTGTAACCCGTGCGCCGTAACTGTTGCTCCCCCGCACAACCATTTCGACGGTGTTGTTGAAACCCGGACGCAGGAACAAGTCAAAACCGGCGAAGCGTCCGATTTTGATGTCGTCGCCAAACCGTGCCTTCAGTTTTTCCGCTCGGCGCATGATCAATTCGCCCGCAATGCCCCGGTTGTTGGATTCCTGTCCGTCGAGTTCAATGCGGAATTTATCCCCTGACGTGTCCTGGCGAACACCCAAGTCCTGCCGCAGATTGGGCAGGAGATAAACAACGGCGCGTCACGATCCGGTTCGCGAACGCCTCCAGTTTTCTGGGCCACTTCTGGGCCACTTTTTCGGTCGTGGGCGGTTGTGACGAGTTGCAGCCCAAGAACTCGGCGGCTTCAAAAATCGTCAGAAACCATTGATAACAATGGTGTTACTGCAATCTGTTGCAACTGACGACAACCGGCGGTTACTGCTTGCCACCCCCGGTTTTGCAAACTCATAATCGCTGGGTCCCCGGTTCAAGTCCGGGCGGGCCCACCATCCTTGCAAAATGCAAGCTGCTGCCGGGGCATTTTAAGCAAATTGCGGTTCTTAAGCCATCCCAGGCCCGCTTTTCCTCGCACCGGCTTGGCACGAACACAGCTCCATCAAAGTGAACAACGGAGGATGCTGCCTTCGATCACAACGGAACGACAATTATGGCTAAGAGAAACAATACAAAGAATGCAACCGCAGGAAAAAACTCGAGAGTTCAGACTTTCTCCTTTACCGCGCCCGCGGCGATGAGCGTGCAGTTGGTGGCCGACTTCACGCAATGGCAGAAAATGCCCGTCAGCATGCAGAAGGGCGCGGATGGCGTCTGGCGCGCCACCGTCGAAGTGGAGCCGGGCGTCCACCATTACCGGTTTTTGGTGGACGGCCAATGGCGGGACGATCCGGAATGCGCCCTGCGCGTGCCAAATCCGTTTGGCGGCCAGGATGCCGTCCGCCAAGTCGCCTAGGGAGAGAGACTGAGAGCGGCGCCCTATTCCACAAATTATTCTGAATTCGGCTTGACCCGCCGAAATGAATGAATGGAATATTTCCATTTGCCTCCCCCGAAGGGGATGCAAGCTGATAGTATATGGAATTATTATGGAATATCGCGAATTAGGACGGACGGGTTGGAAAGTCTCCGCCATCAGCTTCGGCGGCTGGGCCATCGGCAGCACTTGGGGCAGGGTGGATGACAAGGAGTCCATGGCGGCCTTGCATCGCTGCCTGGATTTGGGCGTGAATTTTTTTGACACAGCCGACGTCTATGGCGACGGCCACAGCGAACAGTTGCTGGCCCGGCTGCGCAAGGAACGGCGCGAGCCTTTCTACGTCGCCACCAAGGCCGGACGCCGTCTGCAACCTCACGAAGCAGCCGGCTACAACCGGGAAAACCTCACGGCCTTCGTCGAGCGCAGCCTTAAGAACCTGGCGGTGGAATCAATCGACTTGCTGCAACTGCATTGCCCGCCTGTCACCGTCCTCTACATGCCGGAAGTCTTCGGCATCCTGGACGATCTGACCAAAGCGGGCAAACTCCGCCACTACGGCGTCAGCGTCGAAAAAGTGGAGGAAGCCCTCATCGCGATCGAACATCCGGGGGTGCAGACAATTCAGATCATCTTCAATATGTTCCGCCAGCGCCCCGGCGAATTATTCTTCGGCGAGGCGCGCCGCCGCCGGGTTGGCATCCTGACCCGCGTGCCGCTCTCCTCCGGCATGCTCACCGGCAAGATGACCAAAGACAGCCGCTTCGAGCAGGATGACCACCGCGCCTTCAACCGCCAGGGCGCGGCTTTTGACCGGGGTGAAACTTTTTCCGGCGTGGATTACGACACAGGTTTGAAAGCGGTGGACGATCTGCGGCCGTTGGTCCCCGCCGGGGCGACCCTGGCCCAGATGGCGTTGCGGTGGATTTTGATGTTCCCGGAGGTCACATGCGCCATCCCCGGGGCCAAACGCCCGAGTCAAGTCGAAGAAAATATCGCGGCGGCGAATCTGCCGCCCTTGAGCCGCGAGACCATGGCCGGCATCACCGCGATTTACAACCGGCGCATCAAGCCTTTGGTCCAGCAACGCTGGTGACCGGCCCGGGGCTGCGCAAACCCCGCCAGTTTTCTTCGCGGCTGAAAGTTTTAGTGATAGCGATATAATTTCACACGCTGGATGCCAAACTGGTCCGGAACCAGCCGCAGATGCCGGCCTTGGTGGTCTTCGTCGCCGTTCAACCGGCGCCCGGCGACCCAGTGGCCATTTACAAACGAACCTTCCTCAATACTCGCCATCCCGGCAATGGGATCAACGGGCGATTCGGAACTGAACGTCACGATCAACCCGCTGCCAGCCACCAGGTACTCGTCCGGGCCCAGTGAGATAATCAATCCGCCAAAGCGCGGCCATGGACTTGGATGCGGATTGCGCGAACCCGCCCAAGTGTAATCATGAGAGACATTCAGGATGAAGTTGCCGAGGTGGATTTTTTGCGTCTGGTTTGCTTCATCGAGCAACACGCCGGCCATCGTTCCTTTGCCCTGGTTATCCAGAATCTCAGGCGCGAGTTGGGACAGGACATCATAGCACCGTCCGAAATCGGGCCGCTGCGCCGAAGGCTCATTCGCGCCACGCACAGGAGGCGGATCATCAATCGCAAATGGTGAAAACCCCATCGCGTCACACTGGCCAAAAGCATAAAACGGATTCGCCGTGTCCCGGATGGCCTCCGGGATGAAGAGTGGGTTGCCGGTACGATGATATTGGCCGCACCACTCGGCGAAATTCGGGAAATAGATGTCAGGCGAGAGAAAATCAATTCGCGGCGCACCGGCCCGCCAAACATCCAGCAAATGCGGCAACGGCCCACCGCTGGGATACTGGCCGGGCTTGAAATTGGGGCGGATCAAAGCGGCATTGACATACATGGGCAATGAATACTCCGCTTTGCCGCTCGCCGTCACCTGGTCCGCGTAACGGGCAAACCACCATGCCGTGAATATCTCCTCCGTTCCGATCCCCGGCCCGAAAACTTCCTCCCATGTGCCCGAGGTTTTGAAACCGGCCTTTTCCCAGACTTCACGGAATTCGGGTATCAGTGTGTCTTTGTGCGCCTGGAGATAATCCATTAATTCCTTCGGAACCGGTTTGGCAAAGGCCTGGCTGGCCGCGGCCGAGTGGTCCCGGGCTTCTGGAATCATGCCGATCTCATTTTCCACCTGAATCATGATGACCGTATGGTTTTTGTCCACGTTGCGGGTGTGTCGCATCAGCGCCGCGAAGGCGCGGGCATCGGTCTGCCAGTTTGTTTCGTTGAAAGGAGAAAGAATTTCAAGGCCGGCGCCGTCGGACTTCTGGCTGCGCGGAAACCGGCGTTGATCGGTTTTTACCCAGGCTGGCGCATAGCAGGACATGCTGTTCTTCCAACTGCCGAACCAGAGGAAAACCAAACGAAGGTTGTTGACCCGGGCGTCATGGATCAGACCGTCCACCAGCTTGAAGTCGAACCTGCCTTCTTCAGGCTCGATCAATTCCCAGGAAACCGGCGTCAGCACAGTGTTGAGATGCATCCGGGCCAAACGCGGCCAGATGGGTTTCATGTATTCCAAACTTGATGCGCTGGAATTGTGCAGCTCGCCTGCCAGGATGAGAAATGGCTTGCCGTCCACCATCAGCCGCGAGGCTGCGCGCTGTCTGTCAATATGAGGAATGACGGAAATATCGCCCGCCCGGAGCAGGGCTGTCGTGCAAATGAAAACGGCGGTCAGGCCGCGAAGCGGTATCTTCATATTCAATAGGATCAGCCAAAGGTGTCCCCGTTCCAGCCCCAGTGGCTCGCGCCCGCGTCGGTGAAGTTCAGGTAAAAGTTTTAACAGTGGCATGACCGATATCTACCACCCGGCAGCGCCACACTCAAGCACATCGGAAGAATGGAGGGAAAACAGGCTCGCTCGCCATTCGCGGCCGGCGGCAGTATATTGATGCGTGAGCAACAATGCATTGGCCGCGTCGCTGGACCGGCGCACCGTCGCCGGGACGCTTTGCCGGCCCGAAGACGGACGCATTCGTTGCGTGGCGTGCGGTCATCGCTGTCTTCTCGCGTCAGGACGGCGGGGCATCTGCAAAGTCCGCTTCAATGACGGCGGCCAATTGCGCGTGCCGTTCGGTTACGTGGCCGGCGGCCTCGCCGGCGATCCGGTGGAGAAAAAGCCATTTTTCCACGTCCATCCCGGCAGCGGCACCCTGACATTCGGAATGCTCGGGTGCGATTTTCACTGTTCCTATTGCCAGAATTGGGTCACCAGCCAGGCCTTGCGCGATGAGGCGGCGGCGGCGCCCGTCCTCGAATTAACACCCGCCCAAATCGTGAAGGCCGCCCAACGGACCGGCGCCCGGCTGATTGTGTCCAGCTACAACGAACCGCTCATCACCGCCGAATGGGCCGTCGCCGTTTTCCAGGACGCGCAACGGGCCGGTCTGCCCTGCGCCTTCGTCTCCAACGGCAATGCCACGCCCGAGGCGCTCGATTTTCTGCGCCCGTGGATTGTCGCATATAAGATTGATCTCAAGGGATTCGACGACCGGCGCTATCGCACACTGGGGGGGACACTCGAACACGCAACCGGCGGCATCCGCATGGCGCATGGGCGCGGCCTGTGGCTGGAGGTCGTCACGCTCGTGGTGCCGGGCTTCAACGACAGCGGGGAGGAGTTGCGCGCCATGGCCAAATTCCTCGTCTCGGTCAGCCCCGACATTCCCTGGCACGTCACCGCCTTCCATCCTGACTACAAAATGACCGCCGCGACGGCCACGACTGCCCGCCAGCTCATGCGCGCCGCGGAAATCGGCGTGGAGGAAGGGCTGCATTTCGTCTATGCCGGCAACCTGCCCGGCCGCGTCGGCCCGTGGGAAAACACCTTTTGTCCCCAATGCCGCACGGCGCTCGTGGAACGCGCGGGCTGCGTCATCCGGCAGTATCGCATCACCGGCGAGGGCAAGTGTCCGAAATGCCGGATGACCATTCCCGGCCTGTGGCCGGGAGGCGGGGTGGCGGAGGTGAGGCTGGGCGACGCCGCGATGGATTGGCTTTCGCGCCGGCCACGGCGGGTGCAACCCGGTGTTTGAAATCGTCTTAAGGAGGCGGTGAAAAGAGCCGATACAAGAATGTTGCGGTCTGTGCCGGATGACCGGCGCGAGCCAACGATGAAAGCAGCAGCCACCAATTGTTCCGCGCTCCCGCAGGGCGGCCTGTCGGGGTCATCTCCACGGGAGTCGCCTGCCCATGCTTGTCTGCTGCTGGACCAACTGCCGATCGGCATTTTCCAAAAGGATAAAGAGGGCCGCTACGTCTTCGTCAATTCATGGTTTTGCCGCCTCAGAAGGGCCACATTGGATGAATTCGTTGGCAAAACCCCCGATGAAGTTGCCGTCTATAGATGGAAGCCCAAAGCCCCGGATACTCCGGATAAATTGAGGGAAATCACGGTCTTTCATGAAGGCGCAAACCATCATGCCCGCATCATGGAAACCGGCCAGACCATCGAAGCGCAGGAGCATCATGTCACCCCGGATGGCAAGGAGCAGTATTTCCACGTCATTAAAGGGCCGTTAGTTGGCCCGGATGGCACGATCATCGGTTCGCAAGGCTTGCTGGTGGACATCACCGAACGCAAGCGGGCTGAAGCGCTATTGGCCAGTGAGCGCCATATGTTGCGGGCGCTGATGGATTCTTCAACGGACGCAATCTATTTCAAGGACCGCGAATCGCGCTTTATTCGTTGCAGCGCGGGCCTGGCCTCGTATTTCAGCCTGGGCGGCGCGGACGAGGCCATCGGCAAACGCGACTTTGACTTCTTCGGCGAGGAGCATGCCCGTCCGGCCTTTGAAGACGAACAGGAGATCATGCGCACGGGGCAGCCGATGATTGGCAAAACCGAGAAGGAAACTTGGCGGGACGGACATATCACTTGGGCCTTGTCCAGCAAAATGCCGCTTTATGGCGACCATGGCGAAATTGTCGGCACTTTCGGCATTTCCAAGAACATCACCCCCTTCAAGGAGGCCGAAGCCAAAGTTGAGGATTTGCACCGACAGTTGTTGCAAACATCGCGTCAGGCCGGCATGGCCGAGGTGGCCACCAGCGTCCTGCACAACGTCGGCAACGTGCTCAACAGCGTCAACGTCTCCGCCACCCTCCTCCTGGACAGCGCCAAAAGATCCA
>Ga0224555_1004436_pt1 | contig 12863 bp, 13 predicted proteins | sample 714S23034metaG_FD_180687 | JGI IMG/M metagenome (GOLD analysis project Ga0224555, IMG submission 180687) | Peat soil microbial communities from Stordalen Mire, Sweden - 717 S2 30-34 | ecosystem: Environmental > Terrestrial > Soil > Wetlands > Peat | place: Sweden: Norrbotten County, Stordalen...
GGAACTCGGCTGCGGCGGCGCTCTGCGTTTGTGACGGTTTGTCATAGGAGATCTCGACGCCGGCGTCGGTCAGGATTTTGCGTAACTCCTCCAGTGCGGCGCGGGCGATGCCGATGGCCATGCCCGCAACCAGTGGCCGGGTGTTGTCGAAAGTCTCCATCACCCCGGCGAAACCCTTTTCCGCCCCAGCGATTTCGGGGTTGCCCAACAAGTTGTCTTTCGGCACACGGGCGTTGTCGAAGCGGATCGCCGCCGTGTCGGAGCCCTTGATCCCGAGCTTGTTCTCCAGTCGCTCGACGGTCACACCGGGGTGCTCGCGCGGGACGATGAACGACTTGATCGCCGATCGGCCCAGCGACTTGTCCAGCGTTGCCCACACCACGATGTGGGTGGCGCGCGAGCCTGCGGTGACGAAGATCTTTTCGCCGTTGATCACGTATTCGTCGCCGTCGAGCTTGGCGGTGGTGGTCACCGCTGCCGAGTCGGACCCGAATCCCGGCTCGGTGATCGCCATCGCCGCCCAGACCCGGCCCAGACGCTGCAACTGCTCGTCGGTGGCCACACCGGAAATCGCCGCGTTACCCAGGCCTTGGAAGGGCATCGACAGCAGCATCGCCGCATCGCCCCAGCTGGCCTCTAACGTCTGCAGTGCCGCGCCCATGTTGGCGCCGTTGCGGTTTTCTCCGTTGCTGTCGCTGCTGCGAAAGGAGTCGGCGCCCGACATGTCCAACGTGTTCGATTCGGAGGCTCCGGTGAACAGCTCGGACAGGGTGTCGAGCTCGACCGGGTAGGCGTGCTCTTTGACGTCGTACTTACGCGCGATCGGCCGCATCATCTCCGCGGCGCCCTGGTGTGCCTTGTCGATCACCGCGTGCAACTTGCGGGGAAGTTCCAGATTGATTGCCATGGTTGGTCTTTCCGTTGCGGATTCGATAACGACTTAGATGACTACAACGCCCTCGGCGACGCCGATGGCCCTCAGGTCGCGGTACCAGCGCTCGACGGGGTGCTCCTTGGTGAAGCCGTGCCCGCCGAGCAGTTGCACGCCGTCCAGGCCGATCTGCATGCCCTTGTCGGCGCCGAGCCGTTTGGCCAACGCAGCTTCGCGAGCGAACGGAAGGCCCTGCTCAGCTCGCGCCGCGCCGCGCCAGGTGATCAGCCGCAGGCCATCGAGTTCGATGGCGATGTTGGCGCACATGAAGGCGACCGACTGCCGGTGAGCGATGGGCTCGCCGAAGGCTTCACGTTCCTTCACATAGGGGATGACGTAGTCGAGCACCGCGTGCGACGTACCGACCGCCAGCGCCGCCCACCCCAGCCGCGACAACGCGATGGCCTCGGAGTAATCCGCGTCGCCGGCGGCGTCTTCACCCAGTCGTGCGCTGACCGGCACCGTCACGTTGTCGAGCTCGACGTGGCCGAGCTCGGCGGCGCGGATCCCCATGCTCGGGTCGGACTTGACGGTCAGGCCGTTGCTCGACGATTCGACGATGAACAGCGCCGGCTTGCCGTTGAGTTGGGCCGCGACCACGAACAACTCGGCGTTGGCAGCTGCGGGAACCAGCGACTTGACCCCGTCCAGCCGGTAGCCGCTCGGCGTGCGTACCGCCGTGGTCTTCAGCGCCGTCGGGTCGAATAGTGGCTGCGGCTCGGCGATCGCCACGCACGCCTGCGGGACGTTCTCGCCGGCGAATTCCTGCAGGTAGGTGGCCTGCTGGTCGGCGCTGCCCCAGTGGGTCAGTGCGGCGGCGACGCCTGCCGGCGCCAGGATCGGCAGGGCCAGCCCCATGTCGCCGTAGGCGAGCGCCTCGGCAACCAACACATTGGTCACGCTGGAACGCTCCGCGGCGATGCCGTCGAAATCCTCGGGAATGTTGATTGCGGTGATCCCCAACTCCGCCGCCTTGGCGACCAGGTCGGGGGGATAGGTCGTCGCCGCATCGGCGTCGTGGGCCACCGGACGCAATATCTCTTCGGCGAACTGCTCGACGGTCTCGACGATGAGTTTTTGGTCGTCGTCGGGGGTCAGGTCGAAGTAGTCCTTGCCGCTGGTCTTCAGCCGGGTGGGTCCGCCGCGCAGGTTCTGGACGCGGCTGAACTGACGGCTGGTGGCTCCGGCGGTGGAGAACAGCGTCTTGACGCCGTAGCGCAGCGTCCGGTTGAGCGGATCGCGCAGGTGGTACTTGTCCAGGAATTCCTGGCCGACAATGGGCGTGAGCAGGCCCAGCGCTACGTCGATGCCGGTTCGCTTGTGCTTGTACTCTCCGACTGCGGATTTCCGGCCTGCGCGTTTGGGGCGCGGCTTCGAGCCGTTACGGGTGCCGTTTGCGGGGGTGACAGTGTTTGTCATGGAAGCAGCCTCGTTCGTTGGGGCAGTGCGATGACTTTATCTTACTCCGGAGTAAGGTAGCGGTGTGTGTTAAGTAGTTCACAGGGTCCACTATTTGGCGGCAAGTCGGGTCAAGACCAGATCGTGCAGCAGGCCATTGGTTGCCACCGCGCTGCCGCCGTGCGGGCCCGCGCTGCCGTCGAGGCTGGTGAACGCCCCGCCCGCCTCGCGCACCAGGATGTCCAGCGGGGCCAGATCCCATACCGACACTTCCGGCTCGGCGGCGATGTCGACCGCCCCCTCGGCCACCAGGCAGTAGGACAGGAAGTCCCCGAAGGCGCGTACTCGCCATACCGCATCGGTCAGTCCGAGGAAGCGGTCCCGCAGGTCGAGCTGGGCCCAACCGGACAGGCTGGAGAACGACAAGCTGGCCGAATCAAGCTGTGTCACAGAGGAAACAGAGAGTCGGCGGGCAGCGGCGTCGCCGACCGCGACGAACGCCCCCGTGCCGGTGGCGGCCCACCATCGCCGCTGCAGCGCAGGCGCACTGACCACCCCGACTCGAGGCACGCCGTCGTCGAGCAATGCGATCAGGCTGGCCCACACCGGCACGCCCCGCACGAAGTTCTTGGTGCCGTCGATCGGGTCGATGATCCACTGCCGCCCGGCCAAAGTTGTTGACCCACCGAACTCTTCACCGAGGACGCTGTCATGTGGCCGGACGTGGCCAAGCGTCTGCCGCAAACCCGTTTCGACCGCGTGATCCGCGTCGCTGACCGGCGTCAGGTCCGGCTTGGTGTCGACCTGCAGGTCGACTGCGCCGAAGCGGGCCAGCGTGACCGCGTCGGCCTGGTCGGCGAGGGCCAGCGCCACCGCAAGATCGTCGTCACGCATCTGGTCGCCTTCCGCGGGAATCGCCATCCTGCGTTGATACCACGGACTCCATCGGACGGGGGATGATCAATGCGGGCCGAACGCACAACCGGCTGTACATCTTGTCAACCGCACTGCAAGAAAACGGAAACGCTTCGCGAGATTCCACCAGGAAGGACGCTAACGATGGCTGACGAAAAGCGAGGGCAGGCTGTCCTTTTCGACGCCCTGACGACGAAGGGCACGGCCTTTTCCGAGGCCGAGCGCCGCCGGTATGGTCTGCTGGGCCTGCTGCCGACCGCGGTGAAGACCCTGGACGAGCAAGCCGGACATTGCTGGCATGAATTCTCTACTCGCCAAGGCGATCTCGACAGACACATCTATCTACGCGCGTTGCAAGACCGCAATGAGACCCTTTTCTACCGCGTGCTGCACGACCATATCCCCGAGTCCCTGCCGATCGTCTACACCCCCACCGTGGGTGAAGCCTGCCAGCGTTTCAGCGAGATCTATCGTCGGCCGCGTGGGTTGTTCGTGTCCTATCCGGACCGCGACGGTCTTGACGAGGTGTTGGACAACCGGCCCCAACGCGACGTTGACGTGATCGTGGTGACCGACGGGCAGCGAATCCTCGGTTTGGGCGACCAAGGCATTGGCGGGATGGGCATTCCGATCGGCAAGCTTTCGCTTTACACCCTCATCGGCGGCATCGATCCCGCTCGCACCCTGCCGATCGTGCTCGACGTGGGCACCGACAACGTGGAACTCCTCGACGACCCGCAGTACCTCGGCTGGCGCCACCGGCGCATCCACGACGACGAGTACTACGCGTTCATCGACAGATTCGTCGCCGCGGTGCAACAGCACCTGCCGAATGTGCTGCTGCAGTGGGAAGACTTCGCCACCGTGCACGCACTGCCCATCCTTGCCCGCTACCGCGACAAGTTGCTTACCTTCAACGACGACATCCAGGGCACCGCCGCCGTCGCCCTCGGTGCACTGCACGGCGCCGCGAAAGTCACCGGCCGCCCGCTGTCGCAGCAGCAAGTCGTCATGCTCGGGGCCGGCTCAGCCGGCATCGGGGTCCTAGACATGATCCGCCGCGAGATGGTGAACGAGGGACTGTCCGAACAGGCTGCCACAGAGCGAATTTGGGTCGTCGATGTGGTCGGGCTGCTCACCGACGACCGTACCGACCTGACGGCCGAACAGCGTGCTTTCGCGCAGCCCGCCAACCGGGTGGCTGGTTGGAGCCTGTCTGAGCCTGCTCAGCTGTCCGACGTCGTGCACCACGTCGACGTCGGGGTCCTGCTCGGACTGTCCACCGCGGCCGGAGCCTTCACCGAAGCCATCGTGCGTGAACTCGCCGGTAAAACCGAGCGGCCGATCATCTTCCCGCTCTCCAACCCGACGAGCCGCGCAGAAGCGCACCCAGCCGAATTGGACGCCTGGACCGACGGGCGCGCGCTGATCGCCACCGGCTCACCGTTCGCGCCGCTGTTGCGCAGTGGCGTGGAACGGCCTGTGGCCCAATGTAATAACGTCTACATCTTCCCGGCCATGGGTCTTGCCGTGACCGCAGCGGAGGCGACCCGAGTCACCGACGAGATGATGCGGGTTGCCGCGGCGACCCTGGGCGACGCATCGCCCGCCCTCACTGATCCCGACGGACCGCTGCTGCCGGCGTGGTCGGAGGTACCCGACGTGGCCGTGCGCATCGCCCACGCGGTCGCCGCCCAGGCCGTGGCGGACGGCGTCGCCCCGAAACGCAGCAGCGAAGAACTCGCCGCACGGATCGCGCAGGTGCACTGGACTCCCGCTTATCCGCCAAGGCCAGCCTGACCACGTGACCGGCGCGTCCGCGGTCCTACGATGGCGTCGTGTGGGAAATGCTTTCGGTGCTGCTGCTCATCGCGATCGTTGCGGGGTTGGTGGCTCCGCGATTGATCCGTCGGGGCCCCCGCAGGGATTCGTTGAGCGGGACGCTCCTGATCACCGGTGTCAGCCCACGGCCTGACGCGGAGGGGGAGCAGTACGTCACCATCACCGGTGTCATCGACGGACCAACTGTCAACGAGTACACCGTCTACCAGCGCATGGCCGTCAATGTCGACAACTGGCCGACCGTGGGCGAGCTGAAGCCGGTGGTGTATTCGCAGCGGAATCCCGACAACTGGATGTTCGCGCCACCCGAGTAGCGCGCCTTAGCCGTGGCTGATGTGCAGCAGCCTGGCCAGGTTCGGCAGTTTTACCCGTGGCCGGCCATGCGGCTCACCGGCCGACCGTTCGTGTTCGTCGATCAGCTTCCAGTGCGCGTCGGTGACGAGTTTGGGCTGGCGGGAGGCCAGCAAATCGGCGACCTTGTCAGCGTGGTCGGCGCCGAAGTCGGCCAACTCGGATTCGTCGGCGCCGCTGAGGTCGGCGATCAGGGTGTCGATGGTGTCCTGGGAGTCCTTTTTGTTGGTGCCGATCACCCCGCTCGGACCGCGCTTGATCCAGCCGACAACGTATTCATTTCGGCTGCCATGCACCCGGCCGCCGGTGTTCGGAATGGTCCCGCTTTTCTCGTCGAACGGCAGCCCGGGCGTGGGAACGCCGCGGTAGCCGACCGAGCGGACCACCAACTGCGCGGGCAGCTCCTCACGCGCGCCGGTGTCCTTGGCCACCACCCGTCCGCTGTCGTCGCTGACCAGCTCGTTGCGCCCGAGCACGATCTTCTCGACGCGTTCCTCGCCTGCGATTTCGATGGGAGAGGTCATGAAGCGGAACACGATCCGGCGGTGTCCCGGCCGGGGCTCGCGGCCGGCGTAGCCGCGTAGCGCCGTGATGTTCTGCTTGCAGACCTTGCCGACTGCCGCCGCGTCGTCGTCGCTGATGCCCTCGAGCGCCGCCGGGTCGACCACCACGTCGACGTTCTCCAGATCTGCCAGTTCGCGCAGCTCCAGGGTGGTGAACGCGGTTTGCAGCGGGCCACGGCGACCGATGACCACCACTTCCTCCACGCCGCCGGGGCGCAACGACTCCAGCGCGTGGTCGGCGATGTCGGTTTGCGCGAGCACGCCGGGATCGGTCACCAGAATGCGGGCGACGTCGAGCGCGACGTTGCCGTTCCCTATAACAACGGCCCGGGCGCCGGAAAGATCGGGCGATATCGCCTCGAAGTGCGGGTGAGCGTTGTACCAGCCCACGAAGTCGACCGCCGCGACGCTGCCGGGCAGCTCTTCGCCGGGGATGTTCAACGGTCGGTCGGCTTGCGTGCCGATCGCGTAGACCACCGCGTGGTAGTGCTCGGCCAGTTCGGCCGCGCTGATGTGCTCGCCCACCACGACGTTGCCGAAAAACCTGAACCGCGCGTCGTCGGCGATCTTCTCGAATTGCTTGCTGATCGACTTGATCTTGGGGTGGTCGGGCGCGACCCCGGAGCGCACCAAACCCCACGGCGTCGGCAGCATCTCCAGCATGTCGATGGCGATGTCGATGTGGTCGTCTGAGTCGGCGGCTTTGAGCAGCGATGCCGCGGCGAAGAATCCAGAGGGGCCCGAGCCGACGATGGCGACGTGGTAAGGACGCATAATCCCCGATGCTAAACGTCTGCCCGGCCCGCACGTGGCTTGTCGCGCGGCCTGTCCCGCCGCCGGTAACGTGATCAGGCGTGGACCCCGACCGCCAAGCTGATATCGGAGCACTCGACTCCACCCTGACCACGGTGGAACGGGTGCTCGACGTCGAAGGTCTGCGCAGCCGCATCGAGAAGCTCGAACACGAGGCATCCGATCCCAAATTGTGGGACGACCAGTCCCGGGCGCAGCGAGTGACCAGCGAGCTTTCCCACGCCCAGGGGGAGTTGCGGCGTGTCGAAGAGCTGCGCCAACGGCTCGACGATCTGCCGGTGCTCTACGAGCTGGCCGATGAAGAGAACGCCGAGGACGCCAAAGCCGAGGCCGACGCGGAACTCAAGGCTCTGCGCGTCGACATCGAGGCGATGGAAGTGCGAACACTGCTCTCCGGCGAATACGACGAGCGTGAGGCGCTGGTCACCATCCGCTCTGGCGCCGGTGGTGTGGATGCCGCCGACTGGGCCGAGATGCTGATGCGGATGTACATCCGATGGGCCGAGCAGCACAAGTACGGCATCGAGGTATTCGACACGTCCTACGCCGAAGAGGCCGGGATCAAGAGCGCAACCTTTGCCGTGCACGCTCCCTTCGCGTACGGCACGCTGTCCGTCGAACAGGGCACCCACCGGTTGGTGCGGATCAGCCCGTTCGACAACCAGAGCCGGCGGCAGACGTCGTTCGCGGAAGTCGAGGTGTTGCCCGTGGTGGAGACTGTCGACCACATCGAAATCCCTGAGGGCGACCTCCGCGTCGACGTGTACCGCTCCAGTGGCCCCGGTGGCCAGTCGGTGAACACCACCGACTCGGCGGTTCGCCTTACCCACATCCCGACCGGTATCGTCGTGACTTGTCAGAACGAGAAGTCGCAGCTGCAGAACAAAGTGGCCGCGATGCGGGTTCTTCAGGCAAAGTTGTTGGAACGCAAGCGCTTAGAAGAACGTGCTGAACTCGACGCATTGAAGGGGGACGGCGGCAGCTCCTGGGGCAACCAGATGCGGTCCTACGTACTGCACCCGTATCAAATGGTCAAGGACCTGCGTACGGACTACGAGGTAGGTAACCCGGCGGTCGTTCTCGACGGAGACATCGATGGGTTCCTGGAAGCAGGTATCCGGTGGCGCAACAGAAAAGATGACGACTAGTAGAAACGTTTTCGCGGTAGCAACGGCGCGGCCGTGGCAGGACGTCTGGAGCGGCGACATCCGCGACTGGGTCCTGACGAGCGGCCTGCATATCGTCCTGCTGCTGATCGGTGCGGTGCTGGCGGCCCGCTTCGTCACCTGGGCGGCGCAAAAGGTGAGCGAGCGTCTCGACGTGGGCTTCGCCGAGAGCGATGCGTTGGTCCGTTCGGAGGCCACCAAGCACCGGCAGGCCGTGGCATCGGTGATCTCATGGGTGTCGGTTGTCCTCATCGCCATCGTTGTCGCCGTCGAGATGGCCGATATTCTGCGTATCTCGGTGAAAGGGCTGGTAGCGCCCGCGACTGTGATTGGGGCAGCGCTGGGCTTCGGTGCCCAGCAGCTGGTCAAGGATTTGCTCTCTGGGTTCTTCATCATCGTCGAAAAGCAGTACGGGTTCGGCGATTTGGTCGAGCTCACCATCCAGGGATCGACGCAGGATGCGGCTGGAACTGTCGAGGATGTGACGCTGCGGGTGACCAGGCTGCGCTCGCCTGACGGCGAGGTGTTCACCGTGCCCAACGGTCAGATCGTCAAATCGATCAACTTGTCCAAGGATTGGGCGCGCGCCGTCGTCGACATCCCGGTGCAGACCAGCGCCGACCTCAACTTGGTGAACGAGGTTTTGCATCAGGAATGCGAGCGCGCACGCGACGACGAGGTGCTGGGGGAGCTGCTGCTGGATGCGCCCACCGTGATGGGTGTGGAAAGCATCGCAGTGGATACCATCACTTTGCGATTGGTGGCCCGCACATTGCCCGGCAAGCAGTTCGAGGCGGGCCGGCAGTTGCGTGCGCTGGTGATCCGCGCCCTGGCTCGATCCGGCGTTGTCACCAAGGCGGACGTGACCGTCGGGGCCATCGTCCATCCGGCAACAGCCGTCGGCGCTGAGAACGAAACGCAGGGCGCGGCCCGGTGAGGTTCTTCAACCTGGACACGCTGAGGAGAGTCGGCGACGACATGGAACGCGGCTGGCCAGGCTACCTGCTCGGCGGGCGTGTGCGTACCTCGACTGTGGTGTTGATCATCGCGTTCGGTGCGCTGTGGTGGATTTACGACGACCACCAGCGCGCGGTCGAATCCTCGCCAAAAACCACGCAGGTGCCCGCGACCCAGGTGGTGCCGCCGGGATTCGTGCCCGATCCGAACTACACCTGGGTACCGCGCACTCAAGTGCAGCAACCGCCAACCACCGTGACCGTGACGCCAACGCCGACGCCCACCACCTCGCCCACACCGCCGCCGCTATTCCCGCCGATTCTCCTGCCCCCGCCGTTCGGTCCGGCCGTCACCAGCACGCCGTCGCCTACGCCCAATCCGGCGCCGGCACCGCCGGCCCTGCCGCCACTGCCCGGCTTACCCTGATGCCGCGTCGAGCCGCGTCGTCGCCGGGCGGCCTGACCGGGTACAGCGACACTCACGGTTACACTGGCGACCCGTGATGATCACCCTCGACCATGTCACCAAGCAGTACAAGTCGTCGGCACGCCCCGCGTTGGACAACGTCAACGTGAAGATCGACAAGGGTGAGTTCGTCTTTCTCATCGGCCCGTCCGGCTCGGGCAAGTCGACGTTCATGCGGCTGCTGCTGGCGGCTGAGACCCCGACCAAAGGCGATGTTCGGGTCTCGAAGTTTCACGTCAACACGCTGCCCGGACGGCACATCCCGAAGCTGCGGCAGGTCATCGGCTGCGTCTTCCAGGATTTCCGGTTGCTGCAGCAGAAGACGGTGTTCGAGAACGTCGCATTCGCACTCGAGGTCATCGGCAAGCGTGCCGACGTGATCAACCGGGTGGTGCCCGACGTACTGGAGATGGTCGGTCTGTCCGGCAAGGCGAGCCGGCTGCCGAGCGAGCTGTCCGGCGGGGAGCAGCAGCGAGTGGCCATCGCGCGGGCGTTCGTCAATCGGCCGCTGGTATTGCTGGCCGACGAGCCCACCGGCAACCTCGACCCGGAGACGAGTAACGACATCATGGATCTGCTGGAGCGGATCAACCGCACCGGGACCACTGTGCTGATGGCCACCCACGACCACCACATCGTCGACACCATGCGGCAACGTGTGGTGGAGCTGTCGCTGGGCAGGTTGGTGCGAGACGAACAGCGCGGTGTCTACGGGATGGACCGCTAAGTGCGCTTCAGCTTCCTTTTCAACGAAGTCCTGACCGGTTTTCGTCGCAATATCACCATGACCGTCGCGATGATTCTGACCACCGCAATCTCGATCGGACTCTTCGGGGGCGGTCTGCTGGTGGTCCGATTGGCCGACCACTCGCGCAGCATCTATCTCGACCGAGTCGAGACGCAGGTCTTCCTCGACAACGACATTTCCGCCAACGACGCGACGTGCGAGAGTCCACCGTGTAAGGCGCTGCGCGAGAAGATCGAGGGGCGCAACGACGTCAAGTCGGTGCGGTTCCTCAATCGCCAAGACGCGTACAACGACGCTATTCGCAAGATCCCGCAGTTCAAGGATCTGGCAAGCAAGGACGCGTTCCCCGCGTCACTCATCGTCAAGCTGGAGAACCCCGCGCAGCACCACGACTTTGACGCCGCAATGCAGGGCCAGCCCGGGGTTGACCATGTGCTCAATCAGAAGGAACTGATCGACCGGCTGTTTGCCGTGTTGGACGGTCTGAGCGACGCTGCCTTCGCCGTCGCGTTGGTGCAGGCGGTCGGGGCGATTCTGTTGATCGCCAACATGGTTCAAGTCGCCGCCTATACGCGCCGAACCGAGGTTGGCATCATGCGGCTGGTCGGCGCCACCCGCTGGTATACCCAGTTGCCGTTCCTGGTCGAGGCGATTGTGGCGGCGACACTCGGCGTCATCATCGCCATTGTCGGCCTCATCGTGGTGCGGGCGCTGTTCCTGGACAATGCGCTCAGCCAGTTCTACCAAGCGCATCTGATCGCCCCGGTCGACTACGCCGACATCCTCTACATCGCGCCGTTGCTGCTATTGGCGGGCGTCGCCATGGCCGGGGTCACCTCGTACGCAACGTTGCGTCTGTACGTGCGGCGGTAATGGTGGCCAAAAAGCCGCCCGGCAAATCTCAGCCAGGAAGGCAGATCCTGGCAACCAATCGCAAGGCGCGACACAACTATTCGATCCTGGACGTGTTCGAGGCCGGAGTAGTTTTGCTCGGCACTGAAGTTAAAAGCCTGCGGGACGGCAAGGCGTCGCTGGCCGACGCGTACGCAACGGTTGACGACGGCGAAGTCTGGCTGCGTAACCTGCACATTCCCGAATATCACCATGGCAGCTGGACCAACCATGAGCCGCGTCGCAACCGAAAGCTTTTGCTGCACCGTAGCCAAATCGACACTCTCATCGGCAAAATCAAGGATGGTAACCTCGCGCTCGTTCCGTTGTCGCTGTATTTCTTCGAAGGAAAAGTCAAGGTGGAGCTTGCACTTGCGCGCGGCAAGCAAGCCCACGACAAGCGGCAGGACATGGCACGGCGCGATGCTCAGCGCGAAGTGCTTCGCGAGTTGGGCAGGCGATCCAAGGGCATGACCTGATCGGCGCCGCATACGCCCAGTTGTCCGCGGTCAGCTATGGCGTCAGTGATTTCGTCGGGGGTGTGGCTTCCCGGCGGGCGGCTGCGCTCCGCGTGATGCTGGTGACCTATCCGCTCGCCGCGTTGCTGCTGGGTGTGCTGGCCGCCGCTGCCGGGGGACCGGTTCGCCCCGGCGCCGTGTTGTGGGGTTCGCTCTACGGTGTCAGCCAGGCGATCGGCGTCTACTGGTTCTACGCTGCCGTCAGCGCCGGACCGATCTCGGTGGTTTCACCGCTTGCCGCGGTGTTCAACGCTGCTGTGCCCGTCGCCGTCGCCGTCGGCGTGGCGCTCGGCGAACGGCCGGGCGAGACGGCTTCTGTGGGCGTCGTGCTGGCGATGGTCGCGGTGGTCCTAGTCAGCCGAGAGTCGCCGGCCGATGAGGATGTCCGGACGCACAGATTCACCAGCAAAGTCGCCTGGCTGACAGTCGGCTCGGGAGTGGCGTTCGGGCTGGACTTCGTACTGCTTCATCAAGCTCCGGTGGCGTGCCGACTGTGGCCGCTGTTCTTTGCCCGCGCTGCGGCGACCATGCTGGTGATCGCGGTGGCGTCGTTGAGCAAGAATTTTGCGCTTCCGTCCCGCACGCCGCTACGGCTGCGGTTGCCGCGGCGCTGCTCGATACCTGCGCCAACGTCACCATGCTGCTGGCGATACAGAAATGGATGCTGTCGTTGGCCAGCATCTTGATCTCGCTGTACCCGGCGACGACGGTCATCCTGGCGATCATCGTGCTGCGCGAGCGAGTGACTCGCTGGCAGGCAATCGGCATGGCGTTGGCGGCGGTGTCGGTGTCCATGATCGCCGCCGCTTGACGTCCGTCTACCATCGGGCCGCATGAGCAGCCCGTCGCGACCGGTCACCGAACTCGACAAATCTGACGTGCTGTCGGGTCTCTTCGGCACCTGGGACAGCTTGGATCGATTGCTGAGCGGGTTGTCCAAGCAGCAATGGCAAACGCCGACGCCGCTGCCCGGCTGGTGTGTGCACGACGTCGTCGCTCACATCATCGGCACCGAGTCGGTGCTGCAGGGACTGAGCGCACCCGACGCCGATGTCGATGTCTCAGCGTTGGGCCATGTGCGCAATGACGTCGGCATCGCCAACGAACGCTGGGTTCGTCACCTCAGCACTGAATCCGGCGCCGAGCTCCAGGAGCGGTTCCGCTCGATTACCGCTGATCGGCGCAAACGCCTGACGGACACGTCCGTCGACGACTGGAACGCGCCGACCCTGACCCCGGTTGGCCCGGAGAGCTACGGGCGATTCATGCGGGTGCGGCTCTTCGATTGCTGGATGCACGAGCAGG
>Ga0224555_1004437_pt1 | contig 12862 bp, 7 predicted proteins | sample 714S23034metaG_FD_180687 | JGI IMG/M metagenome (GOLD analysis project Ga0224555, IMG submission 180687) | Peat soil microbial communities from Stordalen Mire, Sweden - 717 S2 30-34 | ecosystem: Environmental > Terrestrial > Soil > Wetlands > Peat | place: Sweden: Norrbotten County, Stordalen...
GACCAATCGGCTGTATGCGCCGTGGTTTACGAAATTGATAGCTGGACGTTTCGTAAAGCGGTGGCATCGCAACCGGCGCATTGGCGAGTTCTTGAAAGAACTCAGCCTCACCGATGGCCGGGGCACACGCATTCCAAAGATGTTGAAGGCGATGCGACTGAACGGCTCCCTATCATGCTTGATATTCGCGCCACCACGCGGGACGCCGTCGCCATGCCCTATTCGTGTCTGGAAATGATTCAATACGACCCCGTCCGTCGCCATCGTGGTCACGTTCGCGGTCTGCGAGGTTCGCATTGAGGGCGCAATCTTGCGGAACTTTCCGCCGCGTTGACCGAGCATAAAGTCAATTATATCCAAGAAAACGACGCGAAATACGATGAAGTCCCGGAAAGCTCGCCGTTCATCGAGCGCATTGAAATCACACCCTTGGGCAAGGAATTGCAACTGTTGGTCAAGGGGTTCGACCCAGAGCGCGAGCCATTGATTGAGCGGGAACCTGAAGACGACGCACATGAAGCGGAATAAGGGCCAACATCTGCACCGCGCGGTTTCCGCCTATCCGATTGCTTAGAAGAAATCGCCCGTGAACTTGTTTTATGGATAACGGACTTGGTAGAAGCGATGGTTGTAATTCGTCGCGTCGGAGTCCTGATAGACGAACCACCCGTGCGAAACCTCCGAAGCCGGTCCTATCTCAGTCCAAGTGGACAGATTAGTTGAAGCCCAGATGGAAAAACTAAGCCCTGACGCGCCATTAAACCAAAATTGCAAGCCGCCGCTGCTTGCCTCGCTATCTCTCAGCAACGGAGACAACACCATCCCGTTGAGTATGCCATTGTACTCGAACGCTCCAATATCAACGCGCGCGCCAGACTTGCGGGCTTGACCGCGCTGGTCTTCGGTCAGATTCGCTGGCGGCCCCAAAAGGCTATCATCTCCGGCATCAATCGCCGGACTGCCGGGAAGAAGCGCAAATGTAGGAGTGCTGCCTCCGTTGTTGGAAAGCGGCAAGATCATCGGATCCAAACCAGCGAGGTCATTATTCGCGCCATTGGTAATACCATTGCTACCGTCCGTTTGGCCAATCAAGTTGTGGCCGTTCGATACGAATTGACCAGCGAGATCAGGGGAACCGCTTGTGGCAGCGGTGCCCAGGACAATCGAGCCATTAGTGTTTTCGGTCAACCCACCCGCGCCACCGAAAGCCTCCGCATCCAGAGCAACGATTACGTTCTGAATGGTTGCGGTCGAATTCTCACTGGATGAAGCGAATATTCCGCCCGCACCGCCAATTCCTCCGTTGCCTCCAATCCCATCATTTCCACTAAGAATGACAAAGACGACAGTGCCGTTGGTTTCGACATCGTAAACACCCAAAATACCAGCTTCGCCATCGCCTCCGACGCCGCCCCAGCCGCCGGAGTTCCCGGCGATTGTGGAAGTGATCAATGCCGTTGCGCCCGCACCAAAAATGCCCCCTCCATTTCCACCGTTTCCTCCAGCCCCTCCATTTCCGGCGTAGCTCAGAAATGCGACCCCGGCCCCGCCATTTCCGCCATTGCCGCAGCCATTGTCGCCTACGGTGCAAGAATTCAAAGTCAGCGTCCCGACGCTGCAAATGCCGCCTCCACTGCCGCCTGTACCACCCGCGCCGCCACCGCCACCCGGATAGCCGCTTCCGCCGTGACCCGCCATATTCCCCGCCACTGTGCAATCATACAGTGAAAGAACGCCTATGTTGTAGATTCCACCGCCATCTCCACCGGCCCCTCCGCTGGGGCCGGGCGGGACTCCCATGATCGTACCTGTAACCGGCCCTGCATCGGCTCCATCGCCGGTGTTGTTCCCGATCACAGTACAATTATTGAGCGTCATTTCGCCACTGTTGAAAATTCCTCCTCCGCTCCCCCCACTGCTGCCGAAGCCTTCTCCATCTGCGCCTGATCCACTCGAATTTGAGCAGATTAAACAGTTGTCCAACTCGCAAACCCCCAAATTGAAAATGCCGCCGCCATTTCCTCCGGGAGACCCAGACGCATTTCTGCCAACGGTGCAATTTAGCATAATGAACACTCCCGAATTATAAATACTGCCTCCGTCGCCGCCAGCTGTTGGCCCTACATTTCCTAAAGGGAGATTGCCTGCTCCGCTCAAATTGTTGGTGACGACGCAGTTCTCCATGAACAAGCTGCCTTCATTGTAAATCGCCCCAGCGGACTCGCCATCTTCGTTTGCAAATACTCCATACATTCCCCCTGGCGCACTGCCGCCTGTGATTACAAGGCCCGAAAGCGTCAATTGCGCATTGGAAGACACCGTAACGACGCGATCTCCCAATCCGGTGGCATCAATAACGGCTGACGAAGATGAGGCGACGATTGTAAGATTGCCGCTCGTGACGTTTAAATCACCCGTCAGTGAGGCGCTTTCATCCGGCCCAGGAATGGTGAGTTCATAAAGGCCATTTGTCAGGACGATGAGATTCGCGCCTCCGTTTGAATTGGCGGCGATGATCGCCCCGCGCAAGCTGGTCACGTTAGTCGTATCGAGAGATTCTGTCACATAGAATGTCTCTGCACTGACAGACATGCTAAGGCATACAGCCAAGGAAATAAAGCTGACAGCGCGACCGAGACCGAGAGCATTGAAGGCTTTCAAACATGGGCATTGCCAAATGTTCATGATTGTTTTTTGTGTCGAGTCGGGCTTATTTGCGTTTCGGGCCATCTGCCGTTCAAGCATATAGGCCCGCCCGATGCCGGCAGTCAATGCGAATCCACTTAAAAGAATTGAAATCGCACGCTTCATCATCTCCCCAATTTGCTTTGAATCTAAAGACATGTCGCGCCATTGGCGGTTAGAACCAAGCAAACGCAAGAATGGGTCGTTGTTTACTTTGGAAGCATCAGTCGCTTTTAGGATGATCCTTAGTGACACGACTAAGTTGGTTGAATGCGTGAAACGACGTTCAGGAAACCGTGCTCCGGCATAGTCACATTTACGCCACTGGTAATCCATACTTCCTGCAATGCGACATGAAGTCATCAAGCTCGCAATAGTGCCTTGCCTGCACGAGAACTTTGCTTCCGCCTGTCGTGACAATCTCAATGAACCGTCCCTTTAGCGACTCATGCTTCGATACGGTAGCAATGTCTTCGCGGCGAATGAAAATTCTGCGTGAATCCCGCTGGAACACAGCGAACGCCGGTAGCTCTATGCCAGTATCATCAATGGAAATGGCCATGTGGCTGCGTCTCGCCAGTGCTAGGCTCGCAAGTACAATCCAGAGCAAGCCGAGCAGGCCAAACACGCCAGAAATGAGACCAGCGTAATCGCCGATATATATCCACGCGCCAAGCCCGATTGCGGAAAGAGCACACCCTCCGAGAATCATAGAGACATTGTTTGCTAGTCTGGGTTTTAAAGACATGACGTGCGAATTACCGGTCCAATTTACGTTGAGTCTCAAGGCGTGTAGCGCCACTAGCAGCCAAGGCCAAATCAAGCGACCGTAGAAGTGGGTCACTGCTAACGCTGGAAGCGTCTGCGTCCAAGGCGAGATAATGGGCAAGCACCTTGGATTCTGGATTGATTGCCGGGCCTGTCCAAAAGCGGATGGATTTCGCCCCGGACTTAATAGAACCGGATTGATTGGCATTGTCCGATTCGCGGATGATTTCGACTCCTTCGGGTTTCACCCGCTCCAGCCATTCGTTGCCGGGTTCCTCACCAAGTCGGTAGATCAGATTTGTCGAATGCGGCTTGAAAAACGCCTGCATTCCAGAGGCCAGCAAAATCCGTTCTACTGCATATCCAAGCTTTCGGCGTTTCGTCCACGGAAGGGACGGGCCAAGAATTGCGGCACTGCCGTCCTCTCCAACAGCAAGTCGCACTGTAACACCTGAATGCTTCACAATTCCTCCTCGACGGAGCCGTTGGACAGTAAACCCAATTTTCTCCATTGGTTTCCACCAACAATCTGATAAATGTTCTGGCCATGAATAAACGAGGTATCCCATAAAATGATCGAGATGATATGTTTATTATGGAAGCCAGCCCCTGACGAATGCAGAGCCAGCGGCGGTAACGCAAGTCCAAGCAGCCCCGCCGGTAGCCGTGACAGCCGCAGCGTTAAGAACAGGGATTCCGGTAATTGTGAAGTAAGCACCTTGCGCAGTTTCAGCCGCAGACCATGTGCTGACCGTCAAATTCCCTAGACTCGATCCAACAGCGTTAACCCAGGTGTTTCCAACTCCATAAGCGACATGGATAGGCGATGTAACAAGCTCTCCCGAGCCGACCGCTACATTCATTGTTGGAAGCCCAGCGGCCTCCCATGCAATCGCCCCGCCAGCTATTGCCGTTGCAGCACCCGACACTCCCAACGCGCCCTCAATGTATGGTGTTGCCGCTGGGTTTGCCGGGGTACCCGTAGAAAACATCGTGTTGGCAATCTGGTTGTATTGCTGGGTGGAGAATTGCAAGTTAACCAAATCATAAAGCCCCTGTCCGATGGTTTGCCCAATCGCAGACACAGTATTGTTCAGTCCGTTACCAACCAACGCTCCGTAGCTCGGATTATTCGCAACCCCAAAAGGGTTTTGGGAATTGACAGGAGTTCCGTTCGCATACATGGAATTGTTTGGAGTGCTGCCCGAAATCCATGAAGCCTGGCCGTTGTTGGCACTGACCGACCCAAATCCTGTCGGGTCCACTTGGCATACCGGGTTTCCCGATGCGAACTGGTATAGATTCAATCCGCCGCTGAATCCCGAGGGGTCAGGGTTTAGGAAGCGGCAAATGTACGGATTATAGAACCTTGCCTTCATGTAGAGAAGCCCATTGTTGTCGGTCTGCACGCCGTACCGCCCATTGTAAAGGAACGGCGTGCTGCTCGTCCCGGCATGATACGTTTCCATCCCGTACGGGCTGTATTCAAATTGATCGGTGAGGTTACCGCTTCCATCGGTCATGGCGATGGTGCTGCCGCGCACATCGAAATGGTAATAAAACACACTTGTCACCGCGCCTATTACGTCAATCTCGTACAAAAGCCCGTTCCCGTAAATGTAATAATTCGTCGCCGTGTTTGAAACCCGCATCAGAACTTGCGAAGTCTGCGGGTCAATGACATACGTGGCCACATTCGTGCCATTTGTCACTGCCAGCCGATTATTTGCCGCATCGTAGGCGTAGCTGACGCCTCCGGCACTGGTTAGCCGATTGCGAGCGTCGTAGCCATAGCTGTAAAATGTTCCGTTCGTTCCCGGGCCATACGTTAAATTTCCGTCTGCGTCAACGCTTACGTTGGTACTGTTGAAGCTCGAAAGCCGATTGTCGGCGTCGTATGCCATCGTTCGAGTCGGCGGAACATACGTGTGATTCGTTGGGCCTTTAAATTCCCAATCCGCTCGGCCTGCCGCGTTGTAATGCAACGTGTAAAACGAAATGGGGAATTGACTCGTAAGTTTGTCCACGATACTCGTGACTTCTCCATCATCGTCGTAGCTGGTGGTGCGAACTGTATTATTTGGACGGGTGATTGTTGCCTCGCGCCCGGCTAAATCATACGCAATTACGGTTTTCCTGCTGGCCCAGTCTGTTACATTCGTTATCCGATTGTTACTATCAAGGGCGAGGGCAACGGAAAGCCCGCCCGGATAGACAACATTCGTCACGTTGCCATTGTTATCACGCCTATAGCCGATGTTGTAGCCGTTAACGTCGGTGTAATTTGTAAGCCAATTATGAGAGTCAAACTGCTGCTGGAACGATTTCCCGTTCTCGCTGACGTTGGTGACATTGCCATTGAGGTCTTGTTGATAGCTTGTTGTTCCTATGCTGTCTGTTCGATTAGTCATCCATCCGCGAGGATTCCAGCCATACGATGTCTTTTGTCCAAACCCGTCTGTATTTGTCGCCAGCAAACCGCGATTATTGAACACCCGGCTCGTGCTGTGGCTCAACGGACTGATTGTGTTGATCAGCCGATTCGCTCCATCATATTGAAACTGCCAGACATTGGCGTTCCGATTGGTGAGATAAGTGAGATTGCCCGCGCCGTCGTACGCCTTGCCAACAATACCGCCTGCACCGTCAACTATTTTTGTGACGTTACCTCGCTGGTCAAATGCTTGAGTCGTCTGTTCCGAAGCCGCATCAGTGGAATTCGTCTGGTGTCCATCGTTGTCATAGGCAAGCCTCGTCGTCCTTTGCAGAGGGTCGGTGGTTGCGATTAGCCGTTGGACGGCATCATTAGTGTAATAGGTTGTTTTGCCAAGCGGATTTTGCGTGCTAGCCAGCCAATCGCGGGTGTCATAGGCGCTCGTGAGAACTGCCGTTCCCTGGGGGGTGGGTGGCAGGGCTGTCGTGAGCAAATGCCGCGTTACACTCCAACTGTTGCTTGTGACATTGCCGCGCGCATCAGTGGAAGCCGTCTGATTGCCATTCGAGTCAAAACTAGCACTGCTATTCAGACTTCCCGGCGCGACTGTGTTCGTATGTTGACGCCTGTTGTTGTAGCCAAAGGCGGTTGTAAATCCTCGCGCGTCGGTGTGACTGGTCACGTCACCAAAGGAGTTGTTGACGAAACTTTCACTGCCAAAACCTGTTGGATAATTGATTGCTGTAAGCTGGCTGTAGGTATCTCCGTATGTGTACCCGGTCGTCCCGCTTGAGTCGCTGCGACTTTGAAGCGTCCCGTCCGTATTATAGATCAGGGTAAAATAATCTCCATTGCCGTTCGTGGAACCGATGAGGCTAAATTCGCCGTTGTAACCGAAATGAGTGGTATTTCCTCGGCCATCGGTAGAGGCAACTAGATTATTGTTACCGTCGAAAGAAAACACATTGCTGAATCCGAGCGCGTCAACCGACTCGATCATGTTGTTGTTGCTGTCGAATACAAATTGATTTGTTTCACCACGCGGCGAAACGGTTTGCACAACGTGGTCTTGGCCATCATAAAATGTTTGGGCGAGATTGCCCACAGCGTCCTGAAATCCTGTCTGGCGTGATTGGTCGTCGAAGAAATAGTTTTGTTGTCCACTCATCGGGTCAATAACCGTGGTTTGCCATCCACTGGCAAACACCTGCCACAACTTGTTTGTGGCTCCCTGCGTCATTTGCGTGGTAACATGGCCGTTGATGTCATAATTGTTGGTCACGACGAGGCGGCTCAACGCGTCCAATGTTGCGATGATCTGGTGGTTGGTGTCGTACTGATAGGTAAACACATTGCCGTCGGCATCTGTAAATGAGATTAGGTCACCGCCTGTGTATCCATAGTGGACCGTGCGGCTCCCATCGCCAACGGAGGTCAGATTCGAGCCAGTATAAGTAAACGTCAGCGTCCTGTTTTTCCAATCTGTCACTGTGGAAACCCAATTGCTGGAGTTATAGGTTAAACTCATGGACTTGCTGTATTGGTCAATGATATTTGTCAAGAGGGTGTTTGAACCGAAATAGAACGTGCGTCCGTGGCGTTCTTGCAGAGCATATCCGCTGCCGTTGACTGAAAGCGTCATCGTGGAATTGGCTGGGGGCGTAAAAGTTCCGTCCGGCTGTTTGGTAAACTGGATCGTTTGGTTTCCAAGATTGATTGAAACCGCGTTATTGATGACTTGGTCAATTCCCCATTTGGCAATGAGCGCGGTCATCGTCCAGCCTTTGGGATTCGGCTGGCCGCTATTGTAAATATCGAGGGCGGCGCGAATAGCGACGAGCATTGGCGCCATTTGCTGCGGCGTGGTGGTTCCGCCCAAGACAGCTTGCCAGCCGCTTTGCGCGGAAGCGGTGCAATAGTAACTGTTCAGCCAGCCGGGAGCCATTCCCGCCTGACTGGTGTTCCGTCGGGCAGATGAATAATAGCGGGTCAGGTTCAAGCCGCGTGGTTCTGTCCCGCCAAGGGCGATATCGCTGGATGTGAGTTGAAAAGTTCCATCCACCATGCTAACTGGGTCCGCCGCGGTGCCGGTCGGCATTGCTACGGTTGCAGGTTGCGAATTGAAGTACGTAGTTTGGTTTGCGTCAATTCCCGTAATGACCGGGGTGCTCGGCGTGGCGGAGGGGCTGCTGACATAGCCGCCGTTATACCCGCCGCCGATGACCATTCCCTGGCTTTGGTTGTTTCCAACCTGTTGATATTCGACGAAGCCGCTGCCAGACCAACTACCCGCTTGGGCAATCTGAATTGAACCACTCTGCGGCAGCAGTACATAGTTTGCGCCGCTGCCATAAAGGAAAGAGACGATTGAGTTGGAAGTGGTACCGGAGCCATAACCGTACCCCGAAATATTCGCCGAAACGTTTGCGCCACTTGTCCAGTTGTTTGTGGTGGCAAGGTAAATCTTCAAAGAATTTGTATTTGCCAGTTGGAGAAGTTTGACCGTCGAAGCCGCTGTCAAACCGGAAGCCTGCAACTGTTCAATGATGCCGTGTTCCAACGCGCTGGCGAAATAGCCGCCGACCTGAAAAACCTGATTCTCATTGAAAACACCGGAAGCATTCGTCGTGTTGTTGGGAACGACGGCGTTCACCTGCCCGTACACATCTATATAATATCCCTTGCCGGTTTCCTCGCCCATGCGGCCAAGCCGGTGAAGAAAGTGGTCCAAAATGGAGCTTTGCCCCGCGAGCAATTGGCTGGCCAACTCCGTCTGCGCGAGCCAGTTCAGCCCCATGACGTTCAACGTTTCCTTCGAGACTTGAGCGGATGTGTCGGAATATCCTTCCTGCCGGTACAAGTCCAGTTGCCGTTGCCTGCTTGTCAGCCAAGCGGCATTGGCATCGTAGCCGTAGAGGAGAATGTAGGTGGCGTTGGTTCTCTGGTAAACCGCGCGGTTTAAGGTCTGATCAGCCCAAGACGAGCGCGAAAGACCGTTCGTGCTTGAGAAATTCCATGAACCAAAGGGATGTTGAAACGTCAGGGTTGGGGTGTACGTCGGGCTGGAACCGCCGGTAGTCTGTACGTTCGTAAGCTGGGTGTCCTCTTGGTATAATTGGCCCTGCCCTGACGACGTATTGACCAAGGACAGGCGGCTCCCGGCCAGTCCTGGGACGTAAAAGGAGTTTGTGGAATTGGTGGTTCCCGGCAACGTCACAATCAGCACGGCCATCAGATTTGTCGGAATATAATTCCACGTTGACGTGGGCCATTGCGCGCTCCGTGTCTGCACCGTGAAGGCAACAGGTTGGTTGAGACCGGTGCATGGAATGATGCTTTTTCCTCCGATCATCTGCTGAACGGAAGCATTGGGCATGTTGGTTTGAATGTAAGTGCGAAGATTGGCGGTGTAGGTCGTCAAATCTGAGCGAATAGAGCTTTCGCTCAATCCTTGAACATAATCATTTGTAGCTGTCCCGCCAGCATCGCTAATCAGATTGTTAGTGTTGATTTGCGCTGCGGTGTCAATGTTGATTCCGGCGTTGGTTTGACCGATCTTGAAAGCCGGGTCAAGCGTGTAATTGGTTCCATTGACGGTCACTTGGACCCAAATATGGTGAAAGTACATATTGGTTGTGTCCCCGCTGACAGTCGTTGTGTACGGATAGCCAAAATTGCCGTTAATGTTTCCAACCAATGCGGCAGTCACGCTCCAATTGGTATTGGGCATGGTCGCCCCAACCCAATGCTGATAATCCATTTGGTTCGCGGCAGAATAAGGAATTGAAACCATGCCGAATTGGTAAGTGGGTGAGTAGCCAGCAGCCCGAAGCAACGCCATAAGAAGGGCGCTCTGGTCAAAATCGTTGCCGCTTCGTTCCAGCAAGGTCATTTCTGCACCCTTGTGCGAACCGAAATAATGGACGTAGCGGATGTGGTCGTGGACATAATCGTAAATCCGAGTCGGGTCATTGAGCAGATTCCCGGCGAGGGCGGTTATGTCCGGCGTAATGGCCTCTGCGATGGCGGTCGTTCCACTTGGGACGGTCGGATTGGCCGTTTGTGGAATTGCGCCCCCAAGTGTATCAACCTCCACGTAATTCGTCGCTAAAAACCAGCCGTCTGTATAGTTTGCAGGCAAATCATCTTGCGCCCAAACGGTTGCGGTGGCCAGAAACAAAAGTAGGATGAATAGCTTTTTCATTGGTTGTTTTCCTTTACTGCTGATCGCTGGTAATGTTGCCTTCGGCATCAAAGCCGAAAACCTCGGCGAATGCGCCGGATGTGTTTTCAAGACGCCCAATGCCGTCGTACGTGTAATTGTCGCGTTCGCCAGACTGCGCCGGATTGTTCAAGAGCGGGTTTAACCCCCACAGGACCTTCCAGCCGTCAAGCATCCCATCTCCGCTGGTATCAGCGACGTAGGGATTTGTGTGGCTCACCAGTCGTTCGTAAGCGTCCGTAAGACCGTCACCGTCACTGTCAAGATGATTGCCTAAAATCAAAAACACCGCGCCGTTGGTTAAACCTCGAATGGTGTAGGTGCAGCACTGATAGCCCTGTCCCATCCACGTCCAAATTCCGTTCGTGAGTGGCTGCGTCAAGGCGGGAGTAGCAAATACATCATACGGCAATCCATTGGAACCTCCTGCTATGGTGAACGTTAGGTTTACTGCCCCGTTTGTCAGGGTCGCCGTGGTGTTGGTTATCCAGACGTTGCTGTTGTTGCCGCATCCGCTGTTGCTGCTGACCGTGATAAGGTATCCTGGGCCGGTAATCGCTTCAAATGTCGGGATTGTCTCAGGCTGCGAGGGGGCTTGGGCAATATCCGGCACGGCACCATAGAAGATAGAGCTAAGGAAGAAGGTCGAGTAGATCGTGTTTGAGTCGAGGGCATAGCTATATGTGACAACACCGCTTATCTGGCCATGACTTTGGGCCACTCCGTTACTAGCGCCGCCAAGCCAGAATCCGTTGCTGAGGACCGTGTTATCAGGATAAATGGTCATGGCGGGGCCGGTGGCGGCGTTCGTTCCATCAAGGAAAAGCTGGGTATTGGTGCTGGAATACGTAACCGCGATCAAGTGGAATACATCATTTGTCCATGCAATCGGCGCGGAAAGATAGTTAGTTTGCAGGCCGCTGTTGGTTTGGGCCGAAAAATAAACATTGCTGCCCCATTGGTCAACGTAAACGCTCCACCACCCGACACTGGCGTTGGATGTATAGTAGCCGGTCTCAAATAAGGGGCCGTAGGGCGCTCCTGGTCCCGTTCCTCCCAGACTCGTGCTCGTCCAATCACTGGCGAACCAAAACATTACTGTCCCGTCGTCAACGGTCATATTTGTGTAGCCATCCTGAAACACAGCGAATTGCAACCAGGCATCATTCGTACTGTCCACGACCAGGGCGTTCACACCCGTAACATTGGTGCCAAAGATGTTTGTGAATGACATGGGAGCATCGCCGTAATCATCGGTCCAATTGGTCGTGTCCTTGAAAGACCACGAATCCAGTGGGCCGTTGTATTTCGATGGCGCTGGCTGCGCCGCCAGATGGAATGCACACAGCAGCATCAACAGAAAGACAATCCAACCGCTGCGTCGAAAATGTTCGGGGGCAGTACCGGAAAAATGCCGCAATGGTGGTTGGTCAAATGGTGGGTATTTTTGCCTGTCGGCCCTTCGGCCCAAATCTGGATGAGGATGTTTGTTCATATTTCGCTGCGAATTCTACGATTCGATTTGATTGTTGCGTTGAAGTCTGTCTCGAAAGTGGCTTGGGCCATCCGCAATCGCCCCTTGAAGGGTCGGCATGCACGCCTAATTGCAGTACCGCATTTATTTTCATTCTCCCTCGATTCCACTGCGACCCGCAAATTTTTCGCCTCATCAGCCTCTGCCTTCCCGGCTCGCAAAGCGGCGCGCAAAACTTTTAATGATCGGTCTCCATATTGCCGGCGGGCGTAATCCAGAAGCGCGAGGGCGTCGTGAGAAAGTTTGCGGCCAGCTCCCTCGCGGCGTTCGCGGAGGCCAATGGAGCACAGGATGCGGCTCAACATGCTGGACACGGTGATTTTCGGATAGCCCGCGTCCACGCCCCAACTGACGAGCGTCTCACGAGCGACGCCCCGGCTAATCAAACTCGTGACCACCTCCCGCCACGTCGCCGCGTTGGTGGTGCGAACATTGAAGCACTCCAAGTACTTCCGCTTGAGGGTCTGGCGGTCAACACTTTTGGATTCGCCGTTGTTCATTGTTGTCTGGTCCCTGTATTCTCATTTAGCGCCTAATTTCGATGCGGTGCAATCGTTTGTTTGTCAATTTCTTGTGACGAAAATCGGCCCGCTTTGCAATCGGGATTCTTCCCGCCTCCCGGGTCGCACGCCATTTCTCCTAAACTTGACCGTTTTATGCTTTCGCCGTTTGCAACGCAAGCACAATCTAAAGCTGGTAGCTTATGGCTTCTCCGTGCGGCTTGCTGTTTTGGTAATGGGCTGTGGTTGGGCCTCCAAAACATCGCCGTTTGATTGGCGAGAATATTCGATTGCACCGCGAGAAGGCCGGATTCAGCCAGGAGAAACTGGCCGAGAATGCGGATCTTCATCCTGTTTACATCAGTCAAGTGGAACGGGCGGAAAGGGCGATCACGATTGACTCGCTGCTCAGAATCACAAAAGCCCTCGGCATTCGATTGCGCGACATTATTGGCGACCTTTGACCTTCCAACGCCATTAAGAGGGACGATTCGACGACTGCGACCACGCCAAAAGTCACAGCTTCGCCTTTGTTTGGCCATTTCGGTGCTTTTCAAATGTTTGCGTTCAGATTTCATCTTCTGCCTTTATACGCTGCCAGAGGTCTGAATCTTTCGTCAAAACGTGAGCGGCCCGCTCTTTTTTGATTCGGGCGGAAATCTTCCGCAAAATTTCTCGCCTGATTTCGGCCATCACCCGCTCTGGTTTTCCCCGCCGCC
>Ga0224555_1004441_pt1 | contig 12854 bp, 18 predicted proteins | sample 714S23034metaG_FD_180687 | JGI IMG/M metagenome (GOLD analysis project Ga0224555, IMG submission 180687) | Peat soil microbial communities from Stordalen Mire, Sweden - 717 S2 30-34 | ecosystem: Environmental > Terrestrial > Soil > Wetlands > Peat | place: Sweden: Norrbotten County, Stordalen...
AATACTGCCTGATTAATCGTCCTTCAGGAGCTTGTGAGCCGTGAGGCAATGAGCTCCCAATACGATCGCGGGAACAATCCAAATGCGGCCAATTGTCGATGGGATTAGGGTACGCATTCAGGTTTCCCTACCCCTGCTTCTCTGCCTCCGGTAGGAGTGAGGCCGGCAGCTACCGACTACCGGCCCTGAAACAAGGGAAAACTAAACTTCGTTCTTCTTGCCTGGTTAGTATAGGTTTTCCACACTCTTCCGACGCCAGAGCAGAATATATTTGGCTGGATTGATGGGTTGCGATTCGCTCAGGGACCCAGTGCCAGGAGGGCTGGATCCGGGCGAGGAATCGGACCGGAGACAAGGATCGAGCTTGCAGGAGCGGCTGGTGAAGACGGGTGGCAGGCTGGTAAAACATGCCCGCTATTATTGGTTGTTGTTGGCGGGGGGTCATCTGACCCGCCGGATGTTCGGAGCGATGCTGCAAAGGATGGCGGCTCTCACGATCCGCGCAGGGTAGAGCCTCCGATTGCGGCGATGAAGAAATCGCGATCCCAGGAAAGACCCCGAAGGAAGTGGTGTCTGGAAAATCCGGTTCCCTCAGTGGCGACAATGGGTTTCGAGGACTTCTGGAAAGGCGGTTCGGAGCCGATGACCCTCTGGGAGAAAATATTGTGCTCGGTCGGACCGAAACGGATGTATATTTTTCACTGCCGGAAGGCCAAAAGGTTAATTCCGGTTTAACCTCACACGGTCGATGCACCCGTTCACACGCTGCCTGGCCTGCAATTCGATCCTGGAGGATGTTAGCCGGGAAGCCGTCTGGGAGCGATTGCCACCCAACATAAGGACCAAGGACGCGTTTCACCTTTGCCCGACTTGCCAGCGTGTTTATTGGGAGGGAACACATCACGAGAGAATGAGTAAAATGCTGCTCTGGGTGAAAGCCAATCTTTCAACGTCTCACGCGGAGTAATAACTGGCGCTAGCCAGGTGAATAGTGCGAGCGCGTCCGACAACACTGAAGCAGGGACAACCTCAGCAGAGACCGACAGCAGCGAATCCAGCCCGTGGTCCTCCATGGACCCGGTACGATCTCGAGGTAGAGAATCTCAACAGAGTCAGCCATCAGCAGAAGCGATTCGATGTATACTGCCGTTCCCCCCGGAGACGCGAAATCCCGGGACGGACCAGCCGATTTCACAGGTGAAAGGGGCGTTATGCGGAGTTACCTTTTGCGTTGGAGTGCGTTGGCGGGGATGCTGGTGTGTGTAGGGATGCAGGGGTGGGCACAACTGCCGGACTTCTATAAAAGGATGGGCGGCGGGATCTGGGTGGTGAAGGACGCTTCACGGGCGGTCGCCGCGTGGCGGAAGGTGGGTCTGGAGGAAATACGCGACCAGGGCAGAATTACGCTGGATGGCCCTGGGCGGCTCCGGGGGCGGTTCATCGCAGGCCGGCTGGGGAGCTTTAGCGTGGAAATCCTGCAGCCCAATCCAGGCGATGCAGCGTACGATGCCTTTCTGCAGCACCATGGCGATGGCATCTTTGCACTCTTCTTTGTGGCGCCTGACGCTCAGCAAGTGGAACGGGAAACCGCACGGCTGGGCGGGCTGGGCGTGCGGGTGTTGCACACACTGCGCACCGCTAATGCGCGCTACACGTTCTTCGATACGGAACCCGCGGGCAAGTATGTCCTGGCGCTGGTCTCGGGCCAGCAGGCCGAGCCGGGCGCAGGTCAGGCGAAAGTGACGCACGTGGGACTGGTAATCCGAAAAGCCGCGCCGGTTTCGGAGTTCTGGCACCGGCTTGGCTTTCCTGAGATGTCGCTGGCCAATGCCACTCCGCGCGAGGACGGGCGCTACCATGGCAAGCCGCTGCTGCTGCCGTTTGTGGTCGGCTGGCAGAATTATTCACACCCGACTTTTGAATGGATCATTCCGCCGCAAGACCCCTCCAATTGTTACGACGACTTTCTGCGCGCACACGGCGAAGGCGTGCAGCACATCGGCGTGCCGGTGGACAACCTCGAGAGCGCGCTCGAACGCTATGCGAAGCTCGGCTGGTCGCCCGTGCAAAGCGGCGCGTGGGGCGATGTCGGAAAGCCGAACTCCGGCCGATACGCGTACATGGACACCGATGCACTAGGCGTCAGTCTGGAGTTGATCCATGCGATTCACTAGGCCGCGTGGTTCGGAAACCACCGGCCTGCCGTAAGTAAGTTGTTCCGCATGTGAGTTGTACTGTGCGTTAGAACCTGTCCGGCACCGCAAACGACCAGACGATCATTGGCAACGGCCACCTCAGTCCCTATCACTCTAGTTTCTCAAGCCCATCATCCTTCGACTGGTGACCGCATGCGTCACAAGTCCAATTGTACTTCGCGTCAGGCCTACTCCCTTTTGCGGGTTCGGCATCGAGGCCCTGAAAAACGACTTCCCGATGTAAATGTCCCGAATTAAAGAAATCGTCAGTGAAATGTGGGCACTGCCGGGGGCAGATCGTCAAAACGGGATTTCTTGATCTCTCGTGTCGCTTCCCGGCTCATTGAAGGGGTTGTCGCCCTCATGGACGGGGTCTGCGACCTTCGATGATTCAACTGCTTTTGCACCGTTCCCGTTCTTGGGCGGACCGAGCAACCTGAGCGATGTGACGACCACTCCCGTCACGTCGCGCTTCCGGCCTTCGCGATGCTCGTAACTGCGCAACTGGAGCCTTCAACGAACAGGAATTTCCCGCGGGTCACAAATTCTCCTACGACCTCCGCCCAGCGGTTTTTTTGGCAGAGGCGCGGATAGGCGCTGAGAAACGACCCCACCAGTTCGCCTCGTTTATATTTGAACTCGTGCAGCCTCTCGTCCACCGTCTCCACCAAGCCCAGCGGCAAGAGGTGAATGCCGACCTCGAAGGGCAGGCACATGTCGTAGAGGAAATGACGGATGTCGCCATCGAGGGTGCGGGTGGCTTGCAGCTCCGGCGAGTCGAGCAGAGTCTTCGAGACGCGAATCAAGGCCTTGTCGGCATCGACTTCAACCCGCGAAGAACTAATCTTTCGACTATTGCCCAGCAAGCCGAGATGAAGTTTGATGAAGACGGTTTGCTTGGCAAGCTCATTGTCCGAGCTTTGAACGTTCAAGATTGGCGCTGCTGTTGCCATTTCATCCTCCTTTGTGTAGTTGGGATTCTTGAGGCGGGACTTCGGATTGCTGGTTTATAATGCAAACCTGCTCACACCCCATCCTTGGTGGACCAGGAATGAGGCCGCCCCTATCGCGATTGGGGCTGAACGGCCAAACAAGATTTTAGGTATTCTCTGTGGGAATGATGCCAAATTCGCGCCCTTGCGAGGATCAACTCCGTGACTTATAAGGGCTGTGGGGCGTTTGTTTCCTCCGTATCCACCAAAGGCGTCGTCCGGTTACCGGCTAAGTTCCGATCATTCTCACTAAATCACGATTACTTCGTGACCTCCCTTGACGGAAGTTCTATTCGCATTTATCCCCTGCCGATTTGGATGAGCCTTGAGGAACGATTAACAAGCATGGGCATGTCGCACCTCCATCACGCGGCGAGGAAGTTCCTGGACCGCACTAATTACTGGGGCGAAGTCGCCCGAATCGAGAATAGTGGCATTCAAGTAAACGAGAACCTACTCAAGGCGGCCAACCTGGGTAAAAGGGTGTTCATAATTCGCTCGCCAGATGGATATTTCGAGGTCTATCGCTTGGAGCGGCTCAATGACATCGTCAGGCGGGGCGAGGACAGTCTACTCAGGGAAATGCTCAGTCTTCCCCTTGAGTCAAAGGCCGAATTTGTAATTGGCGCGATAGACGCGTGCGGCAGCAAGGATGTGAACAATGCCTTCTCGAACATAATGACGGAATGTTCCAAAGTGGTTGCATCCAACCCAGAGCAAGTATTCCACTTCAGTTCACGCTATTTTAAGTATCTGATTGCGGAGATGTTGCACACCTTTGGCTATGACGTTGAGTTGATGGCCAGGACTAGGGAAGGCGGAGTGGACATTTTCGCGGTTTCTCGGACCCGTGGTTCGGCCCCAGAGCGGTGTGTTATCGCATGCAAGCGCTGGGCGCAAGGTCGAAAGGTTTCGGTTGGAAGAGTGACGGCACTGTGTGGTGCCAAGGCCATCACAGGGGCCGACCGCGCGCTCTTCGTCACTACGTCCGGGTTTTCCAACGACGCGTGGAAGTTTGTAAGAGAGGGCAAAAGGCGCGACTTAGAACTTGTCGATTTCGATGCACTGCAGGAGTGGTTCGCAGATTATATACGGCGGTGAGGCATTGACGAAACTTCCGGATGCAGTTCGCAATCCGTGCACAGTCTGGCGAGGACTGTTCAGACCTCGGATTTCGACGGTGGCATGACGGTGAGCGGCCCCTCCAGATCCCGCATAACGCGCCGCCCCGCCGCCGCGGATTGCTCCTCGTAACGGTAGATGCCCGGCGTGGAGGCGCTGATAAACTTCCCCGATGCCATCTGGCGCAACGCCTTGATCTGCTCAGCCGCAGAACGTGAAACCGGCACGATGTACCGTGATGCCTGGGCAAGAGTGATTCCCAACCGATGTGCTTTCCGGCAGCACTCTTTGATTTCCGCACCCGTCCAGCCTTCGTCATTCGGTAGCTCGCCCGACACGTTGTATTTCCTGAGATAGATTCCCCAGATCGTCTCACGCTCCTCGTCCGAGGGCAGGTCAAAGAAGAACGTGCCCAGCGTGAAGCGCCTACGCAGCTCTGGCGGTAGGCTGGCAATCGAGTTACAGGTTACAATAAACAGCATCCTCCCTTGCGAGACCGCGTCGATGATCTGGAGCGCTGTACGAAGCCTTTCAGTCGAAGCGCCCACCAGCGAACTCTCCATGGCCGGCAAGTCGAAAGCAATCGTGGGAATTCCCGCCGTACCTCCAGTGGCCTTCGCTGCTGCACTCTTGGCTGCCCCGGCTGGACCGACAAACACAATTCCATCCGCCTCACGGTCCTGCATGTAAGTGAGGATGGTTCCTGTCATCTCCGTCTTTACACCAGAGAGGTCGGTGCCGGTTCCCGCAAACGCCTTCTCAATCTCATCAATGAACACGACGACGCGTGGAGGATCGACACCTCGAAGCACTGCCCGCAGGAAGCTCTTAACGTTCTCAACCCCGCCAATGTCCTCAAAGGTCTCACCGCCTCGCCACACCGCGAGGCCCGGTGTCTGCTCAATGATCTGGCGCTTGCGCTCCCAGAGGTCTTCTGTATCCAGTTGGCGCTTGACCAGCGATATGGCCAGTGCCTGTTCTGCCGGGAATGCGGCCAGGCCAATCAGGGCGTCTACCGCCTTATCGATCACCTGACGCGCGGGTTCATCCAGCTTGGCCGCATTGAAAGTCTCCCGCACAATCTGCTCCAGGTGAGAAGTTGACGGCAGAGGCTCATCAAGGACGAGAACGTCCTGGCCCAATTCCTGCGGCAAGGTCGCGCCGGCCGCTGCCAGTAATACCAGCATCCGGCCCGTCGCCTTGAAGGGGTCCCGCAGGTCCCAGATGCCTTGCACCACTCCGGGGTCATTCCAGAAGCGGTGCGCGTTGGAGTAGAGCAGCAGCCCGTCCTCGCCAAGCTGCTGCGCCAAAAACAGAGCATCGACCGGCCCAATCGTCCCAGCCTGACGTTCGCCCAACACTCGGGCCAGTTCGTCGCCGCTGTCTCTGCCGATCGCATAGAGGCCGCGGACCACATCCCAGCCGAGCAGGGGTGGAAGCTCCCGGCCTTACTTGAGAGTCTCGATGATGAAATGCGTTGTGCTTGCTGGGTCGGCAGTGCGTATCGCGACAAGCGGAGTTGAGACACAACGTGCCGCATGGAACGCCGACGCAAACTCCTCCATAGATCGAATCATGTTCGTGCTCCTTTGGGAAAAGCCTTTCTTAGCCCACATTTCCATTTGCGCGTTAGGCGCACATGGGAATTCCGGTTACAATTATCTTTTGGAGGTCAAAGCTCCAATCGTGCGAGTAAATTACTGATGAAGTCCATCCAAACCGCCATCCTTCTGCTTGTGTTGATCGCGCTCTCTTGGGCTGTGCTGGCCCAGACCGCGCACGAGGTGCCGAATTCGCAAGCGATCCCGCGGTTCGATCAGGTCGCGGAGGGCTTCTACCGTGGCGGGCAACCCCGCCGGCAAGGTTATGAATATTTGAAACAGCTCGGCGTCAAGACTGTCATCAACCTGCGCGCGGAGAATCAAGAAGCGGAGAAAGTCAAATCGCTGGGTCTCCATTACGTGCACATTCCCATGAGCCCATGGGAGCGCGTTCCCGAAAGCAAAATCCAAATGTTTTTCCAGGTGCTGCGCGACCGCGACAACTATCCGGTTTTCGTTCACTGCGAGCATGGCGCCGACCGAACGGGCTTCATGGTAGGTCTCTATCGCATCGCCTTTCAGGACTGGAGCGCCGACCGCGCCTACGAGGAGGCGCGCGCACACGGCATGTGGCCGTGGCATCTCAGTTTGAAACATCAACTTTACGAGTTTGCCGACCGCCGTGCAGCACCCGCAGCAACCCGGACCTACCCTTAGCGTCTCCTGCCTCAACACAACAGCCTGCAAGACGGAGTTGTGCAATGACTTGTCATCCTCAAATGCATCAGTACGGGTCTGGGTTCTTTCGCCATGAGAAATCACTTCCTGGCCTTTAGGGGAAAGCAACGAGGAAAACTGAAGGTGGTTCCTGCCAGGGCAAGCCAAGCGTGGGGAATCCTGTAAGTTCTGTTCGGCCGCCTTCCAACTCTTGACCTTTAGGTTCTGCCCTTACGCAGTATAAGTCCTTTGTTTTCTTTAATATTCTACGATTAAACCAGTAAGTACCTTTGTTTTCTATAAGATTCCGGCTTCGTCGCAGGTTTTCCACGGCGTTCCTTTGTTTTCATTGACATTCCCGCATCATTCGTTAAATTTTGAATAATTCTTTCTTGCTTGGGCTCAGACTCAAGACTTTTTGTCCGTGACGCGACGAGCCAATTTGTGGCCTTTTCGTCCCGCTTGGCACATTCTCGTGAGTGTATTGGCACATGGGGATAGCGTCGCAGTATCGTGTTCCCCGGGGGGCCGTCCTCCTGTACAGCCTCAGTATAGAACTCTAGCCTATCTTGATCCGCTTGTCAAGAGACATGAAGAGCCGGTAGTGGTACAGTTTGATGTTGTAACGGCGAGTTTACCTCGCCAATTGGCGGCGTCCCGATCAGATCGGGACAGGTTCCGCCGCCTCTACATCAAACTGTACCACTACCGAAAAGCCCCAAGAATCGCGATTGAGCGGCCCCAGGCGGCTGTGAGTCGCCCATCCGGCTGACGTGCGAATCCGATATCACCATAGGCCCCGCGCAGGTGCTGGCGCCGGATAACAATGTTTGCGACCTTTGCCTCTTGTTCCGAGTAGTACGAGTTCAGGGGGACACCCTCCGGGTGGACCTCAACCTCGTAGCCCATCTCCTTGAGAGCCTCCACGAGGTATTTCTCCTCGCGCAAGACCGTCTGAGTCAAGCCGTATTTCGACATTCGATGCCTCCTTCTTCTGCCCATGTGAGTCATGTTGGACTGGCCGAGGGCAGCCCACTGCCACCCGAATCATGTCTCTCGTGCAGCCTGCCCAGCAGATGTACTTGCGAGGGTCCTCGATCGAGATTGAGAGGTTATCTCCGCTGCGGTCGTGCCCCTCTTCGGCGCAGGATGGGCAGCGGGTGATATTGTTGTGCCCCACTGTGCGGAGCTTTGTGTTGATGTGGTCGAGGATCCGGAATTCAAACCCACGCATGTGTCTCCTCATCTCCGGTTCAGCCTTCGGCTCTGGTGGAGCGATCTGAGCTGGGATGGCCTTCCCCGCAACCAATCGGGCAAGCTGGTCACCGGTCATCTTGGGAAGCGAATTCACGTAGCGCATCTGCTTCTCAAGATCTTCATCGGCACCGTCAAACCAGAAGCGCTGAGCTGCGCCCCGGTGAATGCCCAGCGGCCCACGGATGGCATTGCCGTACCTGCCAGGCTTCAAGGCATCATGCTTGGGGAACATCTCGATTCCTTCCCGCTGCCTGCCTTCCTTGACCGGGATACCCAACCGCAGGGCAAGGCCGCAAACGTAGATCCGGCAATCCCGCGCTGGGAGCGGCTCCGCCAGGAATATCCAGAGATGTCCACCCCGACGGCTATTCTCAAGAGCCGACTCCACTCCGTCTTGTCCGAGGTAGAAGCGAAGCCTCAGGAGGTCCGTGAGCGCGTCTTCATAGTCCGCGTCGATGGCCACCCACTTCGAGCACTTGGTGGCAGGGTTGATCGAGTAGAGGCCGATAGTGATTTCGCCTTCGACGTGGCGGCGGATTGTGTCCAGCGTCAGGCTGAGCCCCTGGCCGGTTTTCTTGTCCTTGGGCCGGTAGTAATAATGCCGGCCGCTTTCCGGGCGCGGCCGGTTGGACTGGAGTGTGTAGGCCCGGCGGTTGACGAAGAGGCGGAAGTAATCCGCAACTAGGCCGGCTGATGCTTTGAGGCGAAGGTTTGGCACTCTCTCCTCCCTGAGGTCAGGTGGCGGAACCGCTACTTCATGTGGGCGGTGAAATAATGAAGGTTTCCTGTCACATGCCGTGGTCACGAACTGATGCTCACTACGTTACACGGCGGGGATGAACGAGCGGATGGCCGGCCCTATCGCTGGGGATGATCCTTAAACTGGAAGTCTTTCCAGTACTGTTGGCGGCAGGCAAGGGAGGGGTACGCGGCAAGAACGAGAAGCACTATCACGCGAGTACAAATCTCGTTCTCCTGAACCCCAATGTCCGCAAAACCTTTCGCAGTGAAAGAGCCGTTGAGGACGCCTTACGCTTGGTGATCGAGTTGCGCAAAGTGGGAAGCTACAAGCGCAGAGATTACAGTTCGAACGGCGCCTGAGGTTCAGTGACCCGGAGGTAGCCACGGCCAATTCGTCCTTGGAATTGACCGTGGGTTCGTCATCGAAGGAAAAGCCCACGGTCACAAAAGCAGTGACCGTGGCTTCCCGCTTCTGTCGAAAACCATCAACGCGACGCTGAGGTTGAGGGCTGGCCTCCGGGCTTCTTTCCCAAACCCTTTCCAGCGCACAGTGGTCACGGGGTTCAAACAGTTGGCCTACTTGTGGCGGTCCTTTTGGGCAGCGTGCTTTGCGTCCATAGCCTTAATCCGTTGGTCGTCCATCTCTTTCATAACCTGAAAGAGCGTTGCGGCCAAGGTGAAACACATTTCCCCGTCTGGTTGCTTACAGTCTATCTCGCCAAGGTGAACAATCCTGTTACGCTTATGGAAGAGTTCCTTGATAAAGAAGTCCTTCGTGAAGTGCACGCCTGTGAGAGTTGGGTACTTGGCATGGATAGGTTTCAGTAATCTGGGATTGCAGGACAAGAACGAATCAAAATCCTCTCCGGTCAGCAAGGTCGATACTTTGTCAAGTCGCACTCCAATCGCATTCCACTTGCGCCACTGTTCTGCCCATTCGTCCTTGTCTGCTGGCGTTGGCATCCTTATGTCCATGAGGTCAACTTCATTCTGTTTCATGAATAAACGCGCCAACTCACATTCCACTGCCTTCGCACTCACGACAATAACCAGCGTGAAATCTTCATTTGTGAGTTCTGCCCATGCGCGATTGAAAATCCTCATCCCCACAAAGTTGCCCAGCGGCTTTACAAACCACAAAGCCGTGCCACATTCAGTACACTGTGTGTCTTTAATGTCTTGTGTCCCGCTGGCTTCTAGCGTCATCTGATGACCGCATGGGCACGTGACAGTGACGGACGATTTCAATTGCTTTGTCCTCTCCGCGAATTAATCCTGGATGCTATCACCACCGCCCATTTTCGCGGACTCTTTATTGTGCTCATGAACGTGGCTGTTGCCGACGTGTAACAGGTCAAACTTTTAGTCCTCTTGCTCTGATTTCGGCGGGCCCCTACTCGGCTCCCAAGTGGGCGAGGTGGTTTTGACTCGGGCCATGGCTGTCCGGGGCCATCTCCTTCGCACTACCAAAGAGCGGAGCTCCTTTGTAGGTCCGCAGCCCTTGGGCACGGTCGGTGAGAAGAGCCACGTCTCTTTCCGTCCTTAATTCTCTTCGACCATGTTGAGGGCCTGCTCGAAGGAAATTATCAGACCGGCGTCCGTTGTTCCGGGTCCGCGGTCAGTTGTCAGTCGTCCTTTAATCTCCTGTTTTAATCTTCTTATCAAACACAGGTACATCAATACCATGTGTGATTAGTTTATGACAATTAAAGCAATGGGCTTCTTCAAATACAGGATGATCGACATCCATGTGTGGTGGTCTACCGGGACCAAATATCTGTTGATAGCATTCACAGCAAATCGTTTCTGTTTGTTGGAGTGACATGAATTAGCCTCGTTCATTCTCTATTTCATACAGCTCAATTGTGCTGGGGTTCCTTTGGTTCGGTGGGCAGGAACATAGAGGGCGTTCCCCCACATAACTTCACGGCATGAGCGAATGCAGTAACAAACCTTTCAGCTCTCTCCTTGTCTCTGAATAGAATCATTCCACTTGCTGAGGTCCTATCGGGAATTGGTTTCACTGCACATTCAGTGCCGATCTTCTCGCTGTCTTGGCAGGCCTGCTGAGTCTCAACCGCTCCTTCCTCAATCGTGGGTTTCAGATCAGCTGTTTTGAAGGATACTGATGTGAAGTCATGCAATCCCGAATCAACAAACTTCCCTTCCATTGATGAACACTCCGGGTTTGCCGCGCAGTTAGGATGCCGCTCCCAAAATTGAGAAAGAGGTACGGCGTCGTGCCCGCCATACGAAGAGTGTATCGAGGATGGGTCAATATCACCAAGATTAAACGTCATGTATCTTGGGTAGGGTTTGTTTTTGTCGTCTACAAAGAGGTTCCACAGCATCTCGGGATAGCCGTGTTTCTCCGTAACTCCGGCTACAAGCGCGATCATCATAGCCTGATTGGAAATTATGCCAACAGGGTGGGGTCGGCCGTTGGCTAGTGTCCCTATTAACCCTCCCAACGCGATATTCCGTTTTTCAGGCTCTACCATGCGGTTCATGAAGTCAATGGTGGCTTCAAGACTAGGCCCCGGATCAGCTGTCGGGATTTGTTCGTTGGGCAACGCCTGGACCTCGGAGGAATTAGACAGAAGCAAGCGTTTCGCATCATTGATGGGGATTGCGAAATTCAGATTTTCGCCGCCCTTGATATACAGGGTCGTGATTCCAACTACCTCGCCCGCCATGTTGAACAACGGGCCACCGCTGCTACCAGGAGATATCGGCGTCGTGACCTGGACAAATTTGCCGCCTTCCTCCTCGACTGTTCGGATTCCGCTGATGATTCCGTTTGAGACGGTCGATTCGAGAGAAAGCGGATTGCCAATAGCAACGACTTCTTCTCCCACTTGAAGTTGGTCCGAATTCCCGAGTGTGAGCGTCCGAAAATCTTCACCGTGCGCCTTGATGATGGCAACATCCCTGGCTTCGTCGAATGCCAGCAATCCATCGACAGCAAAGAAAGCGCCGTCAGGGAGCTTGACTATAGCGGAGCTACCGCTTTCAATGACGTGATAGTTGGTCAGGATGCGACCGTCCTTGCTGATGAGGAAGCCGCTGCCTTGGGCGATAGGACTGCCGTCCTTTCCCGACATTATGATCGACACCACAGCACCACGCACACCTTTAGCTATCGCTGGTATATCCTTCTTCCGTAGCGGCGACTGCGCTCTTATAGCCGTCGGTGGCGTAGCCGTCGTCTCGGACAAGATATCGAAATACACGTAGGTAATATCACCGGAGTTCGGGGATGGCTCATACTGCAACACGTTTCCGATGCGGACCATGCACGGCGCGGGGGTGGGTTGCTGGGCGATAATAGGGCCTCCATCCGGGGTTCGGTCTTTGCTCATTAGGCAAGCGCGAATCGCAACTCCCACCGCCGGTATCTGGGATAAATCGGGATTTGTATAACTGAAGTGCCAGTGAATTCTTGGGAGGTCACCAGGCCTTGCACTGCTGGTCTGTGATTCATTGTACCGGACCTTCAGTATCTCCGCCCCGTGAACGATGGTGTACAGCTCATCTCGCAAGTTGCTGTACCTGTCTGTAGGGACACTGGTGTGCGCCGTTATCACGTAGGTGTCTTGCGATGATGTAGCCTGTGCATCGCGCGTTTCCTTCCACGTCGGCTTCGCTCTCTGTCCGTATGCTGACATCGCTGTCAGGAACAGCGAGGTCCACAGAAGTTTCATTGCAAAGCGCTCACCCATTCCGCTCTCCTTTAGTTGTAAACCGGAACTTCTATTATGGACTTCCGGCCCGGGCTGTCGGAATCTCATTGCCACCTCGCGACGTTGTCGAAGACCGAGAAGAATCTATGGGGAGATTCTACCGCACTTTTCCGGCTCTCAGTCAGCAGGATGTGGCAGTGAGAGCCGACGCCATGAGTTCAGTGGCCGCTCGCAGCTTCTGGGCATCGCCCTCCGTCATGCGGCCAATATCGCCGTACTTGAAGGTGCCGCCGCTTGCCCACTCAACCACTTCGCCGATGGCTTGCTTCTTGGTCGTGGCAACACGGCGTGCCGCTGTCAGGAACTCGTTGCGAAGCTGGTTGAATCCCGAACTTGTGCCGCCGACGCATTGCCGTTGTTGTGCGCGGGAGATAAGGCGGCGATGGCTCCGCCTTTGGTCTCGGCCTGGTAGAGGGACGAGGGTAGATTCTCTCTTAAATTTCAAGAGTTTTTTCTTTCTAGAAGGGTGCGGGAAACCTCTTTCTTTTTGAAGGTCAGCAAGCAACGAGAACATGGGTCACCTCCTGGGCAGGGGCCGGATTAAGG
>Ga0224555_1004445_pt1 | contig 12845 bp, 8 predicted proteins | sample 714S23034metaG_FD_180687 | JGI IMG/M metagenome (GOLD analysis project Ga0224555, IMG submission 180687) | Peat soil microbial communities from Stordalen Mire, Sweden - 717 S2 30-34 | ecosystem: Environmental > Terrestrial > Soil > Wetlands > Peat | place: Sweden: Norrbotten County, Stordalen...
ATCCTGATTAATCCGCCGTGGGCCTCCATTATATTTTTCGATATGGCCAGCCCCAGCCCGGTTCCGTCGGCCTTTGTTGTAAAAAAAGGCTCAAAAGCCCGCTCAATCACCTTCGCATCAAAACCAGGCCCGGAATCGACAAAATAAACCGCCGTGTATTTTTTTCCATATATCTCATCCGCGCCGCACGAAACCGCCAGCGTCCCTCCTGACGGCATGGCCTGTATCGAATTCATTACAATATTGAGTATAACCTGCCTGATCTGTTTGACATCTGCTTTTACGTTTATCCTTCCGGAGTAATTCCTGGCTACGGAAATATTTTTTATCTTCAGCGTGTGTTCCATGAGGTCGTAAACATTGTCGATTATCCTGGCTATGTCCGCCTCCTCTATCCTGAGAGCGGAAGCATGGCTCAAAGCCAGCAGGTTGTCAGTAAGTTTTTCAAGGCGCTTAAATTCGTCGGGAGCTATTTCAAGGAACCTGTCCATGGCAGCCCTGTTCCCCCTGTCCGAACGCACCATCTGGACAAAACCGTTGAGCCCCGTAAGCGGGTTCCTGATCTCGTGCGCCACAGCCGCCGACATTTTTCCCAGCATGGCCAGCCTTTCCGAATGTATCAGCCTGTCATAGAGCATGATATTTTCCGCTATTACGGACATCTGCACCGCTATATTTTTCAGCCATGAAATTTCCTCGCGCTGTAACACCTGTCCGTTCTGTTTGCCGCCTATTATCCATAACCCCCTTACTTCCCCTCCGGTAAACAACGGTATGCATATTTCCGCGCCGTATTTCTTTAAAAAAGAAAGCACCTCTTCTATATTGATATTTTTATACTCCCGTTTCGGCGTGTAATAATATGTCAGGTCGTCGGTTATCTTCTTGTAGGAAACAGCGTCCTTTACCCCCATGAAATATTCAAATATGGGGTGTGTCTCGTTCACGCATACATTTTCATCCAGAAACGGCGAATACAGTTCATAGCATTTTTTGCCGTTGTTGTAAAAAAATATCACGGATTTTTTCAGTTTCAATACCTTTACCGCGTTGAATATTGTGCGCTCAAAAAGCGGGCCGTATTCCTTTATGAGCCCTAATTCAATTAGCACGTTCTGAAGCAGCACCTGAAAATCATAATTTGATATAAAAAAAGCCTTGCGTGTAAGGCTGTCCAGCATCCTGAAAGTCGGATCGATGGCCATTATCACAAGGAACGTCAGGATAAAAAACGCCATGGCCCGGAAAGCGCCCGTTACAATATGGGGAAAAAGGGTGTAATAGCATATCGCGTAAATCGCGGTCGCTATTGCGGCCGTGAAAGCATACGCGATGGTTTTCTGCAGGAGTTCCCTTACGTTGAGCATGTCGTGGGAAAGTATTGCGTATGTGGTCAGGCAGAAAAAAACAAGCACGCAGAATCCAGCCACAGGATAAACAAAATTGAATCCAAAAATATTAAGTATATTGGTAAGCGCCCCGATAAAGCCTATTCCTATCCCTATAACAAGATACTGTATCTGTGTCTTTTCCTCCGCGAGGCTGTCGGCCGAATAATATTTCCTGAGCATAAGGTAAAATCCGGCCAGCATGTTGACGGCGACAAGCGCCATATAAAGCCTGTATATTAAATCCGGCCTTGCCACATATCCCATGGAAGGTTTTAATACAAAACCTTTTACGCCGGCCCCGAAGGTGTTGAGTATTACGAGCGCTCCGGCATAAAACGCCGTAAAGCGCTCAAGTTTCAGGATTTTTCCCCTGGTTTTGGTGAACAGGATGGAGAATCTTAAAAAAGCAACGGGCATTAAAAGCATGGCCGGCCTTAATATGCGTGATACCAGGTTTGCCGTTGCCGCGGAATCCGCCCCCTTGATAAAAAACAGGTCAAGCTGCCAGAGGGCCACTGTGATATAAAAAAAAGCGGCGGCAATATTGAGCCTGTTGCCCCGCTCTTTCATTACGGTTACAATACCGAGTACTGTTATTCCAAGAAAGGATATTAATGTCTGTATCTGGTAAGCATCGAGTGCCAAGCCGGTTTCACCGCCGTTTTTTATCGAACACCATAAAATCGTCGTATCCCCTGTACATTGTCTTTTGCAGGGAAAGAGTGTAACCGCGCGCTCCCATGATGCGTATAATATCTTCCGCCGCGGTTATCCCGTAAAGGCGCCTGTGCACGCCCGACACCAGCAAGTTTATCACACCCACCTTGAAAAGCCTAATAAAAACTTTTGCCATACCGGAAAATCCGTTCTCGTCAAATTCCTTTTCAAGCAAAACCCTTATGGAAACCGGCTTTACGTGCGCGATAACAACGCGCCCGCCCGGCTTTAAAACCCTGTCAAATTCTTCCAGTGCGGCCGGGATATCTGAAAGCATGAACAGTGCATGGACGCTCACGACCGCGTCAAAGGAATTTTTTTCAAAAGGCAGTTTTTTATTAAGGTCAAGTTCCATCACAGCGCATGCGCCGGATGCCGCCGGAAGTTTTGAAAGTTTTTTCCTGAAGAGATTCAGCATTGAATTTGATATGTCGCCGGCGGTAATTTTATAACCGCTGTTAAGCAATTTTATGGAAAGTTCCCCCGTGCCGCAGCCGGCATCGAGTATCGCCCCCCCTTTTTTCACGGCCGCCGAAGCGCGCAGAAATGCCTCATCCGTCACCTCCGCGTACGGCCGGTAGTAACGGGCCAGATCGTCGTAAGCGGATGCGTAAAAATCCCACATAAATTTGTCAGATGCCGCCGCAAATGCACCGCGTTCCATATAATACCTCCTTTTAGGGTACTGTCGGAAAACCCCGCAAACATAACCTGATCCGGGGAATATGACATTTTTATTGGCCTTGCGCCACCCATCTGACGGCCTCGCAAGAGGCCGTCTTTATTATACCGGGCGACAATCCAAGAAAAATGTCATATTTCCCGGATAAACCACGCAAAGGGTTTTCCAACAGTACCTTTAGAACATCCTGAAAACCATGCTCGAATTGTTTCCGCCCAGCCCGAAAGAATTTACCATGGCGGTCGATATTTTTTTTCTGATGGATTCGTTTGGCACGTAATCAAGGTCGCATTCCGGATCCGCGTCCGTATAATTTATCGTGGGCGGTATGTATCCATTGTACCCGGCCAATAGCGTGGCCACAGTCTGAAACCCTCCGGAAACCCCGAGCGGGTGGCCGAGCATAGATTTTACCGATGATATTTTCAGTTTATCCGCGTGGGAGCCAAAAACCTTTTTAATCGCCCTGGTTTCCCTTATATCGGATACCAGCGAAGAGCTTCCGTGCGCGCTTATATAATCTATCTGATCATGGCTTATCTCGGCGTCCCTTACGGCTTCCATCATTACCCTCGCGGCCTCGTCTCCGGTATCGTCCATTTTATACATCGATATGGCCTCGGATGTGCTGCCGTATCCGAGCACCTCGGCGTAAATTTTCGCACCTCTTTTTATTGCCGCTTCTTTTTCCTCGAGCACCAGCATCGCCGAACCTTCGCTTAAAATATACCCGTCCCTGTTTTTGTCAAACGGCCTGCTTGCCGCGGCCGGGTCGCCGTTTCGCTGGGATAACGAGCGCGTGGCGCAGAAAGCCCCCATAATAGAGGCAGTGATAGGCGCCTCGGCTCCGCCGCAGAGCACCCTGTCAAGTTTGCCGTATTTTATGAGTTCATACGCGTGGCCTATCGCGTTTAACGACGATGAACAGCCCGTTGAAATCGTGGCCGCCCTGCCCTTGATGCCCAGGGCCACAGCGAGCATTCCGGCCGCGGCGTTTGGAAGCGCTCCGGTCACGGTAAAAGGCGACATCCTGTGCGCCCCTTTTTCTTTCATGACCATTACCTGTTCCTCTATTATCTCAAGGGCGTTAATGGAAACACCGACTACTATTCCCGTTGTGAATTTATCATCCCCGTCAATTGATATGGCGGCGTCGTTGATGGCTTCCCGGGCGGCGTAAACAGCAAGCTGGGCAAAACGCGGGGTACGTCTGGCCTCGTTTTTTCCGTAAATGGCCGCGGCGTCAAAATTTTTTATCTCGCCGGCTATTTTTGTGGAATGGTTGGAAGTATCAAAGGAAGTTATTTCACTTATTCCGGATACACCCTTTAAAAGGGAGTTCCAGAACTCCTGTTTATTCAGGCCGTTTGGCGCTATTATCCCTGCTCCTGTGACTACCACATTCCGCTCAGTATATCTAATGAGATAGCCTCCTTTTCCCATTTAAATTATAGCCGCAAAAACGAGAAAGTCAAGAATAAATATCCCATTGTATATACAAATTTTTATGCAATTCTTTTTTGTGTTTTCAAAATGATAAAATATGCCTTTTTTCGGGCTAAAGTTTGGCGGTAAATTCTATCTTTAATATTCTTTTTGTATGTCCGGTTACTTTGGTTTTTTCCGACGACCTCTGTTTTGCCGCCCATATTATTTTTTCGGAGTCTGTAAATACCGGGTTGTTTTTTTTAAGCTTATTGTCAATAAAGAATTTTTTCAGTTTAACCGCTCCGGTCATTCCGTACGGGGTGAACCTGTCCCCCTCTTTTTTATGCCTTACCGTTATATTACCTGAAATTTTACGCATATCAAAATACGCGCATTTCTTTTCTGTAAGGTTTATACTGCAGCTATTTTTAACAACACTGTGGCTGTATAATTCCCCGTTAAATTCCACGGCGCCGTCCACACGCGGGTCAAAAACAACGCGTTCACCGCCGTTCACCGCCGCGGCCGGCGATATTTCGATAAAATTACCGGACGGCCTCATAATAAAGCCTCCGCACAGTTCCGCGGAAAAAGGCGATTCCGCGCAGCGCTCAATCATGGTTATCTTGTCAAAAGAAATCTTTCTTTTCCCGGGAAGCACCCTGCCGAGCACATGAGAAGCCGCCCTGCCCCTGATCGCCCCGTGCAGATTAAGGAATTTTTTTATGTCTATCTTCGCGCCGCCGCCGGAAAAAAGAACGCACTTTTTTACAGCCGCTTCGGCGCACTTATCCATAAATTCATTTTCACGGGTGAGTATGTACGCCGTTCTCGCGGCCGTCTCCTTAAATCCCGGGTTATACCCCTTTTCTATAAGCGGAATAAGGGAATGCCTTATGCGGTTTCGTGTATAATCATCTCCGGCGTTTGATGAATCGAAAACAAAGGGCATCTTTTCCTCTTTTAAAAATGATTCGATATCACCTTTTTTTATTCCAAGAAGAGGCCTGATTATCCTGATACCTCCGCAAAGCTCCCTTTGCTCGGGGATCGCCGATAAACCGGCCGCGCCCGCGCCGGTAATAAGCCTGAAAATAAAAGTTTCGGCGTTGTCGTCAAGGTTATGCCCCAGCGCTATTGTTTTGGAGCGGTATTTTAATGCCGTCTTTTCAAGGAATGAATACCTGAGGTCGCGAGCTGTTTTTTCAAGGCCTCCGCGCCCCGGCCCTGAAGCTTTTTTAACATCGGATCCCGAAGTTTCAAACGGCGCCATATAAAGCCCGGCGAGTTTTTTCACAAAAAATTCGTCGCGCATGCTCTCCGCCCCGCGGAGATGATGATTATAGTGGGCCGCGACTATTTTAATCCCGAATTCTTCCTTTGCCATGTTAAGCAGGTGGAAAAGCGCCACAGAATCAGCGCCGCCGGAAACCGCGGCGATTATTGTCCCGCCGGGTTTAACAAGCCTTTTGATTGAATTGTAAAAAGAGGCAAGGACAGCATTTTTCATAAAATTAATTCCCTTTAAAAGAAAGGTATTCGCCGGTTATGCCCCGGCGTAAGTATTGAATTTGGTAGCGGCGGAGGGAATCGAACCCCCGACACTACGGGTATGAACCGTATGCTCTAAACCAACTGAGCTACGCCGCCACAAATTCGAAACTTTAATTTTATAACAGAATTACGGCTTTAAAGCAAGGCTTTTTTACCGCCTTCAAAAATTTGAACTTTGCGCATCTTATATTATTATGTTATAAATATACAAAGTACTTACATCTTTAAATATAACAAGGAGCCTTTATGAATAAGAAAATTTTGCTTTTCATGCTTCCCCTGCTGGCGCTTTTTACCGTTTTTGCCTGCGCCTCAAGCCCGGGCAAAACACCCGGCTTGATGGTCTTTAAAGGCGTTAATAACTCCGTAATAGACGGTTATCTTGATAAAAACGTCAAAACAACCCCTCTGATAATAAACGCGGCCGGGGATAAAAACGGCGCATCCGGAAAGATTTATCTCGGGTATGATTCGGACTCTGTTTATATCTACGCCGATATTACGGATCCGTCATATTCAGCCGGCAGTTTCAAGGGAGCAGACATTATCAAGGGAAGTTCGCTCGTATTCACGATAAGCACCGACCCCACCGCCGATGTCAACCGGGCCTCTTTCGGAAATTATGACTTTTATTTTGCCATAAAAGCATCACAGGATATCGAGTCATGGAACTACACAAAGAAAAAGCCCCTTGAAAATCCGATACTTTTTTTCAGGAGGACAAAAGGCGGTTATGCGGTGGAAGCTCTGATACCCTGGTACAATTTCAACACCGGGTGCTTCTGCCATATTAAAAACAGGGCCATATCATTTGACACGGCCATAAACAGCGCCGGCCATGACGGGCGGATAATCCAGTCAAGATACTCCGGGAAAGATGATTTTACGGTAAATCCCTCGGAATGGGGTAGGGTTATTTTCTCGACAAAGTGAAAGTTATAATTTTATTTTTTTAAGCACGTCCGCGGGCGTGATATTTTTCAGGCAGTTGTAATGGCCGAATCTGCATTTTTTTTCAAAACAGGGCTGGCAGTCAAGGCCGCTGTAAAATATCTCGGCTCTGGAATTAACCGGACCTCCCCATCCGGGGAATGTGGAGCCGAATATGACGGCCATATTCACGCCGTAAGCGTCCGCAATATGCATTATTCCCGAATCATTGCCTATAAAAAAATCGGCGTTTTTCGCCGCTTCAGCCGTCTGTTTAAGAGTGGCGCCGCGCATATCCACAAAATTTTTTGCCCCTGTTATCTCTTCCCCGAGGTTGAATTCCATATCATCTTTTAACCCGGTCACATGCACGGCCGTTTTTTTACGGTTTTTAAGCAGCCCCTTTATTAATTCAATATAATTATCCAGCGGCCACATTTTTGAAGGGCCGAATTTTGCGAAAGGCGCCACAAGTATCCTGTACGGGCCCCGATGTTTTCCCCTTTTCATAGTGTTGCCGACGGTGAATATTTCCTGTTTCGCCCCCGAGAAATCAAAAGAATTATCCAGGAGATAAAATATACGCCTGTATTGGTCCATAATGTGTTCCTTTTTATGGCTCTTATCCCCGTCATAAACCCGGTTTAAAAATATACGCCCTGAATCCGCCGCGTAACCCGCCCTTATTTTAATCCCGGATGCCAGCAGGAGAAGGTATGACGAGAGTGAAGGCGAAAGGGATACCCCCGTCGTTATTTTTTCCCTTCTTATTTCCAGCGCGGCCCTGATGGTCGAAATAATGGACCTGCGGTCGTACTGGATGACGCGTTTGATGTGCGGATTCCCGGAGAGTATTTCACTTACCCCGCTGCCCGCTGATACGGCGTAAATCTCCGGATAAACCCTGTTTAATTCCTTTAAATAAGCCGTCATCATCACCGCGTCGCCTATCCAGTTCGGCGCTTTTATCAGCAGTTTCCCGCCGGATTTATTTTCCCTTTTTATAAACGCCATTTTGGCGAATTTTACGAACTCGGAAAATCCGCTGTAAACACTCAGTATAAATCCCTGTCTTCCGTCAAGGAACCCGGCTTTTATAAAGTACATTTTAAGAAACTTGAAAATCGGCGCGAAGCACATCCCGGCCAGCGGAAACAACACCCTTTTTTCAGCCGCCTGCAGTGATGTGTAACGGTTCATCTTTTCAAAGTAGGTCCTGCTGTCGGGATATGAGTAATGAAGTATCGGCTCTTCTATCCTGCCGGCCGAGCCGTCAATGGCCACGGACTCATGAACAGTTTTTCCGTCAAAAGCCCCCCTGGATTTTTTAAAAAGCCTGAGCTGATAATCCCTGTCCCAGCCGCAGCGGCGTATCAGCCTGCCCAGAAAAAAATCGCTGCGTTTGATGAAATATCCGTTCAGCGAGTTTTTTGACCTTGCAACATCCAGAATTTTTTCCCTGAGGGCCGGAGAAATTTCCTCATCGGCGTCAACCGATAATATCCACGGGCCGCGCGCCTTTTCTATAGCGAGGTTTTTGACGTCTGAAAATCCGGTAAATTCAGCGGAAAATATTTTTTTTGTGTATTTCTTCGCGAGCGCAACCGTATTATCGGAGCTGTGAGAGTCCACAACAATGATTTCGGCGCAAAAAGAGAGGCTTTTAAGGCACCTTTCAATATTTAAACTTTCATTGCGGGTTACAACGGTCGCGGAAATCTTCATCTCAGTTTCCGCTTGAAATATAGGCTTTTACAGCTTCCGTGACGCGCGATACCGGGACCGAGTCGGCGTTTCCGTCCGACGGCAGCAGTATCTCGTTGTTTGGCCCGGAGGGTTTGTTCTCCTCCGGATCGGTCGGCCCCCATATTGCCACTATATTTGTAAATGGCGCAAAAATATGCATGAGGTCCGACTCGTTTGTCACGAAACAGCAAAGGAACCTCGAAATAGCCGCCATTTTAAGATAATCATGCGTGTCAACCTGAATGGCTTTTTTCTTTGTCACCACCATATATTCATTGACACGGTCATGTTCGCCCCTGTTGGAAAATACCAGCACCTTGCAGTTGTATTTATCTATAAGATTGGAGGTCAACTGCTGGAATTTCGACATGGCCCAGCGCTTTTTTTTATCATGCGACGCGGGGTGAATGCCGACAAGGTTGTCCGTTGCGGAAATATTATTTTTTTCAAGGAACTTTTTCGCGTAATCCCTGTCCTCGTCCGGTATGCTCAGTTTCGGCGTAAAATCATAGGTATTTGCCCCCACAAACCTTGTCAGATTCAGGTATTTGATTATTTTGTGCTGCTTTTGATCAAGTGAATGAAGCAGAAGGTTGTGAAGCGAGTTGTAAAACGACTTCTCTTTGCCGTCGGCGAAGGCTATCTTTGCCCTGGCTTTGGTAAAAACCGCGGCAAGCACCGCCGGGAAAAGATGCGGATTGAAATTAATAACAAGCTGGAAATTGGTCCTCATAAGGCTGAAAGATGTTTTTATGGCCGTGACAGGATTAGCCCTGTCAAGGCAAATTGCCCGGTCAATGGATTTAAGCCCCCTTACGAACCCCATACATTCGCTGTTAACGACGGCGGTTATTTTCCCCTCCGGCGGCATCGCCTCCTTAAGCGCGGTGATGGCAGGGGCGCACAGGATAAAATCCTCAACGCTTTCAGGAACAATGACAAGAATATCAGAAAAATCCCTCAGGTTTATCTGCTTTGCGTTCACTATTTTTTTCTTTTCCCTGGCTTTAGCCGGGTCAAAAATCTGGTCCATCATTTACCTCTGCGGGATAATTTTATAATTTCTTCCGCGGCCGTCCCCGGGTCAAGGCTTTTCATGCATTCAAAAGTCCCCAGGGGGCACATGTTGCCGCCGTGTAAATGGCACGGCCTGCACAACAGCGTGTTGTTTTCAATAACCTTAAAATCCTTATCCGTCACAAATCCGAACTGCTGAACCGTAGGCCCCATAAAAATAACGCTTTTTACGCCAGAAAGTGAGGCGGCATGGGCCGCCACTGTATCATTGCCGGCAAAAACATCCGCCCTGCCTATTACTTTCAGCAGCCCCGGAAAATCGGTCTTTCCTATCAGATTATCAACGCCCTTTTTTTTATAATATAATAGTCCGGGAGAATTTACAACCTCATCTTTTAAACCGGTTATGGTCACGTGCACCCCTTTTAAAAGCCTGAGCCTGTCGGCGAGTTCCATGAAATAGGGCCACCGTTTATTCGCCCATTTAGCCCCGGCATGAAGCACAATTTCAGCGGCCGCCTTTTTTTTCCCGGGCAGCCTGCGTGTTTTCAGCCCCGGTTTTATGAATTCGCCGGCGGCCTCCATATAATTTTCCGACACCGTAGAAAAATGCGCACCCGACAAAAACCATTTAAAAAACACCATAAGTCTGCGTTTGATTGGATTTTTTCGCGCCGTCCGGCCCCTTGGCGCACCGCAGCCGCTTTTAATAATAAATGAGCGGTAATTGCCCTGCAAATCAATCACGGCATCAAAATTCTCGTTTTTTACCGCACTGGAAATTTTTTTTAAGGCCCCTTTTTTATTAAAATCCACGGCCATTACATTGTCCGGAGCCAGGGCTTCCGCCGCCTCCCTGAATTTTTCCTTGGACAGAAAATATACCTTATGTCCGGATGCCTTAAGCGCGGCCACGATGCGGCCCGCAAGAAGTATATCCCCGGCCGACGAAAATCTTATAATAAGTATTTTCACTGGGTTACCCTGATTCTTTTTTCAAGTTCCTTGACGTTCTTTATAAGCATCCCGATTTTAAGCGCATATATCCTGTTCTCCGTTATATGTTTCTTTGATATCTTCACCTCATCCTTTTCAGTGGTGACTATAAGCTGTGCCTTTGTGGAATCATAAAGACGCATAACGGCCTCCATCTCGTTTTTGGAAAGCCTGTGGTGGTCCTTGAACCTTAAGCCCACAAGTATATGCAGCCCGAGATTTTTTAATGTACGCTCAAATCCGGCCGGGCTGCCTATGCTGGAGAAAACAATTGCTTTTTTCTCGTTTAAAAAACCCGGTTCGAACTTCTCTCCGGTTGAAACATTGTATACCAGCTTCGGCTGGTGTTCGCTCTCGAATATTTTGAGATTCTTGTTAAAACGCAGAATAGCTTCCTTTATTTTTTCCGTCTTTTCCGGCGCCACAAGGTTTACGTTTGTCAAAAGCACGGCATCGGCGTGCTTTATCTCCGAAAACGGCTCCCTCAACATTCCCGCCGGAAACAGCCTGTTAAAGCCCGCCGGGTTTATCGCGTCAACCAGGACCACATGGTTAGTATCGGCCATATCGCCGCGTTTCTGAAACCCGTCGTCCAGCAAAACGTAATCCGGCCTGAAAATTTCTATCCCCTCTCTAATGCCCCTTAACTTATCATCGGCGACTATAACTTTCGCTTTTGTGACGGCCCGCGCCAGCATATATGCCTCGTCGCCTGCGTACCGCTGTTTTAAAAGTATCCGGGTTCCGTCGGAAACGATATCAAACGCGTTCTTCTTTTCACGGCGGTAGCCCTTGCATACTATCAGGACGCTTTTTTCTTCCCTTAAGAGCCTTCTGGCCATTTCCTCGATAAAAGGTGTTTTTCCCGTTCCGCCCACCGTCATATTGCCCGCGCAAATAACCTTCGCGTTGAACCGCGCGCGTTTCTTTATTCCTGTAAGATAAAATAATTTCCTTAACAAAAGCCCCGCCGAGTAAAACATGGAAATAAATACCAGCAATATAAAAAAAATGGCTTCGCCCGCCGACCTTTTCTTTTTTGATACGCTTTTGAACCATAAAGCTTCGAACATAAATACTCCTTTTTCAGCGTTCTACGGAGCCGCCTTTTGCCCGGTCGATAAGTATTTCGTTTATAAGCATTGCCGTTGTGGCCGCGGAACCCCTGAATTTTTCAATAATATTCCTGTTTTTCTCGCCTGTATAGGAACGCATCCCCTCGTTATCAAAGAGTTCCGCAAGCTTCGCGCCTATCTCAAGCGGTGTGGAAGCCTGAAAGGCCCCGCCCTCTTTAAGGAACTTTTCCGCCGTGTCCTCAAAATTAAACATATGCCTGCCCATTATAAAAGGCAGCCCGGCCACCGCCGCTTCCATGGGATTGTGCCCGCCGTATTCCTTGAAACCGCCGCCTATTATGGCCGCGTCGCCGATATTATAAATAGCCGAAAGTTCGCCTATTGTATCTACTATAACAGCGTCATACCCGGCAATTGCGCTTTTTTCCTTTAAAGCGCTCCAGAGGCAGAACTTAAGCCCCTTTGACGAAAGCAGTTCCCCGATGTGACGCACACTCTTCATGTGGCGCGGGGCAAAAATAAGGAGTTTTTTTCTGTTTCCCGCGCTTATGAATCCGTCGATAACAAGCTCTTCCTCGCCTTCGCGGATGCTACCGGCGACGACGACCTTCTTTCCCTTTTTATCCATCCCCTTAAGTGCGTCAAGGGACGACGGATTGGCCTCGAATGAATATTTTGTGTTGTTCATTATTATCAACCTGGTTTTTTCCACACCGAGCCGCGACAGCCTTTTTACCATTTTTTCGCTCTGCACCATCATCACGGTAAAAAAAGAAAGAACCTTTTTAAAAAAGAACCTCATGGCGTAATAGAACCTGAAGCTTTTCGCCGATATCCGGCCGTTGATTAATATTATCGCGGCGCCCGACTTTGAGGCGTATGAAAGCATGTTGGGCCACAGTTCTGTTTCCACCACCACAAGAGCCTCGGGTGATATTGAATCAATGAAAGGATTCATGATGATGGATATATCCACGGGCATGAGCGCGGCACCGGATATGACGCCGCCGAGCTCTTTTTCTATCTTTTTTCTTCCGTTAAGGCTTGTCGTTGTCACAACAAGCTCCGCCCGGCTGTTCATGGACTTGAATTCCTTTATGACAGGTACGAGTGCCTGAACCTCCCCTGCTGAAGCCGCGTGGAACCATACCACTTTATTGGAGTCAAGGCCCCCGGTTACACCCCTGAACTTAGTGCTGAACCTCTCAAATATCCCCTCCGACCACTTCCTGTTAAAAAGGAGTATGACAGCCAGCAGGGGCGATGCCGCCAGCAAAAGCAGTGTAAATATAATGTCATAAGCTATTA
>Ga0224555_1004446_pt1 | contig 12843 bp, 5 predicted proteins | sample 714S23034metaG_FD_180687 | JGI IMG/M metagenome (GOLD analysis project Ga0224555, IMG submission 180687) | Peat soil microbial communities from Stordalen Mire, Sweden - 717 S2 30-34 | ecosystem: Environmental > Terrestrial > Soil > Wetlands > Peat | place: Sweden: Norrbotten County, Stordalen...
CTCATCTCCCCCGAGCGCATCCGCCTCGTCTACGCGCCTAAGGGCGAATCCTCCGGCCACGTCACCTTCCCCATCCACCAGATGACGATGGCGGCGAACTGGCCCATGCTGGCCGCGCTGCACCTTCTCCTGCACAGCGACCGCCTCTTTATCGGCGCCGAAAATCAGCGACTTCCCGCCATCCTGGAAGCTTCGCGTCGCTACCAGAACGAAGTCTCCATCCGGCTCGCCGGCCAGGTGCTGCGCGCGCTGAACGAACTGGTCCGCGGCTTTCAGGAAGCAGACCGCGCGGCCCGTGGCAAGATCCTCGCCGACGCGCTCCAGCACGACCCCAATCACATCTACGGCGGCATGCTCACCACGCTCATGCGCATGGTCTTCGTTCTCTACGCCGAAGACCGCAGCCTGATGGGCTCCGACGAAACCTGGCTCCAGAACTATTCCATCTCTGGTTTGTATGAACGCCTCCGCGCGGACGCCGGCCAGTATCCGGACACCATGGACAGCCGCTACGGCGCGTGGGCACAGATCGTCACCCTGACCCGGCTGCTTTTCGATGGCGGTGGTCACGGTTTCTGGCGCCTGCCTCCGCGGCATGGCGGACTCTTCGATCCGGACGCTTACCCCTTCCTCGAAGGCCGCGCCTGGGAGTCGAAGCGGGCCGCAACGGCGCTGATCGAACCGCCGCTGGTTTCTGACGGCATCCTCTTCCGCATCCTCCAGGATCTGCTCTACCTCGACGGCGAGCGCATCTCCTACCGCGCCCTCGACGTGGAACAGATCGGTTCCGTCTACGAAGCCATGATGGGGTTCACGGTCGAAACCGCCCACGGTATCTCCATTGGCCTCGGCTCCGACCACCTCGTCATCAACCTCGAAGACCTGCTCACGAAGAAGCCCGCCGACCGCCCCAAATGGCTGAAAGAAAGCGCCGCCTGCGAGGTCACGGGCAAGGCCATCGAACAACTGAAGTCCGCGGCGTCCGTCGATGAACTCCTTGCCGCGCTTCGCCGCCGCATCTCGAAGCTCTATCTCGACCAGAACTCCAACCCCGTAACGATTCCCACCGGCGGCATCTTCCTCCAGCCCACTGAGGAGCGCCGCCGTTCCGGTTCGCACTATACGCCGCGTTCCCTCACGCAGCCAATCGTCAAGACGACGCTCGATCCCGTGCTGGCACAACTGGGGGACAACCCGACACCGGAACAGATTCTGGGGCTGAAGGTCTGTGACCCCGCCATGGGTTCCGGAGCGTTCCTCGTCGAAGCCTGCCGCTACCTTGGTGAAAGGCTCGAAAAGGCGTGGAATGCGCATCGCCTGATGCCGCCGATTCCCGCAGACCAGGACCCGCTGCTGCATGCCCGCCGCATCGTGGCGCAACGATGCCTTTACGGCGTGGACAAGAACCCCTTCGCGGTCAACTTGGCCAAGCTGTCACTCTGGCTCGCGACCTTCGCCAAAGATCACCCGTTCACGTTTGTGGATCACACACTGCGCTGCGGCGATTCGCTCGTTGGTCTCACGGCGCATCAAGTCGAGGCATTCCACTGGCAGCCGAAAGAAGAAGGCGCGCTGCTTCGCGACATGCCTTCGCGTCTGCGCCATATCCTGAACGCGCGCGCTCAGATTCTCGATGCCGCCGACGAAACGCCTTACGAAACGCTGGCGCAGAAGCTCGCGGTGACGGAGGAGCAGATGATCGATCTGCGCCTCGCGGGCGATCTCACTATTGCCGCGTTCTTCGCGGCGGATAAGCCCAAAGATCGCGAGACTCTGCGCAAAGACCTTGCGGAAAAGTTCCGCCGCGCACGGGAGCGGGTCACGGATCTGGATCTCGACAATGAACTACAGGGTGCGGTTCGCGTCCTGAAGATCGGGCAGAAAGGCCTTACCCCTTTCCACTGGGAACTGGAATTTCCCGAAGTCTTCCGTCTGGAAGACCATGGCAAGCGTAGCGCAGGATTCGATGCCCTGGTCGGCAACCCACCCTTTGCCGGTAAGAATACGATGAGCAATGGCCTTGCCGATGGCTATCCAGACTGGCTGAAGATGATGCACGAGGAATCGCACGGAAACGCTGATCTGGTCGCGCACTTCTTCCGCCGCGCTTTCACCCTCCTTCGTCTTCGCGGCTGCTTCGGGCTGATCGCCACCAACACGATCGGGCAGGGCGACACACGCTCCACCGGGCTGCGTTTTATCTGTATCCATGGCGGCACGATCTATCAGGCGCGCAAGCGGCTGAAATGGCCAGGACAGGCCGCCGTCGTGGTGAGTGTAGTGCACGTGGTAAGGGGCGCGATGCCAAGTCCGTACCTACTTGATGGCTGCGAGGTCCCCACTATTTCTGCATACCTGTTCCACGCGGGCGGCCACGAAGATCCCGCGCGCCTTAACCTGAACGAGGGCAAGAGCTTCCAAGGACCGATTCCGCTCGGCATGGGATTCACCTTTGACGACACCGATAAAAACGGTATTGCGACGCCGCTCGCCGAAATGGAGCGCCTAATACTGAAGGAGCCAAGAAACGCAGAACGGATTTTCCCCTATATCGGTGGGGAAGAAATAAACGATGATCCGGAGCATAAGCCCCACCGGTACGTCATTAATTTTGGTGAGGTGAGCGAGGAGGAAGCCCGTACCTATCCCGATCTCTATCAAATCGTTGCAGAGAAGGTGAAGCCGGAGCGTATGGCGCAGAAGGACAATTCGGACGGGCGGCGCCGTAAGCAGTTCTGGTGGCAATGGGGTCGCTACACGCCAACCCTTGCCAACGCCACAAAGGGGATGGACAGAGTCCTAGTGCACGCATATGTCTCTCAATACTTAGCGTTCGCGTTCGTGCCAGCGACCTACGTTGTTGCGGGGCCACAAAACATCTTCGTCTTTGAGCGATTCGGTCCGTTTGCCGTGCTGCAGAGCCGCGCACACGAGGTATGGGCGCGTTTTTTCGCAGCGACCCTCGAAGATCGTCTCAGTTACACTAGATCTGACTGTTTCGAAACCTTTCCATTTCCGCCCGAGTTCGAGACAAATACTAGTCTCGAAACTGTCGGTAGCACGTACTACGAGTTTCGCGCCCAAATCATGCAGGGCGATAGCAAGGGCTTGACTGCCACCTATAACTGCTTCCACAACCCGAACGAGTCCGACCCAGAAATCGTCAGACTTCGCGAACTGCACGACTCAATGGACCGCGCCGTCCTTGACTCCTACGGATGGGCCGACATCCCGACACACTGCGAATTCCATCCGGAGTTCGACGACGAGGAGGACGAAGATGGGACCGGGCGCCCGCGTCGCAAGAAGTACCGCTATCGCTGGCCAGATCAGATCCGCGACGAGGTCCTCGCCCGCTTGCTGGAACTGAACCGCACCCGCGCTGAAGAAGAAACACAGTCTGCTGCTGCCTCCCCTACTGCCAAAGCCACAGGAAAGCGCGGCAGGAAGTCCACCACGGTTGTCACGGCTCCAACCCCCACTCTATTCGAAGTTCAGGAACCCATCGAATGACCTCTGCCGAAGTTCGCGAACAGATTCTCGATTCCCTCATCCTCGACCTCGTGGGCCCGGTCGCCGGTCTCAAAGCCGGCAACTACCTCGAACAGGAGATCCTGCCGGGATCGACGGCGCCATTGCGCTGGTACCTGACCGGCTTCCTTGCGCCTTTTGCCGCCAAGCCCGAGGAGAAAACCGACGAAGGCAGCGGCGAGCAGATCGACCTGATACCGCCCAAGACCGGTCTCGACGATGAAGCCGCACCGGAATCTGCCTCTTCCCGGAAGACGCCCTTCCCCTCCTCCATGGGCCTGAGCGTTCTGATCCCACCAAAGTGCCGGTCCATCAAGGCCACCGTCACGTGGGGCGACTATGCCGCTGCCATGAAGGACGAGGCGGTTACCGGGTGGCGTCGTACCGCGCGTTGGGCACAAGCACCCTTGCCGATCCCTGCCCAGGACACCACCCGTGGCGCGGTTCGGCTGAAAGACTCGGGTGGCCTCGACTTGGTTCTGTCCGTGCGCACCATCCCGTCTCACAAGGGGCTCGACCTGGTCGCCCCCGGCACGCGCGCCGTGTCCGTATTTCTGGTGAATAACCGCAATCCGATGACGGGCATCCGGCGTGATGAAGCCTACGTTTTCCAGGTCAAGATCCAACTGGAATCCGATCTGCCCTTTGTCGCCCGCCCCGACCTTCGCGGCGTGATCTCCTCCGATCCCGATGAACGCGTGGCCGACCTCCAGTACCGTGATGCCTTCGAATACGCCGTGGGCCACGGAGTCTCCGCTCGCGCCCTTCCCGTTCAGACCGACGGCTGCCGGTCCGTCGAATCGGCGTGGATTCCGCGGGCCGAAGTGGAACGAATCGAGCACAGTGCCGCGCCCGCAAACGCAACGCTCGATATGGAGAAACTGGCCGTCGTCAAAGACGCAGCCGAAGCGAAATCGCTGATCGAGCCGTTGATCGAGGCTTACCGGGAATGGATCGCGACGCAACCCGTACCTGGCGGAACCAGCGCGATGGAAGAACGCCGCGCCGACGTCGCCACGAAGATGCTGTCGCGAGCTGGAGTGGTCGCCGGCCGGATTGAGAAGGGCCTGAAGGAACTCGCCGACCCGAACGTGCTCGAAGCCTTCCGCCTCGCCAACAAGGTGATGGCGGCAGTGGGCCGGCAGCGGCGGAAAGACGCGGTCGAACCGCCGAAGTGGCGTCCCTTCCAGTTGGCGTTCCTGCTGCTGAATCTGACCTCCCTGGCGGAACCCGAGAACGCGGATCGCGAACTCGTAGACCTGCTCTTTTTCCCCACCGGCGGCGGCAAGACCGAAGCCTACCTTGGCCTTGCGGCATTCACGATGTTTCTCCGCCGCTTGCGGAATCCTGGCTCGCTCCGCGGTTGCGGAGTCGCGGTCATCATGCGTTACACTCTGCGTCTGCTCACGCTCGACCAGTTGGGCCGCGGCGCGGCACTGATCTGCGCCATGGAACTGGAACGTCGGAACGACGTCGAGAAGCTCGGCAAGTGGCCGTTCGAGATCGGACTTTGGGTCGGCCAGGCGGCCACGCCCAATCGCATGGGCAAGTCAGGAGAGCGGGACGAGAACACCGCCCGCGCCCGCACCAGGAAATTCAAGCAGGACCAGAAGACGTCCCCCATTCCCCTTGAAACCTGACCGTGGTGCGGAACGAAGTTTTCGCCCAACTCCTTTAATCTGATCCCGAATGAAAAGGAGCCCCTCGATCTGCGCATCACCTGTGTCAACCGGGACTGCGAATTCTCCGGCAGCTCGCCACTGCCGATTGTCGCTGTCGATGAACCTATCTATCGCCGCCTGCCGGCGTTCCTGATTGCGACCGTCGATAAGTTCGCCAGCCTCCCGTGGGAAGGCCAGACAGGTAAGTTATTTGGCAAGGTGGAACGCGCCGACGCGGGCGGGTTCTATGGCCCGTGCGACCCCAACGCCGCTGGGCAGCCTTTGCCCGAACCGCTACTGCCGCCGGACTTGATCATCCAGGACGAACTGCATCTCATCTCCGGCCCGCTGGGCACAATGGTCGGCTTGTATGAGACCGCCATCGACGCACTCTGTTGCCGGGACGTAATGCGGCCGGACGGAGAGAAGAAGACGATCCGGCCTAAAGTGGTCGCCTCCACCGCCACGGTTCGCCGGGCCGAAGCGCAAATCAAGGCGCTCTTCTGCCGCAATGGCGTCGAGATCTTCCCGTGCCCCGGTCCCGACCGCCGCGATTCGTATTTTGCGGTAACGGTTCCGGCAGATGAGAAACCGGGCCGGCTGTATGCCGGTGTGGCCGCGCAAGGTCGCTCGCCGAAGGTCATCTTTCTGCGCACGTATCTCGCTTTGCTGGGCGCGGCGCAGAAAGCCTTCCTTGCCAACGGCGGCCTGAACAACCCGCAGAATCCCGCCGATCCCTACATGACGCTCACCGGGTACTTCAACAGCCTTCGCGAACTTGGCGGTTGCCGCCGCATCGCGGAGGACGAAGTGACGTCGCGCTTGAAGGACTATGGCAACCGCCTGCGGCAGGGTGAGACGACGGGGCTTTTTGCGAGGCGCGATCTGAAGGAAGTGGTCGAATTGACCTCGCGCATCTCCACCGCCGCGGTTTCCAAAGCGAAAGATCGCCTGGCCAAGGCTTTCCTTCCCAAAGCCGACTGCCTCGATATCGCGCTAGCGACGAACATGATCTCGGTCGGTCTCGATATTTCGCGGCTCGGCTTGATGGCGGTCTTCGGCCAGCCGAAGACTACCGCGGAATACATCCAGGCCACGTCGCGCGTAGGCCGCGAGGAGGGTAAGCCCGGCCTCATCATCACCATGCTCAATGTGCATAAGCCGCGCGACCGCTCGCACTATGAGCGTTTCGAAGCTTGGCACGCGTCGTTCTACCGCTCGGTGGAGGCGACCAGCGTCACGCCGTTCTCGCCGCGCGCGCTCGATCGGGGCCTGGCGGAAGTCACGGTCGCAATGAGCCGACAGGGCTGGCCTGGCATGACCAAAGGCCCCAATGCGCTGCGCGCCATGGAATTGCGGTCAAGCCTGTCGCCCGTCGTGGATATCTTCGGCCGCAGAGTCGAGCAATACGCCGCACTGGACAGCAAAGAGATGCAGCAACGCCGCGATGGCGTCCGGGGCAAAGTGGAGGACCTGCTCGACGATTGGGCGAAGATTTCCAAACAGCAGAAGGACGCGGGAGCCACGCTTCGCTACCAGCAGTACGACGACGGCACGGGGCCGTATCTGCTGCGTTATCCACTCGATCCGGACCTGGAGCGGATCGAAAGCAAAGCGGCACAGTTCAAGGCGCACCGCTCGCTACGCGATGTAGAACCCGCCTGCAACCTCCGGCTGATCGAATTGAACGGGAATGCGATCGATCCCGAGGAGGACCTGGAATAATGGCCCGCCCCAATGGACAGATTCGCCGCGGCCAGATCATCAACGTGTTCGGGCCCGGCGCCCTCATGGACTTGCCGCACCATGCAGCGATTGTCGGCGGCCTGGACACGTGGGACTGGGGAGGCGACGACCGCAAGCGGAAAATCATCGAGCCCCGCCTCCTGAGCAAGATTGAATTGGTACTGGAACGACCGGGCCTCACGATGTATGAGCCGCCCGCCGATAGTCAGGACCCCGACGCGCCGCCGAGTGGAATCGCCGTTTACCGCTTCCCCGAATGGTTCACGGCGCAGATCGACATGAAGGGGCCGCAAGGCCAGCGTACCAGGCCACTCGTTCACCGCCGCAATCTCATCACGCAGACGAAGTGGCAGGGGCCGGACCGCAAGAAATACGATATTGTTCCGCTCCGCTTTGTGCAGGCGTGTCCGAACGGCCATATTTCCGACGTCGATTGGTACGCCTTTGTGCACGGCGTGGCCGATGAAGGGGCAGAGGCGTGCCGCCGCGATCTCTTCATGGATGAGTGGGGCACGAGCGGCGACCTCACCGAAGTGGTGATCCGTTGCGACTGCGGCAAGACCAAGCAACTTATCCTTGCTCTGGAAGACAAGACTGCGCTCGGCTGGTGCCGCGGGCGCAGGCCATGGCTCGGCGGCAGCAATTCCGAACCGAACTGCCGCGATCCCAAAGGCCAGCCGACCTTTAACCGGCTGCTCAACCGCTCGGCATCCAACGCCTGGTTCCCGCAGGTTCTGAGCGTAATCTCCATCCCGGATGAAGACGAAAAGCTGCGCGGGGCGGTCGAAAAGATATGGGAAGACCATCTACAGTACGTCGCGTCAATCGACGATCTGCCCGGCGAACGAAAACGGGCGAAGGTCGCGGCCGCGCTGGAGGGCTATTCCAACGAAGCCGTCTGGGCTGAGATCGAACGTCACCGCGGCGGATCTTCTGCTGCCCCGGCAAAGACCATCAAGCAGGCGGAAATTGAGACGTTGCTCGCGAGCCCGGACGAGATCGGCCAGGACAAAATCGAAGGTGACTTCTACGCACGCCGCTGGCGGCCGGCGCAGCCGCTTGAAGCTATCTGGAACAAGATTGATCGTGTCGTCCTCATCCACCGCCTGCGCGAAGTCGTTTCCCTGGTCGGCTTCACGCGCTTCGAGCCCGCGACCAATGACATCGACGGGGAACTCGCCATTGGCGTGAATCGCGCCTCGCTGGCCGATGAGGTCAACTGGGTTCCGGCTGTGGAAAATCGCGGCGAGGGCGTCTTTATCTCCTTCAAATCCGAAGAGGTTCGCGCGTGGCGTAAACGCAGTGAAGTTTCCAAACGGGAAATCGAACTGGCGGAAGGCTTCAAGTTGTGGAAGAAGCAGTATCCACACTCGAAGGCCGATTTCGTTGGCGCTCCATACATGATGCTGCACTCGCTTGCGCATTTGCTGATCACGCAGGTTTCGCTGGAGTGCGGCTACTCCTCGTCCGCGATTCGTGAGCGGGTCTACGCCGGAGACGCGGGATATGGCATTCTGCTCTACACAGGCTCCCCGGATTCCGAGGGGACGTTGGGCGGCCTGGTAGAAATCGGGCGCAAAATCGATCAGCATCTCCGCAATGCAATCGAATTGGGACGCCTCTGTTCGAACGATCCGGTTTGCGCCCAGCATTCCGCCAAGCAACCGCTGGAAGAACGTTTCCTTCTGGGCGCGGCGTGCCACGGCTGTTTGCTAATTTCAGAAACCTCGTGCGAGCGTTTCAATCAATACCTGGATCGCTCACTGGTCGTCGCCACCGTCGGCGCAACCGGCGCGGAGTTCTTCACCGACCAGGATCTGGCGCTTCCATGAAGCTGATCCGTTCATTGCCCGCGAGCACCCTGCAATCCTTAGCGCATGCGCTACGCGGCGGCCGTCTCAAGCCGCCCTACACCGCGTTCACTGTCGCCGAATGGGCGCCGCAATATGGTCGCGATTCGCTGGCGGCCGAGTTGGTCTCGCTGGAGACGTGCGGCTTCACCACGACAACTCTCGCCATTACGCTCGATGCCCTCGCCGAGGATGCCACAGCCAGACAGCGGGCAATCGATCAAGTTCAGTTGGTTTGGACCAGCCCGGATGAAGAGGGCCCGCACGTTCGGGACACGAGCGTTGTGGTGGGGCAACTCCTCTCCGAGGCACGCCAATCGCTCTGGATCTCCACGTACAGCATCTTCAACGGCCACGAAGTTTTTCTCCCCATCGAAGAAGCCTGGACGTTCCGTCCGGAACTCGAAGTCGTCCTGATCCTGAATGTCCCGCCGAATGACAAGCACGGACTCTACGAAAGCGCTGCGATCGATAGCTACGCAAAGGCGTTCTGGAAATACCACTGGCCCTGGCCGAAGAAACCGGCGGTGTTCTACGACCCGCGCGGCCCTGAGAAAACGCCGAACCTCCCTGCCTGCCAGCACGCAAAATGCATCCTCGTCGATGGAGCGACCGCATTCATCACTTCTGCGAACTTTACGGAGTCCGCGCACAATCGGAATATCGAACTCGGCGTGCTCTTCCGCGACAATCCATGGGTGGCAGAGTCGATCCGGTCGAAGTTCGAGAGTCTGATTCAAGACGGGTTCCTGAAGCCGTTGCCGGTGGGTTGAAGATTCGGAGAGCCTCGCCAACACGAGCGAGTGCCCTCCAAGACCTGATGGTTTTGGACTGGCCTTGGCGGCGGCTGGAACCCTTTTTTGATACTCAGTCTTGGATTGTCCTACGCCGAGGGGTTTTGGAAAGACCGGTGCGGCGGTTTGGTGATCGCGAATTACGCGTACCACCGTTCCGACGCCGAGCCGTAACTGGCTTGAGATCTTCTCGATTGAGATCCGAGGCCTGTAATCGGACGACTTCGGTCCGGTTGAAGATGCGCTTCGGACGGCCAATTCGGGTTGCCTGCTCTCGCCGCGTATCGCGGCGCAGCGGGCGACGCCGAGGGGGCGCGCTCCCCAGGCACATGCGCGCGCCGACTCCTGTACCCGCCGGTGCCGGCCGCATTGTGTCGCGTGGCTGCCAGCGGGCGGGACCGCCTGGTCCGCCAAGCCGCCCCGAAAGGCCGCAGATTACAGGCCCGCCACCAGATCCGTAATGCGGCATCCAAGTGTATCCGCAATGATCTTGAGCGTTTGAAGCGTGACGTTGCTCTCCCCGCGCTCGATCTCTCCAACATGGGCGCGGTGCAAACCCGAACGGTCCGCAAACACGTCTTGCGACCAGGCCTTCTCCTTCCTCAATGCACGGACTCTGTTCCCGACCTTGCGCTGAATCGCTTGCACCAAGAACAGTTTGGGGCTACGCTGGTCTTGACCATACTGGTTATAACCAGCGAATAGACCCGAATCGCAATGGAAGAGCGGTCAGCTTGAGGATCGCTCCCCGAAGCGAATGGTCGATGCGCAGGATTTTTTCAGTCCAAGGAGTACCTTGAGGATTCCATGGGTCACGATATCGATGAATCTACCGGCGAGCCTGCCATAGCCTATGTCGGTGAAAAGCCCTGGCACGGGCTCGGCGAGAAGCTGCCCGAAAGCCAACCGATTGAAAAATGGCTCAAAGCGGCGCGCCTCGAATGGAAGTTGGATAGACTGCCGGTTCAGTACCTCGTCGAGGGAGCATACCAGACGATGGAGGACAAGTTTGTTCTCGCCAGGAACGATACCCACGAAGCCCTCTCTATCGTGTCGGCCGACTACCAGATCGTCCAGCCGCGAGAGGTCCTCGAATTCTATCGGGACTTGATGAAGGACTACAGGTACACGTTGGAGACGGCGGGCGCACTCGACCATGGGCGCAAAGTCTGGGCACTGGCGAGAACTGGGGTCATGGAAGCGGCCGACTGCAACGGAGAAGACAAGATCGCCGCTTATGTCCTGTTGGCTACCTCGTGCGACAAGACGCTCGCCACGACGGCGGCGTTCACCAGCATCCGTGTGGTCTGCAAGAACACCCTTTTCTTCGCGACGGAGGAGGTCAGAAAGAACAGGCGTCCGCAGGTGAAGGTGCCGCATAACCTGTACTTCGATGCGACCCGGGTGAAGGAAGAACTGGGGCTTTTGGATCCGGCGTGGAAAGCATTCCTGGAAAAGGTCCGCAAGATGGCGGCCTATCGGATGAAGACCGAACATGTGGCCTCATTCTTCACGCGCCTTCTGGAACAGAAGAAGGAGAAGCCGCTGTCCCGGATGGCCGAGCGGGAGCGCGCTACAATGATCGCGCTGTTCACTTCCGCGCCGGGGCAGAACCTCGCCACGGCGAAGGAAACCCTGTGGGGTGCCGTAAGCGCGGTCACCTACTACGCCGACCACGTGCGCTCCGGGACTGAAGAGAGGCTGGACGGCGCCTGGTTCGGTGCCGGTTATGCACTGAAGGAAAAAGCCTGGGATCAGGCAAGCGTATTGGTTTCGTAGCTGGCACAAGAGTTTCAACCCGCCACAGAGTTGAAAGCAGCGGCCCGCGCAGAATTCGGCGGAGCGTGCGATGCGCTTGGGCGCCTCATCGCGCCGAACCTGATCGTCCTTTCGAAGCCTTGCGGCCCGGTGATCAACATGCGGACGCCGCCCGGAGAGGTTCCGCGGCGATCCAGGCTTCGTACGGCCGCGCGCGGCGCTGGCCGGCGGCCTCCACGGCCAGCGTCGATGCTCGCACGGCGGGCGGCGGAGAATGCGGTCAAGGGCATGGAGTGCGGTCACCTTGCCGGGCAAGCCGCTGGGTCCCCCCTATTTCGTGGCGGCGGCTTGCGCGCTCACCGCTGGTGCCTTCGCCATCGCCGGCGCCGCAACCTGCCCGCCTTGTGCCCTCCCCGCGGCCGGCCGCTTAAGCGCCGCCTTCCGTAGAAATCCGCCTGCGCGAGGTCTTCGTCGCCTCGATGATTCGCGCGCGGCCCTCGGGGCTGAGCCGGCGCTTTTTCCGCAGCCATGCGCCGGCGAGGGGAGCGAGCGACGCGCTTCGTCTCCGCGAACGCAACTGTCCTTTCGAAGCCCTGGCGGCCCGGTGATGAGCACCCGGACGCCGCCGCGGAAGGGTCCGCGGCGATCCAGGCTTTGTACAGCGGAGCGAGGCGCTGCCCGGCGGCGGCCTCCACGGCTCCCTCGATGCGCTCCCAGCCGCCGCCTCCGCCATCGCGGCAGCCTTCCTGCCTTGCGCCCTCCTCGCGGCCGGTCGCCTCGGCGCCGCCTTCGTCCGGCAGTCGCCTTCCGCGGCGCGACCGCCGCCGGCGACGATTGCTCCGGCGCGGCTGATTTTCCCCGTCGCCTTTGCCTTCCTGACCGCCGCCCACCGCTTCTTCGTCGCCCCGATGATGCGCGCGCGGCCCTCCGGGCCGAGGCGGCGCTTCTTCCTGGCGGCCGTCGCTGGCACCGGCGTCGCCGCCTTTGGTTTCCGGGCAGCCGCCCATCACTTCCTCTGCGCGGCAGTCGTGCGCCTGCGCGCTGCGGAGCGGGCGATGCGCTTGGGCGCGGCGGGAGCCGCAACGGGAGCCCACGGGATGTGCGCTGGTTCATGCGGTCCCCGGTGCGCTTCAGCGGACCGAAGCCGACTTCCCGGGAGTAATCCGCGCCCACAGTTGGCGCACGCTTCCCAGTTACCGTATCTGGACCTCTCGCTTGCCCCTCTCGGTGAACCCAGGAGACATCGGGAAGATAACGCCTCAGTTGGCAGGCCGGATTCTCCCCTTCGATTCTCCCGTTCAGTCTGATTCTCCCCTTCAGCTAATAAGGCCTTCGCCCCTCTGTCACCAGAGGCCACGTGTCGGTGCGGAATGGGCCCGCGGGCAGCCCGGCTCCGTTGAACAGCGTCGCTACCGGGTTACCTTGCCACGCGTAGCGGACCTCCTTGGGGTTGGGTACGGCCGGGGATGAGACCACAACCGTGTCGCCTTCAATGCGCGCGTC
>Ga0224555_1004448_pt1 | contig 12838 bp, 13 predicted proteins | sample 714S23034metaG_FD_180687 | JGI IMG/M metagenome (GOLD analysis project Ga0224555, IMG submission 180687) | Peat soil microbial communities from Stordalen Mire, Sweden - 717 S2 30-34 | ecosystem: Environmental > Terrestrial > Soil > Wetlands > Peat | place: Sweden: Norrbotten County, Stordalen...
GGCACTACGCCGGACTCGACCTATGTGGAGATTGTCGAGTTGCCGGGGCATCCTTATTTCCTGGGCTGCCAGTTCCATCCTGAATTCAAGTCGAAGCCGCTGGAGCCGCATCCGCTATTCCGGGAGTTTGTGCGGGCGAGTTATAAGAATCGCGGGTCGCGGAAGAATTCGGAGACAACGCAGGAAGTGACGCGGGCGTAGATTTTCGTTCTATCGTTTGGTCGTCTCCCAGGCCCCAAGGGCGGGACCTGGGCCCCCGCGAGAGACTCCATCTGTTGAACATCTAATATTTCACTCCATTCGGAGGAATATATGGAAAATCAAACCGCTCCACCACGCGTCGAGAAAAATGACGATCCCGATTATCCGATCTGGTTGCTCGGCGATTCGCCCTCCGTCAATTATCCAGATCTCACGCCACTGGACCCAACGCATCCAAGCCGACACACAATCTGGACGCCGATCCTGGATGTTATTCAACGCCATTTGTTCCTTGAGCGCGGGCAGCGATTAGACGACAGTAAGTTGTTCATTCGAAATGCGGTCAGCGACTATAGACACAAATTAGAAAAACCAAAAACCCTTGGGGCGGAGATTGCGAAGTTTCAAGATAAACAAGTAGAGGAGATTAAAGAGTTGCGAGAACTGCTAAATAGGCCAAACAAGCCCAGGCCTCTTCTCGTACTCTGCTTCGGAGAATTTGCCTATGCGTGTGCTCTCCGGACGCAGCAGGAAGTGAAAGAAATTCTGCGTCCGCAAGATTGGAACAAATGGGGGATTCGGGGGCTGAGCCGGGAATTCAAGGTAAGAATTGATGACGTTCAATTGGGTAGGGTGACGTTGCTTCCGCTGCTGCACGCATCGGTCGCTCTGAGTTTTCAGGATGCCAGCAGAAATTTTTCCGGCGGGGGCGGCAATTATTTCGAATACGTCGGTAGGGAAATCGCTGATAAGTTGATTCTCCACAGCCAGCATCCCAGGCTCACTGAGCTCTGGCTACCAGCGAAACGGGAAGGCACGGCATCAGAGTAAGCCGATTCGCGGTGGGCGGCCCAGGTCCCGCTGTTGGAACCCTGGATTGAATCATTCAACTAAGCAGCACGGCCCCCTTCGCCTTTCCCGCCAAACCACGATCAAAGGTGACGAGCGTCGGGTTTGCGGCCTCCCTATAGGCGCATGGCTGGGAACCTCTCTTGGGGTCCGCGCATCCCCCGGTCGAATTCGACCGGAGCGCTGGCGGGGACGGTGTAATGTTCGGTGTTGAGCATGGCGGTTCTCCCTAGTTGTAGATGTATGCGAACAGCTGTTCTTGCGTGTTGGAGACGTTGTCGGCTTCGTATTGGAACGTGCCGTCGTGGTTGACGGTAAATCGGATGGAGACTGGAGTCATCACGTTGGCATTCTGCGTATAGACGTGATTAATGCATGCGCTTTCCGGGGTGCCTAGCTGAAGGATTTGTTGCTGTACATCCATTTCTTTCTTGTTCAGGTCGGTATAGTTCTGACCATGGTCGCCCTGGCTGTACATAACACTGTCTTCGTGCTGTAGTTCCGCCAGTTGAGCTTTGAGCGATGCTTTTTGCTCCTCGATGTTCTGAAATGGAGCTTGTCCGGCGAGAGAACCGCAGTACTCGGCAGACTTTTTTACAGCAGCTGTACAAGCTGCGTTGGCTGAACAGCTTAGTTCAAGTCCGCTGGTAAACTTGGAAAATGGAACTGTACCGTCAAACTCGACAACGGTGACGCCTTTGTCGGTTGTGAAGGAAGTCCACTTACCGTTCTGGAAGGTATGGTCTATTGCCTGGCCAATGGTGGTCGTCTTGTTGACTTCCATGTAGCCGGAGCGGACGATGTTGGTCGGAGAAGGAGCGGGTGCAGGGGCGGCGGTTTCATGGCAACCGGTGAATAGGCCTGAAAGGCTCAAGGCTAAAAAGATGACGGATTTGGGTTTCATGGTGATTCTCCTGATTGAGATTCAGTGGAGGGTTGGGGGGAGAGGGCATCCCGCCCGGGAATCGCTTCTGTTGTCAGGAGCAGAAACAGGCTCAACTGCGCATCGCTGCAAAAATACCAGGATTTGAGGAGGATCGGACGATTCGTACCATCGATCTGCGGCTTCGTGATGGATGTGGGCGGGGTAGTTGAGCGCCAGCCACACATTCACATCAGGGAAAACCGATGAGGTCATAGATTTGCTCATTACTGATGACGAGTTTGCCGGCGCGGGTGGAAGCAATCACTGGGTGCTTGAACCGCTTGACTCGCGTTGGAGCCTCAGGCTCACTCTCCAATACCTTGTCGATACCGCGCAGTACGATTTCATCGACAGAGGTACCCTCATGCTTCGCCTTGGCCGATAACCGGCTGAACTTGTTGTCCGGAATGTCCAAAACGGTCTGCATACAGCGAATGTACCACAGGAGCTCACGCTCCCGGGTCGCCTCCCCCTATGGTGTGGTGATCCTGTTAGAAAGGTCGGGGGCGATAAGGCGGAAGTGCTTCTCATTCCAGGTATAGATATGCTGGGCGTCGACTTTTCGGGCGCAGGCCAGCAGGACAGCATCGAAGACGATGCCACCCCCGAGCCCCATCTGAGCGACGGTGCGAATCGTGGCTGCATACTCATCCGCGCCTAGTGGGACGACAGTCAGTCTGGCGGCAATCTGTTCGACAATGACGCCGGCAAATTGGGGACGTACTTTTTTCCCACCTGGGAAGCGAGAGAGAACGGCGTAGACCTCGGCAAGTGTGTGCGCACCACACGCCGAATTCGACGGAGTAGCACTGGAAAGAAGGGCACGACTCTCTGGGTGGCGCGGATCTGTCGCGTCGCTGGCGGCAATCAGCACCGACGTATCAAAGAAAAACTGGATGGGGCCATTCATGGCTCTTCAGAGAGCCCGGCGACGTAGCGCATGCGCCGTTCCCGCTGTTCATCGATCATTGCATTGACATCATTCTTGTCGAGGCGCGGACCGCCGGTTATTACCCACAATCCATCGACCATTTCCAGCCTGGGCTCGGGTAGATCTTGCTCCAGCACCAGCGAGTCGCCGGAACGCTCGACCTTGAGCCGTGTTCCCGGCGTCAGATGCAACTCATCCCTGAGCTTTTTCGGGACCACGATGCGGCCGGCCTTGTCGATCTCGACAATGGTATTCATAATGCTATTTTACCATTTAAAATGGCATTTTGTGTAATTTCGCCGCCTTTTGTGATCGATTACCTCTCGAATTTGAACGTGCGTTCCATCCTTGACAAAGGCATGTGGCGGGCCTATCTTTCCCTCTGTTTTGTGAACGAGGTACTGGACACCATGGCGTACTTTGAGCTTCAACCCGCGGAATCGGACCTTCAGCAATTGGCTGAGCAGTATTGGGAGAAATCCGGAGAAAAAGAACAACAGCTTGAGAAAGCGGCATTTGAGGCCGGGGCGGCAATACGCGCCGGCGAGCACTCACTGTCAAACCTGGAGACGATCGTTCGCTGGAAATCGGAACGAGTGGTGCATTACCTGATTGGGAACAGCGAAGCGCTGATCAGGAAGGTGCTTGCGGTGGCAGCATCGCCGGAAACCTCGACCCGGGACGCCATCAACGCACTTACCGGGCTGCGCGGCATAGACCTTCCCATAGCCTCCGCAATTCTGGCGGCAATCGCACCAGAGCAATACACGGTGCTGGATTTTCGTGCTCTTGAAGCGCTGGGGCACGCGCGGCATAACATCGAGTTTTATGTGGAGTATGTTGCCTTTTGCAAGCACCTGGCCGACTGCGGCATTGTGCAGGCGCAAGGCAATCTGCCGGGCCCGACGGCACTGCACGCGCTTGAGAGGGCGCTTTGGGAGTGGTCGAGGAGTCATGCGGAGCAGGAGCTTCCGGATTCGCCCTTCATTGCGCATTTGGCGGCACGGTAGAATTGCATTCGTGAGCAACTCCTTTGAAATCGGGCCGGTCCACGTTGGCGGGGGCCGGCTCTTCCTCATTGCCGGGCCTTGCGTGATTGAGAGCGAAGCGCATGTACGCACGATGGCGGACGCCATCCAGCGCATCACGGCGGATCTGGGCATTCCCTACATTTTCAAAGCCAGCTACGACAAGGCCAACCGCACCAGCGTGAAGAGCTTTCGCGGGCCGGGGCTGGTTGAGGGGACGCGTATTCTTGGCAGGCTGGCCAGGGCCACGGGTCTGCCGGTTCTGACCGATGTACACGAGCCCGGGCACTGCGAGATCGCAGCCGAGGCTGTGGATGTGCTGCAGATTCCGGCTTTCCTCTGCCGCCAGACGGACCTTTTGGTTGCTGCCGGCAAAACTGGGCGCGCGGTGAACATCAAAAAGGGGCAGTTTGTGGCGCCGTGGGATATGAATCATCCGGTGGAGAAGGTGCGCTCAACGGGCAACGAGCGGGTGTTTCTGACCGAACGCGGGGCCAGCTTCGGCTACAACACGCTGGTGGTGGATTACCGCTCGCTGCCGGTGATGCGGCGGCTGGCGCCGGTGGTGTTTGACGGCACGCATTCAGTCCAGCAGCCTTCGGCGGCCAATGGTGTGAGCGGCGGGCAGCCGGAGTTTATTCCGCTGCTGGCGCGGGCGGCGGTGGCTGCGGGCGTGGATGGGCTGTTTCTTGAGGTTCACGACGACCCGGCGAATGCGAAATCGGATGGGGCGAATGCGCTGGATTTGAAGCTGCTGAAGCCGCTGCTGGAGAGGCTGCTGGCGATTCATGCGGCGGCGGGTTAGCGGGTCAGCTAGTCAGCGGGTCAGCAAGACAGCTAGTCAGCACGGCTGCGAATGCCAAGCTATGAGCGCATAGCTGGATTTCGCCTGATAGCATTTCTGTATGTTTTTCTCTTCTCTTCGGACTTCCCTGCGCGCTTCTCTGATTGCCGGTGCATTTCTGGTTCTGAGCACCGGGTTACACTTTTCCAACGCATTAGCGCAAGAGACGCACGCCGCCACCGAACCGGACCGTGCCCACATGGAGGAGGTCCTCAAGGGGCTGAACCGGGGCCGGTCGGTGGGGCAGGTTGCAGTGTCGCCGGACGGCAAGCGGCTGGCCTGGATTCAGATGGGAAAAGAGGGAGTCGAGATTCGCCTGGCTCCGCTCGACGTTTTGGCCAAGAGCGAGCGCATCACCGCTGCCTCCAAGCCGGAGCAGCATTGCCACGAGAACGATCTTGCCTGGTCGTCGGACGGAAAGGCGCTGGCATTTTTCTCGGATTGCGCCAAGCTGGGCGAGCAGACGGACCTCTATGTTGCTGCGGTTGATGGCGGGCCGGCGCGGCGGCTGACGGAACTGAAGGGCTACGTACACGAATTGGCCTTTTCGCCGGACGGGTCGAAGTTGGCATTCCTTTATGTGGAGGGCGCAACGCGGCCTGCCGGAGCGCTGGCGGCGATGAAGCCGCCTTCGGGCGTGATTGGTGAGGACGGCGTTGAGGTTCAGCGGGTTGCGGTTGCTGATGTGGATGCAGCCAAGCCGGTTGAGCCAGCCCAACCCACGCCGGCGAATCTGCATGTGTATGAATTCGACTGGTCGCCGGACTCGAAGGGGCTGGCTTATGTGGCTGCCAATCCGCCAGGAGAGAACAACTGGTGGGTCGCGAAGCTTTACACGCAGACGCTTGATGGCGCGCCCAAGGCGATTCTGGCGCCGGCCGAGGTATCCGGGCCGCTGCACGGATTGCAGATTGCGGTGCCTCGGTGGTCGCCGGACGGCAAGGCAATTGCGTTTATCGGCGGACTGATGAGCGACCAGGGGTCGACCGGCGGCGACGTGTGGCTGGTGTCAGGTGCGGGAGGCGAGCCGGTTGACTTGACGGTGAATCGGCCCACTTCGCCGGCCTGGATCGTATGGGACGGCAACGAGCGCATCTATGTCAGCGAGCTGGCGGGCGGTGACGCACAACTTGTGCAGCTCAATATCGAGGGCGGGTCCGAGCACGCCATTTCGAGCGGTGCAATCCCGGTGACGAGCTTCGGGAAGCCTGTGTTCAGCATTCCGGGAAGCGTGGGAGATGGGCGGCTGCAGTTGAGTCTTTCGTCGTCGGCCGATCACAAACTGTGGGTGTTTCACGCCAGCAGCTTCGATCACGCCACGGAGATTTACGAGGCAAAGGTGGGTAACTCCACGGACGCGGGCCTGGATGGCGTAACCCAGCTCTCGCATTTGAATGACGGCGTGGAACCGGCGTGGGGCAAGTCGGTTTCGCTCGAGTGGACCAGCGACAAGTTCAAGGTGCAGGGGTGGCTGTTGCTGCCCAAGGACTACGATCCGGATAAGAAGTATCCGCTGATTGTGGAGGTACACGGCGGGCCAGCCGCGGCAGCCGAGGCGCGCTGGGGCGGTGGTGGCGGACTGAGCGCGACGGCGTTTTCGGCGCTGGGCTACTTTGTGCTGCAGCCCAATCCGCGGGGCAGTTATGGACAGGGCGAGAAGTTCACGCAGGCCAACCGCAAGGATTTCGGCTATGGCGACCTCCGCGACATTCTGGCCGGGGTGGACGCGGTTCTGGCCAAGTATCCGGTGGACCCGAGCAGGGTTGGGATTACGGGGTGGAGCTACGGCGGGTTCATGACGATGTTTGCCGTCACGCAGACCAACCGGTTCAAAGCCGCGGTTTCCGGCGCGGGGCTTTCCAACTGGCAGAGCTACTATGGCGAGAACTCGATCGACCAGTGGATGATTCCTTACTTTGGCGCTTCGGTTTACGACGACCCGGCGGTCTACGCCAAGAGCTCGGCCATCAATTTCATCAAGCAGGTGCACACGCCTACGCTGGTGGTGGTGGGTGACCGGGACGGCGAGTGTCCCGCGCCCCAGTCCTACGAGTTCTGGCATGCTTTGCGCGACCAGCATGTGACCACACAGCTAGTCGTTTATCCGAATGAGGGGCACGGCTTTGTCGATCCGGCGCATCGGCGCGATGTGATGGAGCGTGCCGTGGAGTGGTTTGAGCACTTCATGCCGGCTGGGCAATAGCCGGCGGGTCGGCGACTCCTCATCCGCTCCCCGGCGTGCTTTCCAGGCGTGCTCTCCAAACAAGGTCCGACGGAGTCTATTGGATGAGAGCTAAAAATGGGCACGGAAACGGTCCTGGCAGCTTTGTACCGATGGCCGCCCCGTCCTGATACACTTTTCTTTGGAGTTGTCTGAGCGTGTTGCGCTGACCGGCTGCATGGAAGAGCGTACTGCCGGGAGCCGGTCACTTGAGCGGATTCCACCGGCGGCAGGCCAACCATGGGGCATGTTGACGGGCCGCTTTTAACCCATTTTTCTTTTACAGATTTGGATAGACCGTTCCGCGGTTTCAAGCGGCGGGGCGGGGAGGATTCATGCGGCGGTTTTTGACGCTTGTCAGTTTGTTGTGCGTGGCCATTCCTGCTGGGATTTCGATCTCCGGCTGCACTCGCAACCCGGATGCGAACTACTGCAATGGCCAAGGTTACGGGTTGAAGATCACGGACGTGGATTACGTCACGCTGACTCCGGTGACCGCTGGCGTCTCCATTGCCTTTGGGCAGACCCAGCAGATCGCCTCGCCCACGGCGAAGACCTGCAAGGGCACGACGGCCAGTGTCGCAGCCTACACGTACGGCACCTCGAACAACCAGCTGGTTGATTTATCGCCGTCCGGCACCATGTGCGCCGGCACCTGGAACCGCAATACGGGTGGCGGCATCGCCAACTACACCGTCTGCAACAAGCCGGATCCGCTGCCCACGACCAACGGGCTGCCTTATGCGATTGCTTACGTCACAGCGTCAGCAAACTCGGTGACTTCGAATCCGGTGCAGGTTTACGTGCATGACCAGGTGACCTCGGTGAGCCTTGTCACAACTCCCTTGTCCGGAAGCGGCAATCAGTGCTTTTCACAGGGCACCCAGGCCACGCTCGACGCGGAGGCGTGCTTTGTCAGCAACAACACGCAGTACGAGCTGTGCGCACCGCCGTCGGTGGTGGCCAGCGGCAAATTTGCCTGCCAGGGCGGACCTCCTCCCGGCGTGGCCGCGAGTTCGATCCCTGACTGCACGGCGTCAATCGGCACGCTCAGCTACATTGTCGGCACGCCCAACATCGGCACCATCAGCACCAACACCACCACCAACCAGGTGAGCATTACCGCGGCACAACCGGGCACCACGGTCATTACCGCATCGGTTGCGGGCTCGGGTTCGTCGGCTGGCTACTTCTCCACCTGCCCGCCGAAATCGATCAACGTGACGCTGGCGAACGGCGAGACCAGCGGGACGGTCACCCAGGGTGTCACTCAGAGCCTGACCACCTCGGTCATCGATACCGCGGGTAACCCGATCACCGGCTTGGCCCTCACCTATCAGTCAACCGATCCGATCGATATTACGGCGGGTAGCGGAGGCGCGATCACCACCAACTTCCCCGGGATCGCTTCGGTCTATGCGGTCTGCGAGCCAGGCAGCTGTAATCCGGCGCCGATCAACGAATACGGATTGTATGGCACCGGGCTTTCTATTTCATCGAACCCAGTGAAGATAACCACCCCCGGCACCGCCAGCGACTACGTCTGGTTTGGCGCTCCGGGCCAGTCGCAGTATTTCGTTCCCATCGAATTGCTGACCGGGACGGTGGGTTCCACGGTTCGGCTGCCTTATGTGCCGAACTCGATGGTAGAGGACCGGATCGGCAACGATCTTTATTTCGGTTCGAGCCACGAGCTGATGATTTACCAAACGCTCAACAACACGCTGGCCAAGGTAGACACAACTGCCCCAGGCGTGGTCCTGGCGGTATCGCCGAACGATACGACGCTGCTTATCAACGACCAGGAGCGGCAGCTCTTCTACCTCTACAACGCAAGCGGCGGCATTACCGGAACGTTTGGCGGGATGGGCACCTCCGCTTCGTGGACTCCCGACTCGCAGACCCTGTACATCACGGATAGTTCGGCGGCGAACGTTGGGGGCGTCACGGGACACACGGATACGTTGTACGTCTACAACGCGAACACGGGATTTACTTCCATCCCGCTGGCGGCTTCCAGCGCAACCAATCCGGGCGCGCAGAACCTGGCCATTACCATCCCCGGCGTGGGCGCGTTTCTCAGCGGCAATCCCACGGTGGCGCACACCTGGTGCCCCAGCGGCACCGTGGGCAGCGAAGCCAGCATGCTTTTTTATCCGCAAGGACCGGCTCCGGACAATACGGTCACAGCGGATACCGATGTTCTGGCCGCGACCACCGATGGCAATCACATCCTGGGCGCATCTGTACCGGCGTCCGGCGGCCCAATCACTTTGTCTGACATCGGGGTGTCGATACCTTCGTTGAACTGCCTGCCGTCAAATGTCAGCGATACTTCGCTGCCCAATGGGGCTTCGCTTTCGCCGCTGGTGCTTGGAACCACGCTGAACCAGGCGCAGATTCCCGCTCCCGCCTCGGTCGTAAATCAGGTGGTGCCTTCGCCAGGCTCCAATTTGGCCTTCGTCACTTACAACCCCGCGGCAGGCTCCACAGCCGCTGCCTCGCTGCCCTATTATCTTCCTGGCACCGGCGGCGCGGCAGGCACGGTGGGCTCGGTGCCACTGACGGCAAGCGGCGGCACGGCTCCGACGGCCCCCATCTTCGGAGCTTTCAGCCCGGATAGCTCTTACTTCTTCGTCTCGACGGCAGGCGACAACATGATTCACTACATCACGATTCCGGCCAATCCATCGACCGCGACGCCGCCGGTTGACTCGCAGCAGATTGCTCCCAATCTGCCCGCTTGCGCACCTACCGACGAAGGCTGCACATTTACCACCAAGAGCCCCGCGCCACCGTCGGGAATTGTGCCGGCAACCTATATCGCCGTCAAGCCGCGCTCCACAACCTAAGCTGCGAGTTATTCAGTTCGAGACAGAAAAGGCCGGCGCATGCGTCGGCCTTTTCTGTTCCATCCAACCAATTTTGGGTGCGAGGGCCAAGCCAACTCCGCACGATAGAATCAAAGCATGATCAAGGGAATCTCCTTTCTTCGCCCTGCCGGCAGCGCAGCGGTCTATGACCGGCTGGGGAGCTTCTTTGCCGCGCTGGGATTTGCTTCCGGCAAGGGATGGAAGGATGATCGAAGTCGAGGGTCTGCGTTTCTGGCGCCGCTCGGTAATCTGGAATTTGTCGATGGCGAATTTCCCGCCACAGCCGATGTGCTTGTAGAGGTGACGACGCTCGATGCCGTGCACCAGACGGTCGCAGCCTGGCTTCAAGCCAATGGCGGCGAATCCGCGGTTGCGCGTCTATCACCGATTACCTCGACTCACTGGAAGTCGCAGATTTTTACCGTGGAACCGGAGCCTGGTTTTGCATTCAGCTTCTGGGCCTGGAACGATCCGCTCAAGGGTAAGCCGATAGCTATCGAAGGCGATCTGTCCGCTGCTGGAATGCGGTTTGCCCTCGTTGTGGCGCGCTGGAATGCGGTGATTACCGAGCGGCTGTTGGAGGGAGCGCTGGACGTACTGCTACGCAGCGGCGCAAAGCGGTCCGACATTGAATTGGTGCGCGTTCCCGGCGCGTGGGAGATTCCAGCTGCCGCGCGCACGCTTGCCAATCTTGGCAAAGTGGACGCCATTGTGACGCTGGGATGTCTGCTGCGCGGTGAAACCGCTCACTACGAGGCCATCTACAACGAGGTGGCACGCGGCATCGGCCAGTCCCAGCAGGAGACCGGCATTCCTCACAGCTTCGGCGTGTTGACCTGCGAAACCCTGGAGCAGGCGCTGAATCGCGCCGGCATCAAGGCCGGCAACAAGGGATTTGAGGCCGCCATTGCCGCCATCGAAATGGTTAGCCTGAAACGCAGATTGATTCAAGGATCCGATGAAGGCGGCGCGATTTGACCGCCGGTCCTCACCACACATCCGGGCGGCGCAAGTCGCGCGAGCTTGCCATGCAGATGCTTTTTCAAGCGGACATTGGCAAGCAGACACCCGAGCAGGTCCAGGCTACCTTCTGGAAGGCCGGCGATGAAGTCGAGCAGGATGTCCGCGGCTTCGCAGAAGATCTGTTTCGTGTAGCCATCACCCACCAGGAACAGATTGACGAGCTGCTGGTTGCCAACTCGAAGCACTGGCGGCTGGAGCGCATGCCGGCCGTCGATCGCAACCTGCTGCGGATGGCTGTCGGCGAGATGCTGGGCTTCAAGGGCACGCCATTTCCCATCGTCATCAACGAAGCGCTGGAGATCGGCCGCCGTTATTCCGCTCCGGAGTCCATCAACTTCCTCAACGGCATGTTGGACTCGATCGCCCGCGGCCTGCTGCCCAAGTAAGTGCCGCTTCCGCATTCGGAGTTTTCAGCACGGAAGCGGAATTCCAAAACCAGTTGGACCTATTTGTTGGCGCAGGGTCAGGCGAGGCTGCAATGGCCGCGAGGCATATCAAGATGGCCCTTGTCGACGTGAAGGCCTTCGATGCGCAGTGAGGCAGAGCGGCGCGAGGGCGTTTCTTTGAGCGGAGCGGCGCCTTTCAATGCAGGGATAAGGGTAGCTTGACATCTTGTAAATCCTGGTGTTTTAATTGCCGTTCTTACAATAACTCCCCTGACAGCTTATCAACTAACTTCCCCCACAACTCATGAAAGGGAAGGGCCTATGTCAAAGGTTCAAAGGTTCTCTGCGCTCGGATTTGCCATTATCACATCGATAATCAGTCTTACGCTGGCGGCACAGACAGGCGATACGGCGGCTATTCAGCAAAAGCTCAACTCGCAATTCAAACTGACGAAGATTACAGCCGACCGTTCCGATATTGTCACGGCCGGGGATGTGGCCGTAATCCACAAGCCCGGCCTGATTATGTATGCCGTCGCTTCGCCGATGCCGCCATCGAACACTTACAAGAACGGAAAGATCGGGCAAGGCTGGAGCGGTTTCGGCAAGGATTTGCTGATCACAATGGCCGTGCCGGGAGGAGCAACCTCAAACGATTATCCGCATCGCCCGTTCGCGCCGGATGAAAAGTGCTGGGTCACGGGAATTCAGGCCCAAAAGGATGGGATACTTTTCCAGCTTTATAGCGACCCCTATGACAACATCCGCTATTACGCAAACCTGAAGATACCATTTCCCAACAAGAAGGAAATTCCGCCGGCAGATGCGGCCATGCAACTGGTGGCGGAGGTGCTCACGATTGCGCCGCAGGACAATCAGGATGGGCAGCCGGCTCAAGATAGTCCGCAGGCCGCGTTTGCTGGACAGTACCTCTTAGAACAGGTAGGCCTCAATCTCCATCTTCTCCCCGATGGCACGTGTACCTTGCGCACTCCTGGCACTACGGAGTCTCCATGCCATTTCGTCATCGATGGAGATTGGTAGGCAGTCAAGGCTAAAATTGGAAGTACGGAGATACCTCTCTGGAACCTCAAAATCCAAGGGGACAAGCTGTCCTTGAACGGGATGGAGTTTGTTCGCCAGGGGGGCACGCCAGCACCCGCACCGGAAGGTGCCGCCGTTCCCGCTCCTCCGCCTCCTGCTCCGACTCAAATGCCAACTATCGCCCCACCGCCTCCGCCGGCCGACGCTCCGCCGCCAACCATCGAAGTTGGCCAGACCATGGATCAGGTGACCGCTGGATTCGGGCAACCGCTCAAGGTGGCCAAATTGGGAGCGAAGGTCATCTTCTACTACAAGGATATGAAGGTGACTTTCACAAATGGAAAAGTCAGCAATGTTGAGTAAACCATCAAAGAGGAAGAATGGCAGGACACCGGTTTGATGGTTTAGTGCAATCGAATTGGAGGAATTAGCGGCAAGTCTCGCCGGGGCGGTCAAGCTGGCCATTGGTCCGTCCCCGGTTGTCGTGCTGTAACACCGCGCCGGATTTGAGTA
>Ga0224555_1004449_pt1 | contig 12838 bp, 13 predicted proteins | sample 714S23034metaG_FD_180687 | JGI IMG/M metagenome (GOLD analysis project Ga0224555, IMG submission 180687) | Peat soil microbial communities from Stordalen Mire, Sweden - 717 S2 30-34 | ecosystem: Environmental > Terrestrial > Soil > Wetlands > Peat | place: Sweden: Norrbotten County, Stordalen...
AAGGCCGTGGTCAGCACGGGCATGACCGAGGAGATAGACCGGGGCCGCAAAGCCTATGCGCTGGCGAAAGCCGGCCAAGTGGTGGCGCTCATCTCCAGCGGCGACCCGGGCGTCTACGGCATGAGCGGCCTGATGCTGGAGGTGCTGAAAGAGGCGGGCTGGGACCCCCTGGCCCCGGATGTGGAGCTGGAGGTGGTGCCGGGCATCACCGCGCTCAACAGCGTGGCGGCCCTGTTGGGAGCGCCCTTGAACCATGACTTTTGCGCCATCAGCCTGAGCACCCTGCTCACGCCCTGGGAGGCCATTGAGCGGCGCCTGCAGGCCGCGGCCTGGGCGGATTTTGTGGTGGCCCTCTACAATCCCAAGAGCGGGCGGCGCGACTGGCAGATCGTCAAGGCCCAGGAGATCCTGCTCAAAGCCCGCCCTGCCAGCACGCCGGTGGGGGTGGTGAAGAGCGGCTACCGCGAGGGCCAGAAGGTGGTGCTCTGCACCCTAGGGACCATGGCGGAGCAGGAGATCGGCATGCTCACCACCGTGATCATCGGCAACAGCGCTAGCCAGCGCTTTGGCGATTTCATCATCACGCCCCGCGGCTACAGCAGCAAATATGATTTGGCCACCAAGGGCGGCGATCTGAGCGCGCCCTGGCTAAAGGAGAAGCAGGCTTGAAGAAGATCCTCCTGGTCCAATATTCGCAGACCGGCCAGCTGAGCCGGGTGATGGATGCCCTGGCCGCGCCTCTGCGGCAGGATGCCGGGGTGTCGGTGACCACCCTCACTCTGCGCCCGGTGCCGGCCTATCCGCATCCCTGGCCTGTGCTGCGCTTCATCGACACTTTCCCAGAAGCCGTGGCCTTGGATGGCCCCAAGCTGGAGCCCCTGGGCTTGGCGCCTGGCGAGCGCTTTGACCTGGTGCTGTTGGGCTACCCCGTGTGGTTCCTGTCCCCGGCCCTGCCCATCAGCAGCTTCCTTAAGCATCCCCAGGCCCGCGAAATCCTCAAGGGGACTCCGGTGGTGACCGTCACCGCCTGCCGCGACATGTGGATTATGGCCCAGGAGCAGGTGAAGGCCCTGCTGGCCGAATCCGGCGCCCGCCTGGTGGGGCACGTGGCCCTGGTGGACGAGGCGGGCAGCATCGGCTCCTTTTTGGCCACCCCGGTGTGGGCGCTCACCGGCCAGCCTGGGCCCCATTGGGGCGGGCTCATCCCGCGCGCAGGCGTGGCGCCAGAGAAAGTCGCGGCCTGCGCCCGCTTTGGCCAGCGCATCAGCCAGGCCCTGGTATCGGGCGCGCCCTTGGATGCGGGCCTGCTCTGCGGCCTGGGCGCGGTCAAGGTCAACACCGCCATCCTGGCCAGCGAAAAGGCCGGCCGCCGCTCCTTCCAGGCCTGGGGCGCGCTGCTCCGCTGGCTGGGGCCGCAAGGGAGCTGGCAGCGCAAGCCGGTGCTGCTGCTCTACATCGTGTTCCTTGTGCTGCTCATCCTCATTGTGGTGCCCGCAAGCTTTGCGCTGCGCTGGCTGCTCAAGCCCCTGCTGCGCCAACGCCTGGCCGAGGCCGAGGCGCGCTACAGCTGGCCGTCTGGGAGTTGAGGTTGTAACGGCGCAGCGTCTTCACCAACTGGCGCACGGCCTTGGCTTCGGCCACGCTCAGGTCTTCGCTATCACATTGACAGATATGACATTGTCATATACACTGAGCATGTCCTGATCATCACCGGTGTCCGAGCCCTTAATGAGGGAGATGATTGCATGGCGATGCAAAACCGCGGGGGTGTCACCTTCATTGAGACCCCGAACTTCATGCGGGCGATCGACGCTTTCAAAGAGCCCGGTTTGCTGCTGGCTATCCAAGAAGCCCTCCTTAGCAACTCCAATGCCGGTGTGCAGCTCAAAGGGGGCATGCGGAAAGCCCGGGTCCCTGGCTTGGATCGCGGAAAAGGGAAACGGGGCGGCTACAGGGTCTGGTACTACTACTTGATCGAGAGCGAAGAAGGCGACATCGTGTTCCTTTTGCATATCATTGATAAGACAGAGAAAGAGAACATAAGCGCGAAAGATGAAGCGGCTTTGGTTGACATGATCAAACGGATGCTCGCAAGTCACTGATGGGGGATGCCATGGCTCGAGGAAAAATGGAGGCGAAGAATGTGGCCGCTCTTTTCAAGAGCGTGGAAGAGATGGGAGCCATTTTAAGGGGCCGCCTAAAACCCGGCCGGGTGACGTATAGGCCCAAGCCCGCCACTGCCGGCGAGATAAAAGAGCTGCGTCACAGGCTCTCCCTGACGCAAGCCGCCCTGGCCAGGATTGTGGGCACCGAGCCCGCTGCTGTGCAGAGCTGGGAGCAGGGCAATCGCAACATCAGCGGCTCGGCGACCAAGATAATCCGCCTGCTGGAGAAGAGGCCAGAGCTGAAAGATGAATTGATGGCCGTTTGAGACAAGAAGGAACGAACAAAAAAGCCGCCCTAAGTCGGGCGGCTTTTTTGTGTTAAAGAGGGGCCATCACGTCCTGCCCCCTTTGCGCAGCGTCTTCACCAGCTGGCGCACGGCCTTGGCTTCGGCCACGCTCAGGCCCAGGTTTAGGGGGATCTCCGGGTAGCGTTTCTCCTTGGGCCCCGGTTCCACGAAGACCTGCCCCAGCTCCACGCCCAGGCCCGCGGCGAGCTTGGCGTAGGTGTCCAGGCTGCCCTTCTTGCGGCCGTTCTCCAGGTAGGAAAGAAAGGCCGGCGTGATGCCCGCCTTCTCGGCCAGGTCCTCCTGGGTCAATCCCGCCTGTTTGCGTAGGTCCTTCAATCGCTTGCCTGCCTGCGTGTAGATATCCAAGGCCTGCTCCGTGTGAGGGGTGAGACACACAGAGCCTAGGGCATCTTGACGCTTGGGATAACAGCCCATAAGTCTTGAGAAGACTTAACCTATGGTATAAGATTCAGGCTCGCCGGTTTGAATGCCTTATCGCTCTCCGGCACAGGAGTCTGAATGGCCCTGCCCGCTCACTTTCCAGCCTCGCCTTACGCGCCCCTGCTGCCAGACCAGCGATGGTTTCCGGCAGATGAGGTCTTGCGCGATTCGTCCTATGAGAAGCTGCTCCCGCCCTTGGTCGCCAACATACGCAAAGAGGTCAAGGCCTGGCGCGACAGCGGCTATGCCGGGGCTTCGGCCACTACCAAGGCTTTGCTCAACTGGTGGTTCCTGACCGAGCACCTCATCGAGGCTGCGGACGGCACGCAGGCCGCCTTCCGCTATTACTTTGCGCAGCGCGAGGCCGTGGAGAGCGCCATCTGGCTCTACGAGGTGCGCCAGGCCAGGGACAAGTTCGACCTGATGCGCTTTGACGCCTCGGGCGCGGTCTCGGCCAGCATGTTCACCGAAGAATGGCCCCGCTACATCCTCAAGCTGGCCACTGGGGCGGGCAAGACCAAGGTGCTGTCCCTGCTGATCACCTGGAGCTATTTCCACAGGACCTACGAGCAAGGCTCAGCGCTTTCGCGCAACTTCCTGGTCATCGCCCCCAACATCATTGTCTTGGACCGCCTGCGGGCCGATTTTGACGGCCTGAGGATCTTCTTCAACGATCCCCTGCTGCCGGAGAACGGGTTTGGTGGCAAGGCCTGGCGCGACGATTTTCAGATGACCTTGCACCTGCAGGATGACGTTCGCCTGCAGAGGGAGACCGGCAACCTATTCCTCACCAACATCCACCGGGTGTATCTGGGCGATCAAGCCGAGCCCTCCTTGGAGGATGAGGACCTTAGCGAGTACTTCCTGGAGCCCTTTGGCGCTAAGCCAAAGGGCAAGACCACAGACAGCCACGCCGACCTGGGCGAGCTGATGCGAGAGGTGGAGGAGCTGGCCATTTTCAATGATGAGGCCCATCACATCCATGACCCCCGCATGGCCTGGGCCAAGTCCATTGAGGACATCCATCACCGCATGCTGCAGAAGGATTGCAAGCTCTCCATCCAGATCGATGTCACGGCCACGCCCCGCCATGAGAACGGGGCCATCTTTGTGCAGACCGTGTCCGACTATCCCTTGGTGGAGGCCATTGCCCAGCGGGTGGTCAAGCATCCCATCCTGCCGGACATCGCCAGCCGATCTAAGCTGGCCGAGCGCAAGAGCGCGATCTTCACGGAGAAGTTTGATGACTACCTGCGCCTGGGCATTGAGGAATGGCGCAAGAGCCATGCTGAGCATCAGAAGATGGGCAAGAAGGCAGTCTTGTTCGTGATGGTGGATGACACCAAGAACTGCGATGAGGTGGGCGCTTATCTGGAGAAGATCTGCCCTGAGCTAGCTGGCGGGGTGCTGGTCATCCACACCAAGAAAAATGGGGACATTGCTGAGGCCAGCACTGGCAAGGACAAAGAAGAGCTGGAGCTGCTGAGGAAGCAGGCCAATGAGATCGATTCCAACAAGTCCCCTTTCAAGGCCATTGTCTCGGTATTGATGCTCAAGGAAGGCTGGGATGTGCGCAATGTGACCACCATCGTGGGCCTGCGCTCTTTTGTGGCCAAGAGCAACATCTTGCCTGAGCAGGCCTTGGGCCGGGGCCTGCGGCGCATGTACTTCGGCTCGGACCAGCCCGAGACCGTTTCCGTGATGGGCACCCCGGCCTTCATGGATTTTGTGGAATCCATCCAGAAGGAAGGCGTGCAGTTCGTGCTGGTGCCCATGGGCAAAGATGTGCTCCACCTTGAATCCATCATCGTCGAGGTGGATTCCCAGGACCCCAAGAAGGACCTGGATGCCTTAGAGATACCCCTGCCCAAGCTGAGCCGCCGCTATCAGCGCGAGTTCAAGGACCTGCAAGGCCTGGACCCGGCTCGCCTGGGCAACCAACGGCTGCCTATCAAGCCCTTCAGCCAAGAAGAGACCCGCGAGATCGTGTTCAAGACCATGTTGGACACCAAGGTGCACCACACCATCTTGCTGGATGGCGTTGGCGCGGCGGATTACCGGTCCGTGGTGGGCTTTTTCGCGTCCCAATTGCTCAAGGACCTGCGCCTGGTTGGCGGCTACGAGATCCTCTACCCCAAGGTGCGGGACTTCATGCGGGGTTATCTCTTTGAAGGCCCTGCGGTGGACTTGGAAGACCCGGTGATCCTGCGCAACCTCTCCGAGCCCGAGGTGGGCAAGGTCCTTTATGATTCCTTCAAAGCGGCCATCAATGCCCTGACCGTGCAGGACACGGGCACTTCGCGCATTGAGGACTATATCCTCCTCAAGAACACGCGGCCCTTCCGCATGGACCCCAGCAGCCGATCCTTGGCTGCCAAGAAGTCCATCTTCAACAAGGTGGTGGCGCAGACTAAGCAGGACGGCTTTGAGCTGGCTTTTGCGGCCTGGCTGGACTCAGCCGAGACCGAGGATGTGGTGGCCTTTGCCAAGAACTACCTGGCCGTGGGCTTTCGGCTGGACTATGTGAAGGCAGATGGCGACCTTTCCACCTACACGCCAGACTTCATCGTCCGCACCGCGGAGGGCAGGGTCTTTATCATCGAGACCAAGGGCCGCGAAGAGCTGGACCTGCCCCAAAAGATGGCCCGCCTGCGCCAATGGTGCGCCGACGCCACGGCCGCCAGCCAAGAAACCGGCGGGCCGGCCTATGGCTTTGTGTATGTGGATCAGCTAGGCTTTGAGCGCAACACACCCAAGAGCTTTGCGGCCCTTGCCGCCAGCTTCACTGACTTTAAGGCGGCCTGACCGTGGCGCGCCTGCAGGATGACCGCTATGAGCTGAGCGACGCTGAGAAGCGCGACCTGATGGCGCTCATCCAGGCTGGCAAGCCCTTGCCCGACAAGTACCGCTTTCTCTTGTTTGAGGACAAGCGCGAGGTCGAGCTGGTGTGGAACGGCAAGAGCAGGGAAGTGTGCAACATCGTGCTGCCATTCCAGACCCTAGAGCACATCGACGAGCCGCGCAAAGAAAACGAACTCGGCAAAGAGCAGCTTGTTCTGGGCGCTGCAGGAAAGCAGGCAGGCTGGACCAACAAGCTCATCTGGGGCGACAACAAGCTCATCCTGTCATCGCTGAAGTCAGGAGCGTTGAGGCATCAGATTGAAGAGGCAGGCGGTTTGAAGCTCATCTACATTGATCCGCCGTTTGATGTGGGTGCGGATTTTTCTATGGATATAGAAATTGGGGATGAGACCTTCCACAAGGAACCAAACCTTCTAGAGCAAATTGCCTACAGGGACACTTGGGGTCGGGGTGCCGATTCTTTCATATCAATGATTTATGAGCGGTTGATTCTTATGCGAGACCTGCTTGCCAATGATGGAAGTATATTTGTCCATTGCGATTGGCGTGTGAATGCCCATATTAGAGAGTGTATGGATGAGATTTTTGGACATAGGAACCATCGTAACGAAATTTTATGGCGCCGAGCCAATGCTCATAATGATCCGGGCAGGTTTGGTGTTATTACCGATACCATTCATTACTACACTCGAAGTGAGAGGGGAACTTGGAATGATGTGTTTGTTCCATATTCGGCTGAATATTTAGAATCCCATTGGCGTCAAAGAGACCCTAACGGCCGTCGTTACCGTCTGATTCCGCTTGATGCGCCCAAACATGGCGATGGTGGGAACCTCGTGTACGAATGGAAGGGGAAATGGCCATCAAAGACAAGAACTTGGGCATACCTGAAAGAGGGGATGGAGGAATTTGAGAGGCAGGGAAGAATTGCTTATACAAGCACCGGCACACCGTGTTTGAAACGATTTGTTGATGAAACTGAAGGTCAGCCTGTCCAAAATCTTTGGGATGACATTCCTCCTGTGAATCCGATGGCAGTAGAACGCCTGGGCTACGCTACACAAAAGCCTGAAGCATTGGTTGAACGGATATTAAAAGCAGTTACAAATCCTGGAGATCTCGTGGCAGATTTCTTTGCTGGTTCAGGTACCACTGCGGCCATGTCAGAAAAAACAGGCAGGAAATGGATAGCAACAGATTTAGGGAAATTTTCCATTCACACTACACGGAAACGCCTTATTGGCGTTCAGCGAGAGTTGAAATCGGCTGGAAAATCATTTCGGGCATTTGAAGTTTTAAATTTAGGGCGTTATGAGCGCCAGGCGTATTTAAACATTACCGGCAATCTGAACGTTAAGATGAAAGCTGAAGCTTTAGCCCGTAAAGAAAAGGAATTTAGAGAGCTTATATTGAAAGCATATAAAGCTCAGCCACTTGAGAGCGAAGGTTTTTTCCACGGCAAGAACGCTGGCCGCCTGGTCGTCATCGGCCCCATCAATCTGCCCGTGGGCCGCTTGTTTGTCGAAGAGGTCATCACCGAAGCCCGCAAACGTGGGGCATCGCGGGTGGATGTATTGGCTTTTGAGTTTGAAATGGGCTTGTTCCCAGCGGTGCTGGAGGAGGCCAGGGCCAAGGGCATCGATATGGCCACCAAATACATTCCACCCGAGGTCTTTGACAAGCGGGCGGTAGAGAAGGGGCAGGTGCGCTTCTATGACATCAGCTTTATTGAAGCCACGCCTCGCTTTGACAAGAAGGACAAGCTGAAGCTGCAGATAGAGCTGACGGATTTCTCGGTCTATTACAGCCAAGGCTTGGCCAAGGCCATTGAGGCTGAGCTGAAAGAAGGCAAGAGCGAGGTGGTCTGCGAGGCAGGCAAGCTGATCAAGGTAAGCAAAGACAAGCAGGGCATTGTGTCGCGCGAGGTCTTGACCAAAAAGTGGACCGACTGGGTGGACTACTGGGCCGTGGACTTTGATTACCAGAGCCGCAAGGAGATCATCAAGGTCACCAAGCAGATGGGGGTTGAGGCGTCGCTGGACCTGCCTGTGGTGGCGGAAGGGGAGTTCTTGGATTATGAAGAGCGCTGGACCGGCGCCTACATCTTTGAGAATGAGTGGCAGAGCTTCAGGACGCGCAACGACCGCGAGCTAGAGCTGAAGACCGCTGCCCACATCTACGACAAGCCCGGCCGCTATATCGTTGCGGTCAAGGTCATCGACATCTTCGGCAATGACACTATGGCCCTGGTGCCGGTGAGCGTGGGGTAGGGAAGAGCCTTCAGGATGCTACTTAAGCAAAAGCCGCCCTTGCTGGGCGGCTTTTTTGTGCGCTTGCCCCAGCTGTCGCGGCGCAGGTATAATCGGGGGGGAGGCATCATGATCACCGCGACGGAACAGGACATCACTGGCATGGTTGATGTGATTGTGAGGGCCGAGGCCCCGCAGGCGGTGATCTTGTTCGGCTCCATGGCGCGTGGGGAGCAGGGGCCCGATTCTGATGTGGACCTGCTGGTCGTCACAAAGCAGCCCTTTGGGCCTGGCAACAACCGCTATGAGACCCTGAAGCGTTTGAACTACCTGCTGGCGCCCTATGTCTTCCCCAAAGATATCCTCGCCTATAGCGCTGATGAGGTCGAGCAATGGCGGGGAGCTCGCAATCATGTTGTGGCTTCGGCAGTGAGCGAAGGCAAGGTGCTGTATGGCCGGGTCTGAGCAGGTTCGCTGCAAATAGTTGATATTTTAACCGCCTCTCGGCGGTTTTCTTATTGGTGCCTTTGCTAAGACCAGTGCATAGACCAGGAGCCGAAGCATGAGCAGCAAAAAGCCGGGCCCGGAGAGTCACCTAGCGATTTTTCGGCAAAAGGCCATTCGCCGCCGCATTCACAACAATGAATGGTGGTTTGTGATCGCGGATGTGATTGTGGCTTTGACGGATTCTGCTGACCCGCAAAGTTACCTAAAGAACATGCGACGACGCGACCCGGAGATTGGCAAAGGGTGGGGTCAAATTGGCACCCCCCTTACCATTGATACAGCCGGAGGACCACAGAATCTTATTTGCGCGAACACAGAGGGACTGTTTCGCCTGATTCAGTCTATTGCCAGCCCCAAAGCAGAGCCTTTCAAGCGCTGGTTGGCCAAGGTAGGCTATGAGCGCATTCAAGAGATCGAAGACCCTGAATTGGCCACAAAGCGCAGCCGCGCGCTTTACCAGGCCAAAGGCTACAGTGACGATTGGATAGAAAAGCGTATGCGCTCCATTGCCATCCGCGATGAGCTGACTTCTGAATGGGACAAGCGGGGCGTGAAAGAGCAGCGCGAGTATGCCATTCTCACAGCAGAGATCTCTGAAGCCACGTTCGGCCTGACACCCAGCCAATATGCAGAGTTCAAGCGCCTCAAGCGCGAGAACCTGCGCGACCATATGACCGATCTAGAGCTGATCTTTTCAATGCTGGGCGAGGCCGCCACCACTGAGATCGCCCGCAATAGGGATGCCCAAGGGTTTCCGCAGAATCGGCAAGCGGCCCATGCCGGTGGCACGGTAGCGGGCAATGCTCGGCGAGAGCTTGAGAATCGCAGCGGGCGCAAGGTGGTCAGCGCTGAGAATTATCTCTCGTTAGCCCCATCAACGGAGAATTCACCAGCCTTGCCGAGAAAGACCGCAAAGAAATCTCGCGTTAAGCGGAGGCATGCGCGTGGCTGAGACTTTGCCGGTCCTCTTTGTGGGCGCCGGGCCCGGGCATCCGGACTACCTGACCGTGCGCGCGGCGCGCGAGCTGGGCCAGGCCCAGGTGCTGGTGTACGCCGGCAGCTTGGTGCACCCCGCCTGCGTGGCCCTGGCGCCCAAGGGCTGTGAGCTGCATGACTCGGCCAGCATGGACCTGGAGGCCATCGTGGGGGCCATGGAGGCGGGCTGGCGCGCGGGGAAGCGGGTGGTGCGCCTGCACAGCGGCGACCCGGCCATCTACGGCGCCATCGGCGAGCAAGTCAAGCTGCTGCAAGCGCGCGGCATCCCCTATGCCGTGGTGCCGGGGGTGAGCAGCTTCACGGCCGCGGCCGCGGCCCTGGCCGCCGAGCTGACCATCCCTGAGGTGAGCCAGACCATCATCCTCACCCGCGGCGAGGGCCGCACGCCCGTGCCGGCCCTGGAGCGGCTGCCCGGCCTGGCCGCGCATCATGCCACCCTGTGCGTCTTCCTCTCCACGGCCCTTATCGCCAAGATCTGCCAGGACCTGCTGCCTGAGTACGGGGCGGACTGCCCCTGCGCCGTGGTCTTCCGCGCCACCTGGAAGGACCAGAGGATCCTGCGCACCCGCTTGGGCCAGCTGGAAGCCGCGGTTGCGAAAGAGAAGCTCTTCAAGCAGGCCATGCTCATCATCGGCTGGGCCCTGGACAACCAGGGCGCGGCCAGCAAGCTGTATGACGCCGGCTTCACCCACATGTACAGAAAGGCGGAGGAAGGCTGACATGCGCTATGTGGTCATCCCAGACATCCATGGGGAGCTGGGCGCGCTGAGCGCGCTGCTGCGGGATTGCCGGGCCGTGGACCAGGGCCTGCGGCCCTTGCCGCACGATTTCATGCTGGTGCAGCTGGGCGACCTGTTGGACCGCGGGCCGGACAGCCGGGGCTGCATGGAGCTGATGATGGCTTTGGAAAAGGCCGGGCAGGGCAAGGTGGTGGTGCTGCGCGGCAACCACGAGGACCTGCTGATGGAGGCGGCCTTCAAGCCGGAGGTCAAGATGGCCTGGCTGCAGAACGGCGGGCCGGCCACGCTGAAGAGCTATGGGGAGGATTTTGAGGCCCTGATGGGGCCGGGCGGGGAGCATTACCGTTGGATGGAGGCGCGGCCTAGCAGCTTTGAGCGGGAGGGCATCTTTTTTTGCCACGCCGGCCTCACGCGGGACAATTACAAGGCCATGGACCCCTTGCGCCTGCGCTGGGACCGGCCGCCGCTCTACCGGGGCGCCTACAAGGCCCTGGTGGCCGGGCACACGGTGACCGAGAGCCGCGGCGTTGAGGAGCGGGGCGGCATCTTCAGGGTGGACATCGGCTTGGGGTATGGCGGGGTGCCCCGGCTGGAATACCTGGTTTTGGAAAGGCGGGGGGAGGGCCTGGACTGGAAGGTGGAGGTTGTGGGCTGAGGCTTCAGCGCTTTTTGAGCCTGGCTCGGGTCACGGCTTCGCTGGGCTTGCGGATCATCAGGCTGCCACGCTGCATCATCTTGAGCACCAGCGAGGCTTCCACGCCGGTGGCCTCGGCCACCACGGCGATGTTGCAGTTGCGATGATCTTTGATGTAGTCCAGCACGCGCTGGATCTCGGCCATGCGCTGCTCGCGGCACTGATAGCAGACATCAAAGGCGGTCAGGATGATGTCCCTGCCGCAGATCTCGCAGATGCCGGTGATGTGCTGATCTTTTTGCATGCCCCTATTCTATCAGAGCCCTGGCGCCCCGGCCAGTCCTGCGTGCAAGAAGGCTTGCCAAGCAATGGGATAAGAGTAAAATAATTTTATATTGTCCCAGGCCCGGCCAGGGCCTAATGGGGTCTTTTCATGTTTCCGCTAGGAGCGGCTATGTTGCGCACTTTGTTGGGCCTGCTGTGCGTCCTTTTCCTTTCCACGCCGCTGCCTTTGCGCGCGGACTGGCTGCTCTGGCTGGATGGGCCCCAGCGCACCAACCCCAAAGACCCCAAGAGCAAATTCTACAAAGTGCCCCTGCTGCCCTGGCAGTGGTCCCCCACCGTGACCCTCAGCTCCACCAACACCCCGCTTTCCACCGCCACCAGCACCATCTCGGCCACGCCCAGCTCCACATCCACCACCAGCCCTGGCAGCACTTCCACCTGCACGCGCACCATCACGCCCAGCGCCACGCCCAGCCCCACGGCCACGGCTACCGCCACTGCCAGTTCCACGGCCACGGTCACGGCCAGCGCCACGCCTGTCAACACGGCCACCTTAACCTTTACGCCCACGGCCAGCGCCACGCCGGCAGATTCATCCACGGCAACCTTCACCTTCACGGCCACAGCCAGCATCACGCCGGGCGATTCAGCCACTTCGAGCTCTACCCCTTCGCCCACGGCCAGCGTCACGCCCCCCAGCACCCCCACTTTCACCTTCACCCTGACGCCGCAAGACACTGCCTCGCCCACCTATAGCGCCACCCCCAGCGAGACGGTTTTCTTGTCGGACACTCCCAGCCCCAGCTATAGCGCCTCGCCCAGCGAGACTGCCTTCCTATCTGACACGCCCAGCCCGACCTATAGCCCCACCTCCACGGAGACGGTCTTCCTGTCCGAAACCCCCAGCGTCACGCCCTCGGCCACGCCAACGTCCAGCGCCAGCCCTTCGTCCAGCGCCACGTCCACGTCCACGTCCACCTTCACGGAGACGCCGCAGGATACCTTCTCTTCCACGCAAACGGTCTTCCTGTCCGAAACCCCCAGCGTCACGGCTTCGGCCACGCCGACGGCCAGCGGGACGCCGCAAGACACCTTCACCTCCACCCAGACGCCCCAGGACACGGCTTCTTCCACGCCCAGTGCCACGCCCAGCATCACCTTCAGCCCTTCGGCCAGCCCCAGCCCCATCCTGTTCAATGGATTGTGGTATGACGGCGAGACCGCCGGGGCCACCAGCGCGGATGGCTCGGGCTATGCCAGCAGCGGCAGCATCAGCGAATTGTCGGATGGCACGGGTTACGGGGCCAGCACCCATTACCTGCGCCTGACAGTCTCGGCGGCCAGCAGCTACTACGCGGCCGGCGCCTGGATCAACAAGGCCAGCCTGCCGCAGACCCGTGACGTGAGCAGTTTCACGGCTTTGGAACTCTGGTGGCGCATCCCCACGGGCACCCCGGCGGGCAACGACTTCAGGCCCAACTTGGTGCTGGTGGGCTCCAGCGGCCAGAGCGTGGCGGTCAGCGCCACCAGCTACCTGGACAGCCAGACCGTGCCTGGCGTGAACACCTGGGTGCATTCCACCATCCCCATCTCGGCCTTTACGGGCGTGGATCTGACCACTATCCAGGCCATCAGCGTGCAGCCGGCTTTTGGCCAGTACGATGATGGCGGT
>Ga0224555_1004456_pt1 | contig 12825 bp, 4 predicted proteins | sample 714S23034metaG_FD_180687 | JGI IMG/M metagenome (GOLD analysis project Ga0224555, IMG submission 180687) | Peat soil microbial communities from Stordalen Mire, Sweden - 717 S2 30-34 | ecosystem: Environmental > Terrestrial > Soil > Wetlands > Peat | place: Sweden: Norrbotten County, Stordalen...
GATCAAAGTTCTCTTTTGTCCACATCAACTCAAGAGGAACCGTTTCATGCGAGGTCAAATCCACGAGCTCCTGATTTTTGTGCAGGTCAGTCTCAATCAGCGCATCCCGTTTTACTGCGAGCTCATTAAAAAGAACCAGCGAGCCGCTCGGAATCTGGATGAGATGCGCAAACTGGTAGAGGGAGCGGTTTGCGATGTCTTCCAAATCGAAGTGAGCCTGGGATGCGTAGTTATCCTTCACAGCGAGCTGCTTTACGGCTTCTTCGCTGCTCGGCTGAGAGATGGAATTGCCAGCATCCCACGTGTGCTCGGCGAAGAGCAGAATGTTGTTCCAGGCATTGTCCAACTCCGTTTTGGGAGGGTGCACGGCCGGATTCACGACATGGGCCACTGTGGAGACGATCTCTGAAGACAAGACGTCGCTCTGATTCTGCCGATCTTCCGCCGCGAAATATGCGTCGGAGCCGATTCCGTCTTCCCAGTACGGACCCATGTCGCCCTTATAGGTCGGCAACTCCCGGCCAAAGCGCTCGTCAACGTATTTGAAGAAATCAGCGAACGTCGCGTACTGCAACCTGGGATATGCGTATGCCCGGTTCCAAACAGAAGGGAATGTGGCGAGAAGCGGATGCAGATCCGTATTCTCTCCCTGCGCCCCGTACATCAGTACGGCATCCGGTTTGTATTCCGGCTTGTCATAGGGAGCGAGAAACTGCGGCACGGTCTCATAGATCTTGGCGTTGGTAGGTTCCAGCGTGAAGAATCGCCATATTTGCATATAACTCCAGCCGTACCAGAACAGAACCTTCTTTCCGTCCGGACCTTCCCACCAAAAGGGCGATTTCTCATTCCATTGTTCGTGCGCCAGTACAGGAGCCCGGTCCTGGTTCGCACCTACCGCCCAGTATTTGATCCCGGCACTTGCCAGCACTGATGGATAAGCTCCCGTATACGACGGAATGTCCGTTGTCGTGGCGTAGTTGAATGGCAGGCCGAACTTAAGCGAGAGGCTCTTGGTGTAATACAGCGAGCGATAGAGCGTCTCCAACGATGCGTAGCCGGTCAGGAGATTGAAATAGTCTGCCGGCACGCCTATCTTATCCGTGCGAATCAGATTCAGAATCTCATTCTGTTCCGGCTCTGACCGTGTCTCCAGCAATTGCCGCAGATTCCATGAGCCATCGGTTGCAAATCTGAAGTCAGGATGTTCTTTGATCAACGCCGCCGCTTCTGTTAAAGTGGTCGCCTGGTTCTCGGCAACCTTCCCTTGGTAGTCCGTATAACCAACATCCACGTGCGTGTGGGGAACGACATACACAGTCCATTTGCGCTCCGCCATCAATGACAACGGGAACGTATGCTGCACTCCAGCAGTCACCTTCAAGGTTGCAGGAACGCTCCCTTGCCACTCCGGAACTTCAAACTCAATACGTTGCTCCCCGAAGCTGTCTCGGACGGAGAGATTAGCGCTGTAGCTGCTTCCCTGCGCTGTGAGTACAGCGAGGCCTTCGGGAACTGGCTGCTCGAATCGCACATAAGCATCCACCAGCTCAACCAACCGGCCGTTCTTGCGACGATAAAACACGGTTGGCGTCACATCGGCGCGAACCTCGCTCTGGGAGTACTCCGCATTCGGATCATTCGTCAGAGCGATAAAATCATAGAAGACCGCCCCGGCGGTCACGCCTTTTTCGCCGCCTGCGGATTCCGGATCGACCGGCTCCAAAACTAGGCTGTTCGCACCTTTAACCAAATATTGCGTGGGCAGTTCTACAGTCATCACATCCCAGGAGACGCTGTCGCCTGTATAGAGTGGTTGTGTGCGCACATAATAAAGTCCCTTGTGCCCATTCACTTCGATCTGCAAATCTGGATTCAGATAACGTGTGAGAAGAGAAACCTTCAGCAGGAAGACGCCCTGCGGCTCAGAATCGAGGTTGAAGCGAATCTCGTAAGCAGCCCCGGGTTGCTCCTGCCCCGGCCAATCCCGCGACCAGTCGCTCTTCCCAATTTCGTACACCACATGGTTGCTGGCATTGCCCGTGAATTCACGAGAGGATTGATCGAATTTGCCAATCTGCCAAAGCGTCCTCGTCTGGCAGGCCGCCTGCATCTGAAAAAGGAATGTGAAGAGAGCGAAGTGAATTGCAACAGCAAAGAACCTTTTCATTTTCAACTCCCGCCAGACCTGAATTGCGAAATCGCGAGTCATTGATGATCACCGCAATCCAGCGTTTTCTATTGACAAAGGAATGATCCAAATTGATGCCAGTTGTCTGCAAAGTCCGTCTCTAAACTCTAGAGTTTGCTGCACTCCTGCCCGGAGCCAAGGTGCAATGGAGCGCCACGAAGTTCCGTGCCAATTTCGCGTCGTTGGCGTCTCTGCGGGCCTAGCGCCGCGGTCAGGTCACTTACTGGATTCGTTTCACCCAAACAGGCGTCAATGTGACGGGTCCCAGCAAACCCGAGTTCAGAAGTGGCGATGAGCTCTTGAAGGTCTTGATATTTGTCCATGTGTAGCGATGGCTTATGCCCGGCTGTGCGTCGCCGATCAGGCGGTTTGGCCAGAGATTTGTTATGTCAACCTCAAGAACATTGTCGCCCGGGTGGAGGTAGCTGTCGATTCGCGCGGAGTAGGGCTGCTTCCAAAGTGGAGTCAACAAGGATCCGTTGATATGGATACCCGCTACCTCGTAGACAGATCCGAGATCGAGCCGAAGCTCCTGATTGGGGAGCAGTTGGTTTGCGTCGATGTGAAGCGTGGTCCGATACGTCGCGGTCCCTGAAAAATAGCGCACACCGGGATCGTTGAACTCCGTCCACGACTTCAGAATCGGCACATCGACGTGCGCGGGAGCGCCCCAATTCGGCGGAAAGTCGAGGGTCCAGCCCAACGTGATCGGTTGTGACGATGCGGGAGGGAGATTTAGCTCCACTGCACGGCCGCTGGAAAGTGTTGCCGTGTAATTGCCCGGAATCGACGTTCGCAATTCCAATTGGCCATTCTCTTCGGCGGCCATCGTATCGTCGGAGAGCGACACTGCATGACCATCCCTTTGCAATCGGGTCAAGTGCAACTTTGCAGGACGCCGGAAAACAACAAAGAATGCTTCGTAAGGCGCAAGCGAGACCGACATATTTGTGCGGCCATCCCTTGTTCTTTCGTAGAGCACTGCAGGCGTTATGTCGCCCGAGACGGAGTCGAAGATCTCAGGCTGCAAATTGGCGACACGGAAGGTGATTGCGGATGTAACTGCTTCCGGCTTGCTGTTTCGAATGAAATAGATGTCGGCCGTGGCCGTGCGCCGATGAATGTAGTCAATGGCCGGCGACTCCGACTCCAAGTCCGGCAGGATCTGCAAGGCGGCGAGAGCGCCACGCGCCCTGGCCTCGCAAAAAAGCGTGCCACGGCCGACGTGGACTCCCGCATTCGGAGACGCAGCCGAACAACCGCCCCAAATCTTGCTGGCCAGTTGTTGGTAACGCAACTCCTCCGCGGCCGGCACAATTCCTTGCGGACGCAGCGGGCGCTCGCCGACGACGGCGCCGCCAGCCTGAAGATAATGTTCGACTAGTTCGAGCACCGAGAGCGGGATAACCCGCCATGGAGGCAGAACGAGCATTCGATAATGGATCCCCTCAGGCGTGTGCAGGCCTCTTGCATCGACTACCATGCGATGCAGAAGTGCTTCCGTATCGGTGACATCGTAGTCGTAGCCCGGCAGAGCGCCCGCCGGATCGTCCCTGTTGAGGCGAACGTAGTTGGGAACCTGATCACCGTAATAGTAGAGGACGTCTGCGACTGGTTCGCCTTGCTGCATCATGAACTGCCCGCGATTCAGATAAGTCGTGAACGCGCCCGCCTCTTGCCACCATGTAACTTTCGTATTGAGATACGTGCCCGCGAAATACTCCTGACCGGGAAGGCCCAACTCGGCGGGCGAGCTGGCGAACTGATGCCACACAAGCCGGTTGAGTCCCTCGGTCAGCGCCATGTCGAACGAGGGTTTCAAGTTCATGCCGATCGATTCCGTCCAGTGATTGCCCATACTGGTTTCGCCCTCGTCGGCGATGATGGGCCTGCCATAGATGTGGGCGGCGCTGGCGGCTTCTTTCACAAAGTAACGGTCGGTATCGGCGCTGCGATGGACCTTCGACATGGCCCAGAATTCCGTCTGCGGAACCGCGGAGTGGCGGAACGTTTCGAGCGCGTCTACGGGCTCGCCGTGAGGCCCGCCCGATTCGCACTCGACGCCAAGATGGAACTGCGCTGCGCGTTTGGCCATCGTGTCGAAGTGCAGATTGATGAGATCGCCCACGGTGCGGCGAAGATCCGCGAGAAAACGATCGCTGACCTCACGGCTGGTTAGGATGCGGCCGGCGACGATGGGCAGATAGGGCACGGGATCGTATCCGCGCAGCTTGATGAATTCCGCGCGGAAATTCTGCGTCCAGTTCATGCCCCCCATCTCCCAGCTATCGGTGGTCACATACTTAAGCGTGCTACCGAGATACGGTTTGACACTGTTCAGTAACGGCGTGAGTTCCTTGTCCCAATACATGTCGAGCGTCGCAGGCGATAACGTGTCGAGCGAAAGTCCTTGCCAGGCGCCGCTGCCCGGAGACAGGCGAACGCCGGAGTTAGTGTAGCCGACGGTCAGAATTTCCCATGGTCCCGGTGTTGGCGGATTCCAATGCAACGTGTCATTGGCGTCGACGTATTGCGTGACGTCGCGAACGTCAGATGCTTCGGCATCTTGATCACCCGGTTGGCCCACCACATCAAAGAGCAGATAGGCGCTAGGCGGGGTCGATCCGCCGTTCTCCATAGCGGCCGACTTCTGTGCCAGATTGGAGCGGGGCGCGCGCGTGTCGCCGTCCTTGCCGGCAAGCAACGGCCCGTGCCGCAACGGATATGCAAGCACGGCGATGCGTTCGTAGAACGCATTCATTGGCTTGGGCTGCGACAGGTGTGTCTGGCCCTTTTCGGCCAGCGTGCGCGACCACGTGAGGATTTTTATCCCGTCTTTCGGTTGGATGAAGGGCGCCCCAAGATCCCAGCCGCTCGTGATCGTGAGAATAATTTCCAGGCCAAGCTTGTGCGCGGTTTGGACGGCGTGAAGAAAAAGAGCCGTCCACGCTGGGCTGCCAAAGGTCGGTCCGGCCGGTACAGGATCGTTCCCTTCCGCGTCGGCGCCGTTCGCGTCAACAAGCAGGACGCCGCCGTAGCCCTTCGCCTTCATCTCCGTAAGGTCGTGGTCGATGCTCTCGACGGTGACGTGCCCATTGAGCCACCACCAATAGCAACGCAGGCGAGCAGACGGAGGAGGATTCAAGAAGCCGCTTCCAAGCGCATCTTGCGATACTGGAGCGGTGTTGGTGGCCGCAGAATGCCTGACTTCGGCGGAGCGTTGTGCGCCATGCGCGTGCGCGCAAATGGAACCCAGCGCCATGCCGGCGCAACAAAGAACGAGAAGACTGAAGCGGATTTGAATCGGCAGGAAAATAAAAGAGCGCTTCATTGAAAGAGTCGACTCCTAAACAGAACAAGGCTAGCTTGCCGCAGGCGCAACTCGCCTCTCGATGACTTTCTCGTACAAGCTACTCGCTGTAAATGGATCAAAAGAAAAGCGCGCTGCGAGCCCCAGGAGCGAGGCTCGCAGCACGGTAGTACACGCTTAGAAGTTGATACGTGCAGTGAGTTGACCAATGCGCGGATCGTTTGCTTCGTTACGTGTTACTACGCCGTAAGTGGTGGAGGCGGGGCTGGTGCCCGGACCGCCAAAGTTGGGAGTGTTGAGCACGTTGAAGAACTCGCCGCGAATTTCGAATGTGGCGCTTTCGTGGATCGGGAATACTTTGAACATTGAGGCGTCCGCGAGAGGATGCACGACGGTTCGTACGGTGTCCATGCGCGGCCCGACAGTGTTAAGAACGTAGCTGGGGTTCTGCTCGAACGCCGGTATGGAGCTAGAACTAGCGCAGCCCGGCACGTTCGCGCCAATGTTGACCCCAGTAACCTGCAATACGCCCGAAGAGTTCTCGTAGCAAGTATTAAAGTAATTACCGCGAGCATTACCGAGAACCGATCCGGATATGATACTGCCGCTGGAAATGTTCTTCCCGGGATCCGACAACTGGGTAACGCTGCCGGGATTGCCGAAGAGCGCGCCATTGTATGCCCGGAGTATAACGTTGAATTGCCAGCCGCCGGCGATTTCACGCAGATAGCGTGGGCTGCTCGAGAAACTCGGAAGCTTGTACATCGCGGCCACATTTCCCATCTTTGTGGGGTTGCCGTCTTCATAGCGCAAGGGGTTGACGTCGGTTGAGTTCAGATATTCGAACGATTCCTCCATCTTCTGCCATGTGAACGTTCCGAGGATGGTCAGTCCGTGGCCCATTGGCTTGTTGACGGTGACTTGAAGCGCGTTGTACAAGGCTTGTCCCGAGGGGATGTCGACCTCGGTAACGCTGCCAAACTCCGGGTAGGGGAGATTGATGAGGTAGTTAAAGATGGTTCCCCCATTCAGATTTCCGTTAGCCGGAATCATGCCCGCCATGGGGTTGGTAACCTTCGTATTCAGATACGTTAGGCCGGCCGGGCCCTGGTTGTAGTAGTTGGCAGGTAACGCATTGATGTTTCTGTTATTCGCCCAATCCCATGTCTTGGTGCCCGCATAGGCTGTCTGGAGAGAGATGTTCGCCGGCAGTTTTGCCTGCGCGCTGAGGGTCCATAACAGGATCCTGGGATTTACACGGTTGGTATCGATGAAGCTAATGGACTGCCCGACTTGGGTAGCGAGGCCGAGAGAAGATCCGCTTGGTACCGTCACGCCGCCAGGGAAGGGGTTAGCAAGGCTGGTTGCGGGATGCATGTTGTCGGTGGTTGCAACGTAGTTTGTGCTTGCGCTGTATCCTTGGCCAAATGGACCTTCTATTGCGTTGATGTAAATGAGCCCTGCGCCGCTATGAAGCACCACTCGCGGATTCACTTGATAGGACGCTCCAAAGCGCGGCTGATATTCGAAATGCTCGGGCTGGTAGTAGCCACGATTGGTGGAAGATGCAAATTGCAGGCCGCCATACAGCGGAGCGCCATTCACGGTAATACCGGTAAAGGCGGGATTGACGCAGGTGATGCAGAAGTTCGTGTTCAACCGGTTATGGCGCTCGGTATAGGGTGACTCATACTCCCAACGCAAACCCATGTTGAACGTGAGCTTATTGGAGGCGCGCCAATCGTCCTGGATGAAGTACGACTGATAGGGTTGCGAAATGGCGAAGGCGGGCTCGATCTGGTAGCCTCCCGAGGAGGGATAGCCCAGCAGTTCGGACGCGATGGGATTTCCCGAACTCGCATCGCCCCCGACTGTGCAGTTTGGGGCCGGGCAGTTCGCGCCCGACAGCCCGTTGGAGTTCTCCTGTGTGAACTGCCGGTTATAGTTGAAGGCGGTCAGGCCGCTGAACGGATTATAAGCGTTATAGCGGTGAAGTTCCCATTCAACGCCGAAGCGAACGCTGTGCTTGCCGATGCTTTTCGACACAATCGCCGCGGTGGTGATGTAGGTATCGTCGCTGGACTGGCTACTTGTGGCCGACTGGAGACCGGCATAGCTGTCAGAGAACCCAGTGCCGGGGAAGTCCTGGACGGTGAGGCCCGTGGCGCTGATGCCGAGGCTTGAAAGATTGTACGAAGCGCCGTTATTGTACACGCCGAAGGGATGGTAGTTTATGCCGACGCGGGCGTCCAATACATAGCCATGCGGCAGGATACTTACATAGTCAACGCTGCCGCCATGGTTATTGCGAAGTACGGTTTGACCGGTTGGCCCGATTAATGTTGGAAATCCCAGATTGGGTATGTGCTGGCCAAGTTGTTGACCGTCGTAGACCGCGCTCCACTTATTGTTCGCATTGATGGAGTGATCGATCCGGGTGATCAAAGAGTAATAGCCTTCGGGTTCTGCGATGTCGTTGGAGATGTAGTTGACGGTTGCGGACTGTGTGCTATTGGGAGCAGGGTAGAGCTTCAACAAGGCTACTCCGGTAGGGTCGAAGCGGCTTGATGGAATCATGTTGTTCGGAAATGGGTTGCGGTTGCCGAGGCCGGCAGTAGCCGGATCGTAAATTTGAATGCCACCGCCGGGGACGCAGACACCGGTAGTGGCGTTAAAGCCTCCCGGGCAAAGAGCGGAGAAATTGCCCGCGTCCATCGCCGCGGTAGGAACGAACTCAGTCGCTCCAGGTCCGCCGCTATTTCCTGTAGTTCCACGGAGCATGATGTGCTCGTAGGCAACCATAAAGAAAGTCTTGTCGCGTCCGTTATACACGTGTGGAATGCGGACCGGGCCGCCAATCACGAAACCTGGTTGGTCCCACGTCCCGTTGAGGCGCCGGGAGGGTGAGGCAGGGTTGGTTTGGCCATTTTGGTTTTGAGCCCGCTCATAGGTGTTGGCGTCAATGTACGTATTGCGGAAGACAAGGTACGCCGCACCGTGGAAGCTGTTTGTGCCGCTACGCAGGACCTGGTTGATGACGGTTCCGCTGCCATGCCCATACTCGGCATCGTAGAGTGAGGTCTGGATCTTGACTTCCTGGATTGACTCCGGGGAAGGAGTCAATGCCGTATAGGGGCCGCCTTGCGAGGTGCCGACACGCTCGAGAGCGTCGTCCGGGACGCCGTCGATGGTAGGCCGCGTAAAGCCATTAACGCCGTTTCCAGAGGTCGCGGTAGGTCCCCCGCCCCACGGGACCAGGGTGGAGTCGACCTTGCCTCCTATGTATGCGCTGTCGTAGGCGCCGGCCGCGAGCGACGCGACCATGGCTGGAACTCTGCCCATATTGGGAAGGTCATGCGTTTGCGCCTCCGTGAACGTAGTTCCGATATTTGCAGATTCTGTGTCGATAAGCGCCGTACTGGCAGTTACGGTAACGTTCTCGTTTTGGCTGCCCACTTTAAGCGTAAAGTTGCTGGCGGCAGCCTGGCCGGCGGTCAATATCACACCGGTTTGCGTTTCCGACGTGAATCCCTTAGCCACAACGGAGACGGTGTAGGTATCCGGCGTGAGAAAGGGCATGCTATAGACGCCAACATCGTTGGTGACGGCTTTGGTGGCAAAGTGTGTCGTGGTGTCGGTGGCCGTGACGGTAGCGCCAACGATCTTGGCACCACTCGAATCGGTAACCTCTCCGGTAAGATTTGCGAGATACACTTGTGCGAAGGTCGGTACTGCAGAGAACGCGAAAAGAATCAGTACAACCAAGTACAGGCGATTCCTGAGCGGCCTGTATGATCTCAACTGGTTCCTGAACTTCATCCGTTTGATTGCTGCTTTCATATTGCCTCCTTTGAGTTGAACTGTTTGGTTTCTGGGTTGCGGTTGATTTCCTGCCCTCGCCTAGGAGGGTGCGAACAGGAGAAATCCGCACCCGCTGATCCGGGTTTGATTGCTGGAAGTGCGGGCACAGCGAAGTTGATAGCAAGCGGTCCCTGCGAGAGAATCCGGGCATAAAACGCTCCATCCGCAACCGTAAAGCGAGCGCGTCCGGAGATCGGTCCCTCGACTAGTCCTTGAAATCTCTCTCTTCATTGTGTCCGTCCGTTACGATTTGCAGGAGAACTTCCGATGGGCCCGCGGGATTTTCAGTGCGAGCAGGTTGGCTGATCGAAATGCGAGACAATTCTAGGCCCTGACTGAACCGTTGTGTCAACGTTAGGATTCAGGATACGAGAATCTTAAGTTGTTTAAAATATGTAAGTTACGAGAATCAATGTTCCTAACAGTTGCAACCTTCGTTAGGAGCGGCTATTTTGGTTTTGAGACTGAATGCCGGAATGGTACTGCTAGGCACGGACAGGCGCGATGGACCTCATCGACTATCGAGAAGCGGAAATCGCAAAGATCACCGCATCGGAAGATCAGGTGACCGCGCTCCGCAAACACCTCAACGAGATCATTGAAGGCAAATCATTCAAGGGAAGCCATCGCAGCGGACAGTTTCTGAAACATATCGTTGACCAGACGATTGCCGGCAACTTTGAGATGTTGAAAGAACGGGTCATCGGATCCGAGATCTTCGGACGATCCCCTTCCTACGATACTGGCGAGGACGCAATCGTTCGAGTCACGGCCAGTGATGTGCGCAAACGCTTGCTTCAACATTATGATCGAAACGGAATCACGTCTCAGTTCCATATCAGCCTCCCCTTGGGATCGTACATCCCGGAGATCACATGCAAGTATCCGAACGGGGTGGATTCGGTCGATGCCACAGTTGCGCACCGGCATCCAGCGACCACAGCCCGGGATTCCGGAACGGTAAGGCAAAACTCCACACAACAATCATTGGCAGCAGATGAGCCAGCCGTCGCATCCCATAACTTGGAGGATGTGGCTCGCAGGCGGCCTCGTTTCCACTCGCACCCAGTGTGGCTGCTCATCAGTCTGTGCCTCGCCATCGCGTGTGCTGCGCTGATCTGGCAAATCCATACCATGCGAGCAGCGCCTCGCTCCTGGGCGGGTCAGCCCGCCGTTGCCGCCTTTTGGTCGGAATTTCTGGTTCTACACCGGGAAACCACGATTGTTCTTGCCGACTCTTCAGTCAGCTTGATTGAGGACATCAGACACCAGCCCATCACTCTCGATGAATATACGAGCCGGAGATTCCTGGAGCAGATCCAGGCATCCGATATGGGCGCTGATCGCAAGGCAGATCTGCGGGAGATCTTCAACCACAACCTCACAAGCTTCGGCGAGGCTCGCCTTATCCAAATCGTGCTCGGAGAAATTCCGCCCAGCTATCCGGTCGATCTGGCTCGTGCTCGGGATTTCTCAGCGGATGAGATGATTCGGAACAACGTGATCCTTCTCGGCGGGAAGAAGGCGCAGCCATGGGACCACCTTTTCGATAACGACGTGAACTTTGTGATCGATTACGACGATGCGCGCTCGTGGTCATTCGTGCGCAACCGCAATCCGAAACGCGGTGAACAAACAGCTTATCCTGGGCCGAGGAACGGAGGGATCCTCCTCAGCTACGCCACCGTCGCCTACTTGCCGAACCCAAACCGGACTGGCCATGTGATCATTCTCGCGGGCACGGATTCTGATGCGACCGCCGCCGCTGCCGCGTTCCTGACTTCGGAAAATCAGATGGAATCGTTCCGAAAAGCTTTGCACGTGGATCGCTTTCCACCCTTCGAAGTCCTTCTCAAAGTCTCTCGTATGAGTGGGACATTTTTCGATTCGGCGCCCATCGCTTATCGCACCTACCCGGAGCAATAAAATCTCTGACCTGAGAACCGATGACAACTTCATCCTTCTCGGCAACCCCCATTAGGAGCGGCTATTTTGGTTTGAGACTGACTGCTACAATGGCACCGCTAGGTACGGAGAGGCGCGATGGACATTATTGACTATAGAGAAGCAGAAATCGCAAAGATCACCGAATCGGAAGACCGGGTGACCGCACTCCGCAAACACCTCAACGAGATCATTGAAGGAAAATCATTCAAGGGAAGCCATCGTAGCGGACAGTTTTTGAAGTTCATCGTTGAGCAGACGATTGCCGGCAATTTTGAGATGTTGAAAGAACGGGTCATCGGATCTCAGATCTTCGGGCGGTCCCCTTCCTACGATACTGGCGAGGACGCGATCGTTCGAGTTACGGCCAGCGATGTGCGCAAGCGACTGCTGCAACACTACGATCGAAACGGGTCAGCTTCAGAGTTTCGCATCAACCTCCCTTTAGGGTCGTATATCCCCGAAATCATCTACGAGCCTGGAGATGGTGCGGGCCCGCTCGATGCGATAAAGAAGTTCCCAGAGCCCACGGCTACGACGTCAGATTCCGTGGCGGGATAGCAGACCCCTGCGCCAAAATCTTCAGCCGTTGAAGAGCCAATTGCCGTTTCACCGGTTGCGCTTAGCCGCGAAACAGCGCACCTGAGCGGGCGATCCAAGCGATGGTGGATATCTTTTGCCGTCCTGATTACCGCGCTCAATCTTGCACTGTTCAGCGTTTCGTGGGTGCGATTTTCGCGCGCAAAGGCAACGGTCTCTGTGCTTCCATGGTCTGCGTTCTTCAATTCTTCACATACCACGCATCTGATCACCAGCGATCCCAATATTGCCGAGATCCAGGCACTTACCGGCACTCCAATTTCAGTTTCGGACTATGCGAATCACAGATATATTCCCGAAAACAATACGCTGACGCCAGAAATGAGACAAATCTGTCTGGGCGTTCTCATAGGGAACAAGGCGGCCTTGGTTGACACGCAGATCATTGCGGATGTTGCGGAGTTAGCTTCGAGTAGTTCAAGGAAGATCGACGTGCGCGTTGCGCGGAAGATTCAAATTTCAGACCTGAGAAGCGATGACAACTTCATCCTCCTCGGCAGTCCCCGTTCGAATCCGTGGTCGTTGCTCTTCGCCGACCAGTTGGACTTCCAATTTTTCAGCACCAAGGAACAGATGATCATCCACGATATCCACCCGGGTCCAGGTGAGCAACCGTTCTATGTCCCAACGGCTACGGGCGGAAAGACTGGCCAGACATTCGCAATCATCGCTTTTATTCAAAATCCCAACCAAAATGGACAGGTTCTCCTTTTGGCGGGAGCAGACGGCGAAGGTACCGCAGCCGCCGGAAAGTTTGTCACCGATCTGCCCCGGCTCACGGCGGCGCTGCAAAAGTGCGGCGTCTGGTCCAGTCCTCTCAAGCATTTCGAGTTACTTTTGAGCTTGAATACCATTGCGAATTCGGCAACCACCGTCGATGTGGCGGCCTGTCACATCCTGCCGGACCCTGCTGTTCACT